>Ga0123336_10000290_pt1 | contig 52221 bp, 47 predicted proteins | sample SSSSmetaG_FD_96466 | JGI IMG/M metagenome (GOLD analysis project Ga0123336, IMG submission 96466) | Glacier valley bacterial and archeal communities from Borup Fiord, Nunavut, Canada, to study Microbial Dark Matter (Phase II) - ​SSSS metaG | ecosystem: Environmental > Aquatic > Freshwater > Ice...
CGACATCGTCTACCACGGCTACTTCGACATCGGCATCGCCGTGGGTTCGCCGCGCGGCCTGGTCGTGCCCATCCTTCGCAATGCCGACCAGATGAGCTTTGCCGACATCGAGAAGAAGATCGCCGAGTTCGGCAAGAAGGCAGCCGAGGGCAAGTTGGCCCTCGACGACCTGATGGGCGGCACGTTCTCCATCAGCAACGGCGGCACCTTCGGTTCGATGCTGTCCACACCGATCATCAATCCGCCGCAGTCGGCCATCCTGGGCGTGCATGCCACCAAGGATCGCGCTGTGGTCGAGAACGGCGCCATCGTGATCCGGCCGATGAACTACCTGGCCATGTCGTACGACCACCGCATCATCGACGGCCGCGAAGCCGTGCTCGGGCTGGTCGCGATGAAGGAAGCGCTGGAAGACCCGGCGCGTCTGCTGTTTGACATCTGACCCGCTGACGACCATGAGCAACGCATTCGACGTGATCGTCATCGGCGCCGGCCCGGGTGGCTACATTGCTGCCATCCGCGCTGCGCAACTCGGCTTCAACACCGCCTGCATTGACGAGTGGAAGAACGACAAGGGGGGCCCCGCGCTCGGTGGCACCTGCACGAACGTGGGCTGCATTCCCAGCAAGGCGTTGCTGCAGTCGAGCGAGAATTTCGACCAGGCCGGGCACCACTTTGCCGACCACGGCATCGGCCTGTCGAACCTCACCATCGACGTGGCGAAGATGCTCGGCCGCAAGAACACGGTCGTGAAGCAGAACAACGACGGCATCCTGTACCTGTTCAAGAAGAACAAGGTCGCGTTTTTCCATGGGCGCGGCTCGTTCACGAAGGCGGTCGATGGGGGCTACGAGGTGGCGGTTGCCGGCGACAAGCCCGATGTGCTGACGGCCAAGCACGTGATCGTCGCGACGGGCTCGAACCCGCGCGCGCTTACCGGTGCGGCGTTCGACGAAGAGACCATTCTTTCGAACGACGGCGCGCTGCGCATCCCGGCAGTGCCGAAGACGCTCGCTGTGATCGGCTCCGGTGTGATCGGCCTGGAAATGGGCTCGGTCTGGCGCCGCCTCGGCGCCGAGGTGACGGTGCTCGAAGCGCTGCCCGTGTTTCTGGGCGCGGTCGATGAGCAGATCGCCAAGGAAGCACACAAGGTGTTCGTCAAGCAGGGCCTGAAGATCAACCTCGGCGTGAAGATCACCGAGGTCAAGGCCGGCAAGAAGGGTGTGTCGGTCAGCTATACCGACGCGGCGGGCGCCGAGCAGAAGGTCGAGTGCGAAAAGCTCATCGTCTCCATCGGCCGCGTGCCGAACACCATCGGCCTAAACGCCGAAGCGGTCGGGTTGAAGCTCGACGAGCGCGGCTTCGTCGAGGTCGACGACGACTGCAAGACAAACCTTGCCAACGTGTGGGCCGTGGGCGACGTGGTGCGCGGCCCGATGCTCGCGCACAAGGCCGAGGAAGAAGGCGTGGCCGTGGCCGAGCGCATTGCCGGTCAACACGGGCACGTCAACTTCAACACGGTGCCGTGGGTCATCTACACCTCGCCGGAGATTGCCTGGGTCGGCCAGACCGAGCAGCAGTTGAAGGCCGCTGGCCGCGCCTACAAGGCGGGCACTTTCCCATTCATGGCGAACGGCCGCGCGCGCGCACTGGGCGATACGACCGGCATGGTGAAGATGCTGGCCGACGCCAAGACCGACGAGATCCTCGGCGTGCACATCATCGGCCCGATGGCGAGCGAACTGATCGCCGAGGCGGTGGTGGCGATGGAGTTCAAGGCCTCGAGCGAGGACATCGCGCGCATCTGCCACGCGCACCCGAGCCTGAGCGAGGCGACGAAGGAAGCCGCACTCGCGGTCGACAAGCGCACGCTGAACTTCTAGAGCCTCACGGCGCCGCGTCGTGGGTGTTCGCGAACTGTATGCAGCCACGCTCGCCGAGCGTGGCTACACGTCCGACCCAGCGCAGTTGCGGGCCATTGATTCGCTCGAACGCTGCGAGCGCGAGTGGGCCGACTACAAGGCGCGGCGCGGCAATGCGCTGACGAAACTGCTCTCGCGCCCGCCGATCCCGCGAGGCGTGTACATGTACGGCGGCGTCGGGCGCGGCAAGAGCTTCCTGATGGACTGCTTCTTCAACGCCGTGCCGCTGCAACGCAAGACGCGCCTGCACTTCCATGAGTTCATGCGCGAGGTGCACCGCGAACTGGGCGAGCTGCAAGGCACCGTGAACCCGCTCGACGAGCTCGGTAAGCGCATGGCGCGGCGCTACCGGCTGATCTGCTTCGACGAGTTCCATGTGTCCGACATCACCGACGCGATGATCCTGCACCGGCTGCTCGCAGCGCTGTTCGAGAACCGCGTGAGCATCGTCACCACTTCGAACTTCAAGCCCGACGACCTGTACCCGAACGGCCTGCACCGCGACCGCATCCTCCCTGCCATCGCGCTGCTGAACGACAAGCTCGAGGTCATCAACGTCGACAACGGCAGTGACTACCGCAGCATCACGCTCGAGCAGGTCGGTCTGTACCACACGCCGCTCGGCGCGGCGGCCGATGCAGCGATGATGGCCGCCTTCGACCGCCTGGCCGAGGCGCGCGATGAGAGCCCGCTGCTGCACATCGAGCACCGCGAACTGCAGGCGCGACGGCGCGCCGGTGGCGTGGTGTGGTTCGACTTCAAGCAGCTGTGCGGCGGGCCGCGCTCGCAGAACGACTACCTGGAGCTGGCCACGCAGTTCCACACGCTGCTGTTGTCGGGTGTGCCGGAAATGGCACCGCGCAATGCGTCGGAGGCGCGGCGCTTCACGTGGCTGGTCGATGTGCTGTACGACCGGCGCGTGAAGCTCATCCTGTCGGCCGAGGTCGAGCCCGACCTGCTGTACACCGAAGGGCCGATGGCGCATGAGTTCCCGCGCACCGTTTCGCGCCTGCGCGAGATGCAATCGGCCGAGTTCCTGGCGCTGGCCCGGCGCGATGTGGACACGTCGCTGACCTGACGGGCTAACCCGTCTTTGGGCGAGCCGGTCAGTCGAGCGCCTCGACCTTCACGAGCGCCAGCGACAGGTTGTCGCCACCCCCACGCGCGCGTTGGCGCGCCTTGCTCACGAGCATCTCGCTCGCTTCGCGTGGTGGCAGGGCGTGCACGATCGCGCCGAGCTCGCGCGGGGTGAAGTAGTGCCACAGGCCGTCGCTGCAGGCGAGCATGCAGTCGCCCACGTCCAGCCGGTCGATCCGCGTGTGCGAGAGCGGCGGGTCTTGCGCGGTGCCCAGGCAGCCGGTGAGCAGGTTCGACTGCGGGTGCACGTTGGCCTCTTCCTCGGTGATCTGGCCTTCCTCGACGAGGCGCTGCACGTACGAGTGGTCGACCGAGCGGCTTTGCATCTCGGCACCACGGAAGTGGTACACGCGCGAATCGCCAGCGTGAATCACGTCGCACTCGCGTGTCGGGCTGATGATGAAAGCGGCGACCGTGCTGTGTGGCTCTTCTTCCGACGTGATCGCCGTCAGCTTGATCATCAGGTGCGCTTCGAGCACCAACTGCTTGAGCGCCTCGGCCGGGTCGTCCCGGCTCGGCGCGTAGCGCTCGAACAGCTGCTGCGCGGTCAGCAGCACCTGGTCGGCCGCCTTGCGGCCGCCGCTCTTGCCGCCCATGCCATCGGCCAGAACGGCCAGCAGGCAGCCCGGCGCGCGGTCGTGCGCTAGCACCTCGACCTGGTCTTGCTGGTACGCCCGGTCCCCGCGGTGCAGGCCGGTGGTGGCAGAAAGACGGTACCCAAGGGTCGCAGTGCTCATGGGCGAAAACTATAATCGCTTTGCTTTCCACAACCGGCGGAATTACCGCGACAAAGTCGCGTGTCGATGGACATCAACCTGCACTCATTGCCCCGCCGCCTGATCGAGTTGCGCATGGAACATGCCGACCTCGACAGCCTGATCGACCAAGCCGCACTGACGCTGCCCGACGACGAGTTGAGCCTGCGCCGGCTCAAGAAGCGCCGGCTGCGCCTACGCGACCAGATCGCCCAGATCGAGGCGGAGCTCGATCCGCCCGAGCCGGCGTGAGTTTGCGTATTCAGCGGCACCGCCACGAGAGTCGCCACCGCCGATGACTGCCCTCGAAGAGGCCGTTCGAGCCGCCTTCGCGCGCGGCGGCGCACTGTCGCGCGCCGACGCCAACCACGTCGAGCGTGACGTGCAGTTGCGCATGGCGCTCGGCGTGGCCCGGGCCATCGACGAACGCAGCGCCCTCGTCGCCGAAGCAGGCACCGGCGTCGGCAAGACATTCGCGTACCTGGTGCCGGCCATGCTGAGCGGCACCCGCGTGCTGGTGAGCACCGCCACCAAGAGCCTGCAGGACCAGCTGTTCCTGCGCGACCTGCCGCGCCTGCGTGAGGCACTGAAGCTGCCCGTGACCGTGGCGTTGCTGAAAGGCCGGGGCAGCTACCTGTGCCTGCACCGCATGAACCAGGCGCGCCAGGCCGAGACCCTGCCCGACCGCTGGGCGGCGCGCACGCTGGCCAAGGTCGAGCAGTGGTCGCACAGCACCGTCACCGGCGACCTGGCCGAACTGGTCGGCCTGGACGAGCGCAGCAGCGTGATCCCGCTCGTGACCTCGTCGCGCGAGAACTGCCTGGGCTCGGAATGCCCGCAGTTCCGCCAATGCCACGTCGTCAAGGCGCGGCGCGAGGCCATGCTGGCTGACCTGGTGGTCGTGAACCACCACCTCTTCTTTGCCGACATGGCACTGCGCGACACCGGCGTCGCCGAGCTGCTGCCCAGCGTCGATGTGGCGCTGTTCGACGAGGCGCACCAGCTCACCGAGGCCGGCGTGCAGTTCCTGGGCAACACGCTGGGTACGTCGCAGGTGATCGACTTCGCACGCGACATGCTCGGCACCGGTCTGCAGCAGGCCCGTGGCCTGGCACCCTGGCAAGAACTCGCCGGTGCGTGCGACCGCACGGCGCGCGACTTGCGCATTGCCGCCGCCGGCAGCCTGCGCGACCTGCGCGGCATGATCAAGCTGCGCTGGACCGAGCGCGGGTCACAGGCCGACTTTGCCGATGGTCTGGTGGCGGTGGCCACGGCCTGCGGCGCCGCCGCTGCCGGCCTGAAGGTGGTGGCCGACATGTCACCCGACTTCGACAAGCTGGCCGAGCGCGCCACCGGCCTCGCAACGCAAGCGCGTCGCTTCATCGAGCCCGCGCAAGACGGCAACGTGCGCTGGATCGACGTGTCGCCGCACCAGGCTCGGCTGGTCGAGTCGCCGCTCGACATTCGCGATGCGCTGCGCGAGCAGATGAACGGCCCGCCCAAAGCTTGGGTGTTCACCTCTGCCACGCTCGGTGACGACGACAAGCTGAGCTGGTTCACCGAATCCGCCGGCCTGACCGATGCACGCGTGCTGCGCCTGGGCAGCCCGTTCGACTATGCCCACAACGCGCGGCTCTATGTGCCGCGCGGGTTCCCGAAGCCGAACGAGCCGTCGCACGCGCCATCGGTCGCGTTGCTCGCCGCACGTTGCGCGCGCGCTTTAGGCGGGCGCACGTTCGTGCTCACCACCACATTGCGCGCGCTGCAGGCCATCGGTGAACAATTGCGGGCCGAGTTCGAAGGGCAGGGCGACGCCATCCAGGTGCTGGTGCAGGGGCAGATCCCGAAGCGCCAGCTCATGCAGCAATTCATGGCCGAGCCACGCTCGGTGCTGGTCGGCTCGCAGAGCTTCTGGGAAGGTATCGACGTGCCTGGCGACGCGCTGCAGTGCGTGCTGATCGACAAGCTCCCGTTCCCGCCCCCGAACGACCCGCTGGTCGAGGCACGCGTCAAGCGCCTGGAAGGCGAGGGCCGCAACCCGTTTGCCGACTACTTCGTCGCCGAGGCAGCGGTGTCGCTCAAGCAGGGCGCCGGGCGCCTGATTCGCAGCGAAACCGACCGCGGGTTGCTCGTGGTCTGTGACCCGCGCATGGCGGGCATGAACTACGGCAAGCGCTTGCGAGAGGCGTTGCCACCGATGACGCTCGTGGCGAATGAAGCCGAGGCGCTGGCCTGGCTGGCCAGCCTCGGTGCTGCCACCCTGCCGTTCTGAACCCTAGGGCAGTATCGCCTGCGGTCTACCAGAGCTGCCACCAAGCGCGCTTCGCCGTGGTGACGCCATCGGTGTGGATCGTGGTGCCGGGGAAGTTCTTGCGCAACACGCGGTCGGCGTCGTCGCGCAGGTCGGTCAGCCCCAGGCGGTCATAGCTCTGCACCATGATGTAGAGCGCTTCCTGTGTCGAGGGCGATTCCTGGAAGTCCGAGATCACGTTGTGCGCCCGGTTCGCCGCCGCCACGAAGGCGCCGCGCCGGTAGTAGTAACGCGCCACGTGCACTTCGTATGAGGCCAGCGTGTTGACGATGTAATTCATGCGCAGGCGCGCGTCGTCGGCATAGATCGACTGCGGATACTGGTCGACGAGCGCGCGGAACGACTGGAATGAATCGCGCGACGCTTGTTGGTCGCGCTCCGACAGATCCTGCCGCGCCAGACTGCCGAGCAGGCCGAGGTTGTCGTTGAAGTTGACGAGGCCTTGCAGGTACAGCGCGTAGTCGGACGCTGCGCTGGTGGGGTGCAGCTTGATGAAGCGCTCCACCACCGACAGCGCCTGTGCCTTGTCGCCGCTCTTGTACAGCATGTAGGCGCGCTCGATCTGCGCCTGCTGAGCCAGGGCCGTGCCTGAGGCACGGCCTTCCAGGCGCTCATAGAGCTTGCCGGCGCGCTCGTAGTTGCCGGTCGAAGCCTCTTCCTTGGCCTCTGCATACAATCGCTCAGCGCTCCACTGCGACTCGGCTTCACGCGGTGTCGAGCCGCAGCCCGCGAGCGCTGCGGCCGCCATCGATACCACCACCATGGCCTTCAGGGGCCGCCACACACTCAGTTGAATCATGGGATGAAGGCCCGCCCAGCGGGTGCAGTCCTGTCGAGAAACGATCTTCGATTATATGGTTCAGCTCACGCACGACCTTCTCGCGCAGGTCCTCGCCGCCGAGGCAGACGACCTTGTAGATAGCGCTGCGGACGCGTCCTTCGAACAACGCGAATCGCTCGTGCCGACCGAGCTTCACGGGCAACGGTTCGACAAGGCCGTGGTCGCGATGGCGCCCGAGTTTTCGCGCAGCCATCTGCAGGGCCTGATCGGGGCCGGGCATGTTCGCATCGACGACGCGGTGCAGACGACTGCATCGCGCAAGGTGCGCAGCGGCCAAATGATTGCGCTCGCCCTCGTGCCCACGGCGGAGAGCCGCGCGTTCCGCGCCGAGGCCATCGCGCTCGACATCGTTCACGAAGACGCTGATGTGATGGTCGTGAACAAGGCCGCTGGGATGGTGGTGCACCCTGCGGCGGGAAACTGGTCTGGCACGCTGCTCAACGCGCTGCTGGCGCATCACGTGGGTGCCGCGAGCCTGCCGCGCGCCGGCATCGTGCACCGGCTCGACAAGGACACGTCGGGCCTGATGGTCGTCGGCAAGACGCTGCAAGCCGTGACCGCGCTGGTGCGCGCGATTGCCGCGCGCGAGGTGAGCCGCCAGTACCTGGCCATCGCACAGGGCGATGTGCGGCCGGCCGCATTCAGCGTCGAGGCGCCCCTCGGCCGCGACCCGCAATCGCGCATCCGCATGGCCATCGTTGCCGGCGGCAAGCCGGCCCGCACCGATGTGGCGGTTCTGGCGCGGGCAATCGGCTTCAGCCTGCTGCGCTGCACCTTGCACAGCGGGCGCACGCACCAGATCCGCGTGCACCTCGCTTCGCGCGGCTATCCGCTGGTGGCCGATGCGGTGTACGGCGGCAAGCCTGCGCTCGGCCTGCCGCGGCAAGCGCTGCACGCCACGCGACTGGCGTTCGCGCACCCTGGTAGCGGCGAGCCCCTGGCGTTCGATGCAACGATGCCTGCCGACATGACCGCAGGTTGGCGTGACGCTACAGAGCCGGCGGCCTGACGGCCGCTGAAAGCCAGCGCAAGCCAGGCGCGCGGCCGAAAGGTGCGGGCGAGTACAATTACTTATTCCTTGGTGGGTCGACGATACGTGGCGGTACTGTGAAGCGCGGCTTTCATGCGCGCCTTGCCGCTGATTCGATCGGCCGAGATGTGAGCCGCACCGCAAGGTGCCTCAAACCCGGGTGGTGCGAACGAGCCTACCCCTGTCAGCCAGGTTTTGCACTGAGCCCCAAGACGCGTTCGTCCGGCGTGCGCCCTGTTGTTCGACATGGCCCGTGACCTCCTGCCGTGACCCCTTTGACAGACTGACAGCTACCAGCCGAACGACCCGGCCGAGGATGTGAACGAGACCCATGAATAGCCTGGATGCGAAGCGCGTCCTCGAGACCGCCCTGATATGCGCCAGCCAGCCGCTGCCCTTGAGCGACCTGCGCGTGGTGTTCGCCGACGAGGTCGGCTCCGACACACTGCGCACGCTTCTCGACGAACTGCAGCGCGACTGGGAAGGCCGGGGCGTCGAACTCGTGACGCTGGCCAACGGATGGCGGCTGCAGAGCCGACCCGAAATGCGGGCCTACCTCGACCGGCTCAACCCCGAGAAGCCGCCAAAATATTCGCGCGCCGTGATGGAAACGCTGGCAATCATTGCGTATCGACAGCCCGTCACGCGCGGCGACATCGAAGATATCCGAGGCGTCACGGTGGCCAGCCAGATCATCAAGCAACTGGAAGACCGTGGCTGGGTCGAGGCGATCGGCTACCGCGAGTCGCCCGGCCGCCCGGCGCTGCTGGCCACGACGAGGCAGTTCCTCGACGACCTCGGCCTTGCCAGCCTCGAACAACTGCCGTTGCTCGAAGGCGGCACGGGCGCTGGAAGCGAACTGCTCGCCCAGGCCTTGACGGACGAGGCACTGCCCGATCAACCGTCGTTGCTGCCCACTGACAACGCACCCGACGACGCACCCGACGACGCACCCGACCCCGCGGCCTCGGAACCCCTTCTCCTCGATGAGCCTGCGGCGGACGCCGCTCCCATGGAAACCAAGAATGAACCCCAACCCTGACAACGCGCCCGACATCGACACCGATATTGAAAGCGCCCCCGCCGATTCGGCGGCGAAACCAGCGCGTCGCCGCCGCGCGGTCAAAGTCGACACGGCGCCGACCGAGGGCAATGCCGCAACCGTGATCGGCGGCAGCGCCGACGATGGCGTCGGAGGCGCTTCCGCCGAGGCGCAGGCCGAGGACATGGTGGCCAAGCCGAAGCGTCGGCGTGCCGTGGCAAAGGTCGAGGCTGATGTATCGGCAGGCGTGCCGTTGCAAGGCGATTCCGCGCCTGCACCCGTCGCCGCTTCCAACGAGGCTGTGTCGGCGCCAGCTGCACTTGCCATCAGCGCTCAAGATGCTGGCGACGATGCCCCCGCTGCGGGCTCGCAAGGCGAGGCGTCTGATGCCGATGCACAGTCGGACAACGCCCAAGGCCCGCGCAGCCGACGCCGTGGCCGGCGCAACCGGGGCGAGCGCGCAGACCGCGCCGAAGGCGATGCAGGTGCCGATGCCACGAGCGGCGCAGAGCCTACCGAGACCCGCCCGCCCACGGCGCCCGCTGTGCCGCTGCCTGTGCTGGTGGCCGAGCGGTTTGCCCAAGTCCTGTCTGGCGAGTTCGATGCGAGCGGCGAACCCGATTCCGAAGCGGTTGTCGATGCGGTCACCGAAAACCTTCTCGATGCCCCGGCCGAGGCTGCCGAGGACGCGGCCGAAGCCAGCCCGGAGCCCTCCGCGCCCAAGCGTGTTCTGCAGCCCGAAGCCGATGCGCCCAAGCTGCACAAGGTGCTCGCGCAATCGGGCATCGGCTCGCGCCGCGACATGGAAGACCTGATCCAGGACGGCCACGTCACCGTCAACGGCGAGGTGGCACACGTCGGCCAGCGCGTGTCGTTCGGCGACCAGGTCAAGGTCAACGGCAAGCCCGTGCGCCTGCGCATCGTGCCGCCCACGCCGCGCATCATTGCGTACCACAAGCCAGTGGGTGAAATCGTCAGCCGCGACGACCCGCAGAACCGGCCGAGCGTGTTCCGCCGGCTGCCGCAGTTGCAGCAGGGCAAATGGCAGTCGGTGGGCCGGCTCGACATCAACACCGAAGGCCTGTTGCTGTTCACCACGTCCGGCGAACTCGCCAACCAGTTGATGCACCCACGCTTCGGTGTCGAGCGTGAATACGCCGTGCGGGTGCTGGGCACGCTCAGCACCGAAGACAAGGCGGAGTTGCTGAACGGCGTCGATGTCGACGGTCAGAAGGCCAGCTTCAAGTCGGTCGAAGATGGTGGCGGCGACGGCGCGAACCGCTGGTACCGCGTCGTCATCACCGAAGGGCGCAACCGCGAGGTGCGGCGCCTGTTCGAGGCCGTTGACCTGACGGTGAGCCGGCTCATCCGCATCCGCTACGGCAGCTTCGTGTTGCCGCTGGGCCTGAAGCGCGGCGTGTGGGTCGACCTGGAAGACGGCGACGTGCGCACGATCAGGCGTCTGGCGGCCGGCGATGGCGGCCAGCGCAACGACCGGGGCAATGATCGCGCCAGCGAGCGGGGCAACGAGCGCGGGAATGACCGCAACAACGATCGCAACAACGCACGCGGTGGCGACCGCCAGAACGGCCCGCAGCAGAACCGCAACGACCGTCAGCAAGGCCCGCGCCCGAACGGCAGCCCGAACCAGGGTGAGCGCGACCGCAACCGCAGCACCGCGCCGCAGCGGCCGCGGGTCAACGAGTTCACGCCACCGCGCGTCAACGAGATGGCTCCACCACGTGACGACTCACCCCGCGAGCGTGGCGGCCTGCACGACGGCGACCACGACATGGACTTCGATCCTGCGTCGATCCCGAACCCGCTGGAGCAGACCTTCGACAAGCGCTTCGTGCAGAACCCGCGCAGCCCGGCCGGCGGCCGAGGCTTCCGAAACGGAGGTGGCGGTTTCGGCGCCGGGGGCAGTGCGCCGCTGCCCGCCAACAAAGGCAACCGGGGTGACCCGAAGCAACCCGACCCGCTGCAGACCTCGCTCGGCTTCATCGGTGCCGACGCCTTCCACCGCAAGGGTCAGCGCGGCGGTGGCGGTGGCGGCCAGGGGGGCGGGCAGGGCGGGGGCAATCGGGGCGGCGGTGGCGCCGGTGGTGGCAACCGCGGCGGCGGCGGTGGTGGTGGTGGTAGTGGTGGATTTGGCGGCGGCCGGCGCGACCGCTGAGGCCCGGCGCGTCATCTAGCGCCAACCCTTGCGACGTACAATCCAAGGCTTTGTCCAGCATTGATTTCAGGAGAATAAAACCATGGCACTCGAACGCACTCTGTCGATCATCAAGCCCGACGCCGTTGCCAAAAACGTGATCGGTCAGATCTACGCCCGCTTCGAAGGCGCCGGCCTGAAGGTCGTTGCCGCCCGCATGGCGCACCTGTCGCGCGGCGAGGCCGAGGCCTTCTACGGCGTGCACAAAGCCCGTCCTTTCTTCAAGGACCTGGTCGAGTTCATGATCTCCGGCCCGGTGATGATCCAGGCGCTCGAAGGCGAAGGCGCCATCGGCAAGAACCGCGACCTGATGGGCGCCACCGACCCGAAGAAGGCCGAGAAGGGAACCATCCGCGCCGACTTCGCCGACAGCATCGACGCGAACGCCGTGCATGGCTCCGACGCTGCCGAAACAGCCGCCGTCGAGATCGCCTTCTTCTTCCCCGGCATGAACGTCTACAGCCGCTGAAGACGCACCCACCGCGCCTTGCCCGCGCGCGCCACGCATGACTGCCGTCAACCTTCTTGAGCTGGACCGCGAAGCGCTCGCCGCCTTCTGCGAACAGCTCGGGGAGAAGCGATTCCGCGCGACGCAACTCTTCCGCTGGATCCACCAGCGTGGGGCTTCCGAGTTCGATCAGATGACCGATCTGGCGAAGTCGCTGCGGCAAAAGCTCGGTGGGCGCGCCTGCATTGCGCCGATGGGCGTGGTGAGCGAGCAAGCGTCTGCCGATGGCACCATCAAGTGGCTGTTCGACGTGGGCGGCGGCAACGCCGTCGAGACCGTGTTCATTCCGGAAGACGACCGCGGCACGCTGTGCGTGTCGTCGCAGGCCGGCTGTGCGGTCGGCTGCAGGTTCTGTTCGACCGGCCATCAAGGCTTCAGCCGCAACCTGAGCACCGGCGAGATCATCGCCCAACTGTGGTTTGCCGAGCACCAACTGCGCAAGCGTTTCAACTCGCCCGAGGGTCAACGCGTCATCAGCAACGTGGTGATGATGGGCATGGGGGAGCCGCTGCAGAACTACACCGCGCTCCTGCCCGCCCTGCGCATGATGCTCGACGACCACGGCTACGGCCTGTCGCGCCGGCGCGTGACCGTGTCTACTTCCGGCGTGGTGCCGATGATCGAGCGGCTTCGCGACGACTGCCCGGTGGCGCTTGCCGTGTCGTTGCATGCGCCGAACGACGCTCTGCGCAACGACCTGGTGCCGTTGAACCGCAAATACCCTTTGCACGAGCTGCTGGCCGCCTGCCGCAGCTACCTGGCCAAGGCCCCGCGCGACTTCATCACCTTCGAGTACTGCATGCTCGACGGCGTGAACGACACCGATGCCTGTGCCCATGAACTGCTCGCACTCGTGGCCCCGAGCGGCCCGGTGCATGGGCGCGAAGGTGCCAGCGGCATCTCGTGCAAGTTCAACCTGATCCCGTTCAACCCGTTCCCGGCGTCGGGCTTGAAGCGCTCGCCGCACGAGCGGGTGATGGCGTTCGCGCGCATCCTGCAAGATGGCGACGAGATCACCACCGTGCGCAAGACGCGTGGCGACGACATCGACGCCGCGTGCGGCCAGCTGGCCGGCGAAGTGCAAGACCGCACCCGTGTGCACGAGCGCATGACGCGAGCACCGGTTCAGGTTCACCGCATCGGTTCGCCAGCCGCCCGCGCCATCGAGGCCGGGCGTGCGCCTGAAATTGTCGCCCCGCACGAGAGCGAAGCATGACCTTGCGAGTTGCTTTTGGCGTCCGCTCGGGCGTTGTTGGTGCACTGCTTGCAGCAGCCCTGGCGGGCCTGTTGGCGGGCTGCGCGCGGCCGCTCGCGCCTGAGTTCACAGCTGACAGCAAGGACCGCGTGACAGCGTCCGACGAGCCCGACGCGAGCAAGCGCGCACGCGTTCGCATGGAGCTGGCAGCGGCGTACTTCGGGCGCGGGCAGATGACGACCGCGCTGGACCAGATCAAGCTCGCCATCGGCGCCGACCCGACGATCTCCGAGGCCTTCAACCTGCGCGGCCTGATTTACGCCAACCTGGGCGATGACCGGCTGGCTGAAGAGAGCTTCCGCCGTGCCCTTCAATTGAACCCGCGCGACGCCGACGCGATGCAGAACTTCGGCTACTTCCTGTGCCAGAAGAAGCGCTACCCCGAATCCACCGCGCTGTTCGACCAGGCGCTCGCGGTGCCGCGGTATGCCGATGCGCCGCGCACGCTGTTGACCAAAGGCGTGTGCCTGGCGTTCGCGGGGCAATTGGCCGAGTCCGAAGCCTCGCTTGTGCGCTCGTACGAGATGGATCCCTCGAACCCGTCGACTGCGGTGAACCTCTCCGAGGTGCTGTACCGGCGCGGTGATTTCGAGCGTGCCCGGTTCTTCGTGCGCCGCGTCAACAGCGTGCCGGCCATCGCCAGTGCGCAGACGCTGTGGTTGGCCGCGCGCATCGAGAACCGCCTGGGCAACCGGGGCGGTGTCGACAATTTCGGTGACCAGTTGCGCCGGCGCTTCCCGGATGCGCGCGAGACCTCCGACTTCAACCAAGGCCGCTTCGATGAGTGACGTGACGAGCTCGGCGCCTGCCGCCGCCGTGCCAAGTTCCGGCCCGGTGCCCACCACGGCCGGTGGGTTGTTGCGCAAGGCGCGCCAGGCCCAGGGCCTGCACATCGGCGCCCTCGCGGCCAGCATCAAGGTCACGCAGCGCAAGCTCGAACTGCTCGAATCCGACCAGTTCGACCAGCTCCCCGACGCCACATTCACCCGCGCGCTCGCGCAGACCGTGTGCCGCACGCTGAAGGTGGATGCCGCACCGGTCCTCGCGCTGCTGCCGCCGGCGCTGAGCCACCGGCTGGAGCAGGTCAGCGAAGGCCTGAACACGCCGTTCGCCGATCGTCCGGGCCGACTCGTTCCTCGGGAGTGGGCGAGCGTGGCCACGCCCGCGCTCTGGCTCGCCGCTCTGTTGGTACTCGGCACTGCGGTGGTGTACTTCCTTCCCGTGGGCTGGTCACTTGTTCCCAAGGTGGCAGACGTCAAGGCCACCGCCACGGTGCCCGCAGCAATGCCCGCAACGCCGGCATCGATGCCCATGACGGCAGTGGAAACTGCTGCGCCGCCACAGGCTGCCGCGTCCGAGCCGGCGGCTGCGTTGCCGCTGGTGGCCAACGAGCCGGTGCCCGACGCAACGGCCGCCAGGTTGGTCGAGGTGCGCGCCACGGCGTCATCATGGATCGAGATCACCGATGCCTCGGGTCAGGCGGTACTGTCGCGGCTGCTCCAGCCCGGCGAGACCGTGCCACTCGACGGCGCCTTGCCGATGAAGGTGAGAATCGGCAACGCGAACGGCACCCAGCTCTCGTTCCGTGGCCAGCCGGTGGCGCTGGCTCCTTTTACGCGGGACAACATCGCCCGCCTCGAACTTAAGTAGGCCGACCCATGAACGCCCTGCGCCAGAACCCGCCCGCCCTCGAAGACTTCATCGAACCCGCGCGCCCGGCAGCGCGCTTGTCGCGCCAGGTACCGGTGCGCTGGGGCTCGCGCATCGTCACCGTCGGTGGCGACGCGCCGGTGCGCGTGCAAGCCATGACGAACACCGACACGGTCGACGCCATCGGCACGGCCATCCAGGTCAAGGAACTTGCCATTGCGGGTTCGGAGATGGTGCGCATCACCGTCAACACCCCCGAAGCTGCGGCGGCGGTGCCGTACATCCGCGAGCAGCTCGACCGCATGGGCATCGACGTGCCGCTGGTCGGCGACTTCCACTACAACGGCCACCGCCTGCTCACCGACCACCCGGCGTGTGCCGAGGCGCTGAGCAAGTACCGCATCAACCCCGGCAACGTGGGCAAGGGCGACAAGCATGACAAGCAGTTCGCGCAGATGGTCGAAGTGGCCGCGAAGTACGACAAGGCCGTGCGCATCGGCGTGAACTGGGGCAGCCTCGATCAGGAACTGCTGACGCAGATGATGGACGACAACGCGCTGCTCTCCGAGCCGTTCGAGCCGCAGCAGATCATGTACCGCGCGATCATCACGTCGGCGGTGCAGTCGGCACGCCGCGCCGAAGCCGTCGGCTTGCATGCGGATCGCATCATCCTGTCGTGCAAGATGAGCGGCGTGCAAGACCTGATCAGCGTTTACCGCGCGTTGGCAAAGCGCTGCGACTACGCGCTGCACCTCGGCCTGACCGAAGCCGGCATGGGCACCAAGGGCACGGTCGCGTCGGCCACGGCGCTGGCGGTGTTGTTGCAAGAAGGCATCGGCGACACGATCCGCGTGTCGCTCACGCCACAGCCGGGCGAGGCGCGCACGCAAGAGGTGGTGGTGGCTCTCGAGATCCTGCAATCGCTCGGCCTGCGCTCGTTCAACCCCAGCGTCACCGCGTGCCCCGGCTGCGGCCGCACCACGAGCACCACCTTCCAGGTGCTCGCGAAGGAGATCGACGACCACCTGCGCGCGCAGATGCCGGTGTGGAAATCGCGCTTTCCGGGTGTCGAGAAGATGAAGGTCGCGGTGATGGGCTGCATCGTCAACGGTCCGGGCGAAAGCAAGCACGCCGACATCGGCATCAGCCTGCCCGGGACCGGCGAGGCGCCGGCCGCGCCGGTGTTCATCGACGGCGAGAAGGCGCTCACGCTGCGCGGCGACAACATCGCCGCCGAGTTTCACGCGCTGGTCGAGCGCTACATCGAGAAGCGCTACGGCGGCGTCGCCGTCTGACGCTTCAATGAAATGCTTCACCGCAGAGGGGCGGAGTTGGCGGAGGTTCGCAGAGTAAAGACCAATTGGATTGTTTTCCTCTGCGAACCTCCGTTCTTCCCGCCCCTGAGCGGTGAATGAATTCTTCTCTTCCCCGACATCCCAAATGGCTGAACCCCTGCGCGCCGTCAAAGGCATGAACGACATCCTGCCGCCCGAGTCGGCGCGCTGGGAGTGGTTCGAATCGAAGGTGCGTGCGCTGATGGCGCGCTACGGCTATGCCAATGTACGCACGCCCATCGTCGAGCTGACCGCGCTTTTCGTGCGCGGCCTGGGCGAGGTGACAGACATCGTCGAGAAGGAGATGTACTCGTTCGAAGATGCAATGAACGGCGACAAGCTCACGCTGCGCCCGGAGGCCACGGCCGGCATCGTGCGCGCCATGATCGAGCACAACGCGCTGTACAACGGGCCGCTGCGCATCTGGTCGCAGGTGGCGGTGTTCCGTCACGAGCGGCCGCAGAAGGGCCGCTACCGGCAGTTCCACCAGATCGACGTGGAGGCGCTCGGCCACGCCGGGCCGGATGTGGATGCCGAGCAGATCCTGATGTGCCGGGCGCTGTGCCGTGACCTTGGTTTCGTCGAGGGTCGCGACGTTCGACTGGAACTCAACAGCCTCGGCCAACCCCCTGAACGCGCCGCGCACCGCGCCGCATTGGTTGCGTACTTCGGCCAGCACCTCGATACGCTGGACGACGATTCCAAGCGCCGTTTGCTGACCAACCCATTGCGCATTCTCGATAGCAAGAACCCGTCGATACAGGCGCTGATCGACGCGGCGCCCAAGCTGATGGACCACCTGGGCGAGGCCTCGCTCGCGCACCTGGGCGGCGTGCGCGCCGTGCTCGAGGCGGCCGGTATTGCCTACCGCATCAACCCGCGCTTGGTGCGCGGCATGGACTACTACAACCTCACCGTGTTCGAGTTCGTGACCGACCTGCTTGGCTCGCAGGGCACGGTGTGCGGCGGCGGGCGCTACGACGGGTTGTTCGAGCAACTCGGTGGCAAACCGACACCCGCGGTCGGCTGGGGCATGGGCATCGAACGCATGTTGCTGCTGCTGGAGGCGGTGGCCACAAAGATGCCTGCGCCGCCGCTGGACGTGTATGCCGTGCTGCCTTCGGCATCGGCCATGCCGGCTGCGATGGTCGCGTGTGAGGCACTGCGTGAATTGGGCCTGACGGTGTTCATGCATGCCGCTGGCAGCGAGGGCTTCGGCAGCATGAAGACCCAGTTCAAGCGCGCCGACGCCAGCGGCGCCCGGTACGCGCTGATCTTCGGCGAGGCCGAACTCGCGCGCGGTGAGGTTGCGGTCAAGAACCTGCGTCATGCTGGCAACGCTGGTGATGCCGATGCTTCGCAACGCAGCCTGCCGCTGGCCCGTGCCGGCGAGTGGGCCGCTGAACTGCGCAACGCATAATCTCGCCTCCTAACGAAGCACCTGCGGAATCACTCGCCCCATGGCCACCCATCTCGACCTTGAAGAACAGGAACAGCTCGACCAGCTGAAGACCTTCTGGAAGCAATACGGCAACCTCGTCACCTGGCTGCTCATCGCGGTGCTTGCCGCGTATGCCGCATGGAACGGCTGGAACTACTGGCAGCGCGAGCAGGCGGTCAAGGCCGGCGCCATGTTCGACCAACTCGACAAGGCCGCGCAAGCCGGTGATGCCGACCAGGCCGGCCGCATCTTCGGCGACATGAAGGAGCGCTTCCCCCGCACCGCGTTCACGCAACAGGGCGGCCTGCTGGCGGCCAAGGTGCAGTTCGAGAAGGGGCAGGCCGACGCCGCGCTCGTCAGCCTTGCGTGGGTCGGCTCCAACGCGGCAGAGAGCGAGTACCAGACAGCAGCACGCCTGCGTGCCGCCGGCGTGCTGCTGGACCAGAAGAAGTACGACGATGCACTGAAACAGCTCGACGGTGCCAGCGCCCCGGAGTTCGCCGCTCTCGTGGCCGACCGGCGCGGCGACGTGTTGTTGGCCCAAGGCAAGGCCGACGACGCCAAGGCGGCCTTCAACAAGGCCTGGCTCGCGATGGACAGCAAGGTCGAGTACCGGCGCTTGATCGAAGCCAAGCTCACGGCGCTCGGCGCGGCACCCACCGTCGCCAGCAAGGCCGCCGAGGTGGCCAAGTGATCGCGCGCATGTTCGGCTCGGCGCGCAGTCCTGCGCTGCTCGTGCTCGTGCTCGTGGCCGCGCTGGCGGCGGGGTGTTCGGCCACCAAGCCGAAGCCCCAGCCGCTGGATGCGCTCACACCCAAGATCGCCGGGAGCCTGGCCTGGAACCAGCGCATCGATGGCGTGCAGTTCCCGCTGGCAGTCACCGTCACGCCCGGCATGTTCACCGTGGCCGGTGGCGATGGCACGGTGCTCGCGGTCGACGCGCAAACGGGCCGCGAAGTCTGGCGCGGCCAGGCGGGTGCGAAGCTCGCTGCCGGCGTCGGAAGCGACGGCCGCTTTGCTGCCGTGGTCACGCGTGCCGGCGAACTGGTGGTGTTCGAGCAAGGCACGGTCAAATGGCGCAAGGCCTTGCCGGCGCGCGTGACGACGGCCCCGCTCGTGGCAGGTGAACGCGTGTTCGTGCTCGGCGTGGACCGTGCGGTGCAGGCCTTCGACGCCATCGACGGCCGCAAGCTCTGGGCCTTGCAGCGCCCCGGCGATGCGCTGACCCTGGCGCAGGGCGGCGTACTGGCTGCGTTCAAGGACACGCTCGTCGTCGGGCAAGGCCCGCGCATGGCCGGCCTCGACCCGCTGCGCGGCACGGTGCGTTGGGAAGTGACGGTCGGATCGCCGCGCGGCGCGAACGAGATCGAGCGCCTCGCCGACCTGGTGGGCCCTTCGGCTCGCGTGGGTGACGTGGTGTGCGCGCGCTCGTTCCAGGCGGCGGTCGGCTGCGTGAACGCCGAGCGCGGCGTGTTGCAGTGGAGCAAGACCGTCGGTGGTACCGACGGTGTGGCGGCAGACGAGCAGTTCGTGTTCGCTGCCGACGCGTCCGACCGCCTGACCGCCTGGCGCGCCGGCAACGGCGACGTGGCCTGGACATCCGACAAGCTGCAATACCGTGGTCTCAGTTCGCCGCTCGTTACCGGCAAGACCGTGGTGTTCGGCGACGCCGATGGCACCGTGCACTGGCTCGCCCGCGAGACCGGCGAGGCGCAGTTGCGGCTGCCGACCGACGGCAGCGCCATCGTCGCGGCGCCGGTGGTCTCGGGCAGCACGATGCTGATCGTCACCCGCAACGGCGGCCTGTTCGCGTTTCGCCCGCAGTGACCTGATCATGAGGTCAGCGCAATGAAGCCGGTGATTGCGGTGGTCGGCCGGCCGAACGTCGGCAAGTCCACGCTGTTCAACCGCATGACGAAGAGCCGCGACGCCATCGTGGCCGACTTCGCGGGCCTGACACGCGACCGCCACTACGGCGATGGCCGGCTCGGCGACCGCGAGTTCATCGTCGTCGACACCGGCGGCTTCGAGCCCGACAGCACCACCGGCATCGTCAAGGAAATGGCCAAGCAGACGCGCCAGGCCGTGGCCGAGGCCGATGCGGTGATTTTCGTCGTCGATGTGCGCTCCGGCGTGTCGGGGCAGGACCACGACATCGCGCGCTACCTGCGCACGGTGGGCAAGAAGGTGATCCTCGCCGTCAACAAGGCCGAGGGCATGCAGGAGTCGCCGCTGCTGGCAGAGTTCTTCGAACTGGGCCTCGGCGAGCTGCACCCGATTTCGTCGGCGCATGGCCAGGGCATTCGCAGCCTGCTCGATGCGGCGCTCGCGCCGTTCGAGTTCGATGAAGAAGCCGAAGATGCTGCGCCCGACGTCGACAAGCCGATCCGGCTGGCAGTGGCCGGGCGGCCGAACGTCGGCAAGTCGACGCTGATCAACACATGGCTTGGCGAAGAGCGCCTGGTCGCGTTCGACCAGCCGGGCACCACGCGGGACGCGATCACGATCCCCTTCGAGCGCAACGGCCAGACGTTCGAACTCATCGACACGGCGGGCCTGCGCCGGCGCGGCAAGGTGTTCGAGGCGATCGAGAAGTTCTCGGTCGTCAAGACCTTGCAGGCGATTGCCGATGCGAACGTGGTGCTGCTGCTGCTAGATGCCACCCAGGGCGTGACCGACCAGGACGCACACATCGCCGGCTACATTCTGGAGAGCGGCCGCGCGGTTGCGATTGCGGTGAACAAGTGGGACGCGGTCGACGGCTACCAGAAAGAGACGCTGCAACGTTCCATCGAGCAGCGCTTGGCATTCCTGAAGTTCGCGCCGGTGCTGCACATCTCCGCCATCAAGCGCCAGGGCCTCGGCCCGGTCTGGAAGGCGATTGCCGACGCGCACGCATCGGCCATGCGCAAAATGAGCACGCCGGTGCTGACACGGTTGCTGCAGGATGCGGTGGAGCACCAGGCGCCGAAGCGGGCAGGTGCCTTTCGCCCCAAGCTGCGCTATGCGCACCAGGGCGGCATGAACCCGCCACTGATCGTCATCCACGGCAACTCTCTCGACCACATCAGCGAGACCTACAAGCGCTTTCTCGAAGGGCGATTTCGGGAGCATTTCAAGTTGACCGGCACGCCGATGCGCATCGAATTGCGGTCGTCGCACAACCCGTTCGACGAGAAGAAGTAGGCGCCGCATTCCTGTGGGCATTGGCGCCGCGTGGGCTTTTCGTCAGCGACCCTGTGTTAACGTAAATACTTCTGAATTTTCATCACGGAGCATATCGTGAGCAACAAAGGGCAACTCCTCCAAGACCCGTTTCTGAACCTGCTGCGCAAGGAGCACGTTCCGGTCTCGATTTACCTGGTCAACGGCATCAAGCTGCAGGGGCACATCGAGTCCTTCGACCAGTACGTGGTTCTGTTGCGCAACACGGTTACGCAGATGGTCTACAAGCACGCGATTTCCACTGTCGTGCCGGGCCGCGCAGTCAACTTCAGTGCCGCCGAGCCGAGCGAGCCCGCCTGAAGCCAGCCAACCTGACGCCGGCTGCCGCGCCACCCGCGTTTCCCACCTTGAGTTCGGCGGACTCTGCTGCCACTGCCATCAAGGCAGGCATGGCGCGAGCCATTCTTGTAGGCGTGGACTTCGGGCGCGGCACGCAGTTCGACGCTTCGCTCGACGAGTTGGCGCTGCTGGCCGAATCGGCGGGCGACGTGGCTGTGGCGCGCGTCATTGCGCGCCGCAAGGCCCCTGACGCCGCACTGTTCATCGGCTCGGGCAAGGCCGACGAGATCAAGGCACTGGTGCAAGGCCACCGTGCCGATGCAGTGCTCTTCGACCAGGCCTTGTCGCCTGCGCAGCAGCGCAACCTCGAGCAGCACTTAGGCGTGGCCGTGGCCGACCGCACGATGCTGATTCTCGAGATATTTGGTGAGCGCGCGCAAAGCCACGAAGGCAAGCTGCAGGTCGAACTGGCGCGGCTGCAATACCTGTCTACGCGCCTCGTGCGACGCTGGAGTCACCTCGAGCGGCAAAGCGGCGGCATCGGAATGCGCGGTGGCCCCGGCGAGGCTCAGATTGAACTCGATCGACGGATGATCGGCGAGCGCATCAAGGGCGTGAAGAAGCAACTGGAGCGGGTCAAGAAGCAGCGCAGCACGCAGCGCCGTTCGCGCGAGCGCAACCAGACCTTCCGCATCTCGCTCGTGGGCTACACCAACGCCGGCAAGTCGACGCTGTTCAATGCGCTGGTGAATGCTCGTGTTTATGCCGCCGACCAGCTTTTCGCCACGCTCGACACCACCACGCGCCAACTGCACATCGAGGGCAACACGCGTTCGGTCTCGCTGTCCGACACCGTCGGCTTCATCCGCGACCTGCCGCACAAGTTGATCGAGGCCTTCGAGGCCACGCTTCAGGAAGCGAATGATGCCGACTTGCTGCTGCACGTGGTCGATAGCGCCAGCCCGGTGCTGGCCGAGCAGATGGCCGAGGTGCAGCGCGTGCTGGTTGAGATCGGCGCGAGCGGTATCCCGCAGGTGCTGGTCTACAACAAGCTCGACCAACTCGAAGACACCCAACGCCCACGCACGCTCGTCGATTCGCTTGAGATCGACGGTGGCGTGCAGGCGCCGCGCGTCTTCATCAGCGCCCGAAGCGGTGAAGGCATGCCGGAGCTTCGCGCGCTGCTGGCCCATGCCGTGGCGGGCCAGCCGGACACTGGCTTGAACCCTGACGCCGAAGCCCCATATCCCGACGAATCCACAGCGTCGCCCGACGATGTGGCGACGGCCGCGGCCGACGAGGCCATGCCACCCCATCCCATCTTCTCAACATTCGCATGACCATGAGCCACTCGAACCTTGTTCCCGAAGGCATCGCCTCGCGTATGAGTGCCCTCGGCGCTGTTGCGCGAGCCATGGTTCGCGCCGTGGCCCAGCGGATCCTGGCCACCGGCGGGCGAGGTGATGGCCCTCCCGACCTCGACGAACTCTGGCGCGACTTCAACCGCAAGCTCGGTGGGCTGTTCGGTGGCAAGGGCGGAGGCAACGCGCCGCGTGGCAACGGGTCGGGCGATGGTGGCGGGCCGAACTTCCAGCCCGACATGAAGAGCGCCGGCATAGGCGCCGGCCTGATCGCCGGTGTGGTCGCGCTGGTGTGGCTCGGCAGCGGCTTCTTCATCGTCCAGGAAGGCCAGCAGGCCGTGGTCACATCGTTCGGCAAGTACAGCCATACCGCAGACGCCGGCTTCCAGTGGCGCATGCCTTACCCGTTCCAGGCACACGAGACGGTCAACGTGACGCAGCTTCGCTCGAAGGAAGTCGGCCGCAATGTGGTGATTGCAGCCACCGGGCTGCGCGACTCGTCGATGCTGACTCAAGACGAGAACATCGTCGACATCCGTTTCACCGTGCAGTACAGGTTGAAGGACGCCCGCGCCTTCCTGTTCGAGAACCGCGATCCGGAAGAGGCGGTCACGCTCGCCGCGGAGTCGTCGGTTCGCGAGATCGTCGGCAAGAGCAAGATCGACTCGGTGCTGTACGAGCAGCGCGACGCCATCGCCGCCGATTTGGCCAAGTCGGTGCAGGCGCAACTCGACCGGCTCAAGGCCGGCATCGTCGTCGTCAACATCAATGTGCAGAGCGTGCAGCCGCCCGAGCAAGTGCAGGCGGCGTTCGAGGACACCCTGAAAGCCGGGCAGGATGGCGACCGCTTGAAGAAGGAAGGCCTGGCCTACGCGAGCGACGTTATCCCCAAGGCGCAGGGCACGGCAGCACGCCTGCGCGAGGAGTCGGAAGGTTACAAGTCGCGCGTGGTGGCACAGGCCGAAGGCGATGCGCAGCGCTTCAACAGCGTGCTGACCGAATACCAGAAGGCCCCTACCGTCACACGCGACCGCATGTACATCGACACCATGCAGCAGGTCTACTCGAACGTCAGCAAGGTGATGGTCGACAGCCGCAGCAACTCGAACCTGCTCTACCTGCCGCTCGACAAGCTGATCCAGCAGACGGCTGCCGCTGCTGCGGCGCCCCCGGCAGTGGTTGCACCTGAAACCCCGCCCGCCACAGTGCCCGGCGACTCGCGCTCGCGCGACGGTCAACGCGGCCGCGATCGCGACAGCCGCTGAACGGCCAGGAGAACAAGAACATGAATCGCATTGCATTGATCGTCGGCGGGGTGCTTCTCGCCTTGATGTTGCTCAGCTCGACACTGTTCGTTGTTGACCAGCGGCAGGTGGCTGTGGTGTACGCGCTCGGCGAGATCAAGGAAGTGATCCAGGAGCCGGGCCTCAAGTGGAAGCTGCCGCCGCCGTTCCAGAACGTGGTGTTCCTCGACCGCCGCATCCAGACCATGGACAGCCCGGAGACGCGGCCGATCTTCACGGCCGAAAAGAAGAGCCTGGTGATCGACTGGCTCGTGAAGTGGCGTGTCACGGACCCGAAGCAGTTCATTCGCAACAACGGCGTGGACATACGCAACCTCGAAGCGCGGTTGAGCCCCATCGTTCACGCAGCGTTCAACGAAGAGGTGACGAAGCGAACCGTCGGTGATGTGCTCTCTGGCGGCCGCGACAAGGTCATGCAGGACGTGCGGGCGCGCCTGGCCGATGAGGCCAAGTCGTTCGGTATCGAGATTCTCGACGTGCGGATCAAGCGGGTCGACTTTGTGGCCAACATCACCGAGTCGATCTACAGCCGCATGGCGTCCGAGCGCAAGCAGGTGGCCAACCAACTGCGTGCAACCGGCGGCGCGGAAGGCGAAAAGGTCCGCGCGGATGCCGACCGCCAGCGCGAGGTGATCGTGGCCGAGGCCTACCGCGACGCGCAGAAGGTCAAGGGCGAGGGCGATGCCAAGGCATCCGCGCTGTTCGCCGATGCCTTCGGCCGCGACGCGCAGTTCGCCCAGTTCTATCGCAGCCTCGAGGCCTACCGCGCCAGCTTCCGGAACAAGACCGACGTGATGGTGGTGGACCCGAGCAGCGAGTTCTTCAAGGCCATGCGGGGTGGCGGAGCCGCTGCCGGTACGCCAGCACCCAAGAAGTAAGCCTTGTCGGCGGCGTCGTTCTGGGACCTGCTGGTCGGCGCATTCGCGTTGATGCTGGTGGTGGAGGGCATGCTGCCTTTCGTCAGCCCGCCGAAGTGGCGTGCGGTGTTCGAGAAGGCCACGCAACTCAGCGACGGGCAGATCCGGTTCATTGGCCTGTCGAGCATGCTGGCCGGCTTGACGATGCTGCTGTTTTTTCTGACCTGATCGTTCCGTCCGCTTCACAAACGCGAGTGGAGTTGATCGCGAGTCAGCGCGTTCCGCCGCGCCTGCCGGGCCGCTACCCGCCGGTACAATCTTGGTTTTAACCCTGCGGCGTTTTCACATGTCCTCTGCCTGGCTGCTGCCCGAGCACATTGCCGATGTGCTTCCCGCGCAGGCGAGGCACATCGAGGAGTTGCGCCGTGAGCTCACCGACGTGGCGCGCAGTTACGGGTTCGAACTGGTGATGCCGCCGCTGCTCGAGCACATCGAATCGCTGCTATCGGGTACCGGCCGGGCACTCGACTTGAAGACTTTCAAGCTTGTCGATCAGCTCAGTGGGCGCACGATGGGCGTGCGCGCTGACAGTACGCCGCAGGTCGCGCGCATCGACGCTCACCTGTTGAACCGTGTGGGCGTGACGCGGCTGTGCTACTGCGGCCCGGTGCTGCATGCGCTGCCTTCGGGCACGAGTGCCACGCGCGAGCCCTTGCAGTTCGGTGCCGAGATCTACGGCCATGCTGGCCTGGAGGCCGACCTCGAAGTGCAGGATCTCGCGCTCGATTGCCTGCGTCGCGCCGGCATGGCGGGCGTGTTGCTCGACCTCGGCGATGCCCGCATCGTGCGCGGCGTGCTCGCCGGTTTGGTGGCCGACGCGCCGCAACTGGCCACGGTGCACGCAGCGCTCGCCGCCAAGGACTTGGCCGCGCTGTGTGATCTGGCGGCAGGGTTCCCCCCCGAGGTGCGGGCTGCGTTGCAGGCGCTGGCCGGCTTGTACGGCGGCCCCGAAGTCCTCGATGCCGCGCGCCGAACACTGCCGGATCGCCCGCTCATTCGTGCCGCGCTGGACGATTTGCAATGGCTGGCCAGCCACGTGAGCGACGCGCACCCCGAGGTGAGCGTCGCATTCGATCTGGCTGACATCGGCGGCAAGGGCTACTACAGTGGCTCGCGTTTCACCGCCTACATGACCGGCTCGACCAACGCGGTGGCGCGTGGCGGGCGTTACGACGAAGTGGGCGCTGTGTTCGGCCGCAACCGCCCGGCCGTGGGCTTCAGCCTCGACCTGAAAGAGTTGGCTGCCTTGGCGCCCCCGAAGCCGCTTCACGCCGCCATACGTGCGCCCTGGGCCGAGGACGGCGCCTTGCGCAGCAAGGTGCGCAGCCTGCGAGAGCAGGGCGAAACCGTGGTGGGCATGTTGCCCGGCCACGAGCACGAAGGGCAGGAGTTTGCGTGCGACCGCGAGCTCGTACAGGTGAACGCCGAGTGGGCCGTGCGCCCGCTCTGAGCCAGGCTCGCCCTGCCCACCAACCGACAGCGTTCGATCCGATACCTCTTCTTCACATGCAGCAGATGAACACAAGCACAGTGGGCGCCAAGCCCGGACACAACGTCGTCGTCGTCGGCACCCAGTGGGGCGACGAGGGCAAGGGCAAGGTCGTCGACTGGCTCACCGACCATGCCCAGGCCGTGGTGCGCTTCCAGGGTGGCCACAACGCCGGCCACACGCTCGTCATCAAGGGCGTGAAGACGGCGCTGCAATTGATCCCGTCCGGCATCATGCGCGACGGTGTCAAGTGCTACATCGGCAATGGTGTGGTCGTCGATCCGGTGCACTTGCTGGCCGAAATCGAGCGGCTCGAGGCCATCGGGCTCGACGTGCGTTCGCGCCTCTTCATCAGCGAATCGTGCCCGTTGATCCTGCCCTTCCATGTGGAGGTCGACAAGGCCCGCGAGGCGATGCGCGAGAGCAGCGGTGCCGGCAAGATCGGCACCACCGGCAAGGGCATCGGCCCGGCCTACGAAGACAAGGTTGCGCGGCGCGCGCTGCGCGTGCAAGACCTGAAGCATCCGGAGCGCTTTGCGAAGAAGCTGCGCGACTTGCTCGACCTGCACAACTTTGCGCTGGTCGGCTTCCTGCATTCGAAGGCGCTCGAGTTCCAGCCGATCTTCGACCTCGCCATGCATGTGGCCGAGCAACTCAAGCCGATGATGGCCGACGTGGGCTACACGCTGCACACCGCGCACAGAGCTGGCGCAAACATTCTCTTCGAGGGTGCGCAAGGCACGCTTCTCGACATCGACCATGGAACCTACCCGTACGTCACGTCGAGCAACTGCGTTGCGGGCAACGCGGCCGCAGGTGCGGGTGTGGGCCCCGACCAGTTGCACTACATCCTGGGCATCACCAAGGCGTACACCACGCGCGTGGGCAGCGGCCCGTTTCCGACCGAACTGCCGATGGACGAGCCGGGCACCGTGGGCCACCACCTGTCGACCATCGGCCAGGAGCGCGGCACCGTGACCGGCCGGCCTCGCCGCTGCGGCTGGCTCGACGCCGCGCTGCTGAAGCGCTCGATGATCATCAACGGCATCACGGGCCTGTGCCTGACCAAGCTCGACGTGCTCGACGGCCTGCCCGAGATCAAGGTCTGCGTCGGCTACGACCTGCGCGGCACGCGCATCGACATCCTGCCGCTCGACGCCGACGACATCGATGCCTGCGTGCCCATCTACGATACCTTCCCGGGTTGGACCGAAACGACCTTCGGTGTGACCGAGTGGGACACGCTGCCGCTGAATGCGCGCCGCTACCTGGAACGGGTGCAGGGCTTCATCGGCGCGCCGATCGACATGGTGTCGACCGGCCCTGACCGCGTGCACACGATCCTGTTGCGCCACCCGTATTCCAGCTGACATCATTCACTTCCATCCACCCCACCTGGCCGAGGAATCTGCATGCTGACCGATGACGGCAAACACCTTTACGTGAGCTGGGACGAGTACCACATGCTCATCGAGCGGCTGGCACTCAAGATCGCCGGCAGCGGCTGGGAGTTCGATCAGATCCTGTGCCTCGCGCGTGGCGGTATGCGGCCGGGCGACGTGCTGTCGCGGGTGTTCGACAAGCCGCTGGCGATCATGTCGACCAGTTCGTACCGGGCCGATGCGGGCACCATCCAGGGCCGGCTCGACTTGGCCAAGTACATCACCATGCCCAAAGGCGAACTGGGCGGGCGCATCCTGCTGGTCGACGATCTCTCGGACTCGGGCGTGACCTTGCGCGCGGTCGTCGACCGCCTGCGCGGCATGCCCTCCATTGGCGAGTTGCGCTCGGCGACGATCTGGACCAAGGGCGTGTCTTTGTACACGCCGGACTACTACGTCGAGCTGCTGCCGACAAGCCCCTGGATCCACCAGCCGTTCGAGGAATATGATGATCTTCGGCCGGAGGGGCTGGCGAAGAAGTTCGTGATTTAATCAGCGCCGCACTCCAGACGGAAGGGCTGCTTCCGCAGCCCTTGGCCCTTATCAGCGGAAGGGACTCGGTCACGTTCCGCGACCCCGGTTTCGCTTGCAAGCGAAACCCCTCGAGTCCCTTCCCGGTGAGTCCTCAAGGACTCACCTCTGGTCACCAAAAAAAGGTCAGCACTTGCGCGCTGACCTTTAGATGTTGGTGCCCAGGAAGCGGACTGATGATATGAGTAAAATCAAGTACTTAGGTTAACAATCGGTGCATAAACGGTGTAGTCTATGATAGAGGTAAGTCGCCCCCGAGTTCTGGGCCTCACTTACATCAACCCTCGGAGCACCTGGCATGGCCTCGATCACCACCCTCCCGAACGGACGCGGTTACCGCGTTCAAGTCCGCCGCAAAGGCGTCACGCTCGCTCAAAAGAACTTCCCCCTGGGGCAGAAGGCCGAGGCCAAGGCCTGGGGAGGGGAGCAGGAGGCGCTGCGGCGTGGCGGGCATGTCGTGCGCCAGGCGGCAGCCCGCCACATGACCGTCGCCGACCTGATCGAGCGCTTTCGCCTGGAGGTCGTGCCGAGCCGGCGCGGCTCGCGCTGGGATGACAACCGCTGCCTGGCGCTCCAGACCTACGCCTGGGCGAAGCTCGACCTCACGTCGTGGGACGCCATCCACATTGGCCTGATGGACTGGCGCGACGACCGGCTGCGCGGCTCGGCGCGCGAGAAGGCGGTGACGCCGCAGACCGTGAACCGCGACCTGAACCTGCTCGGCCCAATCTTTGACCTGGCCATCAAGGAGTGGAAGGTGCCGCTGCCGGTGAACCCGGCGCACATGGTCAAGCGCCCGAAGGTGGTCGGCGGCGAGCGCAAGACGGTGTGGTCGGACCTGGACATCGAGCGCTTTCTCACCCAGGTGCGCTGGCGCGATGACATTCACCCCTCGCTGATCTTCCGCACCGACGACCCGCAGCGCCAGCGCCGTGACAACGTGTTCGGGTACGCCGGCTGGCTGGTGCTGCTGCTGCGCCACATCGGCCAGCGCCTGGGCGACGTGACCGAGATGCAGCTCGGCTGGATCGACCTGCCAGGCAATGTGATCCACTACCCGCCGGGCACGGTCAAGAACGGGGAGGCGTTCGACTGCCCCCTGAACAGGCGTGCGGTCGAGCTGCTGACGAAGTACCTGGCCTACCGGCTCGACGGGCGCGACGTGGCGAACGTGCCCGATCTGCGGCTTTTCCCGTCGACGACCGATACGCTCGGCTCGATGCTGCGCGCCGAGCGCGACGAGCTGGCTAAGACCTACCCCGCGATGAGCGGGCTGCGCCTGCACGACCTGCGCCACACCTGGACGACCGAGCTCGTTGGCCGCGTTAAAAACAGCGTGAACCCGCTAATGCTGCTCGACATGACCGGCCGTAAGGAAATGAAGAGCCTCAAACGGTATGTGAACCCGGACGCGTCGGACTTGGCCAACCTGATGGGGTGATATGGCGAAACTTTTGGATGAGCCGATTCGATAGGTAAGCACTCAGCCCCTTCGGGGCTTGTTTTTTTGGTTGAACGTGCCGGCGCGGAGGTGGGTGTAGGTTCAGGTTGTGGGCACGTCAGTGCCCGAACAGCTTGAAAGCCGCGGCGATGAGGCCAGTCAGGGCGAGTGTGAAGGCGGCGCCGGCCACGAACGGATGCCAGCCGCTTTCGCGCTGGAGCTCAGCCTGCTCGGCCATCAGCTTGCCTGTCTCGGCCAGCGAACGGTCGATCAGCGCGCGCACCTCTTGGGTTTCGGGGGGCACGGTGGTCATGACGGCAGGATACTATGCCGGTGTGCCGGGAGGGTTTTGGCCCCTGCGTAATTGGGTTACCAGCAACTCACCGAAGATGAAACTATGAAACTAAATTACAGCGGTGCATGTAACTCGCGGTGCAAAAACGGTGCACGCGTCTTGTAAAATGGGCATATGTCTTGTTAAGTCCTGTTAACCAAATTGTTGATTTTGCAGGACTTTTTTGTTTGCATGCACCAAGATGGTGCCCAGGAAGGGACTCGAACCCCCACGGAGTTACCCGCTAGTACCTGAAACTAGTGCGTCTACCAATTCCGCCACCTGGGCATTTCAGGGAATCTCAGATTATATCAGCAAAGAAACACACATTGAAAAATTCAAATCCCATTGGGGCCGAGCTGATGCTCGAAGTGGACGGTACCGTGCAGGGCCACCGCGATGGTCATGGCTTCGTCGTTCGAGACGACGGGCATGCCGACCTGTACCTCTCGCAACAGGAGATGCGCGCGGTGCTGCACCGTGACCGCGTCAAGGCACGGGTGGTGCGTTACGACCGCAAGGGCCGGCCCGAAGGGCGCGTGCTCGAGATTCTCGAGCGCAAGAAGGCTCCGATCATCGGCCGGCTGTTGCACGAGAGCGGCGTCTGGCTCGTGGCACCCGAAGACAAGCGCTACGGGCAGGACATCCTGATCCCGAAGAACGCCACGGCCAATGCCACGGCAGGCCAGGTGGTCGCCATCGAACTGACCGAGCCGCCGTCGATGTACTCGCAGCCCGTCGGCCGCGTGACCGAGGTGCTCGGCGAGATCGACGATCCGGGCATGGAGATCGAGATCGCGGTGCGCAAGTACGAGGTGCCGCACCGCTTCTCGCCCGAGACGCTGGCGCAGGCCGCGAGCCTGCCCGAGAAGATCCGCCCCGTTGACCGCAAGAACCGGATCGACCTGACCGACGTGGCGCTCGTCACCATCGACGGTGAAGACGCGCGCGACTTCGACGACGCCGTGTACTGCGAGCCCGCCAAGATCGGCCGCGTGAAAGCCAATAACGGCTGGCGCCTGATCGTGGCGATTGCCGACGTGAGCCACTACGTGAAGCCGACCGAGGCCATCGATGCCGACGTGTACGAGCGCGCCACGTCGGTTTACTTTCCGCGCCGCGTGATCCCGATGCTGCCGGAGAAGCTGAGCAATGGCCTGTGCTCGCTGAACCCGAATGAAGACCGGCTCGCGATGGTGTGCGACATGCTCGTCACCGCCGCCGGCGAGATCCATGCGTACCAGTTCTTCCCGGCCATCATCCGCTCGCAGGCCCGTTTCACGTACAACGAGGTCGCGGCCATTCTGGCGAACACGCGCGGGCCGGAAGCCGCCAAGCGCAAGGACCTCGTCCCCGACCTGCTGAACTTGCACGAGGTCTACCGCGCACTGCTCAAGGAGCGCGGCAAGCGCGGCGCGGTCGATTTCGAGACCACCGAGACGCAGATCGTGTGCGACGAGAACGGCCGCATCGAGAAGATCGTGCCGCGCACCCGCACCGAGGCGCACAAGCTGATCGAAGAGGCGATGCTCGCGGCCAACGTGTGTTCGGCCGACTTCATTGCGCGCGCCAAGCACCCCGCGCTGTACCGGGTGCACGAAGGACCGACACCCGAGAAGAAGGTGCTGCTGCAGAACTACCTGCGCGCACTCGGCCTGGGCCTGTCGGTCAGCGACGACCCGAAGCCGGCCGAGTTCCAGGCCATCGCCGCGGCCACCAAGGACCGGGTGGATGCGATGCAGATCCACACCATGCTGCTGCGCTCGATGCAGCAGGCCATCTACACCGGCGCGAACAGTGGCCACTTCGGCCTGGCGTATGAGGCCTACACGCACTTCACGAGCCCGATCCGGCGCTACCCCGACCTGCTGGTGCACCGCGTCATCAAGGCGCTGCTGGCGGGCAAGCGCTACCGCCTCGTCACTGGCAAGAGCAACCCGGCACCGAGCAACCGCAAGGCGCCCAAGCTCGTCAAGCCGGCGAAGCCCCCGACTGCGGAAGAGGCGACCTGGGAAGTCGCAGGCGCACATTGCAGCGCCAACGAACGCCGCGCCGACGAAGCCTCGCGCGACGTCGAGGCCTGGCTCAAGTGCCGCTACATGCGCGAACACCTCGGCGAGGAGTTCGCGGGCACGGTCAGCTCGGTCACGAGCTTCGGCCTGTTCGTGACGCTCGATGCGTTGTACGTGGAAGGCCTGATCCACATCACCGAACTGGGCGGTGAGTACTACCGCTTCGACGAGGTGCGGCAAGAGCTGCGCGGCGAGCGCAGCGGCGTGCGCTACAGCGTGGGTTCACGCGTTCGCGTGCAGGTCAGCCGCGTCGACCTCGATGGCCGGAAGATCGACTTTCGCATGGTGCGCGAGGGCGAAGACGAAGCACTCGCACAGCGTGTGCGGCGCGAGCGGCAGGGCGACAAGACCGGCGCTGCGGCGAATGACCTCGCGGCTGTCAAGGCCGCCGACCGCGCCGAGAAGGCCGCGACCAGAGCCAAGGTGCGCGGTAGTGCGTCGGCCGTTGCAGTCGGTGGTGCGGGCAAGTCGGCGCACCCGGTACGGGCCGTCAAGGCGGCGGCGCGCAAGGGCACGGGCCGTCCACCGGGCAAGGCGGCCAAGCGCCGCTGAGGCGCCTCCGATTCGGGCCCCAGAGCAGCCGCTGGAACCACATCAGCCCACACCAACAACATCAACACGCAGAAAGACTCAGATGACGATTCGCTTCGATGGCCGCGTGGCCGTGGTCACAGGCGCCGGCGGGGGCCTCGGCCGGCAGCACGCATTGGCGCTCGCTGCTCGTGGTGCCAAGGTGCTGGTGAACGACCTCGGCGGCACGCTCGACGGCCATGGCGGCACGCCGAGCGCGGCGCTGACTGTCGTCGACGAGATCCGCGCGGCGGGCGGCGTGGCGATGGCCAGCGGCGCGTCGGTCACCGATGCGGCGGCCGTGTTGGCGATGGTCGACGACGCGATGCGCGAGTGGGGCCGCATCGACATCCTGGTCAACAACGCCGGCATCCTGCGCGACAAGAGCTTCACGAAGATGACGCTCGACGACTTCCGTCTTGTCGTCGAGGTTCACCTGATGGGCGCGGTGAACTGCTGCAAGGCCGTGTGGGACGTGATGCGCGCGCAGAACTACGGCCGCATCGTGATGACGACCTCGTCGAGCGGCCTGTACGGCAACTTCGGCCAGTCGAACTACGGCGCTGCCAAGATGGCGCTGGTCGGCCTGATGCAGACGCTTTCCATCGAAGGCGCCAAGAACGACATCCGGGTCAACTGCCTGGCGCCCACGGCCGCCACGCGCATGACCGAGCACCTGATGCCCGAAGCCGTGTTGAAGCTGTTGCAGCCCGAGGCGGTGACCCCCGGCTTGCTGGCGCTGGTGGCCGACGACGCGCCGACGCGCGCCATCCTGTGCGCCGGCGCCGGCGCCTTCGAGCGCGCCCACATCACGCTCACGCAAGGCGTGTTCGTCGGCTTGCCGGACGACGCAGCGGAGCAGGTGGCCGCGCAGTTCAGCGCCATCTCGGCGCGTGACGACGAGACCGTGCCCGAGAGCGGCACGGCGCAGGGCACGGTCGAGATCGGCAAGGCGATGCGCGCGCTGGGCTGAACCGGCCGGCGCACACGCCGAATCGTCAACCGCTTGATCGGCTCAAGGCGTCAATCAACGCGCTGGCACACAGCGGCCCCGGCGGCGGCGGCTCGGCCGCCGCGCCATGCGAACGCACGGCTCGCAGGGCGGCTTGGAAGCCGCTGGCCGACCCGCCCTGCGCCCACAACCCGCCGAGCCAGCCGGCCAGCACATCGCCCGTGCCGGCGGTGGCCAATGCGGCATTGCCGGTCGGGTTGATGCGCGGTCGCTCGAAGGGTGCGGCGATCACGCTGCCCGAGCCTTTCAGAACGACACAGCAGGCGAAGCGGTCTGCGAGCGTTTGCGCCGTGCGCAGGCGGTCGGCCTGGATCTCGGCCGTCGTCGTGCCCAGCAGGCGCGCTGCTTCCAGCGGGTGCGGGGTGATCACCGTCGGCAGCTGCCGTGCGGCGCGGTGCGCGAGCAGGGTTTGCAGGGCGGTGTCGGTGGCGATGGCGTTCAACGCATCGGCGTCCAGCACGAGGCGCGCCGCAAGTGCCAGCAGGCGGGGCAGAGCCGCCCGGACCGCATCACCGCCACCGCAGCCGCACACGACGGTGCTTGCGCCGATCGAAGTTGCCGGCCCGGCTGACCAGCCACTCCGCAGCATCAGTTCCGGGTGCAGCGGATCGACGGCCAACGCGGCGCCGAGAAGTTCGACGAAGACGCGGCCGGCGCCTGCGGCCAACGCGGCCCGCGCCGCGAGCACGCCGGCGCCCGCCATGCCGTTCGCCCCGCCAACGATGGCCACGTCGCCGAAGCTGCCCTTGTGCTGTGCATGACGGCGGCCCGAGGCCGACACGGCCGGAAGGCTCGCAGACAACCAAGCCTGGGGCACGTCGGCGGCAGCGGCAGAGCCCGCACCCAAGCCGGTGCCGATGCCGAGATCATCGAACCACACTCGCCCCGCGTGATCGCGGCCGGAGGCGGTGAAGAGGCCGGGCTTGAGGGTCAGCAAGGCAAGCGTGTGCGCTGCGTTAATGCACGCAGCACCGAGTGGTTGCCCTGTGTCGGCGTCGAGGCCCGAGGGCACGTCCACTGCCAGCACCGGGCAGGCGAGGGCGTTGAGTTGCCGGACCGACTCGGCCAGCGCGCCCTGCGGTGCACGCGTCCCGCCGATGCCGAGCAAGGCGTCGATGGCCAGGTCATGCGGCGCCAGCTCGGGCGGGCCACGCCTGCCGATGATCACCCCCGCAGCCTGCGCACCTTGCAGGGCCTGCGCCGCATCGGCAGGCAGTGCGGCCGCATCACCGATCAGGCTCACGCGTACCTGCTTGCCCCACTGCAACAGGTGCCGCGCAGCTTCCAGGCCGTCGCCGCCGTTGTTGCCCGGGCCCGCCGCCACCCAGATGCAACGCGCATGCGGAGCCAGTGCCAGCGCGAGCCGTGCGACTGCAAGGCCGGCGCTTGGCATCAGTGCGTGGGGCGGCCGCGCGGCAGCTTCACGGGCCTCGATGAGCCGCGTTACCGCCACGTCGAAGAGCGGCTGTTCCAAGAAGCTGGGCAAGACCGGATTCATGCTGCAGTGTTGCAGGTTGGCGGCCCGTCAGGTGCGCAGGCGTTCGATACCCAGCCCGTCGGTGTCGATGGCCGCAGGGCGACCAGCCAGGCCGTCGGCCAGCAGCCGCGCCGACCCGCAGGCAAGCGCCCAGCCGCTGGAGCCGTGGCCCAGGTTCAGCCACACGCCGTCGATACCGCTGGCGCCGAGCACCGGCGGGCCATCGGGCAGCATCGGGCGCGCGCCTTTCCAGACCTGCGCCTGTTCGGTGCGGGCCGCCCCCGGGAACCAGTCGTGCAGCACCTTGTGCAGGGTCTCGATGGCGCCGGCGTGGCGGTGTTCGAGCGAGCCGCCGATCTCGGCGCTGCCGGCCACGCGCACCCGCGCGCCGAGCCGGCTGATCGCGACCTTGTAGCGTTCGTCCATCAGCGCCGAGCGCGGGCCGATGTCGTCGTGGCTGTCGCGCAAGCGCAGTGGGGCCGTCAACGAATAGCCGTGCACGGCCTGCAGCGGCAGCCTCAGGCCGTGGGGCCGCAGCAGTTCGGGTGAGCCGAGTGCTGCGCAGACGACGATGGCGTCGAAGCCTTCGGTGATGGGCGCGTGTGCCATCGGCTGCGTGTCCTGCGCCTCGCGGGGCGGCGGCGTGGCAACCCCGCTGGCGGTGGCCGCATCAACGGATGGCGTGTACAGGTGCACCAGCTGCGGCTGGCGGCCGGGGATGATCTTGTCGACCGTGGTGTGAAAGCGAAAACGCGCACCCAGGCGCTGTGCTTCGTGCCGCAGCAGGTGGGCGAACTCGCGGCAGTTGCCGACTTCGTCATCGGGCAGGTGGATACCGCCGTGAAGCGCAGTCTCGGTGCTCAGGCCCGGCTCGACAACGCGGCACTGCGCGGCATCGATCAGCGTGAAGCGCGTTCCCAGCTCGGCGAGCGACGCGAGGCCGGGTTCGACCAGCGCCTGGTCTTTGGCGCTTCGCAGCAGCACGAGGTAGCCGTCCGCGCGCTCGTAGTCGAGCTGCAGGTGCCGGGTCAGTTCATGCAGGCGGTCACGGCTGTAGCAGGCCAGGCGATGCATGCGCAGCCGGTTCGCCTGGTAGGTGCGCAGCCTGCAAGCGTGCCACCATTGCCAGAGCCACGCCACCGTGCCGGGCGAGAAGCCCGCGCGCACGCGCACCGGTGCATGCCGGCTCAACAGGTGGCCCAGCACCTTGACGGGCATGCCGGGTGCGGCCCACGGCGTGACGTAGCCCGGCGCAACGACGCCCGCATTGGCAAAGCTCGTCTCGGCCGCCACGCTGCCTCGGCGCTCGAACACGCTGACGCGGTGGCCGTCGGCGGCGAGCTCGTAAGCCGTGGTCACGCCAACGATGCCGGCGCCGATCACGGCGACCTTCATGGGGAGCTGCGGCGCATCGTCAGGCCGCGCCGGCGCGCATGGGTGCGAGCGCAGCTTCGATGGCGAGCGATGCGCCCAGCACCACGTCGTCGCACAGCGCGCCGCTCCACACCATCAACCCCACCGGCAGTTCACCCGGCACATGGCACGGCAGCGACAGCGCGCAACCATCGAGCACGTTGACCACCGACGGGTTGCGCAGCAGTGCGCCGTTGGCAGCGAAGAACGCGTCGTCACTGGCAAGCAGCGGGGCGATCGCCGGCGCCACGAAGGGCACCGTCGGGCTGAGCATCGCGTCGACACCGCGCATGGCACCGAGCATCTGTGCAATCCAGGCCTGCCGCGCCTGCAGCAGGTCGATGTAGTCGGCGCCGCTCATCTGCGCGCCGCGCCGGATGCGCAGTGCCACGCGCGGGTCGTACTGCGCCTCGCAGTCGGCCATCAGCGCGCGGTGCCAGGCCCAGGCCTCGACCGGTGCGAAGCCGCCGCCGGCATTGATGCTCGCCAAGTCGGCAAGTTGCGGCATGTCGATCTCCTCGACCTGCGCACCGCTCTTGCGCAGTGTTGCGAGCGTGCGCGCGAACGCGCTGGTCACGGTCGCATCGAGCCCGTCGAGCATCAAGGTGCGCGGCACTTTGAAGCGAAGGTGAGACAGCGGCGGGGTGGTAGCGCGTACCGTGCGCTGTGCCAGCACCTCGTGCAGCAGCACCGCGTCGCGCACCGAGCGCGTGATGGCGCAGACCGTGTCGAGCGTGGTGGACAGCGGAATCGCGCCTTCGGTCGGTGTGAGTCGTGCCGTGTTCTTGAACCCGACCAGCCCCTGCAGCGCCGCCGGAATGCGGATCGAGCCGCCGGTGTCGGAGCCGAGCGCAGCCCATGCTGCGCCAGTGGCCACCGAAGTGGCGCCGCCCGAGCTGGAGCCACCGGGAGCGCGCTGCGTGGTCGGGTCGACAAGCGCTGCTGTCGGGTTGGCCGGCGTACCAAAGTGCGGGTTGATGCCGACGCCCGAGAACGCGAATTCCGACATGTTGGTGCGCCCCAGCAGCGCCGCACCGGCGGCGCGCAAGCGCGCCACTGCGGGGCAGTCCTGCAGGGCGGCGGGGCGCTTGGCCAGGGCCGTCGATCCGGCAGCGGTCACTTCGCCCGCCACATCGAACAGGTCTTTGATGCTGACGGCCAGGCCAGCGAGCGGCGGCAGCGGGCCGCCGGCCGCATGGGCCGCGTCGGCGTGCGCGGCGGCTTCGGTCGCGACATCGGCGCTCAGTGCGGTGTAAGTTGCGCGGTTCGTTTGACTGCGCGCCTCGGCCAGGCTGGCCTTCATTTCGAGCGCAGCGCGGGTGTCGCCGCGCTGCATGCGGTCGCGGGTTGCGAACAGGTCTTGGGTCATGGGCGGTGCTACACTCGACAGGCTTACCGAAAGGTACAGCGTTTTGGCGCTCTACCGCATTCGGCAGGTAACTGCTCTACCGACGCTCGACCGAGTGCGGTGGGCAAATCGCGAACCGGCTATTGAAGGTGTTGCGGCAGAAGGTTTCACTTTGAAATGTCTGCCGCAATTCGTGCCGGATTCTAGAACCAACCTTTGGAGTCTCAATGACGATCACCATGCGTGACATGCTGGAAGCCGGTGTCCACTTCGGCCACCAAACCCGCTTCTGGAACCCCAAGATGGCCCCGTACATCTACGGCCATCGGAACAAGATTCACATCATCAACCTCGAGAAGACGCAGCCGCTCTTCAACGATGCGATGAAGTTCATCCGGCAACTGTCCGCCAAGCGCGGCACCATCTTGATGATCGGCACCAAGCGCCAGGCTCGCGAAGTGATCGCGATGGAAGCCAAGCGCGCCGGCATGCCCTACGTCGACCAGCGCTGGCTCGGCGGCATGATGACCAACTTCAAGACGGTCAAGGGCTCGCTGAAGAAGCTGAAGGACATGAAGGCGCAGGTCGAGGCCGGCACCGAAATCCGCATCAAGAAGGAAGCGCTGATGTTCCAGCGCGACATGGCCAAGCTCGAGAAAGACATGGGCGGCATCCAGGACATGAGCGCGCTGCCTGACGCCATGTTCGTGATCGACGTCGGTTACCACAAGATCGCGATCCTCGAAGCCAAGAAGCTCGGCATTCCGATCATCGGCATCGTTGATTCGAACCATTCGCCAGAAGGCATCGACTACGTGATCCCCGGCAACGACGACTCGTCGAAGGCCGTAGCCCTGTACGCGAAGGCCGTGGCCGACGCCGTGCTCGAAGGCCGTGCCAACGCCGCCAACGAGGTAGTGCACGCGGTGGCTGCGGGCGGCGACGAATTCGTCGAAGTCAACGAAGCGGCCTGATGCGCTGAGCCCGGTTTGCCCTGCGGCAAACGCCCAGTTTTGCCCTGCGGCAAACGACGGGCCATGAACAAGGGGCTGTCACAGCCCCTTTTTTCCACCAACGTCTCGAACTGCGGTAGCGACCGACGCGCCGCACCCGAGACGCAAGACACGGAGATTTCAAGATGGCTGCAATCACTGCAAGCATGGTGGGCGAACTGCGCGCCAAGACCGACGCGCCGATGATGGAATGCAAGAAGGCGCTGACCGAGGCCGAAAGCAACATGGAGCGCGCCGAAGAACTGCTGCGGGTCAAGCTCGGCAGCAAGGCCGGCAAGGCTGCTTCGCGCATCACGGCCGAAGGCGTGGTCGCGGTAGCGGTCGCGGGCAACGCGGGCGCGCTGGTCGAGGTGAACTGCGAAACCGACTTCACGTCGAAGAACGACATGTTCCTGGCACTGGCCAAGGCCTGCGCGCAACTCGTGGCCGAGAAGAACCCGGCCGACGTGGCCGCTTTGTCGGCGCTGCCGTATGCGCAGGACGGCTATGGCCCGACCCTGGAAGACGTGCGCAAGGGTCTGATTGGCACCATCGGCGAGAACATGTCGATCCGCCGCTTCAAGCGCTATGAAGGTGCCAAGCTCGCGAGCTATTTGCATGGCACACGCATTGGCGTGATGGTCGAGTTCGAGGGCGACGATGTGGCGGCCAAGGACGTGGCCATGCACGTGGCGGCGATGAAGCCGGTGGCACTGTCGTCGGCCGATGTTCCGGCCAAGCTGATCGAGACCGAGCGCTCGATTGCCACCCAGAAGGCCGCCGAGGACGCAGACGCGGCCAAGGCCGCAGGCAAGACGCCGCAGTCGGCCGAGATCGTGGCCAAACGCATCGAAGGGTCGGTTGCGAAGTACCTGAAGGAAGTGAGCCTGTTCAACCAGGCCTTCGTCAAGAACGACAAGCAGACCGTCGAGCAGATGCTCAATCAGCGCGCAACCACGGTTGCGGGCTTCACCATGTTCGTGGTGGGCGAAGGCATCGAGAAGAAGGTCGACGACTTCGCGGCCGAGGTGGCGGCGCAAGTGGCTGCGGCCAAGGGCGGCTGAGTTCGCGCCGCCGGGGCCAATTGCTGCCCCCGGCCCGGCCGTTAGACTTGCCGACCACCAAAGCCGCCGTACACCCGAGGAGCCTGCTGCATGCCCGCCTACAAACGCATCCTGCTGAAACTGTCCGGTGAAGCGCTGATGGGCGACGACGCCTACGGCATCAACCGGGCAACCATCGTGCGCATCGTGCGCGAGGTGCAGGAAGTGACGCAGATGGGCTGCGAAGTCGCCGTGGTCATCGGCGGCGGCAACATCTTCCGCGGCGTCGCCGGCGGCTCGGTCGGAATGGACCGTGCCACCGCCGACTACATGGGGATGCTTGCGACCGTGATGAACGCGCTGGCATTGGCCGACACGATGCGCCAGGAGGGGATGGTCGCGCGCGTCATGTCGGCCATCGGCATCGAGCAGGTCGTCGAGCCGTATGTGCGGCCGAAGGCGCTGCAGTACCTCGAAGAAGGCAAGGTCGTGGTCTTCGCAGCCGGCACCGGCAACCCGTTCTTCACCACCGACACGGCCGCCGCGCTGCGCGGCGCCGAGATCGGCGCGCAGATCGTGCTGAAGGCCACCAAGGTTGACGGTGTCTACACCGCCGACCCGAAGAAGGACCCGACGGCCACCCGCTACCGAAGCATCACCTTCGACGAAGCCATCACCAAGAACCTGCAAGTGCTCGATGCCACCGCATTCGCGCTGTGCCGCGACCAGAAGCTGCCGATCCGGGTGTTCAGCATCTTCAAGAGCGGTGCGCTCAAGCGTGTTGTTGCGGGTGAAGACGAAGGCACGCTGGTCCACGTTTGATCTGTACGCCGAATCCGGCAAGAGAGTTCGATCATGAGCATTGCTGACATCAAGAAGACTGCAGAAGGCAAGATGGCTCGCTCCATCGAGGCCTACAAGAACGAGTTGCACAAGATCCGTACCGGGCGTGCGCACCCCGGCATCCTGGATCAGGTGCAGGTCGACTACTACGGCTCGATGGTCCCGATCTCGCAGGTGGCCAACGTGACGCTGATGGACGCGCGCACGATCAGCGTTCAGCCCTGGGAAAAAGGCATGGGAGCGAAGATCGAGAAGGCCATCCGCGAGTCCGACCTGGGCCTGAACCCGGCCGCGCAAGGCGACCTGCTGCGTGTGCCGATGCCGGCGCTGACCGAAGAACGCCGCCGCGAGTTGACCAAGGTGGTTCGCAACGAAGGCGAAGACGCGAAGGTGGCCGCGCGCAACTTGCGTCGTGATGCCAACGACCATGCGAAGAAGCTGCTCAAGGACAAGGAAATCTCCGAGGACGAAGAGCGCCGCTCGCTCGACGAGGTGCAGAAGCTCACCGACCGCACCATTGCCGAGATCGACCGCATGACCTCCGCCAAAGAGGCCGAGATCATGGCGGTGTGAGGCCTGGCCCTGTCCCGTTTCTCCACTACGCTCTGACCGTGCCCTTGTGACCGATTCGGCCGACTCTCGCAGCCGCGTGCCGCGCCATGTGGCCATCGTGATGGATGGCAATGGCCGCTGGGCCAAGAAGCGCTTCATGCCACGCTTCTTCGGCCACAAGCAGGGCGTCGATGCGCTGGTGCGAACGGTGCTCAGTTGCGCCGATCGCGGCATCGACTACCTCACCGTGTTCGCCTTCTCGAGCGAGAACTGGAAGCGCCCGACCGAAGAGGTGTCGGGCCTGATGGGCTTGGTGCTCGTGGCGGTGGCCAAGTACCTCGGCAAGCTCGCGAGCCATGGCGTGCGCATCCGCATCGTCGGTGACCGCAACCAGGTGTCCGACAAGCTGCGCCAGGCCTGGGAGCAGGCCGAGGCGAGCACGGCGCACAACACGCGCATCACCTTGTCGGTCGCGTTCAACTATGGTGGCCGCTGGGACATCGTGCAGGCCTGCCGCCAGGCCATCGCGGCCGGGGTGCCGGCCAACCAGCTCGACGAAGCGGCGCTGACACGGTTCATGGCGCTGAGCCACGCGCCTGACCCGGACCTGTTCATTCGCACCGGCGGTGAGGTGCGCATCAGCAACTTCCTGTTGTGGCAGGCGGCCTACTCCGAACTGGTGTTTTCCGATTGCCTGTGGCCCGAGTTCGGTGACGCCGAACTCGACGCCGCGTTGGCCGAGTACGCCCGCCGCGACCGCCGCTTCGGAACGGTCGAGAGCCCTGCCATCGCGTCCGCCCGGATCGAGACCTGACTCGTGTTGAAGCAGCGCATCATCACCGCGCTCGTGTTGATCGCGATTCTGTTGCCGGCCATGTTCGCGGCCTCACCATGGCCGTTCGCGGTACTGTTGCTGGTGATGATCGGCGCGGCAGGCTGGGAATGGGGCCGCCTGAACAGCGCGGGTCCGGTCGGCGCGGTGGCGTTGGGCGTCGCGGTCACCTCGGCGGGCGCCATCACGCTGGCTGCGGGCTGGCAGAACGCACCACCGCCGACGTTGTGGTGGCTCGCGATGCTGGTCTGGGTGCTTGGCGGCGCGTGGGTGCTGCGCGGCGGCGTGGCGGGCTGGCCCAAGATTGCGGCGCCGGTTCGATGGGTGCTCGGGGCGGCACTGCTGTGGACCGCGTGGCTCGCGCTGGCCGCTGCGAAGGCGGTCGGCGTTAACTTCATGCTGTCTGTGTTCTGCCTGGTGTGGGCGGCCGACATTGCGGCGTACTTCGGTGGGCGGCGCTTCGGCAGGCGCAAGCTCGCCCCCGGCATCAGCCCCGGCAAGAGCTGGGAAGGCGTGTGGAGCGGCATGGTTGGTGCCGTGTTGCTCGCCGCCTTCTGGCTCTGGCTGGACAGCGCGTTCGCGCTCGACTCGGCCAGCCTGTACACGCGGCTGCTTTCGCGCTTCGGCATCGCCGGCGGCGTGCTCGTGCTGGTGTTCCTGGCTGCGATGAGCGTGGTCGGTGACCTGTTCGAATCGCTCGTGAAGCGCGGCGCCGGCGCAAAGGACAGCAGCGCACTGCTGCCGGGCCACGGCGGCGTGCTCGACCGGATCGACGCGCTGCTGCCGGTGTTCCCGATCACGCTGGCCATGCTGAATTCTTGACCGCCCGCACCCGACCCGATCCGACCTCATGACGAACCTTGCGCAAACCCGCCCACAGCGCGTGTGCATCCTCGGTGCCACCGGCTCGGTGGGTACCAGCACGCTCGACGTGATCGCGCGCCACCCTGGCCGCTTCGAGGTGTTCGCGCTAACCGCGCACAGCCGTATCGAAGAGTTGTTTGCACAGTGCGTGCAGTGGCGGCCGCGCTTCGCCGCCGTGCCCGACGCGGCAGGCGCGCGCGCCCTGCGCGAGCGCCTGCGCGCGCAGGGCGTTGCCACCCAGGTGCTCGACACACCGCAGGCGCTGTGCGAGTTGGCAGCGCACCCCGAGGTCGACGCGGTCATGGCGGCCATCGTGGGTGCTGCGGGCCTTGGGCCCTGTCTGGCTGCCGCGAAGGCCGGCAAGCGGTTGCTGCTCGCGAACAAGGAAGCACTTGTTGTCGGCGGTGCGCTCTTCATGCAGGCGGTGCGCGACGGTGGGGCGACGCTGTTGCCCATCGACAGCGAACACTCGGCGATCTTCCAGTGCCTGCCGATCGACCGCAACGAATGGCCGCGGTTCATCGACCACATCCTGCTGACCGCTTCGGGCGGTCCGTTCCGCAGCCGCGACCCTGCCACGCTGGCCAGCGTCACGCCCGATGAAGCCTGCGCACACCCGAACTGGGTGATGGGCCGCAAGATCTCGGTCGACTCGGCGACGATGATGAACAAGGCGCTCGAGGTGATCGAAGCGCGCTGGCTGTTCGACCTGAAGCCGGAACAGATCCGCGTCGTCATCCACCCGCAAAGCATCGTGCATTCGATGGTGGTGTGCCGGGACAACTCGGTGCTCGCGCAACTCGGCACCCCCGACATGCGCGTGCCCATCGCCTATGGCCTGTCGTTCCCGCAACGCATCGAGTCGGGCGCGGGCGCGCTCGACTTCAGCGCGATGGCGGGCTTGAGTTTCAGCGCCGCCGACCTGGCGCGCTACCCCGGCCTCGCGCTGGCGTGGGCCACGCTCGAAGCTGCGCCGGGCAGCACGGCTGTGCTCAACGCGGCGAACGAAGTAGCGGTGGCTGCGTTCCTTGCTGAAGCCATTCGCTTCGATCAGATTCATGCGGTCAACACGAGCACCCTGGCGCGCGTCGTGCCGGCCGCAGGCTGCTGCGATTCCGTCGACGGCCTGCTCGACCTCGATGCGCAGGCGCGGCGCGATGCGCGCCAGTTCGTGAAGGAGATGGCGCGATGATCACGACGGTTCTGGCATTCATCCTCACGCTCGGCGTGTTGATCGTCATCCACGAGTACGGGCACTACCGCGTGGCCGTGGCCTGCGGCGTGAAGGTGCTGCGCTTCTCGGTGGGCTTCGGTCGCGTGCTGTGGCGCCGCCAAGCCACGCCCGATAGCACCGAGTTCGTGCTGTGCGCTTTGCCGCTCGGTGGCTACGTGAAGATGCTCGACGAGCGCGAAGGTGCTGTCGCACCGGCCGACAAGCACCGCAGCTTCAACAACAAGACCCTGTTGCAGCGCACGGCCATCGTCGCCGCCGGACCGGCTGCGAACTTGCTGCTCGCGGTGCTGCTCTACTCGGTCGCGCACTGGATCGGCATCGAAGAGCCGAAGGCGTTGATGGGCCCGCCGGCCGTGGGCAGCCTGGCCGAGCGTGCCGGCTTGCGCAGCGGGGACTGGGCTCGCGAATGGTCGGCCAACGGCACCGATTGGCAAGACCTGCGCTCGATGACCGACCTGCGCTGGGAGGCGACGCAGGCGGTCGTGCGCAGCGAGCCGCTGCACCTGATGGTCACCGACCGCGACGGCCGCGCCAAGCGCCACGTTGTGCTCGGCCTCAACACCTTGGGCACTGCCGAGGTCGACGCCAAACTGATGCAGCGCATCGGCCTGGGCAGCGCATTCAGCGAGCCGGTGCTCGGTGAGGTGAAGGTCGGTGGGGCCGGTGCGCAGGCGGGCCTGCGCAGCGGTGACCGCGTGCTCGCCATCGACGACGCGCCAGTGGCCGACGCGGCCCGCGTGCGCGAACTGATCCGCGCCAGCGGCAGCACCGGCAAGCCGCGCGCGATGCAGTGGCGCGTCGAGCGCGGCGGGCAGGTGCTGTCGCTCGCGGTCACGCCGACGGTCGTGGTCGAAGCCGGCCAATCGGTGGGGCGCCTCGGCCTGTACCCGGGCCAGGCGGCCGAGATGGTGACGGTGCGCTACGGTGTGCTCGACGGCATGTTGCAGGCCGTGTCGCAGACGTGGCAGATGTCCACGCTCACGCTCAAGATGCTGGGCAAGATGGTGATCGGCCAAGCTTCGCTGAAGAATCTCAGCGGGCCCCTCACGATTGCCGACTACGCGGGCCAGTCGGTGCGCCTCGGCCTGGCGTACTACCTGGGCTTTCTCGCTGTGGTGAGCGTGAGCCTCGGCGTGCTCAACCTGTTGCCGCTGCCGGTGCTCGATGGTGGGCACCTGATGTATTATCTTTTCGAGGGTGTGACGGGTCGGCCAGTCTCCGAGTTGTGGCTGGAGCGGCTGCAGCGCGGCGGGGTTGCCATCATGCTCATGATGATGTCCCTGGCTCTCTATAACGACGTGGCCCGCCTCCTTGGCCTGCAATGACACAGCGCATGCGATCCTTCTCCCGCAAGAACTCCCTCCGTCCTCTTTACATTGCGTTGGCTGCAGCGCTCCAGGCGTCACTGGTCTGGGCAGTCGAGCCCTTCGTGCTGAAAGACATTCGTGTCGAAGGCCTGCAGCGCAGCGATGCCGGCACGGTATTCGCCTCGTTGCCCTTCCGCATCGGTGACACCTACAGCGACGAGAAAGGCGCAGCCGCGCTGCGCGCGCTGTTCGCGACCGGCCTTTACAAGGACGTGCGCATCGATGTCGATGGCACGGTGCTGGTCGTTATCGTCGAAGAGCGGCCGGTCATCGCCAACATCGATTTCGTTGGCTTGAAGGAATTCGACAAAGACCAACTCGTCAAGTCCCTGAAAGACTTCGGCATCGGCGAAGGGCAACCGTTCGACAAGGCGCTGGCCGACCGCGCCGAGCAAGAGCTGAAGCGTCAGTACCTGACGCGCAGCTTGTATGGCGCCGAGGTGGTCACCACGGTCACACCGCAAGAGCGCAACCGCGTCAACCTGAGCTTCACGATCACCGAGGGCAGCGCCGCCAAGATCAGCGAGATCCGGATCAGCGGCAACAAGGTGTTCAGCGAGAGCACGCTGAAGGGCCTGTTCGACCTGAACGACGGCGCCTGGTTGAACTTCTATACCAAGGCCGACCGATACTCGCGCGCCAAGCTCGACGCCGATCTCGAAACGCTGCGCGCCTACTACCTGAACCGCGGATACCTCGAGTTCACGGTCGAGTCGACGCAGGTCGCCATCTCGCCCGACAAGCAGGACATCACGGTCACGATCAATGTCAAGGAAGGCCAGCCCTACACCGTGTCGGGCGTGAAGCTCGAAGGCGAATACCTGGGCAAGGAAGACGACTTCAAGACGCTGGTCCTCATCAGGCCCGGCTCGCCCTATCAGGCCGAGGCGGTGACGCAGACCACGCGCGCAATGATCGAGCGCTTCGGCACCTTCGGCTTCGCGTTCGCCAAGGTCGATGCCCGGCCCGACATCGACCGTGCCACCGGGACGGTGGCCATCACGCTCGTTGCCGACCCGGCCCGCCGCGTCTACATCCGCCGCATCAACGTGGCGGGCAACACCCGCACGCGGGACGAAGTGGTGCGGCGCGAGTTCCGGCAGTTCGAGTCTTCGTGGTACGACGGGCGCAAGATCAAGCTGTCGCGCGACCGGGTCGACCGCCTGGGCTACTTCAGCGAAGTGAACGTCGACACCAACGAGGTGCCGGGCACGCCGGATCAGGTCGATCTCACGATCACCATCAAGGAGAAGGCCACCGGTAACCTGCAGCTCGGCGCCGGCTTCTCGTCCGCCGACAAGCTGTCGCTGTCGGGCTCGATCAAGCAAGACAACATCTTCGGCTCGGGCAACTACCTTGGCCTGGAACTCAACACCAGCAAGTACAGCCGCACGCTGGTCGTCAGCACGGTGGACCCGTACTTCACGGTCGACGGCATCTCGCGCGCCATCGATGTGTTCTACCGTACGCAGCGGCCGATCAACAGCCAGGGCGAAGCATACGAACTGGTGACCCCGGGCGCGTCGATCCGCTTCGGCGTGCCGTTCAGCGAATTCGACACCGTGTACTTCGGCGTCGGCTTCGAGCGCACTGAGATCAAGGGCGACAACCTTCCGCTGAACTACCGCAACTACCGCACCGTGTTCGGCGACAAGAGCAATTCGCTGCCCCTGTCGGTCGGCTGGGCACGTGACAGCCGCGACAGCGCGCTGGTGCCCACCGCAGGCCGGCTCACAAGCCTGAGCCTGGACTGGGGCTTTGCGGCCGACACGCGCTACCTGCGTGCCATCACCAAGTTCCAGCAGTACATCCCGCTCTCGCGCCGTTTCACGCTCGGCTTCAACGCCGAACTGGGCTGGGGCAAGGGCCTGGGTGGGCGGCCGTACCCGATCTTCAAGAACTTCTACGGTGGCGGCCTGGGCACGGTGCGCGGCTTCGACCAGAACTCGCTCGGCCCGGTCGACGTGACCGGCGCCTACATCGGCGGCAACCGCCGCCTGAACCTGAACAGCGAGCTCTACCTGCCGGTGCCGGGCACGGGCAACGACCGCACGCTGCGGCTGTTCACGTACGTTGACGTGGGCAACGTGTGGGGCGAGAACGACCCGTTGACGGCCGAGAGCCTGCGCGCATCGGCGGGTGTCGGCTTGACCTGGGTGTCGCCGGTGGGCCCATTGAAGCTGAGCTATGGCCAGCCGCTGCGCAAGCGCCCGGAAGATAGAATCCAGCGTCTTCAATTCCAGATCGGGACTGCGTTCTAATGAAAAGCTCTTTAGTTGATTCGCCTTCCATGGCGGCGCATTTGTTGAAGCGGGTTGCTGCCGGTGCGTTGCTGTCTCTCGCTGCCGTTGGTGCCCACGCGCAGGAAATGAAGGTCGGCTTCGTCAACAGCGACCGTGTGCTGCGCGAGGCCGTACCCGCGAAGGCCGCGCAAACCCGGCTCGAAAGCGAGTTCTCGAAGCGCCAGAAAGAAGGCGAAGATTCGGCGAACAAGCTCAAGGCTGCAGCCGACAAACTCGACAAGGAATCGCCAACGCTGAGCGAGGCCGAACGCAACCGCCGCCAGCGCGACCTGGTCGAACAAGACCGTGAACTCCAGCGCAAGCGCCGTGAGTTCCAGGAAGACCTGAACCAGCGCAAGAACGAAGAGCTGGCCTCTGTGGTGGAGCGCGCCAACAAGGTCGTCAAGCAGATCTACGAAAGCGAAAAGTACGACCTGATCCTGCAAGGTGACGTGGTGATCTTCGCGAGCAGCCGCATCGACATCACCGACAAGGTCATCAAGGCGCTCAACGCCCAGGGCGCGAAGTAACGCGGCCGCGTGGCCGCGTGCATCGGGCCATGACTCTGGCCATGACCTCAGAGCTGCCGGTCGTCGCCGTCACCGTCGGTGATCTGGTTGCTGCGCTGGGCGGTGAATTGGCAGGTGGCGGTGATGCTGCCGCACAAACGCTGATCGACCGGATCGGCCCGCTCGAGTCGGCCACCCCGTCGACCATCGGCTTCGTCTCGAACCCGCGCTATGGCGCGCAGTTGGCGGCATCGAATGCGGGCTGCGTGATCGTGGCACCCGCCATGGTCGATGCTGCTGTCGCACGGGGTGCGACCATCGTTACCCCCGATCCGTACCTCTACTACGCGCGCCTGACGCAGTGGTGGGCCCATCGCCTGCGCCCTGCACAGCTTAGCCGCATCCACGCCAGCGCCGTGGTCGATGCGTTGGCGCAGGTCGATGCCACAGCCACGGTCGGGCCGCTCGCGGTCATCGAGGCGGGCGCGCAGGTGGGCCGAGGCGCCGTGATCGGTGCGCATTGCTTCATCGGCAGCCATGCGCGGGTGGGTGAAGGGTCGCGCCTGGCCGCGCACGTCACCGTGGGCGAACGTTGCCGCGTCGGCGCGCGCGCTGTCATTCACAGTGGCGTGGTGATCGGGGCCGACGGCTTCGGTTTTGCGCCGACCCAAGGGCGCTGGGAGAAGATCGAGCAGCTCGGCGCGGTGCGAATCGGTGACGACGTGGAGATCGGCGCCAACACCTGCATCGACCGCGGCGCACTGGACGACACCGTCATCGACAACGGCGTCAAACTCGACAACCTGATCCAGATCGGCCACAACGTGCACATCGGTGAGCACAGCGCGCTGGCCGGCTGCGTGGGCGTGGCGGGCAGCACCAACATCGGCAGGCATTGCACCGTGGGGGGGGCGGGCATGATCCTCGGCCACCTCGAGCTGGCTGACCACGTGCACATCTCGGCCGCGAGCGTGGTGATGCGCTCGATCCGCCAACCCGGCCAGTACACCGGCGTGTTTCCCATCGACGAGAATGCGGCATGGGAGAAGAACGCGGCCACGCTGCGCCAACTCCACAGCATGCGTGACCGGCTGCGTGCCTTGGAAAGGCCACGCGCTGATCCCGGGCGCGCGCGCGCCGCGAACGCAAGCGAAGACAGCACAAAAAGCAGCCCGACCGGCGACGAGACAGCATGAAACTCGACATCCACGACATCCTCAAGCGCCTGCCGCACCGTTACCCGTTCCTGCTGGTGGACCGCGTGCTCGAAATCGAAACAGGCAAGCACATCAAGGCCTTGAAGAACGTGACGATGAACGAGCCGTTCTTCGTCGGCCACTTCCCGCACCGCCCGGTCATGCCCGGGGTGATGATGCTGGAAGCAATGGCCCAGGCGGCGGCGATCCTCGGCTTCGACATGCTCGGGGTGCTGCCTGACGACAAGACGGTGTTCTACTTTGCCGGCATCGACAACGCCCGCTTCAAGCGCCCGGTCGAGCCGGGCGATCAGCTCGTGCTGCATGTGGCACTCGAGCGCACACGTGCCGGCATCTTCAAGTTCAATGCGCGCGCCACGGTCGACGACGCGCTGGCCGTCGAGGCCGACCTGATGTGCACGATGCGCCGCGTGCCTTGAAGCGCGGCGCAGTTCTCGGTTCGCAGCAGCGCTGACCATGGCGAACATCCACCCGACGGCCATCGTCGAGACCGGCGCGCAACTCGACGCCGATGTGCGTATCGGCGAATACACGGTGGTGCGCGCCGGTGTGCGCATTGCAGGCGGCACGACGGTCGGTGCCCACTGCGTGATCGAAGGCCGCACGAGCATCGGGCGCGACAACCGCATCTTCCAGTTCTGCTCGATCGGCGCCGCGCCGCAAGACAAGAAGTACGCCGGCGAACCGACCGAGCTTCACATCGGCGAGCGCAACACCATCCGCGAGTTCTGCACCTTCAACTGCGGCACCGCGCAAGACGCCGGCGTCACGCGTGTCGGTGACGACAACTGGATCATGGCCTACGTGCACCTCGCGCATGACGTGCAGGTGGCAAGCCACACGGTGCTGGCCAACAACGCTACGCTCGCCGGCCACGTGCACGTGGGCGACTGGGTCACGGTCGGCGGGCTGTCGGGCGTGCACCAGTTCGTCAAGATCGGCGCGCATGCATTCGTCGGCTTCTCGAGCGCTGTCACACAAGACGTGCCGCCCTACATGATGGTCGACGGCAACCCACTCGCGGTGCGCGGCTTCAACATCGAGGGCTTGCGCCGGCGCGGCTTCGGGCCGGCTCGCCTGGCTGCGGTGAAGCAGATGCACCGCTTGCTGTACCGCTCGAACCTCGGCTTCGACCAGGCCGCCGCCGCGATCAGCGCTCTCGGCGCCGAGGTCCCTGAAGCACAAGCCGACGTGGCGATGATGGCCGTTTTCCTCGCCACGTCGACTCGCGGCATCGCGCGCTAGCCGCCGCGCATGGAAGCCTACGCACCCCGGCTCGCGATGGTGGCCGGTGAAGCCTCGGGCGACCTGCTGGCGGGCTTGCTGCTCGGTGGCCTTAAGGCGCGCTGGCCTCAGGTGCGGGCCTTCGGCATTGGCGGGCCGAAGATGGCGGCGCAAGGCTTCGATGCCTGGTGGCCGCACGACAAGCTGTCGGTCAGTGGCTATGTCGAAGTGCTGAGCCACTACCGCGAGATCTCAGGCATCCGCAACCAACTGGCCGAGCGGCTGCTGAGTGTGAAAGACCGGCCCGATGCCTTCATCGGCGTTGATGCACCGGACTTCAACCTCGACCTCGAAGCCAAACTGAAGTCCCAAGGCATCAAGGCCATCCACTTCGTCAGCCCGTCGATCTGGGCCTGGCGCGGCAAGCGCATCGAGAAGATCCGCCGCGCCACCGACCTGGTGCTCTGCATCTTCCCGTTCGAGCCACCGATCTACGCGAAGCAGGGCATTCCGGCGGCCTACGTGGGCCACCCGCTGGCCGATGCGATTCCGCTCGACGTGCCCCGCGCCGCGAGCCGCGCCGTGCTCGGCCTGAATGCCGACGACACCGTCGTCGCGCTGCTGCCGGGCAGCCGCCGCGCCGAGGTGCAGTACATCGCGCCGCGCCTGCTGCAGGCCGCCGCCGAGATGCACCGCCAGCGCCCGCACCTGCGCTTCGTGCTGCCGGTGGTTCCGGGGCTGCGCCACGTGGTCGAACCGCTGCGCCGCCAGCATGCGGCAAAGGCGCCGATCACATTGCTCGACGGCCAGTCGCACGAGGCTCTGGCCGCTTGCGACGTGGCGCTCGTGGCCAGCGGCACTGCCACGCTCGAGGCCGCGCTGTTCAAGGCGCCGATGGTCATTGCCTACGCCATGCACGCGCTCAACTGGCAGATGATGAAGCGCATGAAGTACCAGCCTTGGGTCGGCCTGCCGAACATCCTGTTGAACGACTTCGCGGTGCCCGAGCTGCTGCAAGGCGATGCCACCGGCGAGCGGCTGGCAGCGGCGGCGCTCGAATGGCTCGACGACCCGCAGCGCTGCGACCAACTGCGCACACGCTTCGAAGCCCTGCACCGCGAGCTGCGCTGCAACACCGCGAAGGCGGCCACCGATGCCATCGAAAAAGTCCTTGCGGCTTGAGCACCTGGGTCGGCAACTCGGGCTGAAGTTCGACCTGGTCGGGCTGATCGCCGGCGTCGACGAAGCCGGGCGCGGCCCGCTTGCCGGGCCGGTGGTGGCGGCGGCCGTGATCCTCGACGAGCTGCAGCCGATCAAGGGCCTGAAAGACTCCAAGGTGATGACGGCGCGTGCCCGCGAACGCCTGTTCGACGAGATCCGCGCCAAGGCGCTGTGTTGCAGCATCGCGCAGGCCAGTGTCGAAGAAATCGACACGCTGAACATCCTGCAAGCCACGATGCTCGCGATGCAGCGCGCGGTCGACGGCCTGCGGCTGCGGCCGCACCACGTGCTCGTCGACGGCAACCGGCTGCCGGTGCTCAAGGTGCAGGCCGAAGCCATCGTCAAGGGGGACGCCAAGGTCAAGGCCATCTCGGCGGCGTCGATC
>Ga0123336_10000291_pt1 | contig 52163 bp, 47 predicted proteins | sample SSSSmetaG_FD_96466 | JGI IMG/M metagenome (GOLD analysis project Ga0123336, IMG submission 96466) | Glacier valley bacterial and archeal communities from Borup Fiord, Nunavut, Canada, to study Microbial Dark Matter (Phase II) - ​SSSS metaG | ecosystem: Environmental > Aquatic > Freshwater > Ice...
GTCGGCTCATCACATCCTGGGGCTGTAGCCGGTCCCAAGGGTATGGCTGTTCGCCATTTAAAGTGGTACGTGAGCTGGGTTTAAAACGTCGTGAGACAGTTTGGTCCCTATCTGCCGTGGGCGTTGGAAGTTTGAGGGGGGCTGCTCCTAGTACGAGAGGACCGGAGTGGACGTATCTCTGGTGTACCGGTTGTCACGCCAGTGGCATTGCCGGGTAGCTAAATACGGAAGAGATAACCGCTGAAAGCATCTAAGCGGGAAACTTGCCTCAAGATGAGACTTCCCGGGAACTTGATTCCCCTAAAGGGTCGTTCGAGACCAGGACGTTGATAGGCTGGGTGTGGAAGCGCAGTAATGCGTTAAGCTAACCAGTACTAATTGCCCGTGAGGCTTGACTCTATAACATTGATTGTTATGGAATTGAGTATGTGTGAAGTGCCGCTGTATCGGCCGGTCAGTGATGACCGTCGATATCTAGAGCGATACGATCACGCTCGCAAAACGAAATACACAAAGCTTTGCTTCTTCCCAGATTGGTCTTCTTGACGCAGGTATTTTCTGTGCGCAGGAGGATTTACAAGTTATGCCTGATGACCATAGCAAGGTGGAACCACTCCTTCCCATCCCGAACAGGACCGTGAAACGCTTTTGCGCCGATGATAGTTAGCATTGCGCTTGTGAAAGTAGGTTATTGTCAGGCTTTTATGCGAAAAACCCGGTCCGAAAGGATCGGGTTTTTTTTTGCTCCTGAGATGCGTGCGCAAAAGACGGGATCGAATGCACGGCAGCCCAGCTGCCTATGCTTTCTTGCGTCGCCCGTCCACTTGTCAGACGGGAGAACCGTACCCAGTGACCGAAATTGGAACCTGTCCCGGCTGGCAGTTGCTTTCGAACATTCTCTTGCCAGCGTCGGGCCACTGGCCTGCCATACCCGAAATACGTCACGCCGAATCATTTTCCTGGTTGACCCCAATCTCAAGCGACCGGACGTCGGGCAGGTGAGCTGTGGTTCTCCCGTGATGAGGGACCACCCTTGATCGCTCCGGCGACACTTGCTCGCCCGAAATGATTCGACTCGTCGCTTCTCGCCATTCGGCCACCTTCCCATGTTGCGCATCAACGAACTGAGACTGCCGCTCGATCATCCTGCAGACGCGCTGCGCATGGCAGTCGCCGCGATGCTGGGCATTCCGGTGGGCGAGATCGTGGCCTGCGACGTCGTGCGGCGAGCCAACGATGCGCGCAAGAAGACCGCTATCGCGATGGTGTATTCCGTCGATGTCAGCGTGATCGATGAAGAAGCCACCCTCTCGCATTCCGGAGTGGATCACCGCATTCGTCGCTCTCCCGACAACAGCTACCGGTTCGTGGCTGCACCGGTCGTTGCGGACTCGGTTCATCGACCGGTGATCATCGGCGCAGGTCCGTGCGGGCTCTTCGCCGGCTTGATCCTGGCGCAGATGGGCTTTCGACCGATCATCCTGGATCGCGGCAAGGTGGTCCGGGAGCGGACCAAGGACACCTGGGGCCTTTGGCGACGCGGCATCCTGCATCCGGAATCGAACGTCCAGTTCGGCGAGGGCGGCGCCGGGACGTTTTCCGACGGCAAGTTGTGGAGCCAGATCAAGGATCCGCGTCATCTCGGCCGCAAGGTGCTGACCGAACTGGTGGCTGCCGGTGCGCCGCCGGAGATTCTCGTCGAGGCGCATCCGCATATCGGCACTTTTCGGCTCGTCGGCGTCGTCGAGCAACTTCGGTCGACCATCGAAGGCCTGGGCGGCGAATATCGTTTCGAGCAACGCGTGGACGACTTCGACGTGGCGATCGATGCCGATGGGTCGCGGCGATTGCGCGGATTGCACCTTCACGACGGCGGTTATCTCGCGACGGAGCGCGTGGTCCTCGCGGTCGGCCACAGCGCGCGCGACACGTTCCACGCGTTGTTCGATCGCGGCGTCCACCTCGAGGCCAAGCCGTTCTCGATCGGCGTTCGCATCGAGCATCCGCAATCGTGGATCGACCGGGCCCGTTTCGGAAATTGCGCGGGCCATCCCGATCTCGGCGCCGCGTCGTACAGCTTGTCGCATCACTGCGACAACGGCCGAACGGTCTACAGCTTCTGCATGTGCCCCGGCGGCACAGTCGTCGCGGCCGCATCGGAACCCGGACGACTGGCGATCAACGGCATGAGCCAGTACTCACGAAACGAGCGCAATGCCAACTCCGGCATCGTGGTCGGGATCGACCCTACGCGCGACTATCCCGACCATCCTCTCGCAGGCATCGCACTGCAGCGGCGCTGGGAATCCGCGGCCTTCGAGGCCGGAGGCGGGACCTACGAGGCGCCCGGCCAGACCGTCGGCGACTTCCTTGCCGGCCGCTCGTCGGCCGCGCTCGGGGCGGTGATCCCCTCTTACCGGCCCGGCGTTCGTCCGACCGATCTGTCGACATGCCTCCCCGACTTCGCCATCGAGGCCATTCGCGAAGCCCTGCCTGTATTCGGGCGCCAGATTCGTGGCTACGACCATCCCGACGCACTGATGACGGGGATCGAATCGCGCACGTCCTCCCCCGTGCGCATCAATCGTGGCGCCGATTTCCAGAGTGTGAACACCGCCGGTCTCTATCCGGCGGGTGAAGGCGCCGGCTATGCGGGCGGTATCCTTTCCGCAGCAGTCGATGGCATCAAGGTCGCCGAGGCGATCGCGCTCAGCCTGACGACGCGACGCGACTGACGCGCATCGACTGACCCGGCCGCGCGCCCGGCCCGAACCGGCCTCGGAACACGAGCGGCGCGCCTGGTCGACGCATCAAGACGTCGACGCCACCACCTGAGCAATCTCCGTCGCCGGCGGCGTGTTGCGACTGCGACCGCAGCGCACGAGTCCATCGATCATGACCATCCCGACGCTGGGGATGTCGCCAAGCTGCACGCTTTCGAGCATCGTGCGGCCGGCCGTGTGCTGCGCGCGATCGAGGAACACGAAATCGGCGGCGCGTCCCACTTCGATCAGTCCGCAATCGAGATCGCGGATTCGCGCGGTATTCCCCGTCGCGAAGCAGAACACCAGCTCCGCGGGAATGTTCGCGAGGCTCGACAGCAGCGCGATCATCCGCAGAATACCGAGCGGCTGGACGCCGGAGCCGGCAGGTCCATCGGTGCCCAGGATGACGCGGTGCGGACACTTGAGCTCGAGCGCGGCGCGCGCCGCGGCGAGGGCCACGCGCTCGTTGCCGTTGTGGACAATCTCGATCGCACGGGTCGACCGTTCGCACAGTTCGCACACATGCGTCTCGGACAGCGACGTGTGTCCGCCGTTGATGTGGCCGATGATGTCCGCATCGGCCTCGAGCACGACGTCCTTGTCGATCAGCCCGGACCCCGGGATCGAAGGGCCGCCGGTGTGGATCGTGCTCTGGATGCCGTACTTGCGCGCCCACTTCACCATCGTCGCCGCCTCGGCACCCGCCTTCACCGACCCCAGCCCGATCTCGCCGAGCAGCTTCACGCCCGACTCCGAGAGCTCCCTGAAGTCGGACTCGACCATGCCCTTCTCGATGATCGGTGCACCGGCCAGCACCTTGACGCCGCCGGGCCGGAAGTTGTCGAAGGCGCGCTGCGCGGTGATCGCCAGCGCCTTGAGCCCGACGATGTCCTTCGGTCGGCCCGGCAGATGGACCTCGCCGGCGGAGATCATCGTCGTGACGCCGCCATGCATCGTCGAATCGATCCAGCCGAGCTGACCCTGGCGCGGCGTCCAGTCCCCGAAGACCGGGTGCACATGACTGTCGATCAGCCCCGGACAGAGGCATGTGCCGCGGGCGTCGATCACGGTCTTCGCGGCGGCGGTATCGCAATCCGCCTCTCGACCGATCGCCGTGATGCGTCCATCCATCACCACGACGGTGTCGGCATCGAGGATCGGCCGGTCGATGTCGCCCGACAGCATCAACCCGACGTTGCGGATCACGACCTTGCCCGACCGTTCTCCTGCTGCTGCGTCCGCCATGAGCGCTCCTGCGCGAAGTTATCGTTTCGACGTCGCGCGTCGCGGCGTGACCGCGACGCCTCGCAACACCATGTCGATCACGAAGCGCTCCCAGTGGGCGAGCGCTTCCGGTGCCTCGAGGTCCTCGCCGAGGAAGGCGGACAGCGTGAAGCGGTTCGACTGATGGAAATAGCCCGCCGCGGCGATCATCAGGTAGAGGTCGCGCCCCGAGATCTCGGGGCGGAACAGCCCCTGCGCGATGCCGTGCCGCAGGACGAGTTCGGTCGTGCCGATCACCGGCGACGAGTACTCGCGCGCGCGCAGCGACTTGCCGATGTGCTTGCCGCGATGCAGGTTCTCGCTGTTGAGCAGGCTGACGAACTCGGGGTGGTCGCGGTAATACTGCACGACGAAGCGGATCATCGCCTCGAGCGACTCGACCGGTTTCTCCGGATCGAGCTGCAGGCCGGCCTCCGCATCGTTGAAGCGCCGGTAGATCTCCTCGAGCACCGCGACGAAGAGACCCTCCTTGTTGCCGAAGTAGTAATAGATCATGCGATCCACCGACTTCGCGGCCTTCGAGATCTTCTCGACACTGCCGCCGCTGAAGCCGTGCTTCGCGAACACCTTGATGGCCGCGCGCAGGATGCTGTCGCGGGTGGCCTGCGCCGACAGCTCGCGCACGCCGAGCGGACGGCCGACCGAATTGGTCCTGGCGGCCGACGTGCGCGGCGCGGAAACGCTCATGCGCACGCGGCCCGCGACGGCACCGCGAACATCGGATGGTCGGGCAAGCGACGCACGCGCGGCTACTTCTCGACGAACGCGCGTTCGATGACGAAATCGCCCGGCGTCGACGTGTTGCCTTCCTTGAAGCCCTTGCTCTCGAGCAGGACCTTCAGGTCGCGGAGCATCTCCGGGCTGCCGCACAGCATCGCGCGATCGTGGGCCGGGTCGAGCGGCGGCAGTTCCAGGTCGGTCATCAGCTTGCCGGTCTCGAGCAGTTCCGTGATGCGGCCCATGTTGACGAACGACTCGCGCGTGACCGTCGGGTAATAGCGCAACTGGCTCGTCACCATGTCGCCGAGGAACTCGTGCGCCGGCAGGTGCTCGACGAGCAGGTCGTGATACGCGAGCTCGTCGACCTGGCGCACACCGTGGACCAGGATCACCTGCGAGAACTTCTCGTAGGTCTCGGGATCGCGCACCAGACTCATGAACGGCGCGAGGCCGGTGCCGGTGCAGAACATGTAGAGCCGCTTGCCGGGAAGCAGGTAGTCGATGACCAGCGTCCCGGTCGGCTTGCGGCCGACGATGATCGTGTCGCCGACCGCGATGTGCTGGAGCCGCGACGTCAGCGGACCTTCCTCGACCTTGATGCTGAGGAACTCGAGGTGGTCCTCGTAGTTGGCGCTGGCGATGCTGTAGGCACGTAGCAGCGGCTTGTCGTTGACGCGCAGGCCGATCATCGTGAAGTGCCCGTTGCTGAATCTCAGGGCAGGATCACGGGTCGTCGTGAACGTGAACAGTCGGTCGGTCCAGTGATGGACGCTCAGCACGCGTTCTTCGTTGAATGCACTCATGGGCTGGGAGGAGATATGGGAGTTATCCGTCCGGCGACGTGCGCGGAAAAAGCGTTTGCCAGGTTCGGGCAGGTACGCTAGATTCGCGTTCATGTAGCAGTTGCGACATTTCGATGTAGCAGATACTACATAAGGCGCAGGACGGGTTCAAGTGTGCGAAGGACGTCGATTCCAGGGACGTTCTCCTCGCGGATGGCCACGCATCGGGTGCATTTTCGCAGACTGCGACACATGACCGAACACACCAAGACGGATGGTATGCCGGCGATCGACGCGATGCCGCTGCCGTCGCCGCCCGTCCCCGTGCCGGATCGCGCCGCGCCGCGCAACGAGCGCATGGCGTCCACCAAGGTCGAGTGCAATGCGTGTCCGGTGCTGTGCCAGATCAGCGAAGGCAAGACCGGCGCCTGCGACCGCTACGCCAACGACGACGGCACCCTGATCCGTGTGGATCCGGTCGTGCTCCTGCGACGCACGCTCGATCAGGATGTGACGGCGCTCGTGCCGTTCGCGCCGCATGCCGCAGGCGGCGCGCCCGCTCTCGCGCAGGCGGATCCTGCCTGGAACGGCGATCTCCTGCTCGCCGACGAGGTCTTCGTCACCGGCATCGGATCGTCGACCACGTACCCCGACTACAAGCCGGCGCCGTTCATCGTCGCGTCGAAGTCCGCCGGCGTCGACCTGGTGACGGTCGTCACCGAGGGCATCTTCAGCTACTGCAGCTTCAAGGTGAAGATCGACACCGACCGTTATCTCGGTCCCGAGCAGGCCAACGTCCGTTGCAAGGGCGAAGTGGTAGGGCACGTGACGACGGCGGAGTACGGCTCGCAGATGCTGTCGCTCGGCGGCGTCCACCACCTTACCGGAGGCAGCAAGAAGGAAGGACGCGTCACGGTCGAGCTGATGGAGGCGCTCGGCAACAAGCAGGCCGTCGACCTGTCGATCGACGGCGGGACGCAGGTCGTCGTGCAGGCCGGCCGCGCACCGATCGTCGACGGGGTCGAGGAACGTCGCATGCGCGTGGGCTGCGGCTCCGCGACGGTCGGCATCTTCGCCAAGCAGATGGTGGGCGAGGCCGACGAGGTGATCGTCGTCGACGACCACATCACCGGCGTGCTCAGCGAGCACCAGGCCGGCCGCTGCCTCGACATGCGCCGCTCGGGCGTGCGCCTGCGCGGGCGCAAGTCCACGCCGGGTCGCTATTTCCAGGTGGCCAATCCGGGCACCGGCTGGGGTGGGACGGACATCGCGGACCCGCTGTCGATCATCGAGGCGTGGGATCCCGCCCACGCATGGCCGGGGCTGCGGCTGCTGATGACATCCACCACCGGCGAGCACGCCGCGTGGTACGTCCTCGACGAGACCCTGACGCCGCGCCGGCACGACATGCCGGTCGCGATGCAGGGCGTCGTTGAGCGCATCGGCGAGAACTGCGAACCGTCGCAGTCGAGCGTGCTGTTCCTCGGCGGCGCCGGCGGCAGCCTGCGCGCCGGCGTGACCGACAACCCCGTGCTGCTCACGCGCGCGATCAAGCAGGCGCTGGTCAACGTCACCTGCGGCGGTGCTCCCGCCTACGTGTGGCCGGGCGGCGGCATCACGGTGATGGCCGACGTCACGCGCATGCCGGACCGCAGCTTCGGGACGGTGCCGACCCCCGCCATCGTCGCGCCGATCGAGTTCAGCATGCGGCTCGCGGACTACGAGGCGCTCGGCGGGCACATGGACCACGTGCGCCCGCTCGACGAGGTGCTGCGCACCGGCGCGTGGCACGACGACGGCGCACCCACGGCGCGACGCTGGGTCGTGCAGGACCACGCCAATCCCTGGCCGCTCGGCCGCGCACCGCTGCTCGGCTGACCGACGATGGCCGCTACCCGCGCACGCTTCGCCGACGGACGGATGCACTTCCAGCACGGGCCGATCGACCTGATCGTCGCGGCGGACGGACATCCGCACGCCGTGCAGAGCGCGCACGACGGGGCGTGGAACCGGTTCACGACCGTGCTCGACGAACTCGTCGCGGAACTGCCACGGCTTCGTGAGCCGGTGCACGCGCGTTGTGCCGTCGACGGCGACATCGCCCGCCGCATGTGGCACGCCTGCGCACCCCACGGCGATCGCTTCATCACGCCGATGGCGGCGGTCGCGGGGTCGGTCGCCGACGAATTGGTCGCAAGCTATCGGTGTCCGGGCATCCGGCGCGCGTGGGTCAACAACGGCGGCGACATCGCGTTGTATCTCGCGCCGGACACGTCGGTCGACGTCGGCCTCTTCGCGGACCTCGCCCGATTCGACCCGCGGCAGTGGCGCGGCACGATCGCAGTCGATGGTCGCTTCTCGATCATCGACACGATGCCGGTTCGCGGCATCGCTACCAGCGGCTGGCGCGGCCGCAGCTTCTCGCTCGGCATCGCGGACAGCGTGACCGTCCTCGCCCGCACCGCGGCCGAAGCCGACGCGGCCGCGACGATGATCGCCAACGCGGTCGACGTCGACGATCCGCGCATCGTCCGTCGGCCTGCGTCGACGCTGAAGGACGACAGCGACCTCGGTGACCTGCTCGTGACGGTCGACGTCCCGCCGCTCGACGCCGCGCTCGTGGGCCGCGCGCTGGACGCCGGTCTCGCGCGCGCGGATGCTTTGCGCGACCGTGGTCTCATCACGGCATGTGCGATGGTGTGCCAGGGCGCGCTGCGCACCGTCGGCCGGGATCGCCTGTGGCACGGACCTCGCTTCTCCCCCTTGACCCTGGAAGCCGCATGATCGAGATTCGCCGGACCCTCACGCAGGTCGAGGACATCCTCCACGAGTTCGGACCGGTCCCCGGGCGGCCGCAGCGTCGCGGCACCATCGCGATCGTGCTGACCAACCCGTTCGCGGGCCGCTACGTGGAGGACATCGTGCCGATGATGGACGCGCTCACGCCGGTCGGCATCGACATGGCGCAGCGCCTGCGGCAGGCGATGGACGTGCCGGTGGAGCGCATCGAGAGCTATGGCAAGGGCGCGATCGTCGGCAGTGCCGGCGAGATCGAGCACGGTGCGTTGTGGCACGTGCCGGGGGGTTATGCGATGCGCGAACTGCTGGGATGGAAGGGTGATCGGGTGGCGTATGCCAAAGGACAGGGCGATCCGAAGACCGGTCAGCAGGGCAATGCGCTGGCGATCGTCCCCGCGACCAAGAAGGTCGGCGGCCCGGGCACGATGCTCGACGTGCCGCTGACGCACATCAACGCAGCGTACGTCCGTAGCCATTTCGATGCGATCGAGGTCAAGGTCCCCGGTGCGCCCGCGGCCGACGAGCTCGTGTTCATTCTCGCGATGTCCACCGGCGCCCGCATCCATCAGCGCGTCGGAGGCCTGAAGGCCGCGGACATCGCGCTGTGGAACGGCCTGCGTTGAACGATGAAAAGGACCCCATGACTGCCCGCATCCGCAAGCTGATCGTCCAGGTCGACGAGACCCGCATCGAGATGGGTCGCGCGATCGATCCGCCGACGCGTCGCGCCCTCGCGATGGCCGTGATCGACAACCCGTATGCGGGCCGCTACGTCGAGAACCTCGACGAGCTGATCGCGATCGGCGAGGAGCTCGGCGGCCTGCTGGGCGACAAGTGCGTGGCCGCGCTCGGCATCGCGCCGTCCGAGGCCGAGAGCTACGGCAAGGCCGCGATCGTCGGCGAGGCCGGCGAGCTCGAGCATGCGGCGGCGATCCTGCATCCGAAGCTCGGCGCGCCGTTGCGCAAGGCCGTCGAGAAAGGCGCCGCGCTCGTGCCGTCCGCGAAGAAGCGCGGCGGTCTCGGCACCGCGATCGACGTACCGCTCGGTCACAAGGACGCGGCATTCGTGCGCAGCCACTTCGACGCGATGGAGGCACGCGTCAGCGATGCCCCGCGCGCCAACGAGATCGTCGTCGCGGTGGTGGTCACCGACAGCGGCCGGCCGTCGCCGCGCATCGGCGGCCTGCAGGTCCACGAAGTCGTCGGCGAAGACGGCCTGCGCTGAGCCGCGTCCCGCGCATTCCCATCCCTCTCTTCAACATCCTTCCCAGGAGTGCATCGATGAACCTGCTGCGACCGTTCCAGCGCACCGTGACCGTGGCCTGCGCCATCACGGCCCTCGCCGCATCGCTGCCGAGCGCCCACGCGCAAGGCGTGATCCGCATCGGCGAGATCAACAGCTACAAGGCGCAGCCCGCGTTCCTCGAGCCCTACAAGAAGGGCATGGAGCTCGCGGTCGACGAGGTCAACGCGGCCGGCGGCATCGACGGCAAGAAGCTCGAGCTGATCACGCGCGACGACAACGCGAGCCCGGGGGATGCGGTGCGCGTGGCCGAGGAGTTGATCTCGCGCGAGAACGTCAACGTGCTGGCCGGCGCCTTCCTGTCCAACACGGGCCTCGCGCTGACCGACTTCGCCAAGCAGAAGAAATTCTTCTACCTCGCCGGCGAGCCGCTGACCGACAAGATCATCTGGGGCAGCGGCAACAAGTACACGTTCCGCCTGCGTCCGGGCACCTACATGCAGGCCGCGATGCTGGTGCCCGAGGCGATCAAGCTCAAGAAGAAGCGCTGGGCGCTGGTGTACCCGAACTACGAATACGGCCAGTCCGCGGTCGCCGCGTTCAAGGAGCTGCTCAAGGCCGCGCAGCCCGATGTGGAGTTCGTCGCCGAGCAGGCCCCGCCGCTCGGCAAGCTCGACGCCGGCAGCGTCGTGCAGGCGCTGTCGGACGCCAAGCCCGACGCGATCTTCAACGTCCTGTTCGGCGCGGACCTTTCCAAGTTCGTCCGCGAAGGCAATACGCGCGGGTTGTTCCAGGGCCGCGAGGTGGTCAGCGTGCTGACCGGCGAGCCCGAATATCTCGATCCGCTGAAGGACGAGACGCCCAACGGATGGATCGTGACCGGCTACCCGTGGTACGGCATCCAGACTCCCGAGCACAAGGCGTTCTTCCTCGCCTATCACGCCAAGTACAACGATTACCCGCGCCTCGGGTCGGTCGTCGGCTACACGATGATCAAGTCGCTCGCGGCCGGCATCCGCAAGGCGAAGGGGACCGACCCCGAGAAGCTGGTCGCGGCCTTCGGCGGCCTGGCGGTCGACTCGCCGTTCGGCCGCATCACCTATCGCGCGCAGGACCACCAGTCGACGATGGGCGCCTTCGTCGGCAAGACCAAGAATGCGGGCGGCAAGGGCGTGATGGTCGACTACACCTATCTCGACGGCGCGAAGTTCCTGCCGTCGGACGCCGAGGTGAAGAAGCTGCGCGCGGCTGATTGAACAGCTTCGCGCGTCGCGCTGCGATGTCGACGTGACGGCATGACCCTCTCCGGCTTCGTCGTCCAGCTCCTCAACGGCCTGTCCGGCGCCTCGTCGCTGTTCCTGGTCGGTGCCGGGCTGTCGCTGATCTTCGGCGTGACGCGCATCGTCAACTTCGCGCACGGGTCGTTCTACATGCTGGGGATCTACCTCGCCTACACCCTGACGGACAAGGTCGGCGGCGGCGTGTGGTTCTGGCCCGCGCTGCTGGTCGCGTCGCTCGCGGTCGGCGTCGTCGGCGCGCTCGTCGAGATGCTGCTGCTGCGACGGATCTATCGCGCACCGGAGCTGTTCCAGCTTCTCGCGACCTTCGCGCTGATGCTCGTCATCAAGGATGCGGCCCTGTGGATCTGGGGACCCGAGGACCTGCTCGGGCCGCGGGCGCCGGGCTTCACGGGCGCGGTCGACATCCTCGGCCGCCGTTTCCCGTCCTACGACCTGCTGCTGATCGTGATCGGGCCGGCGGTGCTCGGCCTGCTGTGGCTGCTGCTGACGAAGACCCGGTGGGGCACGCTGGTCCGCGCGGCCACGCAGGACCGCGAGATGGTCGGCGCGCTCGGCGTCAACCAGGCGTGGCTGTTCACCGCGGTGTTCGCGCTCGGCACGATGCTCGCCGGCCTCGGCGGCGCGCTGCAGCTGCCGCGCGAGCCGGCCAACCTCGGGCTCGACCTGTCGACAGTGGGCGACGCGTTCGTCGTGGTGGTCGTGGGCGGCCTCGGTTCGATCCCCGGCGCCTACATCGCCGCGCTGCTGATCGCCGAGGTCAAGGCACTCTGCGTGGGCATCGGCAACGTCGACCTGTGGGGCTTCACGTTCTCGTTCTCCAAGCTGACGCTGGTCGTCGAGTTCCTCGTGATGGCGATCGTGCTGGTCGTGCGGCCGTGGGGGTTGCTCGGTCGCGCGCAGTCCGCCAGCCGCAGCGCCGCACCGTCCGAGGCGCCGCTGCGCCTGGCCGACCGGCCCTTGAAGATCGCGGCGACGGTGCTGCTGGTCGCGTTGCTCGCATGGCCCTTCGCCACCGCGAGCTCGCCCTATCTCACGGTGCTGGCCATCGACCTGCTGACCGCGACGCTGTTCGCGGTGAGCCTGCACTTCATCATGGGCCCGGCCGGCATGCACTCCTTCGGTCACGCCGCGTACTTCGGACTCGGCGCCTACGGCGCCGCCCTGCTGGTACGGTCGGTCGGCCTGCCGATGGAACTCGCGCTCGTGCTGTCGCCATTCGTCGCGGTGCTCGGCGCGATCATCTTCGGCTGGTTCTGCGTGCGGCTGTCGGGCGTCTACCTCGCGATGCTGACGCTCGCGTTCTCGCAGATCGTCTGGTCGATCGTCTTCCAGTGGGACGACTTCACCGGCGGCAGCAACGGTCTGACCGGCGTGTGGCCGGCCCCGTGGCTGGCCGACAAGCGCGCCTACTACTACCTGACGCTCGCGCTCGTCGTGCTCGGCGTGCTGGCGATCCGCCGCGCGTTGTACTCGCCGTTCGGCTACGCGATGCGCGCGGGCCGCGACTCGCCGCTTCGGGCCGACGCGATCGGCATCGACGTCAAGCGCATCCAGTGGGTTGCGTTCGTCATCGCGGCGCTGTTCGCGGGGCTGGCCGGCGCGCTCTACGCGTTCTCGAAGGGCAGCATCTCGCCGGACGCGATCTCGGTGAACCGCTCGGTCGACGGGCTGGTGATGGTGCTGCTCGGCGGCCTGCAGACGCTGGCCGGGCCGATCGTCGGCGCGGTCACGTTCACGTGGCTGCAGGACGCGGTCGCGCGCAACACCGACTACTGGCGCGCGGTGCTGGGCGGCATCATCCTGCTGCTGGTCCTGGTGTTCCCGCAGGGCATCGCGGGGTTCTTCGGCGCGTTGTTCGATCGACGCCGGAAGGTTTCCGCATGAGCCTGCTGGAAGTCGACGGCCTCGGCAAGTCCTTCGGCGGCAATCGCGCGGTCGACGGCATCACGTTCTCGCTAGCCACCGGCGAACTGCTCGCGCTGATCGGCCCGAACGGCGCCGGCAAGTCGACGACCTTCAACATGGTCAACGGCCAGCTGCGTGCCGACGCGGGATCGATCAAGCTCGACGGCGTCGAGCTGATCGGTCGCAAGCCCCGCGACATCTGGCATCGCGGCGTCGGCCGCACGTTCCAGATCGCCGAGACCTTCGCGTCGCTGACCGTCGTCGAGAACGTGCAGATGGCGCTGCTGTCGGCCGATTCGAAGCTCTATTCGTTCTTCCGCCGCGCCGCGGACCATCGGCGCGAGGACGCGCTCGATCTGCTCGACCAGGTCGGCATGAAGGCGCAGGCCGACCGCCCCTGCAGCGTGCTCGCGTACGGCGACGTCAAGCGCGTCGAACTCGCGATCGCGATGGCCAACGCGCCGAAACTGCTGCTGATGGACGAGCCCACGGCGGGCATGGCGCCCAAGGAGCGCAACGAGCTGATCGCGCTGACCAAGCAGCTCGTGCGCGATCGCGGCATGGCGGTGCTGTTCACCGAGCACAGCATGGACGTCGTGTTCGCCTATGCCGACCGCATGATCGTGCTGGCGCGCGGCAGGCTGATCGCCGAGGGCAAGCCGCAGGAGATCCGCGATCATCCGAAGGTGCAGGAGGTGTACTTCGGTAGCGGCAAGACGTTCGAGAAGCGGAAGGCCGAGGTCGCCCGATGAGTGCAGTCGATGGCGCGCTCCTGGAAGCGAAGTCGCTCAACGGCTGGTACGGCGCCGCGCAGATCCTGTTCGACGTCGACCTCGACGTGCGGCGCGGCGAGGTGGTGGCGCTGATGGGCCGCAACGGCGCCGGCAAGTCGACGACCCTGAAGGCCCTGATGGGCATGCTGGCGAAGCGGAAAGGCAGCATCCGCTTCCTCGGCCAGGACGTCTCGAAGGCCGAGCCGCACGAGGTCGCGCGTCTCGGCCTCGGCTACGTGCCCGAGGACCGGCGCGTGTTCGGCGACCTCACGGTGCTGGAGAATCTCGAGGTCGGGCGCCAGCCCGCGCGCCATTGGAGCGACGGGACGCCGGCGCCGGTGTGGACCGAGCAGCGCCTGTTCGCGCTCTTCCCCAATCTCGGCGAGATGCCCGATCGACCCGGCGGCCGCATGAGCGGTGGCGAGCAGCAGATGCTGACGGTCGCGCGTACGCTGATGGGCAATCCGTATCTCGTGCTGCTCGACGAGCCGTCCGAAGGGGTCGCGCCGGTGATCGTCGAGCAGATGGCGCACATGATCCTGGCGCTGAAGGCCGAAGGCGTCAGCATCCTGCTCAGCGAACAGAACATGCACTTCGCCGAACTGGTCAGCGACCGGGCCTACGTGCTCGAGAAGGGCCAGGTCCGCTGGAGCGGCACGATGGTCGCGCTCGCGCAGGCGGAAGACGTGCGGCGGGCCTACCTGAGTGTCTGAACGAAATTTCGAGATGCAGATCCACCGGACCATCCTCGGGTGGCCGCCACCGAGACAGGAGATCGAACGATGCACCCTTCGCTGCAAGCCCTGCTGACCCTGGTGCCGGCCCTGACGCTGGCGACCGCCTTCGCCGCACCGGTTGCGCCGGCCGCCTCGCGCGATGCCGCCGCGCCCGACAGCCGCTCGGCGCTGATCGTCGTCGACGTGCAGAACTGCTTCGTCGAAGGCGGCTCGCTGCCGGTCAAGGACGGGCTCGCCATCGTGCCGCTGATCAACCGGCTCGCCCCGGCCTTCGACAACATCGTCGTCACGCAGGACTGGCACACGCCGGGGCATGCGTCGTTCGCGAGCAGCCATGCGGGCAAGAAGCCGTTCGAGACGACGGCGATGCCCTACGGCACACAGGTGCTGTGGCCCGACCACTGCGTGCAGGGCAGCGGCGACGCGGCATTGGTCAAGGACCTGAAGCTGCCGACCGCGCAGCTGATCATCCGCAAGGGCTTCCACCAGGGCGTCGACAGCTATTCGGCCTTTGAGGAGGCCGACCACAGGACGTCCACCGGCCTCGCGGCCTACCTCAAGGCGCGCGGCATCGCGACGGTGTACGTCGTCGGCCTCGCGACCGACTTCTGCGTCGCATGGACCGCGCTCGATGCGCGCAAGGCCGGCTTCCGGACTTTCGTGATCGAGGACGCGACACGGGCGATCGACCTCAACGGATCGCTCGCGGCGTCGATGGCGGCGATGCGGAAGGCCGGCGTGCAGGTGATCCGCTCGAGCGCGATCGCGGCCCCCTGAGACGTCGCACCCGGCGATGGCTGCTCCGCAGCGCTTCGCGCTGACCGTCAATGGGCGGCACGAGATGCTCGCCGCGTCGCCCGATGCGTCGCTGATGCACGTGCTGCGCAACGACCTCGCGCTGAACGGACCGAAGTACGGCTGCGGGCTCGGGCAGTGCGGCGCGTGCACGGTGCTGGTCGACGGCGTCGCCGCGCGGTCCTGCGTGATTCCTGCCGTGCAGATGGTCGGCCGCGAGATCGTCACGCTCGAAGGCCTCGGCACGCGCGAACGCCCGCATCCGGTGCAGCAGGCGTTCATCGACGCGCAGGCCGCGCAGTGCGGCTACTGCCTCAACGGCATGATCCTGGCGACCGTGGCGCTGCTGGCGCACACGCCGCGTCCCACGGACGCCGAGGTGCGGCGCGCGTTGTCGCACAACCTCTGCCGCTGCGGCACGCATGTCGAGATCGTCACGGCGGTGCTGCGGGCCGGCGCACTGACGAGCGCGGCATGAGTCGTCCCGCGTCGCTGCGCACGCGCAGGGATTTCCTCGATGCGCGCGGCGTGCTGCTCGTGCTGCGCGACGTCGCCGATGCCGCGAAGCCGGCTCAGGGTCAGCCGTCGTCCGTCGCGGCCGATCCCGCCGAAGGCCCCGAGATCCTGCTGTCGGTCTGGGACGACGGCCAGGTGATCGCGCTGCACGGCCACGTCGACCTCGGCACCGGGATCGCGACGGCGCTCGCGCAGATCGTCGCGGAGGAACTCGACCTGTCGATGGCCCGCGTCGCGATGGTCCTCGGCGACACGGCACGCGCGCCGAACCAGGGCGCGACGATCGCCAGCGCGTCGATCCAGCTCCACGCGGCGCCGCTGCGGCTGGCCGCCGCGCAGGCGCGCCACTGGCTGGTCGAGCGCGCGGCGGCGGTGCTGGGCGCCGCGCCCGCCGCGCTGACCGTGGACGCCGGCGTGATCCGCCTGCGCGACGCGGGCGCCGACGGTCCGGCGATCGCCTACGCCGACCTCCTGCGCGACCAGCACGTCGAACTGCGGCTCGACCCGCGCACGATCGTGAAGGAGCCGGCCGACTACCGGGTCGTCGGGCAGTCGGTCCCGCGCGTCGACATCCCGGGCAAGGCGACCGGGGATCTGGTCTTCGTGCACGACATGCGGCTGCCCGGGATGCTGCACGGGCGCGTCGTGCGGCCGCCGTACGCCGGCGCCGATCACGGCGACTTCATCGGCAACACGCTGGAGGCGGTCGACGAGGCGTCGATCGCGCACATCCCCGGCATTCGTGCGGTGGTCGTGATCCGCGACTTCGTCGGCGTCGTGGCGGAGCGCGAGGAAGACGCGGAATGCGCCGCCGCGCAACTGCGCGTGACGTGGAAGCCCTGGCCCGGACTTCCGCCGACCGACGACATCGCAGGCGCGCTCAGCGCGAACCCGTCGACCGCGCGTCGCCTCGTCGACGAAGGCGACGTCGACGGCGCGATCGCGCATGCGGCGCAGCCGATGGCGCGCACCTATCTCTGGCCGTACCAGATGCATGCGTCGATCGGCCCGTCGTGCGCCGTCGCGCACTGGCGGGCGCAGGCGGAGGACGGCCATCGGCTGACGGTGTGGGCCGGCACGCAGAACCCCCACGTGCTGCGCGCCGAGCTCGCGCGGCTCGCCGGGGTCGACCCCGTCGCCGTCGAGGTGGTGCGCATGGAGGCGGCCGGCTGCTACGGCCGCAACGGGGCCGACGACGTCGCCGCCGACGCGGTGCTGCTGTCGCGCGCCGTCGGGCTGCCGGTCCGCGTGCAGCTCACGCGCGAACAGGAGCACCTGTGGGAACCGAAGGGCGCGGCGCAGTGGATGACGGTGACCGGCGGCCTGACGGAGGGCGGCGCGGTCGCGGCCTACGACTTCGCGACGTCGTATCCGTCGAACGGCGCGCCGACTCTCGCGCTGCTGCTGACGCGCACCATCGAGCCGATCGCCCAGGCGTTCGAGATGGGCGACCGCACCGCGCGACCGCCGTACGACTACGCGAACCTGCGTGTGACGGTCCACGACATGGCGCCGATCCTCCGCGCGTCGTGGCTGCGCGGCGTGTCGGCGCTGCCGAACTCGTTCGCGCACGAGTCGTACGTCGACGAGCTCGCGACTGCGGCGGGCGTCGACCCGGTCGCCTGGCGGCTTCGTCACCTGCAGGATCCGCGCGCGCGCGAACTGATCGAGGCGACCGCGTCGAAAGCGGGCTGGATCGCGCACACCGAACCGCAGCGCCAGGGCGCGACCGGCGACGTGCTGCACGGGCAGGGCGTGGCCTACGCGTGCTACGTGCACAGCGCGTGGCCGGGTTTCGGCGCGTCGTGGTCCGCGTGGGTGGCCGACGTCGACGTGAACAGGGTGACCGGCGAGGTGCACGTGAGGCGCGTGGTCGTCGGCCAGGACTCGGGGCTGATGGTCAACCCCGCCGGCGTCACGCACCAGATGCACGGCAACGTGATCCAGACCACCAGTCGCGCGCTCAAGGAGCAGGTGCGCACCGACGCGGCGACGCATGCGGTCGCGTCGCGCGAGTGGGGCAGCTATCCGATCCTGAGCTTTCGCGAGGTGCCGGTGATCGAGGTGGTCACGATGCCGCGCGACGACCAGCCGCCGCTCGGGGCCGGCGAGTCGGCGTCGGTGCCCGGCACCGCGGCGATCGCGAATGCGATCTTCGATGCGACGGGCGTGCGCTTCCGCCAGCCGCCGTTCACGCCGGAAGTGGTGCGGGCCGCCTTGAATCCGTTGCTACCGGCGTCCCCTCCTCCCCTGGGGGAGGGACAGGGAGGGGGCGAGCGAAGCGAGCGACAGAAGCGGATCGACCGGCTTCGCGCGCTGCGCGCGCCCCTTCCCCAACCCTCCCCCGGGGGGGGAGGGAGCAGAGCGGGATGGGGGCGTCGTGCGGTGTTGCTGGCCAGCGGGGCGGTCGCCGCCATCGCCGCACTCATCGGCTACCGCCCGACCATCGCACCGATCACGCGACTCGACCCGTCGACCTACTCGCAGGCCACGATCGAGCGCGGTCGCCAGCTCGCGGGCCTCGGCAACTGTGCCGGCTGTCACACCGTTCCCGGCGGTACGCCCTACGCCGGCGGGTTCCCGCTGGAGACGCCGTTCGGCACCGTCTACGGCACGAACCTGACGCCCGACGTCGACACCGGCATCGGCGCGTGGTCCTTCAGCGCGTTCCAGCGGGCGATGCGCGACGGCATCTCGCGCGACGGACATCACCTGTATCCGGCGTTTCCCTACCCGTCGTTCACGCGGGCCGGCGACGACGACCTAACCGCGCTGTACGCCTTCCTGATGTCGCAACCCGCGGTCCGCCACGTCGTGCCGCAGACCAGGCTTCCATTCCCGTTCGGCGTCCGGCCGTTGATGGCGTTGTGGAACGGCCTCTACCTGTCGCCCGGAGTGACGAAGACTGATCCGCAGCGCTCGAGCGAAGGGCAGCGCGGCCAGGCGCTCGTCGACGGACTGGGCCATTGCGGCGCCTGCCATACCGAACGCGATGCGCTGGGCGCGGAGCGCGGCGGCGCGGCTTACCTCGCCGGTGCGGTCGTCGACGGCTGGGAAGCGCCGTCGCTGACCGCGCTCACGCGTGCACCGGTGCCCTGGACGCCGACCGCGCTCCACGACTACCTGCGCACCGGGTACAGCGCGCAGCACGGCGCCGCCACCGGCCCGATGGCACCGGTGATCCGTGCGCTGTCGGCCGTACCCGACGCGGACCTGCGCGCGATGGCGACGTATCTCGCATCGCTCGGACCGTCGACCAGCGAAGACACGGCGGCCGTGCGCCGCATCACGACGATCAGCAATGCCCGCGTCGCGCGTCCGTTGCCGGACGCGACCGGTCGCCTGTTCGAGTCGGCCTGCGGCGCCTGCCACCACGACGGCGACGGCCCGCGACTGCTGGGCGTCAACATTCCCCTCGCGCTGAACACCAGGCTGCACAGCGATCGTCCGGACAACCTGCTGCGCGTGCTGTTCGAAGGCGTGCGCGAGCCGGCGAGTCGCGAGATCGGATTCATGCCGTCGTTCCGCGACGCGCTCGACGACCGCCAGGTCGCCGAACTCGCCGCGTGGATGCGCCGTCGCTATGCGCCGGGGCGCGCACCCTGGTCCGATCTCGACGCGAGCGTCGCTCGGGTGCGCGCGGCGACCGCGACATCGTCGGCCGCGCACTGAACCGGAGCCGCGATCGGTCCGGCTTGATTGATGTTGTCGTTAAACTGCGGGCGTCTTCGGCTCACTCCCTGGCCCACTCCCTCTTCCGGACCTTCATGCGGGACTTCCGCTTCTCCTTTCTCGTCTCTGCGATCTGCCTCGGCGTGGCCGGCTGGTGGGGTCATCGCACCGGCATGGGCATCGGTCCGGCGCTGTGGCTCACGCTGGTCCTCGGCGTGCTCGAGGTCTCGCTGTCGTTCGACAACGCGGTCGTCAACGCCGGCGTGCTCAAGCACATGTCGCCGCTGTGGCAGAAGCTCTTCCTGACCGTCGGCATCTTCATCGCCGTGTTCGGCATGCGGCTGCTGTTCCCGATCGTGATCGTCGCGGTGGCGACCGACATGAGCATCGGTCCGGTCATCAAGCTCGCGCTCGACGAGCCGGACAAGTACAGCCAGGCGCTGACCGAGCACTACGCATCGATCGCCGCGTTCGGCGGCATGTTCCTGCTGCTCGTGTTCCTGCGCTTCCTGTTCGACCAGAAGCGCAAGATCCACTGGCTCGGCGCGATCGAGCGGCTGCTGGGCGCGCTCGGCAAGGCCGACGCGATGGCGGTCATCGTCGCGATTGCCTGCCTGATGGGCACCAAGTCCTTCCTGCCGCCGGACGTGTTCGACGACGTGCTGTTCGCGGGGCTGGGAGGCATCCTGCTGTTCCTGCTGGTCGACAGCATCGACGCGCTTTTCTCGGGCGGCGACGAGCACGGCGGCGCGGCCAAGCGCTCGGGCGCGGCCGCCTTCGTCTATCTCGAAGTGCTCGACGCGTCGTTCTCGTTCGACGGCGTGATCGGTGCGTTCGCGATCACGCGCGACGTGGTGATCATCATGCTCGGGCTCGCGATCGGCGCGATGTTCGTCCGCTCGCTGACGGTCTATCTGGTCCACCGGGGCACGCTCGACCAGTTCGTGTTCCTCGAGCACGGAGCGCACTACGCGATCGGCGCGCTCGCGGTGATCATGCTGATCGGCACGGTCTATCACGTGCCCGAAGCGGTGACCGGCCTGATCGGCATCGGCTTCATCGTGGCGTCGGTCTGGTCGTCCGTCCGCCAGCGCCGCCGCGAGCCGCAGACGACAGAACCCGCGACATCGGTCTGACCGGCGACGCGCCGACGCGCGTTGTTGCGCGTCGACAGGGTCCGGCCGGACGCTTCATAATCGCGCCCCTTCCGCCCACGGACTCGCTGCCTTGCGCCGTACCGACTTCGATTTCGACCTGCCCGACGCGCTGATCGCGCAGCATCCGCTGCCGCAGCGTTCGGCCAGTCGCCTGCTGGCGCTGACGGCAGGCGCGCTGGCGGACCGGCGCATCGACGAGCTGCCGTCGCTGCTGCGCGCCGGCGACCTGCTGGTCTTCAACGACACGCGCGTCATCAAGGCGCGGCTGTTCGGCACGAAGGCGAGCGGGGGTCGCGTGGAAGTGCTCGTCGAACGTCTCGAGGGCGCCCGGCGCGCACGCGTGCAGGTGCGCTCCAGCCATTCGCCGAAGCCCGGTTCCGCGCTGCGCTTCGGCGACGACGGCGAACACGTGACGGCATCGGTGATGGGCCGCGAAGGCGAGTTCTTCGTGCTCGAGTTCGACCGCGACCTCGACGGCGTCCTCGAACGACACGGCCATCTGCCGCTGCCCCCTTACATCGCGCACGCGGCCGACGCGGTCGATGCCGAGCGCTATCAGACGGTGTGGGCGAAGGTGCCCGGCGCCGTGGCCGCGCCGACCGCCGGGCTGCACTTCGATGCGCCGCTGCTCGACGCGATCGCAGCGCGCGGCATCGCGACCGCGACGCTGACGCTGCACGTCGGCGCTGGCACCTTCGTGCCGGTCCGCGTCGACGACCTGGCCGAGCACGTCATGCACGAGGAGCGCTACACCATCCCGCCGGCGCTGATCGCCGCGATCGACGCGACGCGGGCGCGCGGCGGGCGCGTCGTCGCGGTCGGCACCACGTCGTTGCGGGCGCTCGAATCGGCGAGCGACGAGCAGGGGCGGCTGCGCGAGGGCGAGTCCGGCACGCGCCTGTTCATCACGCCGGGCTACCGGTTCAAGGTCGTCGACCTGCTGCTCACCAACTTCCACCTGCCCGAGTCGACGCTGCTGATGCTGGTCTCCGCGTTCGCCGGCGTCGAACGGATCCGCGATGCGTATCGTCATGCGATCGACCAGCGCTACCGCTTCTTCAGCTACGGTGACGCGATGCTGATCGAACCGTCCCGCGACGCGCGGCCCTCATGAAATTCGAACGCATCGCCACCGACGGCGCCACGCGGCGCGGTCGCCTGACCCTTGAGCACGGCGTCGTCGACACGCCGGCCTTCATGCCGGTGGGCACCTACGGCGCGGTCAAGGCCGTGAGCCCCGACGAGGTCGAGGCGCTCGGCGCGCAGATCATCCTGGGCAACACCTTCCACCTGTGGCTGCGTCCCGGCCTCGACGTGATCGGCAAGTTCGGCGGGCTGCACGACTACATCGGCTGGACGAAGCCGATGCTGACCGACTCCGGCGGCTTCCAGGTGTGGAGCCTCGGCACCATGCGCAAGATCACCGAGGAGGGCGTGACCTTCGCGTCGCCGATCAACGGCGACAAGCTGTTCCTGCCGCCCGAGGAGTCGATGCGCATCCAGCGCGTGCTCAACGCCGACGTGGTCATGGTCTTCGACGAGTGCACGCCGTACGAGACCGGCGGCGTCGTCACGTCGCTGGACGACGCGGCGACGTCGATGCGCCTGTCGCTGCGCTGGGCCCGGCGCTCGCGCGACGAGCACGACCGGCTGGAAAACCCGAATGCGCTGTTCGGCATCGTCCAGGGCGGCATGCACGAGACGCTGCGCGACGAGTCGCTGGCGGGCCTGGCCGACATAGGCTTCGACGGCTACGCGATCGGCGGGCTGTCGGTCGGCGAGCCGAAGGACGACATGATCCGCATCCTCGAGCACGTCGGCCCGCGCCTGCCGCAGGACCGCCCGCGCTATTTGATGGGCGTCGGTACGCCGCAGGACCTGGTCGACGGTGTGAGCCGCGGCATCGACATGTTCGACTGCGTGATGCCGACCCGCAACGCGCGCAACGGCTGGCTGTTCACGCGCTTCGGCGACCTCAAGCTGCGCAACGCGCGCTACAAGGACGACCCGCGGCCGATCGACTCGACGTGCGGCTGTCCGACCTGCAAGCGGTTTTCCCGCGCCTACCTCCACCACCTCGCGCGCGTCGGCGAGATCCTCGGCGCGCGCCTGAACACGCTGCACAACCTGCACTACTACCAGTGGCTGATGCAGCAGATGCGCGACGCGATCGAGGCCGGCCGCTTCGACGCGTTCGTCACGCAGTTCCGCGAGGAGCGGGCGCGCGGCGTCTCCGTCGACGCGTGACGGCGCTCTGGCGGCATCCGCAGTTCCGCGCCGGCCTGCGCGACGTCGCGATGGTCGCGCCCGGCCTGTCGGCGTGGGGCGTGATGACCGGCGTGGCCATCGTCAAGTCGGGCATGGGCACCGTCGCCGTGCTGCTGATGTCGACCATCGTCTTCGCGGGCAGCTCGCAGCTCGCCGCGTTGCCGCTGATCGTCAGCGGCGCGCCGATCTGGGTCATCCTCGCCACGGCGTTCTGCGTGAACCTGCGCTTCGTGGTCTTCAGCCTGCACCTGCGCGCCTACGTGATGCACCAGCCGCTGTGGCGCCGCCTGTTGAGCGGCTACGTGATGGCCGATCTCGGCTACGTGCTGGTGACGCGGCGCTTTCCGGAGCCCCCGACCGACCCGGCGGGCATCGCGGCGCTCGAGGCCTACTGGGCGGGCAACGGGCTTGCGGGCTGGGGCTCGTGGACCGCGGCCACGCTGGTCGGCGTGGCGCTGGGCAACCAGGTGCCGCTGTCGTGGGGACTCGGCTTCGCCGGCATCCTCGCACTGCTCGGCATCACGGCGTCCCTGATCTCGACGCGGCTGCGCGTGGTCTCGGCCCTGGTCGCCGCGAGCGCGGCGGTCGTCGCGATCGCACTGCCGCTCAAGCTCAACATCCTGACCGCCATCGTCGCGGCCGTGGTGGTCTGCCTGCTGATCGAGAAGACGCGGCCGGGGCGAATCGGCCGCGCGCACCCGCGATGAGCGACGATTTCTGGGCGATCGTGACGATCCTCGGCATGACCGCGGCCACGGTCGTCACGCGATCGTTCTTCTTCCTGTCGGAAAAGCCCTGGACCCTCCCGGGATGGGCCACGCGCGGCCTGCAGTACGCCCCGGTGGCCGCGCTCGCCGCCGTGATCGCGCCCGAGATCGTCATGACCGGCGGCCACCTGACAGACACCTGGCGCGACGCGCGCCTGTACGCGGCGCTGGCCGGGCTGCTGTGGTTCCATCGGCGCCGCGGCGTGCTCGGGACCATCGTCATCGGCATGGCGGTCTACCTGCCGCTGCACGTCGGTCTCGGCTGGTAGTCGCGTCTGGGTCGCGGCCGGTCAGCCCGATGGCCCCCCGATGCTACAATCGCCGGCTAATTTTTGACCGGACCGCGCCCTTCGTGCGGTCCCGGTCCGATCCCGGAGATTCGCCTTGTTCCTGATTTCTGACGCCTACGCGCAAGCAGCCGCCGGCACCGCAGCCGCCCCCGGCTTCTCCATCGAACAGATGGCGCTGCCCGCGCTGATGATCGTCGCGTTCTACTTCCTCCTGATCCGTCCGCAGCAGAAGCGCGCCAAGGAACAGAAGGCCATGATGGAAAGCATGAAGAGCGGCGACGAGGTGCTCACCACCGGCGGCCTGCTCGGCAAGGTCGTCAAGGTCGCGGAGCAGTACGTGACGCTCGAGGTGGGCAACGTCGTCGGCGGGACCGGCGCCGTCGAGATGACGGTCCAGAAGTCGGCCATCCAGGCCCTGCTGCCGAAGGGCACGATCAAGGCGATCTGATCGCTCCGCTTTCGGCCCGCGCTCTCCGCCTGCTTCTGCGTCAGTCCCCATGAATCGCTATCCGCTCTGGAAGTACCTCGTCATCGCCGTCGCACTCGTGGTCGGGCTGCTGTACGCGCTGCCCAACCTGTTCGGCGAGGCGCCGGCCGTGCAGGTCACCAGCGGCAAGGCGACGGTCAAGGTCGACGCGTCGATGATGAACCGCATCGAGGACCTGCTGAAGAAGGCGAACATCACGCCGACCGGCATGTTCTTCGACAACGGCCAGTCGCCGTCGGTGCGCGTGCGCGTGGCCGACAACGAGACGCAGCTGCGGGTCAAGGACGCGCTGCAGACCGGCCTCAACCCGCAGGTCGACGACCCGAGTTTCGTCGTCGCGCTGAACCTGGTGGCCGACTCGCCGCGCTGGCTGACCGCGATCCACGCGCTGCCGATGTACCTCGGCCTCGACCTGCGCGGCGGCGTGCACTTCCTGATGCAGGTCGACATGAAGAGCGCGCTCTCCAAGCGGCTCGACGCGCTGACGGGCGATGCGCGCACGCTGTTGCGCGACAAGAACATCCGGCACAACGGCATCACGAAGAATGGCAACACGATCGAGGTGGCCTTCTCCGACGCGGAAACCGCGGCGAAGGCGAAGCCCGTGCTCGACGACGGCCTGCCCGAACTGAGCGTGGTCACGCAGTCCGACGGCGCCTCGACCAAGCTAATCGCCGCATTCCGTCCCCAATCGATCAAGCTGGTCCAGGACAACGCGCTCAAGCAGAACATCAGCACGCTGCACAACCGCGTCAACCAGCTCGGCGTGTCCGAGCCGGTGATCCAGCAGCAGGGCGGCGATCGCATCGTCGTGCAGCTCCCCGGCGTGCAGGACACGGCGAAGGCCAAGGACATCATCGGCCGCACGGCGACGCTCGAGGCGCGCCTGGTCGACGACTCGGCCGAGGCCGCGTCCGCCGCGTCCAGCGGCACCGTGCCGTTCGGCGACGACCGGTTCACCGACCGCAACGGCGTGCCGCTTCTCGTCAAGAAGCAGGTGATCTTCTCGGGCGACAACCTGACCGACGCGCAGCCGGGCTTCGACCAGAACCAGCAGCCGAACATCAACCTGAACGTCGACGCCAAGGGCGCCCGGGCGCTGCGCGACACCACGCGCGACAACATCGGCAAGCGGATGGCGCTGGTGCTGTTCGAGAAGGGCAAGGGCGAGATCGTCACCGCTCCGACGATCCAGAGCGAACTCGGCAACCGCTTCCAGATCACCGGCCGCTTCACGGCCAGCGAGACGACGGACACGTCCCTGGTGCTGCGCTCGGGATCGCTGGCCGCGCCGATGGAGATCATCGAGGAGCGCAGCATCGGCCCGTCGCTCGGCGCCGACAACATCCGCCGCGGCTTCCTGTCGACCGTCTACGGCTTCGCTGCGATCGCGGTGTTCATGGTCGTCTACTACATGCTGTTCGGCGTGATCTCGGTCGTCGCGCTGGCGTCGAACCTGCTGTTCCTCATCGCGCTGCTGTCGATGCTGCAGGCCACGCTGACGCTGCCGGGCATCGCGGCCATCGCGCTCGCGCTCGGCATGGCGATCGACTCGAACGTCCTGATCAACGAGCGCATCCGCGAGGAACTGCGCCAGGGCCGCTCGCCGCAGCAGGCGATCGCCGAAGGCTACGACCGCGCGTTCGGCACCATCATCGACTCGAACATCACGACGCTGATCGCCGGCCTCGCGCTGCTCGCGTTCGGCTCGGGCCCGATCCGCGGCTTCGCGGTGGTCCACTGCCTGGGCATCGTGACGTCGATCTTCTCGTCGGTGTTCGTGTCCCGCGGGCTGGTGAACCTGATCTACGGGCGCAAGAAGAAGCTGGCCAGTGTGGCGATCGGGCAGGTGTGGAAGCCCGAAGGCACGGCGAAGGCAGGAGCCTGACATGGAGTTCTTCCGCATCCGCCGCGACATCCCCTTCATGCGCCACGCGCTGGTGTTCAACGTCATCTCGGCGTTGACCTTCGTCGCGGCCGTCGTCTTCCTCGTCGTGCGCGGCCTGAACTTCAGCATCGAGTTCACCGGCGGCGTCGTCGTCGAGGCGAGCTATGCGCAGCCAGCCAACATCGAGGGCCTGCGCGGCGCGATGCAGAAGGTCGGCGTGATCGAGCCGCAGGTGCAGAACTTCGGCACCGCGCGCGACGTGATGCTGCGTCTGTCGCTGAAAGACGTGGCGACGTCGCCGTCGATCGCCACGCCGGACGCCAAGCTCGACGCGGCCAAGCTGACCGAGGTCGTGCTCAAGGCCGGTGGCGGCGACCCCAAGATCACGCGCGTCGAGTTCGTCGGCCCGCAGGTCGGCCAGGAACTGGCCAGCGACGGCGGCCTGGCGCTGCTGTTCGTGATCCTCGGCATCGTGATCTATCTGGCGATCCGCTTCGAATGGAAGTTCGCGGTCGCGGCCATCGTCGCCAACCTGCACGACGTGGTCATCATCCTGGGCTTCTTCGCGGCGTTCCAGTGGGAGTTCTCGCTGTCGGTGCTGGCGGCCATCCTCGCGGTGCTGGGCTACTCGGTCAACGAGTCGGTGGTCATCGCCGACCGGATCCGCGAGAACTTCCGCAAGATGCGCAAGGCGAGCGTCGACCACGTGATCGACAACGCCATCACCAGCACGATGAGCCGCACGGTCATCACGCACGGCCTCACCGAGACGATGGTGCTGTCGATGCTGCTGTTCGGCGGCCCGACGCTGCACTACTTCGCTCTGGCGCTGACGATCGGCATCCTGTTCGGCATCTACTCGTCGGTGCTGGTGATGGCGCCGATCACGAAGTGGCTCGGCGTCAAGCGCGAGGACCTCGTCAAGCCGGTGAAGAAAGAAGAGAGCGGCGCGGTCATCTGACTCAGGACGCTAGACCGACCGGCAGCTTCCCCGATCCGCGCATGAACTTCAATCAACTGCGCTTCGTGCGCGAGACCGTCCGGCGCAACTTCAACCTGACGCTCGCCGCCGAGGCGCTGCACACGTCGCAGCCGGGCGTCTCGAAGGCGATCCTCGAATTCGAGGACGAGCTCGGCTTCCCGATCTTCGTGCGTCACGGCCGTCGCCTGACCTCGCTCACCGAGCCGGGTCGGGCCGTGCTGCCGATCATCGAGCGCCTGCTGCTCGAAGCCGAGAACCTCAAGCGCACGGGGCAGGACTTCTCCGCGCAGGAGCACGGCAACCTGACCATCGCGACGACCCACACGCAGGCCCGCTACACGCTGCCGCGCGTGGTCCAGGCGTTCCGCGCCGCGCATCCGACCGTCCACCTGTCGCTGCTGCAGGGGAGTCCTCGACAGCTCGCCGAGATGGTCCTGCGCGACGAGGCCGACCTCGCGATCGCGACCGAGGCGATCGCCGACGTCGAGGGACTCGTCAGCCTGCCGTGCTTCACGTGGACGCACGTGGCGGTCGTTCCGGTCGGGCATCCGTTGATCGTGCAGACCCGGGGCAAGTCGCTGGCGCTCGACCAGCTCGCCGCGTATCCGCTGGTGACCTACGATGCCGCCTTCGCGGGCCGCACGAAGATCGACGAGGCGTTCGCGCTGCGCAAGCTCGTGCCGGACATCGTCCTCGCGGCGATCGACGCCGACGTCATCAAGACGTACGTCGAGGCCGGGCTCGGCGTCGGCATCGTGGCCGACATCGCCTACGACGCGGACCGCGATCCGTCGCTGGTCGCGATTCCCGCGGGTCACCTGTTCGGGTCGCAGGTCACGCACCTGGCGATCAAGCGCGGCGCCACGTTGCGGGCCTTCGTGCATCACTTCGTGTGCCTGGTGGCGCCCGAGGTCGATCGATCGATGATCGACCGGCTGGTGCGCGGCGAAGGGCACGATGCGGGCGGCGACTACCAGCTCTAGGGCCAGCGTTACTACAATTCGATAGGCGCCGCTCGGGAGCTTGCATACGGTCGTCGGGCGCCCGGCCTCCGCCGTGCGAGCCCGTCCCGCGAGGTCCCTCCATGCCTGATCTGCTCCCATTGCACGGCGAATCGAAGGATCCCCGCGTACCCGCAGTCCAGGGGTTGCAGAGCGGCGACGACGGAACCGGCGTCGCCGGCATCGCGCCGGGCATGGGCGTCTTCGGACAGAGCACCGGCACTCACGGCTTCTCGGGTGTGCGCGGCGAGAGCACCGGTGGGCCCGGTGTCTCGGCGGCGAGCGTCGCGTCGGTCGGCGTGGATGCGAAGACACAGTCCGGACCGGCCGCGGTCCGCGCGATCAGCGCCGGGAACGGTCACGGCGTCTTCGGCAGCGCGCCGCACATCGGCGTGTTCGGCGTCAGTACCGGGACCGAGGGATTCTCGGGCGTGCACGGCGAGAGCGATGGCGGACCGGGGGTTTCGGCCACCAGTGTGGGTTCAGTCGGCGTCGACGCGAAGACGCAGAACGGGCCGGCCGCCGTTCGCGCGATCAGCGCCGGGAACGGTCACGGCGTCTTCGGCAGCGCGCCGCACATCGGCGTGTTCGGCGTCAGTACCGGGACCGAGGGATTCTCGGGCGTGCACGGCGAGAGCGATGGCGGTCCGGGTGTGTCGGGCACCAGTCTCGGCTCGGTGGGAGTGGACGCGAAGACCGACCACGGCCCGGCGGCGCTGCGCGCCGTCCATGCCGGCAACGGGCTCGCAGGCGAGTTCGGCGGCAACGTCCATGTCTCGGGCGACCTGCTGGTCGATGGCGATGTCCAGTTGAGGGGCGGCGACCTCGCGGAGCAGTTCGAACTCGTCGGGATACTCGACGCGGACCCCGGCACGGTGGTCGTGATCGCGGGCGACGACCGCGTCCGCGTGAGCGACAGCGCCTACGACCGTCGCGTGGCCGGCGTGATTTCGGGGGGTGGGGCCTATCGACCGGGCATCGTGCTCGATCGCCGTCCGGCGGGACGCCGCCGCGCGCTCGCGCTGACCGGCAAGGCTTGGTGCAAGGTCGATGCGAGCGATGCGCCGATCGAGATCGGCGACCTCCTGACGACGTCCGGCCGCCCGGGTCATGCGATGAAGGCCGGCGAGCCGACCCGCGCATTCGGTGCCGTGATCGGCAAGGCGCTGGAACCGCTGGCCGGGGGGCAGGGACTGATCCCGATCCTGATCGCGCTGCAGTAGCCCCGGGCCATGCGCAGCCTTCGCGACAGCATCGCGCGGTCCTGGATGCCGGGACTCACGGACCTCGGCGGAGCGCTCGCGCCCGCGCTCGACCTGCCGGTCCCGCTGTCGCTGGGAGCGTTCGCCCGTCTGTTCGATGCACCCGAGACGCGCCGTTTCACCGCGCCGATCGACACGGACGCGATGCACGGCGACGCCGAACTGATCGTCGACAGTACCGGCAAGTACACGTTTCGCGGCACCGTCAGTGCGACCGGGGTCCCGTCGTTCTCGTACAAGGTCATGGCGACGCTGCGCACGCCCGGCGGTGCCATGATCGCCATCGAGGCCGGCGGCGAGGTGTTCGGCCTGGACACGCCGAAGCACAGCACCAGTCACTGGGACGAGGGAGGCTCCAGCACGGAGATCGTCCGCTTCTGGACCGACATCCGCCGCGCGTCGACGATCTTCGAGACGGACACCGAGAAGAAGGTCATCGGCACCATCGGCACGGTCGTCGACATCGCCGAGACGGTGGTGGAGGTCTACGTGGCCGCGCAGTTTCGCGGCATCATCGGCGCGGTGATCGTCCTGGGAATCCGCCTGAGCACGGCAACCGGCACGACGTTCGTCAACCCCAACATCCTGGCAGGCATCACCGTCGCGGGCGGCATGCTTGTGCTGTTCGGGCCGTCCGCGATCGTGCCCGCGCTGGTCGCCGGCACCGGCACCGCGCTGCTTGCCGACATCCGTCATCGACCGATGACCGATCCGGAGAAGGCGCTCGCCCGCCGCGTCTTCCGGGACCAGCTGCCATTCGACCGTATCGTGCTGACGGACCTCTACAACCCGAGTACCACCCCCGCAGGGACGGCCCTCGACCGGGAGTTCACGTTCCCCGCGATCGACGGCGGCATCTGGGTCAACATGGGAAAGAACTTCGACGACCCGCTCGCGGTCGACGTGAACCGACGGTCTTCGTACGAGAGCCGGGGACAGGTGCTGATCCACGAGCTGGTCCACGCGTGGCAGATCGAGCATGTCGACCTCGTCTCGCTCGGATGCGATGCGCTGGCGGACGGCAACTACACCTACGGAAACGAACGCGTCGCGGCGGGCGTACCGTTCCACGTGTTCGGCCACGAGGAACAGGCGGCCATCGTGGACAGCTGGTTCGGCGCGTTCCTCGAGAAGGGACTCGACAGCCCCGAGGCGCTGCGAGATCCGCGCTTCCGCTACATCGAGCACAACGTCCGCGCGGGCCACGATCGCTGACCCGCGCCGTGCCCCGTACACTGCGGCTCCCGGCCGCTCGTGCGGCCGCTCGACCGCTGCATCTCCCGTCCCATGGACGCCTTCAAGACCTTCATCTCGCTGCTCGCCCTGGTCAATCCGCTCGGGGCTATCCCGTTCTTCATCAGCTTCACGGCGACCAACAGCCGACGCGAGCGCCAGAAGATCATCCGCATCGCGTCGCTGACGGTGGCACTGGTGATCGCGTTCACCACGCTGCTCGGCCAGCAGTTCATCAACTTCTTCGGCATCTCCGTCAACTCCTTCCAGGTCGGCGGCGGCATCATCATGCTGCTGATGGCGATCTCGATGATCAACGCCCAGCCGGGCGGCACCAAGACCACGCCGGAGGAAGCCGTCGAGGGCGAGCTGAAGGAGAACATCGCCGTCGTGCCGCTCGCGATCCCGCTGCTGACCGGGCCGGGCACGATCAGCACGGTGATCATCTATTCGTCCGACCAGGCGGGCGGCTGGCTGCAGAAGCTCAACCTGATCGGCTCGGGCGTCGCCATCGCGCTGCTGGTCTTCGTCGCGCTGTCGTCGGCCGATCCGATCAGCCGCGTCCTCGGGCGGACCGGCATCAACGTCGCCACGCGGCTCATGGGGCTGATGCTCGCGGCGCTCGGCGTCGAGCTGATCGTCGACGGGCTGACGGCGCTCATCCCTGCGCTGCGCCACTGAGGGTCAGCCGAGCACGACCTCCGCGCGGACCCGTCCGGCACGATCCGCCCAGGCTTCGATCACGAGCCGCGTCCCCGCCGGCGCGCGGACCGTCCATTCGGCGAGCGCCCGGTCGGCGGTGACGTGGCGCTCCGGCCGGAACGCGAGCAGCGACATCTTCGGCGCGTGTCCCTCGAGTTGCGGCCCCTCGACGCGCCGGCGGCCCGTGACCAGCGCGACCCGTTCGTCGCCGGGCGGAAGTCCGATCTCGAAGAGCACGCCGCGCACGGTCTTGCGCTGCAGGGCCCGCTGCGTCACGTAGGCCGGCAACCAGCCGCTGTTGGCCACCGCGATGCGCACGCGCCAAGTGTCGTCGCCGAGCGCCTCCACCTCGGTGGCGAGCAGCTCGAGCTTCGGCAGCGACAGCGCGATCTGCGTCATCCACTTCGGGAAGCGCGCCGCCTCGCGCTCGCGCAGCTCGGGCGGGGGATTGCGCCGGTAGTTCATCTTGTCCCAGCCGCCGATCTCGACCGCGCCGAGTTGCGGGTGCGCGAACGGCGTCCAGTCGACGTGGGCGCGGCCGCCGGTGGCCTCGTCGCTCCACTTCAGCAGCTTCAGGTCGTCTGCGACCGGATGATCGCGATACCAGTCGACGTACTTGTATTCGTGGATGCCGGCCTCGCGGTTCGGCGCCCAGATCTCCACGACCCAGAAGAGCGCGCCGAGATGCTCGTAGATCCAGTCCTGCGTGCCGCTGATGACCTCCTTCGGGTGGTACTTGAACTCGTGCCAGATGCTGACCGCCGGATAGCCGGTGTGCTGCGTGCCGAGCGCGCTGAAGCGTTGGATCGACCAGAGATCCTCCGCGATCATGTCGTCGTCGCTCTCGGTGCCCATCGGCCGCAGGATCACGCCGGCGTGCGTGTGATAGCTGATCGCGGCGCCGATGTTGCGATGGGCGACGATGAAGTCGACCATCGCCTTGACCTCGGGCTCGCTGGTCGGGTACTCGCCGGCGCCCGCCTGCTCGAACTCCTGGCGCCACTGCGACGGGAAGTTGCGGTTCAGGTCCAGCCCCTCGGCATTCGGGTTGACCTTGATGGTGATGCCGTCGTGGTTGCGGATGAATCCTTCGGGCATCAGGCGGAAGTACTCGCCGCCGGCCTCGCCCGGTTCCCGCGGCACCATCAGGCGCGGGTCGGCCGCGCACTTCTTGTAGGGGCCGTGCGGGTCCGGGATGCGCATCGACAGGATCCGGCCGTCGCCGTCGACGTCCTCGACGTCGAGTCCGTCGACCGGTTCGTCGTCGTACGGATAGCGCCGGGTCGACGAGCGGATGTGCCGGGGACGGTCGGCCAGCGCGAGCTCGGCGCCGTCGGGGTTCAGCCGCGGGCAGAGGTAGACGACGCGCGTGTCGAGCAGCCGCGTGATGTCCGGATCGGGGCCGTGGCCGGTGACGAGCTGGTGCAGGTAGTAGAGCACCGCGGTCGACGCCGTGAGTTCGGCAGCGTGGATGTTGCCGTCGGCCCAGAACGCGGGCTTGTCGGTATCTGCGCCGGTCGCCGCGTTCGTGACCGTCGCCACCCAGATGTCGCGGCCTTCATAGCTCTTGCCGATCGAGGCGACCGACACGAGCGCCGGGCGGGCGGCGGCGTAGTCGTGCAGCAGGCGGGTGAGTTCGTCGTAGCGAAGGAAGCGGTCGAAGCGGGGAGCGGGGACGGGGTGAGTCATCGAAGTCGAGGTCTGGCGGGGAGGGGCGTGCAGCGGGCGGGCGTCGGCATCCGGAGGGTCCGGCACAGCGCGCGTCGGGTCGCACGAGAATACCTGCGCGACCGGGGTGGCGGCGTGCTGGCCATGCCGCGATCCGGTCCGGCAGGCGAGCGATGCATGTCCATCGTTGCGCATGGGACGGGACGTTCGCGCCATTCCACACGCATGGGGCAAACCCGTGTTGCCCGTGGCGAGCCGTGTCCGCGAGAATGCGCGACGGTGCCGACTCCCGGGCCCGCACCGTGCGAAACGAGGAGAGTGGTTTGAAGCAGGCAACGATTCGATGGGCTGTCGCGACGCTCGCCATGGCGGCGCTGCTGACAGTCCGCGTCTGCGTCGCTCAGGAGACGGCAGCGCCGGTCGTCATGGAGTTCAGCCACGTCGTCATGGTCGACATGTCGAAGGGAGAGTCCCTTGTCGGGTCTGCGTTGCTCGGCGAGGTCTGACGGAGTGCCGGCAGCAATCCGCCGTGCCCGCGTCGTGCGCGCGCTGCTCCAGGGCGAAATGAGAGAGACCAAACGATGAAACTGTTCGCAGGCGCGGCACTCGCGCTGTCGCTGTGGGTCACGACGTCGCCCGGCCAGGCATTCGCCCAGGCCCCGATCGTCATCAAGTTCAGCCACGTCGTCGCGACCGACGCACCGAAGGGCAAGATGGCCGACCGGTTCAAGCAGCTCGCCGAGGAGCGCACCAAGGGCCGCGTGAAGATCGAGGTGTATGCGAACTCGACGCTCTACAAGGACAAGGAGGAGGTCGAGGCGTTGCAGCTCGGCGCCGTGCAGATGCTCGCGCCGTCGCTGGCCAAGTTCGGCCCGCTCGGCGTCAAGGAATTCGAGGTCTTCGACCTGCCTTACGTGTTCCCCGACGAGGCGGCCTTCCATCGCGTGGCGGACGGCCCGATCGGCAAGGGTCTGCTGGCGAAGCTCGACGGCAAAGGGATCAAGGGGCTGGGATTCATCGACAACGGCTTCCACGCGATGGCCGGCAACCGGCCGATGAAGAAGCCGGCCGACTTCAAGGGCCTGAAGATGCGCATCCAGTCGAGCAAGGTGCTCGAGGCGCAGATGCGTGCGCTCGGCGCCATCCCGCAGGTGATGGCGGCGTCCGAGGTCTACCAGGCGATGCAGACCGGCGTCGTCGACGGGACCGAAGGCGTCCCGTCGGGCATCTACACGCAGAAGCTGCACGAGGTCGCCAAGTACATGACGCTGTCGGATCACGGGCACCTGGCGTACGCGGTGATCGCCAACAAGACGTTCTGGGACGGTCTGCCGACCGATGTGCGAACGACGCTCGAAGGGGCGCTGAACGACGCGATCGCGTACGGCAACGCGGCCGCCAGGAAGGACAACGTCGATGCCGTGGTCGCGATCCGCGCGACGGGCAGGACAGAGGTCACGGTCCTGACCCCCGAACAGAAGGAGGAGTGGCGGCAGGTGCTGGTGCCGGTCCACAAGGAAGTCGAAGGACGCATCGGCAAGGATCTGATCCAGTCGGTGTACAAGACGACCGGTTTTGGCGGCGCGAAGTAGGACGCCGGCGTTCCGCATTTTCAATTGAGGGCTCGACCGGTCGCGGTCGCCCTGTTGCCAAAGGAATCATCCCCGATGAAGCTTCATTCCCTGGTCGTCGGCGTGGCGCTGGTCGGCGCGTCGTTCGGCGCTTTCGCGCAGTCCCCGATCGTCATCAAGTTCAGCCACGTCGTGGCGGCCGACACGCCGAAGGGCAAGGGCGCGATCAAGTTCAAGGAACTCGCCGAGGAGCGCAGCAAGGGCAAGGTGAAGGTCGAGGTCTATGCCAACTCGACGCTCTACAAGGACAAGGAAGAGGTCGAGGCGCTGCAGCTCGGCGCGGTGCAGATGCTCGCTCCGTCGCTGGCCAAGTTCGGTCCGCTCGGCGTGAAGGAATTCGAGGTGTTCGACCTGCCGTACATCTTCCCGGACAAGGCCGCCCTGCAGCGCGTCGAGGACGGCCCGGTCGGCAAGTCGCTGTTCAAGAAGCTGGAGCCGAAGGGCATCGTCGGCCTCGCCTTCTGGGACAACGGCTTCAAGGTGATGAGCGCCAACAAGCCGCTGCACATGCCCGACGATTTCAAGGGCCTGAAGATGCGCATCCAGTCGTCGAAGGTGCTCGAGGCGCAGATGCGTGCGCTCGGCGCGATCCCGCAGGTGCTGGCGTTCTCCGAGGTCTATCAGGCACTGCAGACCGGTGTCGTCGACGGGACCGAGAACCCGCCGTCGAACCTCTACACGCAGAAGATGAACGAGGTGCAGAAATACGTCGCCAACAGCCGCCACGGCTACCTGGGCTACGCGGTGATCGTCAACAAGGCGTTCTGGGACGGCCTGCCGGCGGATATCCGCACCACGCTCGAGGGCGCGATGAAAGACGCGACGACCTATGCCAACGACATCGCGCAGAAGGAGAACGACGATGCGCTGGCCAAGGTCAAGGCGACCGGCAGGACCGAGGTATACGACCTGACTCCCGCCGAGACGGCGGCCTGGAAGAAGGCCCTGGCGCCGGTGCAGGAAGAGATGAAGTCGCGCATCGGCAAGGAGACGGTCGAGCTGGTGCAGAAGGAAGCCGGCACGAAGTAGGCAGCGAAGCGACTTGAAGGGTGCCCTGCGGGGCGCCTTTCACAAGCTCAAGCAGGTCTCCCGGTCGAGGAGGCCGTCAGGGAGGGTGTGGTGTTCAACAAATTTCTCGACCATCTCGAAGAGTGGCTCATCGCGACGCTGATGGGCGCCGCGACGATCCTCATCTTCATCTCCGTGGTCCATCGCTACGCGTCGGGCTACAGCATCCCCTACGTGCAGAACTGGCTGCTGAGCCTCAATCTCAGCTGGGCCCAGGAACTGTGCATCTACATGTTCGTGTGGATGGCCAAGTTCGGCGCGGCCTACGGCGTGCGGACCGGCATCCACGTCGGCGTCGACGTGCTCATCAACCGGTTGTCGAAGCCGTGGTACGCCAAGTTCGTCATCTTCGGGCTTCTCTCGGGTGCGCTCTTCACCGGCGTCGTCGCGTGGCTCGGCGGCAACTTCGTGTGGAACATCGCCCACACCGACCAGACCTCGGCGGACCTCGAAGTGCCGATGTGGATCGTCTACCTCGCGATCCCGCTGGGCTCGTCGCTGATGTGCTACCGATTCCTGCAGGTCGCCTGGAGCTTCCTCAGGACCGGTGAACTGCCCAAGCACGACCCCGGACACGTCGAGGGTCTCGACGAAGTCGCCGGGACCCCGGTCGCTGCGTTCGGCGCCGGTGTGGCAGATGCCCAGGGAGGCAAGCGATGAACGCCATCATCATCTTCGTGCTGCTGTTCGCCCTGATGCTGACGGGCATGCCGATCTCGATCTCGCTCGGCCTGACCGTCCTCACGTTCCTGTTCACGATGACGACCGTGCCGGCCACGACGGTCGCGCTCAAGCTGTTCACGGGCATCGAGAAGTTCGAGATCATGGCGATCCCGTTCTTCATCCTCGCCGGCAACTTCCTCACCCACGGCGGGGTGGCGAAAAGGATGATCAATTTCGCCACCAGCATCGTCGGGCACTTCGCCGGCGGGTTGGCGCTCGCGGGCGTGATGGCTTGTGCCCTCTTCGCAGCGGTGTCGGGCTCGAGCCCTGCGACCGTCGTGGCGATCGGCTCGATCATCCTGCCGGCGATGGTCGCGCAGGGCTATCCGAAGCGTTTCGGCGCGGGCGTCATCACCACGTCCGGCGCGCTCGGCATCCTGATTCCGCCGTCGATCGTGATGGTGATGTACTCGGTGTCGACCAACACGTCGGTCGGCGCGCTGTTCATCGCCGGCGTGATCCCGGGCCTCGTCCTCGCGTTCATGCTCGGGCTGACGACCTGGGTGCTCGCCAAGAAGCGCAACTACCCGCGCATGCCCAAGGCGACCTGGGGACAGCGCTGGAAGGCATTCCGCGAAAGCGTGTGGGGCCTGCTGCTGATCGTGGTGGTGATCGGCGGCATCTACACGGGCATCTTCACGCCGACCGAGGCGGCGGCGATGAGCGCGATGTACGCGTTCTTCATCGCGGTGTTCGTCTACAAGGACATGCCGCTCAAGCGGGTGCCGAAGGTGCTGCTCGATTCGGCCAGCCTGTCGGCGATGCTGCTGTACATCATCACGAACGCGGTGCTGTTCTCGTTCCTGATCACGTCCGAGCAGATCCCGCAGACGATGGCCGACTGGATGCTGGGCGCGGGGCTGGGGCAGGTCTCCTTCCTGCTCGTGACCAACATCCTGCTGCTGCTGGCCGGCAACGTGATGGAGGCGTCGTCGATCGTGCTGATCATGGCCCCGATCCTGTTCCCGGTGGCGATCAAGCTCGGGATCAATCCGGTCCACTTCGGCATCATGATGGTCGTCAACATGGAGGTCGGCATGTGCCACCCGCCGGTGGGCCTGAACCTCTATGTCGCGTCCGGCATCACGAAGATGGGGATCACCGAACTCACGGTGGCGGTCATGCCGTGGCTGCTGACGATGCTGGTCTTCCTGGTGATGGTGACCTACTGGCCGTGGCTCAGCCTCGTGCTCCCGCGCATGCTCGGCATGGCGGGCGTCGGATAACCGGTCCCCTGGCGGTCGGCATTCAAGAAAAAACCCGGCTTTCGTCCGGGTTTTTCGCTGACCGACGCTCGCGGCCTGCGACGATCCGATGCTTGCCTACAATCGCCCGATGCCTCCATCCGCCGAACTGCGCGCACTGCCCAAGGTCCTGCTCCACGAACATCTCGACGGCGGCCTGCGCCCCGCCACGCTGCTCGAACTCCTGCACGCGCGCGGCATCGCGCCGCCCGCCGCGACGGTGCCCGCGCTGAACGACTGGTTCGACGCCCGCGCGCATGCGGGTTCGCTGGTCGAGTACCTGCGCGGCTTCGCGCTGACGGTGGCCGCGATGGCCACGCCCGACGCGATGGAGCGGGTGGCTTTCGAGGCGGCCGAGGACGCGCATCTCGACGGCTGCGTGCTGGCCGAGTTCCGCATCGCGCCCACGCTGTTCGAGTCGCACGGCGTGAGCGCCGATGCGGCGACCGAGGCGCTGATCGCGGGCCTGCGGCGCGGCACCGAAGCGACCGGCATGCCGTGCGGACTGATCGTGTGCGGCATGCGGCACGACCCTCCCGACCTCGTCGCGCGCAGCGCCGACACCGCGATCCGCTTCCACGGCCGGGGCGTCGTCGGCTTCGACCTCGCCGGTCCCGAGGCCGGTTTCCCCGCGACGCTGCACGCGCGCACGCTCGGCCGTCTGCGCGACGCCGGCGTCGGGCTGACGCTGCATGCCGGCGAAGCCGACGTGGCCGAGCGCGTGGTCGAGGCGTCCGATCTCGGCGCGACGCGGATCGGGCATGGCGTCCGCCTGGCCGACGCGATCGGCGTGGCAGGCCGCGCGCATCTGGTCGACACGGTGCGCGCGCGCGGCCTGCATCTCGAGGTCTGCCCGACCAGCAACGTGCACACCGGCGCGGCCACGTCGATCGCGACGCATCCGATCCGCGCGCTGTGGGAAGCGGGCGTCCCGCTGTCGTACCACACGGACAATCGCCTCATCTCCTGCGTGACGATGGCGGACGAAGCGGCCGCCCTGATCGGCGAAGCGGGATTCGCGCCAGCCGACCTGGTGCGCATGGGGCTGCTCGCCGCGCGCAGTTCGTTCCTGCCCGAGGACGCACGACGCCGCGCGGGAGATGCGCTGACCGCGTGGGCAGCGGCCCACGACCTCGCGGTCGCCCCGCTCGATTGACGCGGGTCAGGCGCCGCCGCCGAAGGGCGTCGGCTCGTGCGGGGGCTTCGCGGCCTGCAGCGTCCGCTGCCACCACCCCACGTCGTGCCACGCGCCGTGCTTGAAGCCGACGCCGCGGTAGATCCCCAGATGCGTGAAGCCGACCGACTCGTGCAGTGCGACGCTGGGCGCGTTGGGCAACGCGATGCCGGCGAAAGCCTGGAAGTAGCCGAGCGTCGACAATTCCCCGAAGAGCCGCGTGTAGAGCCGCTTGCCGATGCCTCGCCCGCGCGCGTCCTCGCGCACGTAGGCCGTGACGTCGACCGACCACTGGTAGGCAGCGCGTTCGCGGTGCCTGCTCGCATAGACGTAGCCATCGACCGCACCGTCCGCGTCGACGCTCACCAGCCACGGCAACCTCGCCAGCGTCGCGACGATGCGGGCGCGCATCTCGTCGACGGTCGGGACCGCGAGCTCGAACGAGATCACGGTATCGGCCACGATCGGCGCGTAGATGCGCGCGATCGCCTCGGCGTCGTCGGCCGTGGCGACGCGGACGGACACGAACGGGGCGCCGGTCAGGCCGACGCCTTGTCGCGGCGCGCGACCCAGTAGGTGGCGCCTTCGGCGCCGTAGCGTTCCGAGTGCGGGACGTCGGCGTCGAGCCGGAAGGTATCGCCGGGCAGCAGGTGGCGCGTCCCCGCGGCTTCGGTCAGCCACATCTCGCCGTCGACGACCAGCGCATCGGCGGCGAACGGATGACGGTGCTCGTCGACGACCTGGTTCGGTGACCACTTGCGCTCGAGCACCTGGTCGAAACCGCGGGCCAGTGCGTCGGCTTCGAATTCATGGAACGTGATCGACATGGACTCCTCGCGAACGACGGATCGAAGCGCGAAGGATAGCAATGCCGGCCAACCGCTTCGGAAGTCGGCGGCAGATCCTCGTCGTGCGGGTGCGGTCGAGACGCGCGCCGAGACGCATCGCTGACGGCCGCGCGCGGGAACGCTCAGGCCGCGGTGGCCGCGACCAGCTTCTCGGCGAGATCCTTCTGGCTGTAGGGCTTCTGCAGGAAATGGAAATCGGACGGCAGGTCGAGCCGCTCCAGTGCCCCGCCGGTGAAGCCGGACGTCAGCAGCCATTTCAGCTCGGGTCTCAGCGGTCGTACGGCGACCGCCAGCTGGATGCCGTTCAGCCGACCCGGCATCACGATGTCCGAGAAGACGAGGTCGACCGGCAGGCCGTTCTTGAGCATCTCCAGCGCTTCGTCGCCGCTGGTGGCGGTGACGACCGTGTAGCCGAGCTCCTCGACGCGGTCGCGGGTCGCAGCCAGGACGTCGCGATCGTCCTCCACCAGCAGGATGCCGCTGTGCGGTGCCTTCCCCGGCAGCGGCGGGGCGACCGGTGGTCGTGCGGACACACGCATGGCCGTGGTCGGCAGGACGAGGTGGAAGGTGCTGCCGTGGCCGGGGACGGACTCGACGTCGACCCGGCCTCCCGCGCTGAGCGCGAAGCCGAGCACCTGGCTCAGGCCGAGCCCGGTGCCGAGCCCGAGCGACTTGGTGGTGAAGAACGGCTCGAAGATGCGCGCCTCGACGTCGGGCGCGATGCCGCTGCCCTGGTCCGAGACGGAGATGCGCACGCAGGGGCCGACCGCCCGGGCCGGGTCGGCCGGAACGTCCTGGGCCGCGAGCACGATCTCCCCGCCGTCGGGCATCGCATCGCGCGCATTGGTCACGAGGTTGAGCAGCGCGGCCTGCAACTCCGCGGCATCGACGCTGATCGCGCCGACCTCGTCGAGCGCGAGCCGCAACCGGTCGTTCGGGCGCAGCACGCCGGCCGCGAGCGTGGCGAACTCCTCGAGAGCCTCGCGGGTGGCCAGTGTCTCCGGCCGCAGATCCTGCTTTCGCGCGACGCTCATCAGTCGGCGGATCATCTGCGCGCCCCGTTCGGAGGTCTTCAACGCATTCCCGGCGAGCTGGACGACACGCTGGCTGTCGTCCGCGCGCCGGACGATCAGCTCGAGGTTGCCGCCGATGGCTGCCAGCAGGTTGTTGAAGTCGTGAGCGATGCCGCCGGTGAGCTCGGCGAGCGCCTCGAGGCGTTGCGCACGGACCAGCTCCCCGCGCGAGCGGATCAGTTCGAGGTTGCGGGCCTCGGCGTCCTGCACCGCGCGCACCAGCCGTGCGTAGAGCCGGTCGAGCTCGAACAGGAACGCGACCAGCAGCACGCTCGCGGCGATCAGCCCGAACAGGCGGCCGGCGTACCAGCCGAGATGGAAACGCGCCGAGCTCACGACGGCGCTCAGCGACACGTCGCAGATCCACACCCACAGCACCGTGAACAGCCACAGATCCAGCACCGTGCGATGGCGCCGCTTCCACATCGCGCCGATCGCGATCGCGCACGCGAGGAGGATCGCCGGCGACACACCGGTCGTGACGAGTCGCCGGTAGTCGCCGTTCTCGATCAGTGCGGGCAGCCAGGCGGTGCTGTTCGCGGCCGCGATGATCAGGCCGGTCGCCAGCATCGCCACGAGCGCGAGGGCGCCGCGCGCCGCCCGGGGCGTCGACACCGAATCGTGCAACGGGTCGCGCGGCGAATCCGCGATCCGCGCGTAGACCGTGATCAGGATCGGGAAGCCGATGTGCCAGAAGACGTAGAGCCACGCGGTCGTCTGGGGACCGCCGAACGCGCCGGCTGCCGCGAACCCGCCGGGAAACGACAGCGCGTGGGCCACGATCAGCACCGTGTTGAGCAGGTACGCGGACGCGAGGACCAGCAACGACCAGCGTCGCAGGATCGCGAACTGGCTCAGCAGGACGACCGCGGTCAGCAGTTCGAACGTCGTCAACGCCGACTCGTAGGTGGGGATGAACGAGCCCACGGCCGGCAGCGAGACGGCCGCGAACGGACTCGCCACCGCCAGGCTCGCCAGGCTCACGGCGATGGTCGCGAGCGAGCGTCGCCGGTCGGCGGCTTCGGGTTCGGCGGTCGCCAGGAAGGGCGGCGACGGGGGAGTCGGGTCGGTCATGTCGACTGGCGTCGAGGGGGACGCGAGCGTCCGGAGCGCGACAGTTGAGGGCCGAACGGACGGCGATGCAAGCAAAAGTTGCGCACCGGCGGCCGAACGTATCGGTCGTCCCGTCGCCGCGGCGGGTGTTGGACTAGACTCTCCTCTCGCCCTCCCGGCATTTCCTTCCCGCAGCCCATGCTCATCGAACAGAAGATCCACGCCGCGCTCTCCAGCGTGGTCGATTCCAATACCGGCAAGGACCTCGCGGCCACCAAGTCGATCCGCAACCTCAAGATCGCGACGAACGACGGCGCCGGCGACGGCAGCGTCGACGTCTCGCTCGACGTCGAGCTCGGCTATCCTGCGGCGAGCCAGGTCGACGCCATCCGCACGCAAGTCATCGCGGCATTGCGTGCCGTGCCCGGGGTGGGCAACGTCAGCGTCCACGTCGGCTCGAAGATCGTCACGCACGTGGTCCAGCGTGGCGCGAAGACGATGCCCAACGTGCGCAACATCATCGCGGTGGCGTCGGGCAAGGGCGGGGTCGGCAAGAGCACCACGGCGGTCAACCTGGCGCTGGCCCTGGCGGCCGAGGGCGCCACCGTCGGCATCCTGGACGCCGACATCTACGGTCCATCGCAGCCGACGATGCTCGGCATCTCCGGCAAGCCAGAGACGAAGGACGGCAAGACGATGGAGCCGATGGAGCGCCACGGCATCCAGGCGATCTCGATCGGCTTCATGATCGATCCGGACGAGCCGATGGTGTGGCGCGGCCCGATCGTCACGCAGGCGCTCACGCAGCTGCTCGAGCAGACCAACTGGCGCGACCTCGACTATCTCGTCGTCGACATGCCACCGGGCACCGGCGACATCCAGCTCACGCTGTCGCAGAAGGTGCCGGTGACGGGCGCCGTCATCGTCACGACGCCGCAGGACATCGCGCTGCTCGACGCGCGCAAGGGGCTCAAGATGTTCGAGAAGGTCGGCATCCCGATCCTCGGCATCATCGAGAACATGAGCCTGCACGTGTGCACGAACTGCGGCCACGTCGAGCACATCTTCGGCCAGGGCGGCGCCGCGAAGATGTGCGCCGATTACGGCGTGCCGTATCTCGGTGGCCTGCCGCTCGACATCCGCATCCGCGAACAGGCCGACTCGGGGACGCCGACGGTGGTGGCCGACCCGCACGGCCCGATCGCGACGCTTTACAAGGACATCGCCCGCAAGCTGGCGATCGCGGTGGCCGACAAGGCCAAGGACCTGTCGGGCAAGTTCCCGAGCATCGTGGTGCGCAACACCTGACGTCGTCGGGCGTCAGCGGCGCGTTGTACTTTCCTTCGCCTCCATGCCCTTGCAGTCGTAGGTGCCGCTCGGGTCCGCGGCCGATCACTTCTTCGATGCCTCACTGGCGGTCGTCCCCTGCGACGGCGCCGGGTTGCCTTCCGGTGCGCCGTTGAGGGTGTACGGTGGCGCCCCGGATGCCGCGGTGCCGACGGTGGACTGCGACCCTGGTGCGGTGAGCTTCTCGTTGGATTCGACCGCGTTGCGCGTGCCCGAATCCGCGGCCTTCGGCGTGCTGTCGCCCGGCGGCGGCGGGACGGTCGACTGGCTGGTCGGCGGCACCTCGGTGGTCGGTGTGGCGTCGCGCTGGCCGCAGCCGGCGAGCGTGGCCGAAGCCACCAGCAGCGCGAGGGCGAACAGGGACGTGCGGCGGGTCTGCATGGCGGATCCTCTAACGGGAAGGGATGCCGTGCAGGTTGCGCACCAACGGGCCGCGCCGATGTCGGCGCCGCTCGCATCGGCGCATCGGTGACCGGCGTCAACCGACGTCCAACGACAAAGAAAGGAAGTCCATGAAGGTCTGCGTGGTGGGAGCAGGAGCGATCGGTGGCGTGCTCGCCTTCCGGCTGGCGACCGCCGGTCACGACGTGTCGGTGATCGCGCGCGGAGCGCACCGCACGGCGATCGCGTCACGCGGGTTGACGCTCGTCGACCACCAGGACGACCAGCGCACGGCGACGCAGCCGATGCAGGCCGTCGAGGACCCGACGTCGCTCGGTCCGCAGGACGTCGTGTTCATCGGCCTCAAGGCGCACGCCATCCCGGAGCTCCTGCCGCGCGTCGCGACGCTGGTCGGGCCGACCACGATGCTGGTGCCGGCGATCAACGGCGTGCCGTGGTGGTACTTCCAGCGCGAAGGCAGCGTGCACGACGGACTGGTCGTGCACAGCGTCGACCCGGCCGGCACCATGCACGCGATGGTCGCCTCGTCGTCGATCATCGGCTGCGTCGTGCACGCGGCCGCGGAGGTCCGCGAGCCGGGGGTCGTGCATCACACCGGAGGCAAGGGCTTCATCGTCGGCGAGATCGACCGGTCGCTGCCCGACCCCAGGACCGCGCGCATCGAACGCCTGGCCGCGGCACTGCGCGACGCGCGACTCGACGCGACGGTCTCATCGGACATCCGCAAGGACGTCTGGTCCAAGCTCATCGGCAACCTCAGCTTCAACCCCGTCGCCGCGCTGACCTACGCGCACATGGGCCGCATCTGCGGCAGCGAGGCCCTGCTCGACGTGATCCGCCCCATGCTGCGCGAAGGGCTTGCCGTCGCGTCGGCCTACGGCATCGAGATCGGCATGACGCCCGACCAGCGGATCGACGTGGCGCGCTACCTCGGCGCCGCGCGCATCTCGATGCACCAGGATTTCGAGGCGCACCGCAAGCCGGAGATCGACGCCATCGTGACGGCGGTGATCGAGCTGGCCGGTCGGGTCGACGTGCCGGTGCCGATCACCCGCATGGTCGAGGCGCTGGTGCGAGAGCGGGCGATCAGCGACGGCCTCCTGTCCGCCTGAACAACGTAATTCAAGGCGCGGGTCTTGCGGGCGTCCCGACTGCGGGGCCCGTTGGCGCGCGCGAGGGCGGATAGTGGCGGCCGCCCGCGCGCGCATCAAGCCTGAGCGCGCAGCGGCGCGCTCGTGTTCATCGCAAGCCGACGAAGCTCAGGACAGCGAGTACGATGACCACAGCACCGACGATCCAGACGATATTTCTCATGACGAAGCGCTCCGTTGGGTAGTGACACAGCGCCGAGGCGCGAAAGGTCGGTGTTTGCTGCACCGGGAGCCACATTAAGCAAGCGGCTGCCGCCGGCCCATCGGCCAATCGTCCTAACGGTGCCGGACCAAACCCTATCGTTTCCCTCCGAAGATGCCCGACACGGCGATCCCCTCCCGTTGGGTAGGCACTGAGGAACGCGGGGTCAGCCGCTGTCGTTCGGTTTCCGACGGACTGGCAGCGAGATCCCTGCGCGTGACAGTCACTGCACGGCGTTTCAGCGCATGCCGTACGATACGCATCGATCGCTGAATAGCCACCCGCTATGGCAACGCAGTACAAATACCCATTTGTTGGAATGCGTGCGGGGTGCGAGCATCAAGGCGTTTCGCTGTGAACCATCCAGGCAGGCCGCGGCGTCGTGGCCACCACCCAGAAAGGTAGCGTCATGGAGATGAAAGTCTCCCGGCGCCAGTTCTTCCGCATCTGTTCCGCGGGAATCGGCGCATCGGGTCTTGCGGCAATGGGGTACTCGACCGCGTTCGCGGCCGAGCAGGCGCGGGTGTTCAAGCTCGCGCGGACCACGGAGACGCGCAACACGTGTCCGTACTGCTCGGTGGGATGCGGCATCCTGATGTACGGCCTCGGCGACCGCGCGAAGAACGCCAAGTCCGCGATCATCCACATCGAGGGCGATCCCGATCACCCGGTCAATCGCGGCACCCTGTGCCCGAAGGGCGCCGGCCTGCTCGAGTTCGTCCACAGCCCGAACCGCCTCAAGTACCCGGAGATCCGCGAGCCGGGCTCGAAGGACTGGAAGCGCGTCGAGTGGAGCGAGGCCTTCGACCGCATCGCCAAGCTGATGAAGGCCGACCGCGACGCGAACTTCGAGGTCAAGAACAAGGATGGCGCCACCGTCAATCGCTGGCCGACGGTCGGCGTCCTCGCGGCGTCTGCGTCGTCCAACGAGAGCGGTGCGCTGACCAACAAGTTCGTCCGTTCGCTCGGAGTGCTCAATTTCGACAATCAAGCGCGTGTCTGACACGGCCCGACGGTAGCAAGTCTTGCTCCGACGTTTGGCCGTGGTTCGATGACCAACCACTGGGTTGACATCAAGAACGCGGATGTGATCTTGATCATGGGCGGCAATGCCGCCGAAGCGCATCCGTGCGGCTTCAAGTGGGTCACCGAGGCGAAGGCGCACAACAAGGCGCGGCTCGTCGTCGTCGACCCGCGCTTCACGCGTTCGGCCGCGATGGCCGACTACTACGCGCCGATCCGCGCGGGCAGCGACATCGCGTTCCTCGGCGGCGTGATCAACTACCTGATCAGCACCAAGCAGTACCACGAGGAGTACGTGAAGAACTACACGGACATGACGTTCGTGGTGCGCGACGACTTCACCTTCGAGAACGGGCTCTTCTCGGGCTACGACCCGGACAAGCGCGCGTACGACAAGACGTCGTGGAACTACCAGATCGGCGACGACGGCTTCGCGGTCGTCGATCCCACGCTCGAGAACCCGCGCTGCGTCTTCAACCTCATGAAGGCGCACTACGCGCGCTACACGCCCGAGATCGTCGAGAAGATCTGCGGCACGCCGAAGGACAAGTTCCTGAAGGTGTGCGAGTACATCGGCAGCACCGGCAAGGCCGGTCGCGTGATGACGATCATGTACGCGCTCGGCTGGACGCAGCACAGCCAGGGCACGCAGATGATCCGCACCGGCGCGATGGTGCAGCTCCTGCTCGGCAACATCGGGCTCGCCGGCGGCGGCATGAACGCGCTGCGCGGTCACTCCAACATCCAGGGGCTGACCGACCTGGGCCTGCTGTCGAACACGCTCCCGGGCTATCTCACGCTGCCCGGCGAGAAGGAGCAGGACTACGACGCCTACATCGCCAAGCGCGCGCTCAAGCCGCTGCGGCCGAAGCAGACGAGCTACTGGCAGAACTACGGCAAGTTCCACGTCAGCCTGATGAAGTCCTGGTACGGCAATGCCGCGACCAAGGAGAACAACTGGGCCTTCGACTACCTGCCGAAGCTCGACAAGCTCCACGACGTGCTGCAGGTCTTCGAGGACATGCACAACGGCAAGATCAACGGCTACGTCGCGCAGGGTTTCAACCCGCTGCAGTCGTTCCCGAACAAGGCCAAGATCGCCGCGTCGCTGGCCAGGCTCAAGTTCCTCGTCGTCATCGATCCGCTCGCGACCGAGACGTCGGAGTTCTGGCGTCACATCGACGACTTCAACGAGATCAAGACCGAGGAAGTCCAGACCACGGTCTTCCGCCTGCCGTCGACCTGCTTCGCCGAAGAGGACGGATCGCTCGTCAGCTCGAGCCGCGTGCTGCAGTGGCACTGGAAGGGCGCCGATGCGCCCGGACAGGCGCTCGGCGACACCGAGATCATCGCCGGGATGTTCACGCGCCTGCGGGCGATGTACCAGAAGGACGGCGGCGCGTTTCCCGATCCGATCGTCAACCTCACCTGGAACTACCGCGATCCGGATTTCCCCTCGTCGGAGGAGATCGCCAAGGAGTCGAGCGGCAAGGCGCTCGCCGATGTGCTGGATCCGGCCGATGCGACGAAGGTGCTGGCGAAGGCGGGCGAGCAGCTGTCGGGCTTCGGTCTTCTGCGCGACGACGGATCGACGGCCTGCGGCATCTGGATCTGGTCCGGCTCTTGGACGCAGGCCGGCAACCAGATGGCGCGGCGCGACAACACCGACGCGGGTCTCGGCAACACGCCGCTGTGGGCCTGGGCGTGGCCGGCGAACCGGCGCATCGTCTACAACCGCGCGAGCGCGGACCCGAGCGGCAAGCCGTGGGATGCGAAGCGGGCCATCATCAAGTGGAGCGGCGACAAGTACGTCAGCAACGACGTGCCGGACTACGTCGTGTCGAACAAGCCGGAAGACAACGTCGGCCCGTTCATCATGAATCCGGAAGGCGTCGCGCGCTTCTTCTCGGTCGGTGCGTTGAACGAAGGTCCGTTCCCCGAGCACTACGAGCCGATGGAGTCGCCGCTGCTGGTGAACCTGCTGAACCCGGACAACGCCAAGGCGGTCTACAACCCGGCGGCACGCATCTTCAAGGGCGACCTCGCGCAGTTCGGCAAGCCGAAGGACTTCCCGTACGTCGCCACCAGCTATCGCCTGACCGAGCACTTCCACTACTGGACCAAGCACACGAAGACGTCGGCGATGCTGCAGCCCGAGCAGTTCGTGGAGATCAGCGAGGCGCTCGCGAAGGAGAAGGGCATCGCGCTCGGCGACCGCGTCAAGGTCAGCTCCAACCGCGGCTTCATCAAGGCGGTGGCCGTCGTGTCCAAGCGGATCAGCGTGCTGACCTGCAACGGCCAGACCGTGCACACCGTGGGATTGCCGAACCACTGGGGGTTCATGGGGCTCGCGAAGAAGGGCTACGCGGTCAACACGCTCACGCCGTTCGTCGGCGACGCCAACACCAACACGCCGGAATACAAGTCGTTCCTGGTCAATATCGAGAAGGCATAGGAAACCATCATGTCCGATCAAGATATCGTCCTGCGTTCGGCCACCACCACCCCGCCGCCCCAGGCCCGTCGCCACATCGCCGAGGTCGCGAAGCTCATCGACGTGTCGAAGTGCATCGGCTGCAAGGCGTGCCAGACGGCCTGCAGCGAGTGGAACAACCTCGAGTACGAGGTGGGCACCAACACCGGCGTGTACGACAACCCGCACGACCTAGAGGCCAACGCCTGGACCGTCATGCGCTACTTCGAGACCGAGGCCAAGGACGGCCCCAACCCCGGCGCGCTCGACTGGACCATCCGCAAGGACGGCTGCATGCACTGCGAGGAGCCGGGCTGCCTGAAGGCCTGCCCGTCGCCAGGCGCAATCGTCAAGTACGCCAACGGCATCGTCGACTTCAACTCCGACAACTGTATCGGCTGCGGCTACTGCGTGACCGGCTGCCCGTTCAACGTGCCGCGTGTCTCGCAGGTCGATCACAAGGCCTACAAGTGCACGCTGTGCTCCGACCGGGTCGCGGTCGGCCTCGAGCCGGCCTGCGTCAAGACCTGCCCGACCGGCGCGATCATGTTCGGCACCAAGGAAGCCATGATCGAGCAGGCTGCCGATCGCGTCGTCGACCTGAACGAGCGCGGCTACAGGAATGCCGGCCTGTACAACCCGGCTGGCGTCGGCGGCACGCACGTGATGTACGTGCTCAAGGACGCCGCCAATCCGCAGAACGTCCACCTGCCGGTCGATCCGTCGATCTCGCCGATGGTGTCGGTATGGAAGGGCATCACGAAGCCGCTCGCGGCCTTCGCGCTCGGGGCGGTCGCACTCGGCGGCTTCCTGCACTACATCACGGTCGGTCCGAAGGACGAGCCGGTCGACGACGACGACATGGATCCGACGGTGCCCGACGGCAGCGAGCCGGGCGAGGACGCATATCGCGAACGGATCGACCATGCGGCGGCGGACGCGACGAGGAGAAGCCTGTGACGACCACCACCGATAGCACCGTCGTGCGCGGCCACGAACGCGCGCGCGGCAGCAGGCACGTTGAGCCGCGCGTGATCGTCCGCTATCCGCCGGATCAGCGGGCCAACCACTGGATTACGGTGATCGCGTTCTTCCTGCTCGCCACCAGCGGTCTTGCGTTCTTCCATCCCGCATTCTTCCCGCTCGTCGTGTTCCTCGGCGGCCCGCAATGGGCCCGCATCCTCCACCCGTGGGTGGGCGTCGCGATGTTCGTCAGCTTCATGATCCTGGCCTTCCGGCTATGGCGCGACAACATCTGGGGGCAGGGCGACACGCAGTGGATGAAGCAGATCGGCGACGTGGTGATGAACCACGACGATCGGCTGCCCGCGATCGGCAAGTACAACCCGGGTCAGAAGCTGCTGTTCTGGGTGCTGCTCGGCGCGATGACGCTGCTGCTGCTGACCGGCATCGTGATCTGGCGGTCGATTTTCGGCGTTTACTTCTCCGTGCCGATCCACCGCGTGGCCGTGCTGCTGCACTCGATCTCCGCGTTCGTGCTGATCGCGTCGATCTTCGTGCACATCTACGCGGCGATCTGGGTCAAGGGATCGATCCGTGCGATGACGCGCGGGACGGTGTCCCACGCGTGGGCGCATCACCATCATCCGCTGTGGTTCCGCAGGATGACCGGGCGCGACGAAGTGCATCCTGCGGACCGCGACCGACCCGTCTGATCCGACCCGCCCGTCCCGCGAAGAACGCCGGCGCTGCCGGCGTTTTTCATGGCCGACCGACGCGCCTCGTCGCGGCGCTGTGCCGAGCCGCGTCCACCATGCGCGCTATCATTCCTTCTCCCCGCCATATGCCCACCATGTTCAACGAAGCGAACGACCCGCTGATCCAACCCGACGTCATCCCGCTGCACGCGGCGGCGCCGGATCCGATCGTCCTCGCGCAGCCCTCCACGGTCTTCGACGATCGGGCGCGTCGCTTCGATCATTTCGCCGCGCGCGGCGACGGACAGCAGTTGTTCTTCGCCTTCATGGCGCGGCTTTCGCGTGCGCAGCAGGTTGCCGCCGCGGCGTTCGTGCCGGGCGCGCTCCCCGACGCCGCGACGCTCGCCACGCGTCACGCGCATCGCATGCCGATCCTGCCGGCCGGCCTGTCCGAACGCGATCCGTCGTGGGTGGCCGCGCTGCGTGCGGTGCTCGCCGCGAGCGAAGGCGGACCGGCTCTGCCGCCCGCCGTCGCCGCCGCACGGCGCAACCTGCAGGCCACGTCCGACGACGAGCTCGACCGTCTGGGCGGCGCGCTCCTCGCCTTCGAGTACGAGTCCATCGCGGCCGACGTCGTGCCGTGGATCGCGGCCGGCCTGCAGGTCTACTGGACCGTCGCGGTGGCCGCGCTCGGCCGCGACGCGGCGCGCACGATCGATGTCGGCGGCGTGTGTCCGTGCTGCGGATCGCTGCCGGTCGCGAGCCTGCGCCGCATCGGCGGCATGCAGCAGGGGTTGCGCTACCTGGTCTGCTCGCTGTGCGCGACGCAGTGGCACCTGGTGCGCATCAAGTGCAGCCACTGCGAGTCGACCGCCGGCATCGGTTACCTGACGCTGTCGACCGATCCGGACAGCGAGACCGGCAAGGCGGCGGCCACGCGCGAGGTCGTCAAGGCCGAGGTCTGCGACGACTGCTCGAGCTATCTCAAGCTCGTCAGCCTCGAGGCCGACCACCAGGCCGACCCGGTCGCCGACGATCTCGCGACGCTCGCGCTGGACCTGCTGACCGACGAGCGCGGCTACGTGCGTATCGGGCCGAACCTCTTCATCCACCCCGGAGTGACTGCATAGCCTCATGGAAATCCGTCGCCTGATGTCGTCCGACGCCGTCGTCTACCGCGACTTCATGCTCGAGGGCTACGCGCTGCACCCGGTGGCCTTCACCGCCAGCGTCGCCGAGCGCGAACCGTTCCCGATGACCTGGTGGGAAGGTCGCGTGAAGGACGGCAGCGCGGCGGAGGAAGTGGTCGTCGGCGCCTTCGACGGGAAGCGGCTGGTCGGCGTGTCGGGCCTGCGCTTCGAACAGCGACCCAAGACACGCCACAGGGCCTGCCTGTACGGCATGTACGTGCATGCCGACTACGCCCACCAGGGCCTGGGCCGGCGCCTCGTCGACGAGGTCCTCGACGAGGCGCGTCAGCGCGACGGGGTGCGCATCGTCACGCTCACCGTGACCGAGGGCAACCGCGAGGCCGAAGCGCTGTACATGAAGTGCGGCTTCCAGTCCTTCGGCGTGGAGCCGTTCGCGATCGAGCTCGACGACGGCGGCTACGCGTCCAAGGTCCACATGTGGCTCGACCTGCAGGCGACGGTGGAACCGGCGGTCGCGACCGTACCCTGAGCGACCGGGCACGCGGATCAACGACATGGGCAAGACCCGCCGCTTCGGATTCCTGCAGCGTCGCGACACGCTGCAGGTGTTCTGCGCGCTTTTCTCGCGGCTCGCGCACGAGCGGCTGATCCCGGGATGAGGGCCGTCGCGTCCCCGGCGCCGCCGTCGGTCGACGCGTTGCTGCGGCATCCTTCGCTGGCGAGCGCCAGCGCCGTGCACGGGGCGACGTCGGTCACCGCGTGCGTGCGGGCCGCGGTCGACGAGGCACGCGCGGCGTGGCGCGACGGCGCTTCAACCGGCGACGCGGCGATCGTCGCGCGCGCGTTGCGCTTGCTCGAGGAACGCGGCGCCTTGCGGGCGCGACGCGTCTTCAACTGCACGGGCACGACGCTGCACACCAACCTCGGTCGCGCGCCGCTCAGCGA
>Ga0123336_10000294_pt1 | contig 51939 bp, 47 predicted proteins | sample SSSSmetaG_FD_96466 | JGI IMG/M metagenome (GOLD analysis project Ga0123336, IMG submission 96466) | Glacier valley bacterial and archeal communities from Borup Fiord, Nunavut, Canada, to study Microbial Dark Matter (Phase II) - ​SSSS metaG | ecosystem: Environmental > Aquatic > Freshwater > Ice...
AGCAGGTAAGGTTAAGGATCTGAATATTATAATTAAGGCAGATGTTCAGGGTTCGGTTGAAGCTGTAAAGCAATCACTTGTTAAGCTGAGTAATGAAGAGGTAAGAGTAAATGTTATTCATGATGCAGTTGGTGCTATTACTGAGTCCGATGTTACGTTAGCTCAGGTTTCAAATGCTATTATAATTGGATTTAACGTAAGACCTAGTATAGATGTTTCTGAGGCTGCCAAGAACGCTGAGGTGGATTTAAGATTATATAGTGTTATATACAAAGCTATTGAAGATGTTCAATCCGCAATGAATGGTTTACTTGAGCCAACATACAAAGAAGTCGTGCTTGGACATATTGAGATCAGACAGATATTTAAGGTTTCAGATGTTGGTACTATTGGTGGAGCATATGTTACAGATGGAAAAGTACAGAGAAATTCTGAAGTTAGAGTTGTTAGAGCAGGGATAGTGGTTCATGAAGGCAAACTCGCGTCACTCAAGAGATTTAAGGATGATGCTAAGGAAGTCGCTCAGGGCTATGAATGTGGTGTTTCAATTGAACGCTTCAACGACATTAAAGAGGGCGATATTATAGAAGCCTTCGTAATGGAAGAAGTTAAGAGATAAGAACTTTCTTAGATTGTGTGGAGTGAAGTTCCCACAGAATCTTAGAAAGTTCAATCGGAATCGTATCGATGCTCAGCGACGAAGGAGCAAAGCAGCGGTAGATTGGGATAAGCGAGTTCTTAGATTGTGAGGGGTGAAGTTTCCCCACAGAATCCTAGAAAACTGTTTTTACGAATAGGTTGAAGTGGATTAATATCCAATTCAGCCTATTTGCATATTAAAGCGAATCATATAGGTTAGGATTTGGCAATACTAAGGATTAACTAAATAATTTAAATAGGGCCGTACCAATAAGTATAACTATGCGGCCGGGAGGTAAACTATGGCAGATAGAATAACAAGGATATCAGAGGAAGTAAAAAAAGAGATAAGCAATATCATTCAGAATGAGATCAAGGATCCAAGACTACCAAGTTTAGTAAGTATTATAGCCTGCAATGTAACAAAGGATCTGAGCCATGCGAAAGTTTTTATAAGCGTTTTGGGAAACGAGGAAGAGAAGAAAAATGCAATAATGGCTCTTAAAAGCGCATCAGGGTTTATTAGACGTGAACTGGGACATAGAGTAAAGCTAAGAGCTACTCCTGAAATACATTTTGAATTGGATACTTCAATTGAGCATGGTATGTATATAAATAAACTATTAGATGAAGCTAAAAAAGAATACAAGGAATAACCAAATAAATAATAGAAAACATCAAAAATGGGCAGTTATTATTTAGTCATTCCTATACTAAGTTACGGGGGCATACGATACGATGGACAAAGAAATTAGTAAGTTGTTATCTGAAGCAGGAGGGATTGCAATATTTCCTCACATTAGCGCTGATGGAGATGCCATTGGTTCATCTCTTGCATTAGGATTAGCTCTGAAAAATGCTGGCAAGAAGATAGTGATCTATATTGAAGAGAATATTCCAACTTCATTCAGGTTCTTGCCAGGGCTAGAATTAGCTGACTTTTATAATGAGTCTGACGAAGTTATGGATGTAAATATAGCACTTGATACTGGTGATGTAGGAAGATTAGCCTCTAGAGCTGAAACTTTTTTTAAAGCTCCCTGCACAATAAATATTGATCACCATGTCACTAACTCCAAATTTGGTCATCTCAACTTTGTAGATGCCTTGTCTGCTTCCACGGGTGAAATTGTCTACTCACTTTTAAAGCAGATGAAGCTAAAAATTGATAAAGATATCGCTGTTTGCCTATATACTGCGATAGCAACAGATACTGGTGGTTTTCAGTATGGAAATACAACAGCGCAGACACATAGGATAGCTGCGGAGTTAATAGAAACTGGTATTAATGTCGGAGAGATATCTCAAAGAATTTTCGATAATACCACTTATGAGAAGCTAAAATTAACTCAAAAATCAATTGAATTGCTTGAGTTGCATGAGAATTCTAAACTTGCGGTTGTTGTTCTTTCTTTAGAAGATATTAGATCTACTGGAGCTAAGGATGAGGATTGTGATGGTATTGTAAATATAGGAAGGTCAATCGAAGGTGTTGAGGTTTCAGTTCTAATTAAACAGAAAGAGAACAACGAGGTAAGAGTTAATTTTAGGTCTAAATCATATGTAGATGTTTCTGAGGTAGCAGCTATTTTTGATGGCGGTGGTCATAAGAGAGCTGCTGGATGTACAATCAAGGGCAGTGTAGAGGATGCAAAGGCAAAAATAATCAATGCCGTAAAGGATAGGCTCTAATATGAATGGAATATTGAATGTGTTAAAGCCGGCAGGAATGACATCGTTTGATGTGGTTGCTGTTTTGAGAAAAATTTCAGGTCAGAAAAAAATAGGTCATACTGGAACTTTAGATCCATCAGCGGTTGGAGTATTGCCAATATGTCTTGGAAATGCCACTAAGGCAATTGAGTTTATGATAGACAAGGATAAAGTATACCGTGCAGAATTGACTTTAGGTGTTGCTACGGACACTCAAGATTCATGTGGAAAGGTGATTTTTTCACACACTGTTGATGCTGACCATACTTCTATATTAAATGTGGTTATGGGTTTTGTGGGTGAAATACAGCAGCTCCCACCAATGTATTCTGCAATTAAGATTGGTGGCAAAAAGCTCTATGAAATTGCAAGACTGGGCGAGACTATAGAACGGCAGACTAGAAGTATAAATATATTTGATATTAATGTAATTAGGATATGGGATGAAAATTCCGTTTTTAGTGATGGTGAAAAGATTACTGAATATACCACGAAGAAGGTGCTTTTAGATATTCATTGTTCGAAAGGAACATATATCAGAACACTTTGTCATGACATTGGAGAAAAGCTAGGCTGTGGTGGACATATGTCTTTTTTGGTTAGGACAAGGGCCGGAAAATATGATTTAGACTCAGCACTAACGCTAGAACAAATAAAAGAGTTGGCAAATAAAAATTCCCTTAGCAGTAGTTTGTTGCCAGTAGAGACAGTATTTGAGTTGTATGACTGTATTTCCTTAGGAGATGCGGATACATTTAAGTATAATAATGGTACCTTGGTAGAATTTGTTTGTGATAATTGTGATATGAAAGCTTATAAGAGGGTATATGATAAAAGTGGCGTTTTTTTAGGGATAGGCGAGCTTTCTCTTACAGGGCAAGTTGTGTATCTTAAATCAAAAAAGTTCTTTAGGGACAACTAAGGAGATATTTATGCAGGTTATTCATTCTAGTGATTGTAAAAATTATTTTGACTGTAATACAGGAGTTGGTCTAGGTAATTTTGATGGTTTACATATCGGACATATGGCTCTTATTAATACATTAATTCGAGAATCTCAGTTAAATGGATTAGCTTCAATAGTTTATACTTTTACGAAGCATCCTGAAAATATACTAAGAAAGAAACTAATCACTCCTCTTCTATTGACTGAACAGAAAAAGATAGCTTTGCTAAGCGAAATATCATTGGATTATCTATATTTTGACGAATTTAATGAGGATTTTTCAAGGCTTTCACCTGAAGAATTTGTGAGAGAGGTTTTAATAAGCAAACTTCATATTAAGCTGGCGGTAGTAGGATATGATTATAAGTTTGGTTATAAAGGGCAGGGAGAAATACCTCTTTTGAAGGAGCTAGGAAAGAAGTATGGCTTTAAGGTTATAGTTATATCTGCTATAAAATGTGATAATCAAATAATAAGTAGTACTAAAATAAGGGAAAGTATTATAAATGGAGAGCTTGATACATCATATACGCTCTTAGGTAGGAATTATTCTATTACTGCAGAGGTGGTAAGCGGCAGAAGAATAGGAAATACAATTGGTTTTCCAACAGCAAATATTCACCCAGAGAGATTTCTGGTTTTACCAGCAAATGGTGTTTATATTACAAAGACATTGTTAGATGGAAAGCTTTATAACAGTATGACGAACGTTGGCTATAACCCAACCTTTGAAGACGTCAAACAGAAAACAGTAGAAACACATATAATTGATTTTAACCAAGATATCTATGGAAAGAAAATAGAAGTATTTTTTCTGAAAAAGATTAGAGATGAGAAGAAGTTTGAGAGTGTTGAGTGTTTAATTGTACAAATAGCAAAGGATATGATTGAAACTAGAGAATATTTTGATGTTGGATAAATAGGCCTATTGATTAAAAGGCCTATTGATTAAAAGACCTATTGATTAAAAGACCTATTGATTAAAAGACAAGTCTATTGATTAAAAATATATTTATAGGTTTCTAAGCAAATAGTAATTGGGTTGAAGGTTTATGGAGATTATGAATGAACAAATATAGAATCATTATTACTGGAATTGTTCAGGGTGTTGGCTTCAGACCATTTATATACAATTTGGCTCTAGGGCTTGGTTTAATAGGTTGGGTTGGAAATACTAACAGTGATGTAATAATTGAAGTAGAGACGTCTAATAACCAAATCATTGATTTTCTTAAAAGAATAAAGGAAACAGCTCCCACTCTATCTAAAATAGAGACTATAAGCTATGAAGAATTGCCTCTTGAGGGCTTTACTGAGTTTACTATAAGGCATAGTCAAACAAATGCTAAAGGTCATATTTTCATTTCTCCTGATGTTTGCACCTGTGAGGCTTGTGTGGAAGAACTTAAAAACAGGTACGACAGAAGGTACATGTACCCCTTCATTAATTGCACCAATTGTGGACCACGGTTCACCATAATTAAAGATATTCCTTATGATAGAGATAAAACTACGATGGGTAGTTTTGAAATGTGTAACAATTGTAGTCAAGAGTATACAAAACCTTCAGATAGGCGTTATCACGCCCAACCTATATCCTGCCATGATTGTGGCCCTAGTCTTGGAATATTAGATGAAAAGGGTAATAATATTTCTAAAACTCCTATGACCAGTGATGAATGTATCAAATACATCTCAAGTGTAATAAAACAAGGACAAATAGCAGCAATAAAGGGCATTGGTGGATACCATCTGGCTTGTGATGCCTGCAATGAAGTCGCGGTAGACAGACTTAGAAGCAGAAAGCATCGTGATGACAAGCCTTTTGCATTGATGATGAGAAATCTAGATGTGGTAGAGAAGTACTGTAAGATTAATGAGAAAGAGATGCAATTGCTAAAGTCTCCTGCAAGCCCGATAGTATTGCTTGAAAAGAAGGAAGAAATGGAGTTACCTGCAGCAATAGCTCACATGAATAGGTATCTAGGTGTAATGCTACCATATACTCCAATACATCACATACTGTTTGAGCAGGATAAGTTCCCAGAGATCTTGGTAATGACAAGTGGGAATTTGAGTAGTGAGCCAATCTTTTATAAGGACAAGGAAGCAATTAGTGGGCTTTTTGGTATTGCAGATATTTTTCTGACAAATAATCGGGAGATCTATATACGGACTGATGATTCAGTTACTAGAGTTTTTGATAATAAAGAATATATTATAAGGCGTTCAAGGGGATATGTTCCTAAGCCAATTAAAATAGATGTGCTTAAGCTTCTAGAAGTGGGTGAGAATTGCGAAATACCCTCAGTTCTTGCTTGTGGTGGCGAGCTTAAAAATGTTTTTTGCTTAAATAAGAAGAACCTGTTTTATTTGAGCCATCATATTGGAGACTTAGAAAATGAGAGTACAAATATTGCTTTTAAGAGTGGAATTGAACATTTTCAAAGATTATTTGATATTACTCCTGAATATATTGCTTATGATCTTCATCCTAACTATTACTCTTCTCAATATGCACTAAATCAACCAGAAAAAAATAAAATAGGAATTCAGCATCATAAAGCTCATATTGCTTCATGTATGGCTGAAAATCAGTTGGTCGGAAATGTAATAGGGGTTTCTTTTGATGGAACTGGTTTTGGGGAAGATGGTAACATATGGGGAGGAGAGTTCTTCAAGGGAGGTTACTATGGTTTTGAAAGAGTCGGAAACTTGGAATATGTAATGATGCCAGGTGGAGATTCAGCAGTAAAACACCCCTGGAGAATGGCTGTAAGCTATCTTTTTTCTGCAAATATAACAGGACTAATTCAGGATGGTAAAGCAAATGAACACCAAGGCAACAGACTAACACTAAGCGATATAAGTCAAAGTGATGTTGATTTCACAATCAAAATGCTGGAGAGAAAACTGAACTGCCCTCAAACATCAAGTATGGGGAGATTTTTTGATGCGGTTTCTGCCTTGTTGGGAATTAAAACTGATATAAGCTATGAAGGCCAGGCTGCGATAGAACTGGAATATCTCGCAGTCGAGTCAAATGCAAAACCATACGATATCGAAATAAGCAAAAAAGAGATACATTCTGCTACTGAGGATGACTCCTTTGATGCTGATGCATCACGGTTTGTTGCAAAAACAAATTGTATAATAAAACAGATTGTCTCGGATATACAAGCTGGACAGAGCAAGGAACATATTTCATCAAGATTTCATTCAACTATTGCTGAAATTATCTTGCAGGGTTGTAAAATTATAAGAGATAGCAGTGGCTTGAATTCAGTAGTTTTGAGCGGAGGTGTTTTTCAAAACATAACCCTACTGAGGATGACTGTTGATAGGCTTAATGAAAATAGTTTCACTGTATATACTCACTCCGAAGTACCAGCTAATGATGGTGGGATTGCGCTAGGGCAAGCAATGATGTCATTGGCTAGGATTGTAACTAAGATGTAGTAGTTAAGACTTTGGTAATGAAAATGCTGTTATACTGGTTTTCATTTAAACTGTTTGTAACTGTTTAAAACGTCTTATGTTAGAGCAGAAGCAGTAGCTTTTACCAACTCTTGCGATTGAAAAACAGCTCTTTAGGGTATATACTATATGATGGATTTGAGTTTGAAAATGTATTCATGCTGTTAATATATAGTACAACTTTCTCAACTGGGATTTTCCAATCTTAGCGGTGCTGGTAGATGTATCGGATGAGAAGCGCATCAAAATTATTTGTTAAATTTGTTAGCGATAGAACAGGATTTTTTCCGTCAAAATGGTAGGATGCCATTTTGAGCGACAACCCGAGACACGATGTCGAGTTTGCGCGGCGGAAAAAATCCTGTGATGAGCTGATACAAATTTCAAATAATTTTGCTAAGCCTTCACAGGGGATACATCTACCAGCACTGCGACTGATAATGAATTCGAGTTGGAAAAGTTGAGATGTTTAGTTTTTAAATAATAGGAGGGCTAATATATGTGTTTAGGATTACCTGCAAAGGTTTTGAGTATTGATGGAGGAAACAGTACGGTGGAAATGATGGGAGTATCAAGTATAATTTCTATTGAGCTTCTTGAAAATGTAAAGGTTGGTGATTTTGTTTTAGTACACGCAGGGTGTGCTATACAAATACTCGATGAGGAAGAGGCACGGAGGACTATAGAAATATTTGATGAAATTCGGGAGCTAGGCTTAGCAAGGTAGATAAATATAGATTAAATTATATTTTCCCCAATGTGACATTTAACTTATACCTTTTAAAAGTATAAGTGCAACTTGGCTTGTGCTAGAACTTGTTGCTCACAATATAAAAAAAGTATAAGTTCAACTAAGACTTCCGCCTACGCTGTGGGCTTGGCACAAGCCAAATTTTTTTTAGTACAAGTCAAGTTTTCTTTAGCACGTTGGGGATATGGAGGGTAAATGACAAACTTTATAGATGAATTTAGAGACAAGGTTGTAATACAAAGAATAGTAGACAGCCTTAGCACTTATTCTGGGAGAAATATAAAAATCATGGAGGTGTGTGGGACACATACAATGGCGATTTCACGGTATGGACTTAGGTCACTTTTACCAAAAAGTATTGAGCTACTTTCAGGGCCAGGATGTCCAGTATGTGTTACACCATCATCATATATTGATAACGCAACAGAGCTTGCCGACAACAAAGATATTATTGTGACAACTTTTGGAGATATGATGAGAATACCTGGCAATGAGAGTACATTACTTTACAAGAAAGCAAAAGGGTGCAACGTCCAAATGGTCTATTCTCCTCTAAATGCAGTTGATTTAGCCAGAGAAAACCCAAATAAGGAGGTTGTTTTTTTATCTGTAGGTTTTGAAACCACAACTCCAGTTATTGCTCTTTCTGTATACAAAGCTAAAAGTCAAGGAATAAATAATTATTCTGTTCTTACAGCAAATAAAACAATGCCAGAGGCTATTAAAACCCTTGCAGGAGATAACGAACTGGCTATTGATGGCTTTCTTTATCCAGGTCATGTTGCTGCAATAATAGGTACAGACTTTTTTTCCTACGTCGCGTATAATATGAAAAAGGCTGGCGTGGTGGCTGGATTTGAACCGTTGGATATTTTGTATTCAATTAACACATTGGTAAAAAACATTACTGAGGGCAACGATATTCTAGAAAACATGTATTCGAGGATTGTTACCAAAGAGGGGAATACTAAGGCACAGGAAAAAATGTATGAGGTTTTTAAGCCTATGGATGGGCTTTGGCGTGGAATAGGTATGATTCCAAACTCTGGTCTCGGACTTCGGGACGAATATGAAATGTTTGATGCAGCTAAAAAATTTAATATTATGCAAAAAGACAGTCCAGAGCCAAAAGGATGTCTCTGTGGCGAAGTGCTAAAGGGAAAGAGAAGACCCTCAGATTGCAAGCTTTTTAAGACCAAATGTACTCCAGAAAATCCAGTGGGAGCATGTATGGTTTCTTCAGAGGGAACCTGTGCCGCATACTATAAATATGGTGAGTAGCTCAAATTTTCCGGATGATACATCTACCAGCGATGAGAAAAGAATGAACTAATTGAAAAGTTGAAAGAGTAATAATGGAAAAGTAGAAAATAATTATTTGTGAATAGCGAAAGCAATACTCGCTTTAGCATTTTATTTATAGGCTTAGGAGGCTACAAAACAATATGGAAAATATAATTACTTTAGCTCATGGAAGTGGTGGTTCAGCCACGCTAAAGCTAATAGATCAAGTGTTCAAAAAACATTTTAAGAATGATATTCTTTCTCAAGGTGACGATTGTGCTAGGCTAAATATAGGTAATGCCCAAAATCTAGTATTCACTACTGATAGCTTCGTTGTAACCCCTATTTTTTTTAATGGAGGTAATATTGGTAAGCTTGCGGTTTGTGGTACTGTTAATGATATATCAACTAGTGGGGCAACACCCCTATACTTAAGCTGTGGTTTTATTATTGAAGAAGGATTTAGCATAGAGGATTTGGAAAAGATAGTTGAATCTATGAGTATTACTGCCCGTGAATGTGGCGTTCAAATAGTAACAGGTGATACAAAGGTAGTTCAAAAGGGTGCAGCGGATAAAATATTTATTAATACCTCTGGTATTGGAATAGTTCCTGATGGAATAAATATTTCAGGAAATAATGCAAAAGAAGGAGATATGGTAATAATCTCTGGTACTATAGGGGATCATGGTAGCTGCATTCTTCTCGAAAGAGAGAATATGGGTTTCCAAGCTGAAATTAAGAGTGATTGCGCGCCTCTTTATAGCTTGGTACAAGATATGCTTGAGGTAACAGCCGATATTCATGTTTTAAGGGACCCTACTAGAGGTGGAGTTGCTACTACATTAAATGAGATAGCGACTCAAAGTAATGTTTCGATAGTAATAGATGAAGATAGTCTTCCTATAAAAAGAGAGGTTCAAGGGGTATGCGAGCTATTGGGTATGGATCCTTTGTATATGGCAAATGAAGGTAAGCTGCTCTGCTTCGTGCCTGCTGACAAAGTAGAAGTTGTGCTAGCTACTCTAAAGAAGAATCAATATGGAAAGGATGCTCAAATTATAGGAGAAGTTGTGAAAGCAGGAGAGCCCAAAGTACTCCTACGTGCACTCAGTGGTGGAACAAGGATAATTAATTTACTTGCAGGTGATCAATTGCCAAGGATATGTTAGAAATAACTTATAATAAAACACAATTTTGAAAGGAGGAACTTAATTTTGATAATTTCTATGAAGAATCTTGGGAAAACGTATAAAAATGGACAAATAGAAGTTGAAGCACTTAGAAATGCCAATATAAATATAAAAAAAGAAGAGTTTGTCGCCATAATGGGGCCCTCTGGATCAGGAAAATCTACCTTGATGAATATAATTGGATGTTTGGATAAATCCACGGTAGGCGAGTATTGGCTGGATGGTATCAATATTTCTACATTAAATGAGGTTGAGCTTGCCAAAATCAGAAATCTTAAAATTGGTTTTGTATTTCAGTCCTTTAACCTTTTGCCTAGAATTACGGCATTACAGAATGTTGAACTGCCAATGATTTATGCAGGAATTAGTAGCAAGGAAAGACGTAAAAAGGCTATGAGTGCATTGGAAAGAGTAGGACTAGAAGAGAGAGTACAGCACAAACCAAATGAAATGTCAGGAGGACAAAAGCAGAGAGTTGCTATTGCAAGGGCTCTGGTAAATTCTCCAGCTATTATACTTGCCGATGAACCTACAGGAAATCTTGACAGTACATCGAGTGAGGAGATAATGTCTGTATTTCAGGACTTGAATAAAGAAGGGGTAACTATTGTACTTGTTACACATGAACCTGATATTGCAGAGCATACCAAAAGAATTTTGAGATTTAGGGATGGATTTTTGAAATCAGATGAGAAAGTTAAAAATCCTTTGGATGCGCGAGAAGTCCTTTGCAACTACAATAAGGCTGAAGCTTAAAGATTTTTATGCGCTATCGGACATAATTTTAGAAAAAGGCTTTTAGCTTAAAATATGGGAGGTAAAAATATGAACAACAATATTCCGTTAAATATAGGCAATAATGCTCAGGTACCAGCAGAGATGAACTATCCAAAGATGAATTTTTTTCAAAGGGTTTTAGGTGTGATTTTTTCACCAGGTAAAACAATGCAATCTCTTGCACAGAAGCCACGTATACTATTTGGATTATTACTGACGCTTTTAACACCAGTAGTTATGATTTTTGCTATATTTCCAATGTTTCTGGAATACACAAGGGGCACCTTCGAGACTTTATATCCAAATTTTACTGCAGAGCAAATAGATCAGGGTGTTAATATTGCTGCTGTTTCAGGGCCAATTGGTGGTGCTATTGGTGCTGTAGCAATGTGGTTTTTAGGTGCATTAGCTTTATGGGTTATTATAAAGATATTTAAGGGACAAGGACAATATAAACAGGTATTATCTATTTTAGGTTATGCTGCTGTTATATCAGCATTGGCAGCTAATGTAACAATTCTAGCTACACAGCTTACAGGTGTTTATAGTGATGTAAGCTATACTAGCCTAGCGTCTCTGATACCAAATATGAAAGGAAGTTTTATATTTGGTGTTGCAAGATCTATAGATATATTCAGCATATGGAAGTATGTGGTAATAGCAATTGGTGTATTTAGTGTAAGTAAACTAGAAAAAAAGAAGGTATACATAATAGTTGCATGTATATTTGCTGCTTTAGCGATATACACAGGTATAGGCGAAGTCAGTACTGCTGCATTATTTTAAAGAAGACTCAGTTCAGATGAAGTTCATTTTGTACATATTTTGGAGGGTAACATGAAAAAGAAAGTTTTTATAGGAATTGGCGTTGCGGCGCTAATTATTGTCTTGGTTGTAGTGGGAATAGTAAAGAATGCGGGAGCAGCAGGAACGGGAGCAGTTTTTTCTGTTAACACAAGCAAAATAACAAAGGGTGATATCAGCTCCTTCTTGTCTGCTAATGGTACAGTAAAAGAAGTTGAGAAATCGGAGATTTACATAGGTACACCATTAAAAGTAACCAAAGTGTATGTAAAGCAAAACGATGTGGTCAAGAAAGGTCAAAAGCTGGCAGATCTTGATTTTGATGATATGAATTTACAGCTAGAGCAAGCAAAGCTGCAGAAAAGAACGCAAGAGCTTTCTTTGAAGAAGCTGACACTTATGGATACTACAGTGAGTGTGACAGCTGCACAGAATTCCTTGAAGGTTGCTCAAAACAGTGTAGCATCTGCACAAAGAAGCTATGATTTGGCATCGAAAAAATTAAATGACAGTAAGGCACTTTATGAAGCTGACGCTATTTCAAAGAGTGAACTTGATAATGCGGGGAGCTCATTAAAGGATATAGAGGCTACTTTGAATAATGCTAAACTTAATCTTGAATCTCAAAAAGATACAATAAACACCACATCTAAGTCAAATAGTCAATCAGTAAACTCAAAGCAAATTGATATTGAAACTGGGAAGGTTGCAATAGAGACTAGTGAGCTTACTATAAAGGATCTTGAAAGTAAAATTAAGAAGTATACAGCTGCTATGTATAGCAGTATGGATGGTATAGCCTCACAAGCAAATGTTTCAGAAGGCTCTTTTACACCAAGTGGGCAACCAGCTTTTGTAATAGTAAATCCAAACAAATTGGAAGTTAATCTCAATATAAATGAGTACAATGCCAAGCAGATGAAGGTAGGTCAATTAGTTGAAATTACTGGTGATTCTATTCCAGAAACTGATAAAATTACTGGAAAGGTAAAAAGTGTATCTCCAGTTGCTAGTAAAAATAACACAAACACTGGTACCTCAGAAACAGTTATTGAGGTTATTGTAACTATTGATAACATTACACCTGCTATTAAGCCAGGAATTACAGTAAACTGCGACATTAAAACTGTAAATATTACCAACGTGTTAACGGTTGAACTTGATATGCTCAGTCAAGACAAAGATGGTAATAACTCTGTATATGTATTGAGCTCGGATAAAAAGACAATGCATCAGAAGAAAATAGAAATAGGTACTACCTCTGATATGAAGGCCGAGCTGAAAAGTGGAGACCTCAAGGAAGGAGATCTTGTGGTTATGGGCCCTAAATCAACATTCAAGGATGGATCCAGGGTAAAACTAATCGAAGATCAAAAGTGAGGTTGAATAAATGAATATTATTGAGAGCTTCAAGCAAGCGTTAGCTAGCCTTAGAGCCAATAAACTTCGTTCCATACTAACAATGATTGGTATTATAATGGGTGTGTTTTCAGTTATAACAATAGTTGCAATTGGAAATGCTACTCAAAGTTATATGGACAATGAGTTTGCCAAAATAGGCGCTAACGTATTATTAGTATCCTACAAATCGGGAAGTATTAATTCTAATGATGTATTAAAAAATGATGATATTAAAGCAATTGGCAAGGGTGTTGAAGAGATAAAAAATATTGGTACCGCTATAGATAGATCAGGTACTATAAGACTTGATTCAAAAACTAGGACCGCAAATATTACTGGTGTCTCATCTCAATATAAAGACATCATGCCCTCGGATATGGCACAAGGTAGAATGATAAATGAAATTGATAATTCTACACGGTCAAATGTAGTTGTTATAGCAGAGGACTTTGCAAAAATTAACTTTAAAAATGTTGATCCAATCGGGCAAAAGCTCAGGGTAACGTTGGGCTCGGGCAGTACGCTTAACTTAAAGGTAGTAGGAGTAATAAAGAAAGAGGAATCTCCATTTGGAGCAATGATGGAAAATGAAAATCAAGCAGTGGCTTTAACTATTCCTATGTCTACGCTGCAAGCTTATTATCCTTGGTCAGATCGACTAAACTACATTTATGCTACTGTTGATGAAAAGGATCCTACGGCCTTAAAGAAAATTGGTAATAAAGTAATTAGAATTCTTGAAAATAAGCATGGAAATAAAGATAAATACTATGTTCAGTTTTTATCTGACCTTCAAGAACAGCTAGATTCAGTGCTAGGTATAGTATCAGCCGTATTGCTGGTAGTTGCCGTTATTACCCTTATTGTTGGAGGTATAGGCATTGTAAACATCCTATTGGTTTCGGTAACTGAGCGTATAAGAGAAATAGGTGTTAGAAAAGCGCTTGGAGCACGAAAACGAGATATCATTATTCAGTTTATTACTGAGTCGATAATGCTGACTGGAATAGGTGGCTTGATAGGAATCTTTATGGGAATAATGGGTGGCTTTGTAATATCCTCATTAATAAAAATACCACCGGTTGTAAATGTACAAGTAATCGTTCTTGCATTCCTTGGATCGATTGCACTGGGCTTGTTATTTGGAGTTTACCCAGCTAAGAGAGCTGCAGACCTTGACCCTATTGAATCGCTTAGATATGAATAAGTTATAAATTTTAAAGGTATACCAGTAAAATCCATAGATTAACTTCCTGAAAAATGCGTTCACCTATGGATATTCTGGTATACCTTTGCTATTTTATAACACAAAAATATTTCTATTTAACTTCTTTAATTCTATGGTGACTAAAATTCTTACTTAATAAGTGAGAGGTAAGCTTGGCTACCAATTCTTCTTAATACACATGCACACCAATTTGCCTGAAATAAGACCAACTAAAAATGTCCCACCTAGTATACCCAAAGCTGCTGTGGATGAAAGCGATAGTTCTGACTCATCACTTTCTTGAGCTGATGAATTTGTTTTCTTCGAGGTTCGAGCATATTTTCTATTTCTTGTATTATTCATAAGTGCCTCCTATAGTATTAGAAACAACTAAATTTAAAAATTCATGTTAACTTTTAGTTGCTACCAAGTTTAATTTCAAACTTTATTATTTGTAGTTTAGTCATTATTTAAACACAATTTTATTATATATTATTAGAAAAGAAGCTAAGAAATTTTTATGAATAGTAAAGGTCTATGAATAAGATTTTCCAAATATTGAATATATACGAAAAAATTAATTATACTATATATGAATACTTATATTATATGTATAATAAATTAGTAGTCTCATAAAAATTTACAAATTGTAATTTTCAAGGAGGTAGGTATGACAGACTCAAATGTTTTAGAGGAAAAACTCAACAAAATAACAGAAATAAACGGAATAAGGGTTTATAACATAAAGTCAAATAGATTTAAGACCAACACTATTAATGTATTTTTCCAAGATAATTTAAATACAGATTCAGTTGCGTTAAATGCACTTTTCCCTTCTGTTTTAAGACGAGGTTGCAAAGGTCTTCCAACTATAAAGGATATTAACTTATATTTGGAGGAGCTGTATGGCGCAGTGTTTGATTGCGGCATTGTAAAAAAAGGAGAAAAGCAAATAATCCATTTCTACTTTGAATATATTTCTGACAAATATACTTCTGATGGTGATAGAAATTTCGAAAAGGCTCTTAATTTTCTTTTGAATATAATTTACAAACCTGCTTTGCAGGACGGTTCATTTAATGAGTTATATGTGGAACAGGAAAAAACTAACCTAAAGATGCTTATTGAGAGCAGAACTAACGATAAGGTTCAATACGCCCTAGACAGATGTTATGAGTTAATGTGTCAGGATGAACCCTTTGGGCTATATGAATATGGTACAGCAAAACAGATAGAGAACATTACTTCCAATGAACTATACAAGCACTATAAAGAAAAAATAGGTACCTTACCATTAGACATCTTTATAACTGGGGAACTATATGATAGTGATATAGAAATCCTAAAGAAAAGTTTGAATAACATCGAAAGAAGTACGCCGAAAAGCTTGATTTCTAGTATTGTTAAAAAATGTGTCGATAAAGTTAGCTACTTCGAAGATGTGATGGAGGTTAATCAGGCCAAACTGTCACTAGGATTTAGAACAAATATTACGTCTAAAGAAGACGATTACTATGCGTTGTTAGTTTATAATGGAATATTGGGTGGGGGTATGCATTCCAAGTTGTTTCAAAACGTAAGGGAGAAGGCTGGCTTAGCTTATTATGTGTTTGCAGGCTTGGAAAAGTTTAAGGGCTTGATGATTATTGGCAGCGGTATAGATATTAAGGAGAAGGATCATGCAAAAGAGCTGATTCTAGAGCAATTAGATGAAATTCAAAAAGGAAACATAACAGATTATGAATTTGAATCAACTATTAAGTCTATAGAAACAGGCGTTCAATCTTTAAAGGATAGTCAGCTACAGGTGGTTGATTTCTATTTAAGCCAGTTGATATCAGATACGCACGATACGCTTGAAAGCTTACTTGATAAAATAAAGCGAGTGACTAAAAAGGATGTAATAGATATTGCAAAGAAAATACAACTGGATACGATGTATTTTCTTACATCAAAAAATTAGAATTTGAATCTTAAAATATACTGCCTTATTATGGAGGATGTTATGAAATTTGAGACCATGGAATATAAGAAATATAATGAAACTATATATAAATATGAACATAGCAGCGGATTAAAATGCATCGTAGTTCCTAAAAAAGGTTACTACAAGAAGCATGCAACCTTCTCAACGCAATACGGTTCAGTAGACAATGAGTTTATAATTCCTGGTGAGAAGACTAAAACTATAGTTCCTGATGGTATTGCTCACTTTTTGGAGCATAAGCTTTTTGAACAAAAGGATGGAAGTGTAATGGATAAGTTCGCTGCGTTAGGCTCAAGGCCAAATGCTTTCACAAGCTTTAATCAGACGGTTTATTTATTTTCTTGTACCGATTTGTTTAGAGAGAATTTTGACCTACTTTTAAATTTTGTTCAAAACCCATATATTACTGAAGAAAGTGTTGAAAGAGAAAAGGGCATTATTGGACAAGAAATTAACATGTACCGTGATGACCCAGGTTGGAGAGTTACCTTTAACCTGCTAGATGCTTTTTACGAGAAGCACCCAGTCAAATTTGATATTGCAGGATCAATTGAGAGTATTAGCAAAATTACAAAAGATACATTGTATAAATGCTATGAGACGTTTTATCATCCGTCAAATATGGTTGTAACAGTAGTTGGAGATGTTGATCATATACAGGTGTTTGAACAGATTGAAAAAAACATAAAGTCGACTCCAAAGACTTCCGAAATAGAACGGATATTTCCAACTGAGAGTGACAGTATTAATAAAAAATATGTTGAACAAAACATGCCTGTTTCAACACCTCTTTTTTATACTGGCTTTAAGGATAATAATTTTGTACTTGAAGGCCTAGAAATATTAAAATATGAATTGGCAGTTAAGCTCTTAATGTCAATGATAATAGGAAAGAGCTCTGAACTCTATACAAAGCTTTATGATAAAGGGCTTATTAATTCAACCTTTGAAACAGATTTTTCTATTGAAAAGAGCTATGCATATTCGATGTTAGGTGGTGAGTCGGTAAATCCTGAGGCAGTTAAGGATAGTATAACTAAAGAAATAAGAAAGCTACGAGATAATGGCCTTGATCCACAAATCTTTGATAGACTACTGAAAGCATCAAAAGGAAGATTCCTCCGGCAAATGAATTCAGTAGAAAGTATATCAAGAACGTTTATAAATCTATATTTTAAGGGAGTGACAATGTTTGATTATTTAGGCGTTTATGATACAATAAGTTTTGATTACATTACAGATGTATTTGAAAAGCATTTTGATCTTGAACGCATGGCATTATCAGTTGTCAAAGAATCCAAATAGTAAAACGCTAAAATAGTAACTTAAAAGATGGGACGTTACCATTTTGTAGTACCTAAAATAAGATAGAATTTTTGTGGAGGTTTTAATGGGCGAGAGAATAGCTATAAGTTTTCCTAATATGGATATAAATCTTGATATTTCACGTGTAGCTTTTAAAGTGTTTAATATGCCGATATATTGGTATGGAATAATAATTGCACTAGCGTTTTTGGTATGCGTCCTTTGGGCGATGAAGGATTCATCAAAGTTTGATTTAATACCTGAAACGGTAATTGACTTGATGCTGTTTGCTGGCCCCATTGCAATTATATGTGCTAGATTATATTTTGTAATATTTAGCTGGGGAACCTATAGATATGATTTAAAAGAGATATTTAATATTAGAAATGGTGGGCTTGCCGTATTAGGTGGTGTAATTGGTGGGATCATTACAGGCTATTTTGTAGCCAGATACAAAAAAATTCCAACTTTTAAGTTCTTTGATTTCTTTATTCCATATGTTGCACTGGGACAAGCTATAGGGCGGTGGGGGAATTTTTTTAATCAAGAGGCTTTTGGCACAAATACCACACTCCCTTGGGGCATGACTAGTCCGGTGACAAAAGAGTATTTATCTAGCAATGCACAACAATTACTAGACTTGAATGGAATAACAGTGTATCCTGATTTGCCTGTTCACCCTACTTTTTTATATGAATCAATTTTATGTTTTGCAATATTTTCTTTACTACTTTGGATGAGAAAAAAGAAGAAATTTGAAGGAGAGGTTTTCTGCTTATACTTCGTAACCTATTGCCTAGGAAGGGCATTCATCGAGGGAATTAGAACTGATAGCTTGATGATTGGACAGTTAAGAGTATCTCAGCTATTGTCAATTATACTTGTAATTGTCTTTGCTGTTTTTATTATTTATAAGAGATCAAAGCTAAAAAACGAGAGCACTCTACAAGCTGGAGTTGGAAATAGTGGTTATGCTGACGTACTGAAGACTATGCAAGAGGAAGAACGCCTTGAGGCAGAACAACAGCTAGATAATCAGTCAACAAACGAGCACCTTGTGGTTGATGATAAGCAATTAGAAAACCATGTAGTTGAGGATAATAGTATATATAATCACGAATCAGAAAATGAGCAGTCAGAAAAACAGTCAGAAGAAAGCTTGAAAAAAAGGAAGAACGAAGGGCTTTCTGATAAGGATGATCACAAGTAAATCTATAAATGATATTAGGAACGGTGGAAAATGTATTCTGTTGAGAAGTTAAGAACTCCAAATCCATATAAAAGGTTTGATTATACTCTGTTTATAACAGTGCTTGTTTTATCTGCTATAGGCCTAATTGTATTGAGCAGTGCAGTAAAAGATAGACCAAGTATTTTTAAAGCTCAAGCGCTGGCTCTCATTATGGGTATTGCTTTAAGCTTAATCCTTAGCGCAATTGATTACAAAGATCTAAAGTTTCTGAGCCTATTTATTTTCTTTGGTGCAATGGGATTGATGGGTTTAACTTTAATTGTTGGAACTGGTGAGCAATTGGGAAATAAAAACTGGATTAACATAGCAGGGGTCAGCGTTCAGCCATCAGAATATGCCAAAATTGCATATATTATTTTGGCTTCAGTCTTTTTAGAAAGAATAAAGGATAGTCAAGAAAAAAACAAGTCGGATATAATTAAGTTTATTTTATATTCCTGTGTAGCTATTGGTTTCGTGCTTTTACAAAAAGATTTAGGAACAGCGCTGGTATTTGTATTTATTTTCCTTACATTTATTTATATTGTGGGTATACCATATCGATACATATTTATTCTATGTGGAGGCTTGATGCTGTCTTTACCATTTATATGGGTTTATGTATTAAATGATAAAAGGCGAGAAAGAATTTTAACATTTATTTCCCCGGAAAGAGATCCTCAGGGCGCAGGCTACCATGTTATGATGTCAAAAATGGCCATTGGGTCAGGTCAGTTATTTGGTCAGGGCTATGGAAGTGGAATTCAGACTCAAAGTGGAAGTGTCCCTGTTAATGAGTCAGACTTTATATTTTCAGTAGTTGGTGAGGAGCTTGGCTTTATTGGCGGAATAATAATTATTATGCTAGGATTATTTATTATACTTAGATGTATTCATATTGCGAAAAATTCAAGTGATTCATATGGATCTTTTTTGGTAATTGGCATTACTGCAATGATTGCATTCAATTTTATAGAAAATATTGGTATGAGTATAGGAGTACTTCCAGTGACTGGATTGCCCTTACCCTTTGTAAGTCAGGGGGGGACCGCAATGCTGGCATATTATATAGCAATTGGCCTTGTACTGAGTGTATCTCTTAGAAGGAAAAGGAATAAAGTTAGTTCAACACAATAGAAAAGCAGAGCCCTTGGTTTATGTGAATGTGTAAAAAAATTAAATACTAGTACTTTAAGACTATAAAAGACAGGAACTAAATCCTGTCTTTTATTTTTTTATAATTATATATGAAAAACTATTGATTAATTTCCAATTTTGCAATAGAATATGCGTATAGGTGGTACAAAGTGGTAGAAAGTGGAGCGAATTAGTCAGATGAGAGGTGTACAATTTGTTTTATGGTGAGTACCAACATACGGTTGACCCAAAAGGACGTGCTATAGTACCCTCAAAGTTTCGAGAGGGTTTGGGCGAAAAGTTCATACTAACTAAAGGACTTGATAGCTGTTTGTTTGCGTATTCATCTGAAGAGTGGACAAGCCTCGAAAACAAACTAAAGACACTACCATTTACAGATAAAGATGTACGCGCTTTCATTAGATTTTTCTTTTCTGGTGCAACTGAATGTGAGGTTGATAAGCAAGGAAGAATTCTCATACCACAAAATTTACGTGAATATGCAACACTTGAAAAGGACATATCTATAATTGGAGTTTCCTCAAGAGTTGAGATATGGAATAAGACTACTTGGGAAAATTATAGCAGCGACGACAATATTAGCGCAGATAAAATTGCTGAAAAAATGGCGTTGCTAGGAATATAGTTAAAAGCTAAGGAAAAACTAAATAGACATGATTTTGATAGCCCGTTCAAAAATGGGAAGTAAGCATTTAGTTGTTCCTAATTCATAGAAAGACACTTTGAGGTGAAGAATGGAATTTAAACATAAATCTGTATTGCTTGACGAGTGTATAATGCATCTAAATATTAATCCAGAAGGGATTTATGTAGATGGCACTATTGGTGGGGCAGGACACTCATCTGAAATATACAGAAGATTAAATTCAAAAGGTTGCCTGCTAGGTTTAGACCAAGATAACTTCGCAGTGGAGATATCATCTAAACGCCTAGAAGAAATAAAAACAGAAGCTGATTTTAAAGTAATTAATACGAATTTTAAAAACATTCGTAGGGCTTGTGAAGAATTAGGAATTGCAGAAGTTGATGGAATTCTACTTGACTTAGGGGTATCTTCACATCAGCTCGATGAGGTATCTAGAGGTTTTAGCTATCAAAATAATGCACCACTAGATATGAGGATGGATAGAAACTCTGATTTGTCAGCACATCAAATTGTAAATGATTATTCAGAACAAGATATATATCGTATTATACGAGATTATGGAGAAGAAAATTGGGCTTCAAGAATCGCAAAATTTATAGTGGAAGCAAGGGCTGGGCAACCAATAGAGACAACCTTTGATTTGGTAGATATCATAAAAAGAGCAGTACCTAGTGCAGCAAGACGCGATGGACCACATCCAGCTAGGAGAACGTTTCAGGCAATTAGAATTGCCGTAAATCATGAGCTGGATATTTTAAGTAATACTATAGAAGATTGTGTAGCATTGCTAAAAAGTGGAGGAAGGCTTTGTATAATAACATTCCATTCACTTGAAGATAGAATTGTAAAAGTACAATTTAATAAACAGGTAAATCCATGTACGTGTCCACCTTCTTTTCCAGTTTGTATATGTGGTAAAAAGCCTCAAGCTACATTAGTAAATAGGAAGCCGATTGTTTCTACAGAAGAAGAGTTGGAGGAGAATCCAAGAGCAAGAAGCGCTAAACTTAGGGTGTTACAGAAAATTTAATATCTAAAAATAACTCTTAAAAAAATGATAAGACACTAAGAGAAAAAAGCACGACAAAACACAAAAGAAAAAAAGCACGACAAAACACAAAAGAAAAAAAGCACGACAAAACACAAAAGAGAAAAAAGCAAGTGAAAACACAAAAGAGAAAAAAGCACGAGAAAACACAAAAGAGTAAAAAGTACGAGAAAACACAAAAGAGAAAAAGCACGAGAAAACACAAAAGATAAAAGCAAGAGAAAAAACACAAAAGAAAAAAAGCAAGTAAAACCACAAAAGAAAAAAAGCACGAGAAAACCACAAAAGATAAAAAGTATGTGGAACCACAAAAGAGATCAAGTAAAACCACAAAAGATAAGAAGCACGAGAAAACACAAAAGATAAAAGCACGAGAAAACACAAAAGAGAAAAAGCAAGTAAAACCACAAAAGATAAGAAGCACGAGAAAACACAAAAGATAAAAAGTACGTGGAACCACAAAAGATAAAATGCAAGCTAAAAAATTACTTGAACTGTAAGTCGATACACAAAAGAGAAGTAATAAAGTAGTAAAAAAGTAGTTTATAAGAAAGCGGTATTTTGACAGGAGTGATTAAAATTGGCTGCTACTAATAATAAATATGTATATGGATCAGTTGCTGAAAATATTCAAAATGATATATATGATCCTTATGAGGAAAATGCAGTACTCAAGTCGAAAAAGGTTGCAAGAAGTAATGCAAAATTAAAGACTAAAATTATTTTTTACATATTAATTATTTTTTCTATGTGTGCAACAACTATGTTCAGATATGCTCAAACAAGCCAATTAAATTATGAGAGTAATAAACTAAGTAAGCAATATGTAGCAATTCAGAATGAAAATGAGCTACTTTCTATTAAAATTCAAAATGCTAAAAGTTTAAGCAAAATACGAGAAGTAGCAGAAAATAACTTACAAATGCATAAGCCTGAGAAAAGTCAGATTATATATATTAATGTTCCAAAGGAAGATGTCACAATAACTGCAAGCAAGAAGCAGTCAAAAGCTATAGTTATAATTAAGGATGCTCAAAATAGTATAAAGAAATTCCTTAGCATGTTTTATTGAACTTATTAGGGTAACTTGAATTGAATAATTTTTACATAGACTATAGATTTATTTAATACTAGATATTAAGTCTATAGTTTTTTCGTTTTTATTGATTAAGCTTAGAGATAAAAGTAATTTTTGTTATTTAAGTGATAAATATATTTTGAATTTAATAAATATTAATTATAGAGAATTGAGTATATCAGTATAATAGGGGGGATATTATTGGCTAGCACTAATATAAAACATAAAAAAAGGCTCTTAGGGGTTCTGGCGACTTTTAGTATTCTAACAATAGCTTTAGTAGTTAGAATCGCGTGGATTCAAATAGCTAACGGTCAAGAGTATCAACAACTAGCGTTTGAACAGCAAACTAATAACCGAAATATTAGTCCTAAAAGAGGTACTATTTATGATAGGAATATGACGGAGTTGGCTGTTAGTGGATCGGTTGAAACAATTAGTGCAAATCCACAAGTCATAAAAAAACTCTCGCTTGATGTTGATATGATTTCTAGTGAGTTAGCAACCATTCTTGGAATTGAAAAAGAAACAATCAAAAAAAAGCTTAGTAAAGCTAACCAGTATGAACTAATAAAACAGAAGGTTGATAAAGAAATCGGCTCTAAGGTTAGACAGTGGAAAAAAGATAACAAAATTCAAGGAATAAATATAGATGAAGATACAAAGAGATTCTATCCGAATAGCAGCTTGGCAGCCCATGTTATTGGCTTTACAAATATTGATAACGATGGGTTAGATGGTGTTGAAAAGATGATGGAGCAATACCTTAAGGGTGTTCCAGGCAAGATATTAAGTGAGGTTGATGCAAGTGGTATGGAACTGAATATGGGTGGGGAACAGTATATTCAGCCCCAGGATGGAAATGATGTTGTTCTGACTATTGACCAAACTATTCAGTATTTTGCAGAAAAGACGCTTGAAAAAGCTATCGCTGATAACAATGTTATAAATGGTGCAACCGCTATAGTTATGGATCCTCGAAATGGAGAGATATTGGCATTGGCATCTAAACCTGACTTTGATTTGAACAACCCTAGAGCGGCTCCAGCTGGGGTAGATGCATCTATCTGGACGGGGACTAGCTCTGCAGATGTACAATACCTTCAGAAGACAGTATGGAGAAACAAAGCGGTTGTTGATACCTATGAACCCGGATCAACCTTTAAACCTGTTACATCAGCGGCAGGACTCGAAGAAGGTGCAATAACACCAGAGACTCAAGTAACTGATGCAACAATAAAGGTTGGTGGATGGCCTATTAATTGCTGGAAACCTAACGCTCATCTTCATGAGACCTTTAGAGAGGGTGTATATAACTCGTGCAATCCTGTATTTGTAAGGCTTTCACAAAAATTGGGTATAGATAAGTTTTACAGCTATGTCAAAGCTTTTGGACTTTATAAAAAAACAGGAATAGACCTTCCTGGTGAAGCAGGAAGTATTATGCATAAAAATCCTGCAGAGGTAGATATGGCCGCAGCATCATTTGGACAGCGTTTTCAAATCACACCAATCCAGCTGATCCAGGCATATGGTGTCATAGCAAATGGGGGAGACCTTATTACACCTCATGTTGTGAAAGAAGTTGTAGATGATTCTGGTAATGTTATAAAAAAATTCGAGCCGAAGGTTGTCAGAAAAGTCATATCAAGACAGACATCAGATACTTTGGTATCAATATTACAGGGTGTTGTTGATGTAGGTACAGGTAAAAACGCCCGCGTACCAGGATATAAAATAGGAGGAAAGACAGGTACATCTGAAACAATAAAAGATAAATCTGGTAAATATGAATCTCTTAAACCTGCATCTGGACAATTTGATAGGTTTATTGCTTCATTCTCTGCAATCGCGCCCACTGATAACCCCACCCTTTGCGTTTTGGTGATTCTGGATTATCCGGATCAGTACCTGCATGGAGGAGGAATGATTGTAGCACCAGTTGTAGGAAAGCTGATAGATGAAATTTTAACGTATCAAGGCGTTGAAAAAGAATATACTGAAGAAGATAAAAAACTTATGAAAAAAGAGGTTCAGGTTCCTGATGTAAAGGGTAAGACAGTTGAAGAAGCTATAAAGCTGTTGAAACAAAACAAGCTTGAGTATAAAATAGAAGGAAGCAATAAGGATTTGAAGGCAATTGTACTAGCGCAGACTCCAAAAGCCTTTGCTCTATTACATGAAAATTCATTTGTTATACTATATACATATAAGCCTGAAAGTCAGGCTACAGCAACGGTACCAGATGTAAAAAACAAGTCGATATCCGAAGCTACGGAGGCCTTTAAGGCAGTTGGACTAAATATCAGTATAGATGGTACGGGCACAGCAGTTAGCCAAGATATAGATGCAGGTAAGGTGGTAACTAAGGGGAATGTAATAGAGGTTATGTTTAGAAATGTTGTTTCAGACTAGTCACAAACCTATTATGTAATATGGTGGTAAAATAAGGTAATAATTATTAATAAGGGTTATTATTTGAAATCAAACAATTTGGAGGTGTTTTAGGTGCTACTTCGTGAATTAATTAAGGGCTTAGATATTAAAAGCATACAAGGAAGTCTTGATTTAGATATTGATGGCATTGCATATGATTCAAGAAAGACAAGACAGGGTGCTTTGTTTGTGTGTGTTGAGGGGACAGTTGTGGATGGACATCTATACATAAATGATGCTATTGAAAATGGAACCAAGGCTTTCTTAGTGCAAAAGCACATGGAGGTTCCAGAAGGCATAACTCTTGTAGAAGTTGAGGATACCAGATACGGATTAGCAAGTGTTTCAGATGCTTTTTTTGAACATCCTTCGCAGAAATTTAATTTGATAGGTATTACTGGTACAAAAGGTAAAACTACTACATCATATATGGTTAAGTCAATTCTCGCGGCTGCAGGCCACAAGATAGGCCTTATCGGCACAGTGACAAATCTTATTGGCGATGAAGTTTTGTACGCATCAAGAAATACTACACCAGAGTCTTATGATTTGCAGAGTATATTTAGTGAGATGGTGGAGCAAAAAGTGGATAGTACGGTAATAGAGGTGTCATCACAGGGATTAGACCTGCATAGAGTTGCAAAATGTGATTTTGACATTGGCGTATTTACTAATTTTTCTAGAGATCACATAGGGCCTAAAGAGCATGCAACTTTAGAGGATTATTTTAATGCAAAAGCAAAGCTATTTAAAATGTGTAAGCAAGCTATTATAAATATAGATTGTGAGCATGGCAGGAAAATGGCTGAACTAGCAGAGTGTCAGGTTATAACTTATGGACTGGGCGAGAATGCAGATATAAGAGCTACAGAGATAGTGAAAAAGACCTCACATACCTCATTTAGGATTACATCCCAATGGGGTAGCACTACAATTGAGACAAATCTTCAGGGTGAATTTAATGTATATAATGCTCTTGCCGCAATCGGGTCATGTTGCCTAATACCTGGAATACAACTCGAACATGTGAAGGCAGGTCTGCTTAATGTAACTGTTCCAGGCAGAATGGAAACTGTACCAACTGATGGTAATTATTCTGTTCTAATAGATTATGCTCATACGCCTGACAGCTTGGAAAAGGTTCTCGCAACTGTGAAGGAATTTGCACAGGGTAGAGTTGTGAGCATGTTTGGATGCGGTGGTGACAGGGATAGGGGGAAAAGACCTGAAATGGGTATTATTTCCGGAAGTATTGCCGATTTTACTATAATTACCTCTGATAATCCAAGAACAGAGGAACCAGAGAGAATTATAACAGATATAGAGGTTGGAATTCAAAAAACTAATGGGAAATATATTAAAATAGCAGATAGAAGGCAAGCAATAAAATTTGCACTTGAAAATGCTCAGGAGGGCGATATAATTGTTTTGGCAGGTAAGGGACATGAAACTTATCAGCTCTTTAAAGATAAGACCATTCACTTTGATGAGCGAGAGGTAGTAGACGAACTACTTAAGGAACTCGGCAGAAGATAGTATAGTTTAAGTGATTTAGCATAAAAAAAGCTTTTAGAACATGGAGGTTATAATGATTTCATTTGACTGTGCACAGTTAGTTGAAGCAGTGAAAGGACAGCTATTATGGGGGACAGCTGAGCAAGTGTTTGTGGGTGTCACAACAGACTCTAGGAAAGTAGCTCAAGGTAATCTGTTTATTCCTCTAGTAGGTGAAAAGTTTGACGGACATGATTATATTGAGCAATGCTTTAGAACTGGTGCAGCAGTTTGCTTAACCGAAAAGCCAATACCACAGATGTTTAACGCTACAGCTATTTTAGTGAATGACACAGCAAAGGCACTCCGAGATATTGCTACTTGGCATCGAAATGGGTATAATATACCTGTTGTAGGAATTACTGGAAGTGTAGGAAAGACAAGCACAAAGGACTTAATTGCCTGTGTATTAGCAAAACAATATGAGGTGCTTAAGACGCAAGGCAATTTTAACAATGAGATTGGACTACCCTTAACGCTTCTAAATCTTAATAGCACACATGAGATCGCAGTCATTGAGATGGGAATGAGTGGCTTTGGAGAAATTAGTAGACTTACAACAATTGCACAGCCTCAAATTGCTGTCATCACAAATATTGGAGTATCCCACATAGAAAAGCTGGGCTCACAGCAAGGAATATTAAAGGCTAAGTTAGAGATTCTTGAAGGGCTAAAGCCAGGAGGCTTGGTTGTTCTAAATGGTGATGACCCTTTACTCCGAGAGCTAAAAGGAAAATTGAATTTTAATACAGTATACTATGGGATGGATACTGAACTTGACTATGTTGCTCAGAATTATGAGTCTTTAGGAGAGACTGGAACACGATTTAATATTAAACTGGGAAACCAAACCTACAAAGTGGCTATTCCAGTACCTGGTGTTCACAATGTTTATAATGCACTTGCTGCCATAGCAGTAGGAATTGAAATGAACATACCAATGAATGTAATTATTGATGGAATAGCTCAGTATAGCCCGGGAAACATGAGACAGAATATAATTTCATATAACGGTATGAAATTAATAAATGATGCTTATAACGCCAGCCCACAATCGATGCAGGCGGCAATAAATGTGTTGGAGGAGCTTTGTTCAAAAACACGTGGTATAGCAGTTTTGGGTGATATGCTTGAAATGGGTGAAATGGCGAAAGAACTACACTACTCGGTAGGTTGCTTTATTAAAGATAAAAAAATTGATTATTTGATAACAGTGGGCAAGGATTCTATGAATATAATGCAGGCAGTAGCTGATTCAGGTAATCAAAAAATAAAATTACAACATTTTGATAATAACAATGAGGCACTAAAATATATATTGAGTTTTATTAGACAAGGAGACTATATTCTAATTAAAGGCTCAAGAGGCATGAAAATGGAACAGATTTCTGATGGAATAATGAAGTCTGAGATTTAAGTTCCATACTAAAAACAGGGGGGAAATTGTATTGTTTACTTTTTCTTTGACATCTGAACATATATTAGCCTTCGCGGCTGCGTTTGTACTGGCACTTATTGCAGGACCCATTTGCATCCCTTTTTTGAGGAGATTGAAGTTTGGACAAACAGTGAGGGATGATGGACCACAAACTCATTTAAAGAAAATGGGTACACCAACAATTGGTGGTCTGATATTTCTAATCCCCATTATGCTAGTATCGCTGTATTATTCTCAAAAATACCCTGATATAATACCTATCCTACTTGCAACCTTAGGTTTTGCTGCAATTGGTTTTGTAGATGATTTTATTAAGGTTGTTAAGAAAAGGAAAGATGGACTTTTTGCAGGGCAAAAGACGTTTATGCAATTAATAGTATGTGTAGCATTTGCTTTTTATGTCATTAGATATACTGAAGCAGGAAGCTCAATTGTAATACCTTTTACAAACTTTGTAATTCAGCCCGGGCTATATTTTCTTTTCATAGTGGTATTTATGTATTTCTTTTCAAATGCAGTAAATCTTACCGATGGGTTAGATGGGTTGTGTGCAGGAGTAACTTTGGTAGTTACAATATTTTTTACAATAGTTTCAATTACAAATCCCGAATGGGGATATATCAAGGTGTTTTCAGCGTCAATTGCCGGTGGCTGCCTTGGCTTTTTAGCCTTCAATATTCATCCTGCAAAGGTATTCATGGGAGATACTGGTAGCTTGGCATTAGGAGGCGCATTAACGGCTATTGTAATCATGATGCGTATGCCCCTTATTCTGTTTATTGTTGGTGGAATATATTTAATTGAAGCAATTTCTGTTATTTTGCAGGTTGGTTCCTTTAAGTTAACTGGAAAACGAATATTTAAAATGGCTCCAATTCATCATCATTTCGAATTAAAGGGTTGGAAGGAAACGAAGGTAGTAGCAGTCTTTATAGTTATAACTGTTGTACTTGCAATTGCCTCCTTGATTATTATAGGAGTGGGTAATTTCTAATAACTAAGTCTTCTATAAAGTGGAATGAATAATTAGTTGTTTTCATATAATCAAAATATGTAATAAGGTAAAAGGCTGGAGGTAGTCGATGAAGAAAAAGAACAAAAAGCCTTTCGATTTTTGGATATTTGCATCAGTAATTTTGTTGCTTTCAATAGGTACGATAATGGTATTTAGCTCAAGTTATTATTTTTCGGTAAAGACAGTGGGTAATTCATTTTATCTCTTAATACCACAATTGAAATATATGATTTTGAGTATTATAGTGCTGATAGTTACAATGAATTTTGATTATAGAAAGTGGGGGAAATTGTCTCCGCTTATACTTATGGTATGCATTGGATTATTAATTCTTGTGCTTATTCCTGGAGTAGGAGTGGTGCGTAATGGTGCTCGAAGATGGCTGCCTGTTGGAGGACAGCCTTCTGAAATGGCAAAACTTGGGCTTATAATGTTTCTTTCCTTTAGTTTATCTAAGAGAAAAGATGTTTTACAGTCGTTTATGAAAGGATTACTTCCATATTTAGCGTTGATTGGCTTTGTTGCAGGATTAGTAGTAATCGAACCTCATCTAAGTGGAGCCTTGATAATCGTAATTACTGCAAGTATAATATTGTTTTGTGCGGGTGCAAAAATTTCCCATTTTGTTGCAATTGCCATACCAGGAATATTGGCAGTAGTTGGAGCGATTTTCTTTTCATCATACAGAAGTGACAGAGTAATGGCATGGATAGATCCTTTTAAGTACAAGATGGATGAAGGCTGGCAAACAGTACAATCACTGCTAGCAATTGGGTCAGGTGGGCTATTTGGACGTGGACTTGGACAGAGTATGCAGAAGTATCTATACATACCTGAGCCTTACAATGACTATATATTTGCAATACTGGCTGAAGAGCTAGGATATGTAGGCACTTTGTTTGTAATGCTGCTATTTTTGGTATTTATCTGGCGAGGAATAAAGGTTGCTATGAATGCACCTGACATTTTAGGAAGCTTGATGGCCACAGGTATCACATCTTTGATTGGAATACAGTTTCTTTTTAATATAGCTGTTGTAACAAATTCTATACCATCTACAGGTATTTCACTTCCCTTCTTTAGCTATGGAGGGACGTCACTGATATTTTTGATGTTTGGTGTTGGAATACTGCTTAATATTTCTAGATTTTCAAACTATGAAAGATTTTGAGGTGAAACAGTTGAAGGTTTTAATAGCAGGGGGAGGAACTGGAGGCCATATAAATCCAGGACTGGCAATTGCAAAATATATCAAGCAACAAGAACCGCAAACAGAAATTACTTTTGTGGGTACAAAGAAGGGTCTTGAAACTAAGCTTGTACCAAGAGAAGGCTATAAACTAGAGACTATAACAGTTAGAGGCTTCAAAAGGAAACTTTCCTTTGACACTATTATAGCTGTAAAAGAGTTAATACAGAGCTTTTTTGAGGCGTCAAAGCTTATTAAGAAAATGAAACCAGATGTTGTAATAGGTACAGGTGGTTACGTATGTGGGCCTGTTTTATATGTTGCTGCCAAAAAGGGAATACCTACGTTGATTCATGAGTCAAATGCATATCCAGGTGTAACTAATAGACTACTTGCAAAGTATGTCAACTATGTAGCTGTCAGCTTTAAAGAATCAGAGAAGTATTTCAAGGAAACTGTAAAACTAGTTCATACAGGTAATCCTGTCAGACAAGAGCTTTTGAATGCAAATAGGCTTGATGTAATAAAACAGCTAGATATCTCTCCTAATAAGCCTTTAATAGTAGTAATGGGTGGTAGTAGGGGTGCAAGAAAGATAAATGAGACTGTCGCAGAAATGCTAAACAATAACTTCAAAGGTGAATTCAATATAATTTTTTCAACAGGTGAGGCCCAGTATGAAGCCATTAATTCTAGTATGAAAATAGCTGATAAATATCAAAAATTGGTCAAGGTAGTACCATATATTTACGATGTCGACAAGGTCTATGTGGCTAGTGATTTGATGATTTGCCGAGCTGGCGCTATCACAATCAGTGAGCTTCAGACCATGGGCATTCCATCAATACTCATACCATCCCCATATGTTACAGCCAATCATCAGGAGCATAATGCTCGCTCACTTGAGAAAGATGGCGGCGCAGTGGTTATTTTGGAGAACGAATTAAATGCAGATATTCTATACAAGCAAATTTGTAATTTGATTGCAAATAAGGATGTTTTAGAAAAAATGGCAGGGGCTGCTACAAAAAATCGTATGACTGATTCTGCTGAGAAAATTTATTCATTGGTTAGGAAAATAATGTAGAATACTATAAAAATTTATATTGAAATAAGACTGTTGCAAAACTAACTGAGAAAGTTGGTTCTGTTGCAGTTCTTTTTTGATTCTTTAAATATCAGCAGGGGATGCTTAGTACATTTGGACAATATTGGACATATTTACCATAAAAGCAATGAAAAAAATCAGTTATTTTGTAGACTTTAGCAAAAACATATGATACACTTATTTGCGAATAAAAAACTTTTAAATTAGTCCCGAGAGGCTAGTAAGGGTACATATTGGGGTATTAAGTACTTTTCAATTAGACAAACCCAACCTTACTGCGCCAAGCTCAGTAAGGTTTTTTATTTACAAATATTTTATTTTAAAGGGGATTGAAGAATATGTCAGAGAGAAGAGTAATTCAGGTAAATGAAAAAGTTCCTTTTCTAAAAGCATTGCCTCTTAGCTTTCAGCATTTGTTTGCGATGTTTGGAGCATCAGTATTGGTACCATATCTTTTGAATAATGCATCTGGGAAACCAATACAAGTTATTGATACATCCTTGGTACTTTTAATGAATGGTATAGGAACACTTATATACCTCTTCATTTGTCAAGGTAAGTCACCTGCATTTTTAGGTTCAAGTTTTGCATTTATTGCTCCTGCTGTATCTGTATTAACGGGTGAAGGAGATGTTGTAGCAAATTTTCCAAAAGTACTTGGTGGATTTTTTGTAGCTGGTGCAGTTTTTACTATTGTTTCGCTAATAGTTGGAAGAGTAGGAACCAAGTGGCTAGATATTGTATTACCTCCTGCAGCAATGGGACCTATAGTTACTCTAATCGGACTTGAACTTGCTGGAACCGCTATGACTATGTCAAAAGCATTCCCAGCTGATACTACTGGACAATTTAACAAATATGCAATCATTATTGCTATCAGCACATTAGCTGTTGCAATTCTAGGAACACTTTTATTTAGAGGATTTCTATCATCCATTCCAATTCTTATAGCAGTATTATTCGGATATGGATTAACAGTAGTAATAAATATATATGTTCCTGGTTTAATAGATTTTGCTAGCATAACTAATGAGTCTTTCTTTTCAATGCCAAAGTTTGTAACACCACAATTTAATTTAACAGCAATCTTAGTTATTGCTCCAGCTGCTCTGGTTGTAATTTCAGAGCATATCGGACATCTTTTTGTTACAAGTAATATTGTAGGTAAGGATTTGATGAAAGACCCTGGTCTTCACAGATCAATGCTCGGTGATGGACTTTCAACAATGCTATCAAGTATTTCTGGTTCAGTTCCAACAACTACTTATGGTGAAAACATGGGAGTTATGGCAATTACAAAAGTATATAGCGTTTGGGTAATTGGAGGAGCAGGTGTTATTTCAATACTAATAGCATTCTTGGGATATTTTAAGGGAGCTATTAATAGTATTCCAGTACCAGTAATGGGCGGTGTTTGTTTGCTACTCTTTGGTGTAATTGCAGCCTCAGGTATTAGAATGATGGTTGAAGCAAAGATAGACTATAGTAAATCAAAGAATTTGGTTCTCACAGCTGTAATATTTATATTTGGTATAAGTACAGCATATAATCCAATTAAAATTTTTGATACAGAATTTAAAGGAATGGTTGTTGCAACTATTATTGGTATCGTTTTAAGCTTAATTATAGCAATATTTGAAAAATTAAAGCTTACAAATGATTAAAATGAAGAAATAAAAGGCTTAAAATATAAATCATAAATAAAAAATCCTTCTTTCCACTTCGAAAAATGTAGAAAGAAGGATTTTTTTCTATAAAAATATTTTAATTTGTTACAAAAATATACAAATTTTGCATAATGTACTTGAAATAACGAACTTTATATGCGATAATATTATAAATGTTATTAAGATAATACATATTTTTACAGGGAGGTATTTTATGTTTAAAATGGATGTTGAAAAGACAAAGAAAGTTTTTACAATTATTGCAGCTGGTTTCTTTTCATTGCAGGAAGGCATGGATTTTATTTCAGAATATAGCTCAAAAACCAAAGAGTTTGATCCAAAGGAATTTACATTAATCGTTGATGGAAAAGATGTAAAGGCATCAGCGCAGGATGTGGCAGAGCAATTAAAAAATATGATTATGTTGTATATGAGTGTTCCTTTTAAGAAGAGGATTGTTATCCAACAGGATTCTGCTGTTGCGACAAGCCAAACAAAACGATTGGCTAAAGATATTCCGGGATTTGATACTATTATATTTGTTAATTCAATGGAAGAAGCTATTACAAAGTTATAAAGAGTTAAAAACCTCACTTCACATGTGTTCAAATGAAATGATTCCTTTATTGGAGACCGGAGTCAATTTACATTAACGAAGAAGTGAGGTTTTTTATAAAGATTTTATAGTTTGTATAATAACGCACATATGTTATATCCAGCGCCTACAGAACAAAACATTATATAATCCCCACTATGTATTGTCTCATTGACTAAAGCTTCATTAAATGCAAGTAATGGACTAGTAAGTCCAGTGTATCCATACTTATCACCAATATAAGTAAACTTATCAAAATCAAGCCCCATCATATCTAGTGTTGTTTCAGCATCAGGTCTTGAAAATTGGGAAAAGAAATATTGTTTTATAGCATGCTTACTTATATCATATCTATCAAAAAGTACACCCATAAGATCAACCCATTCTTTACATATAAAACTTGTATCAAAAGGATCAAGCTTTAATTTTTTATCTTCAACATCAACTGCAGGGTTATACATGTTAGTAAAGCCGCATACAGGAAATTGAAAGGTAGCTCTTACTACAGGATCGGTTTTAAAGTTTGTATCAATAAATCCTCTTTTTTGAGGTTCTTCTACTTTTTCCAAAATAATAGCTACAGCTGCATCAGCCAGGTTGGAATAGCATACAGGATCACCAACACTTGCAATAAGGCTTCCCATAAAACTACCGACAACAAGTGCTTTATTTATCCTTGGGTTACTTATAAGTATGCGACTTGCAACATCAATGGCAGATAACATACCAATACAATTTGCATTCATGTCAAATATTTGATTTGCATTGGAAGTTTTTAATTTATCATGTAGTAGTAGTGCATTTGTGGGAACTAACATCTCCGGACTGTCTGTACCAAAAATAATTAAATCAATTTCTTCTGGGTCTATATTTGCTGATTCTAAGGCTTTGATTGATGCTTCGTATGCCATTGTAATAACATTTTCTTTTTCAGCATCTGCAATAAATCTAGTACTCCTGCCTAGGTGATTAACCAGCCCGGAGACGTCAATTCCTAAGTCTTCAAAGTGTTTGACATACAAAGAATTATCTTTTTGTTCTACTGGATGGTATGTTCCAATTCCTTTAAAAATAATGTTCTGATTCATTGAATCACTCCTTAGTCTATTTTTAAAGAGTATAATAGAAAATAACTCAAATTGCAAGAAAATATTAACAAAAAATACACAATATAACAAAAAGATAACAAATACACAAGGTAACAAGAACAAAAGATAACAAATACATAAAGATAAATTAGAAAAGCCACTAACTCAAAAAAATCCTTCTTTCCACTTCGAAAAATGTGGAAAGAAGGATTTTTTTTGGTTTACGAACTTTTTCTAGATTTTAGTTTCATTCTAAGGAATTTTCTTTTTCGTCTTAATTCAGATGGATAAATAAAGACATCATTATCAATGAGACCAAGAGAGTAATCAACAATTTTTTTGGCGGATTCATGGTCAAAAAAGTCTCGCTGAGCCTTTTTAATTTCATTTAGTCCCTTTGCATTATCAGATAATAAATTTGATACAACACTCGACAGATTTGAAGGATTTTCGCAAAATATGCCAAGGTTATTTCTAACAGCAAAATCGGGATTTTCTTGCTCTTGTCCAGGTAATGCTCCAGTTATAATAAGGGGAACATTACAAGCAACGGCCTCCATCATTACATTTGGGCTTCCTCTAGTAAAGGCTATATCAGACGATAACATATAATCTTGAATGTTTGTAACAAATCCGAGAATCTCAATTCTACCAGGATATTGCTGAGATAACGTTTTTTCGAGTTTTTCTTTCAACGCTTCATTTCTACCTGCTATAATGCGTACTTTACAATTAAAATCATCCAAAAGAATTTTTGAAATTATACTCATATCTCCAGAACCTTCACCACCACTCATAATAAGGCATTCAAGAGGTCTATCCAAGATACAATCACTTTTTCGAATATTGGCAGTAATATGTTGTGTAAATCTTGATCTTACAGGGAAACCAATTACCTTTATGGATTGCTCAGCAACTCCAAAGCCCAAACATCTCTGCTTTGCTTCCTCAGTAGGACAGATAATACAATCTGCCCTTTTATCAGCCCACATTGGAGATATACTGACTAAATCAGCGACAAAGGTAACGAAGGGTATATTAATTTTATATTCCTTAAGTATGTTTAAAATTGGTGTATTGAAAACAGGATGAACACATAAAATTAAATCTGGTTTGAGTTTTCTTAAAAGCTTTATGAAATTTTCTCTTATTGTTAATTCAGTAAATTCATGAACAAATAAGGGGTTTCGTTTTGAAATTTTCCAAGCTAATTTCCAAAGTTCTTTAGCATTTCGTGTAACCATACCATAGGATTTGCCTATCTTGATCCACATATTTCCACCTAAATCAAAACCATCTATAATATTCAAACAAACGTCTTCGTGAAAATTGAACTGCTCCTGTAAAGCCTCACTAATACTTTTGTGACCATGTCCAGTGTAATCAGAAGAAATTATTACAACATTTTTCATGTTTTAAAGCCTCCAAAAAAAATTTATTAAAAATAAATCATATGCTCACATCTTAATTATATAATAATACATTTTACTCATAAAAAGATAGGTGCTATATGTTAAAATTTGCAAAAACCTTAGGAATAATTTTAACGTTATATTGTACGAGTTATAAATTGAAATGTTTGATTTGTTTTATAATATTTAAAATTCGTTATAAACACATTGTACTATTCATATATTATCTCAACGGCATTACTAATCTTCCACTCCAAAAGTGGAAGCTAAGTGCTGCCAAGTTTCGAAATAAGGGCGACTAGAGTTCAGATGGGAAAGCACCATCTGAACTAAGTCTTCTTTATCTCAACGGCATTACTAATCTCCCACTCCAAAAAGTGGAAGATAAACAGAGTTCTTGGATTCAGAGGTGTTTTTTGCCCTCAGAATCTTAGAAATCGTTATCCAGGGTCGTAGCACCGCTTATCTTATCGCTTTATAGCGGAAAAATTAGCGGTGGTAGACATCGGATAAGTGCTGCCAAGTTTCGAAATAAGGAAGGCTTGAATTCATAAGTACTGCTAGGATTCAAATAAGGGCGACTACAGAAAGCTGGGATGTGAGGCTGTTGAAAAAAACTATAAAGGTAATTTTGATAATTCTCATTATACTATCGAATTTAATTTGGACAGATTTAGCTACTGCGGATGATACTAATGATGATGATCCAATCAATAATTTGTTTGATAATCAAGAGAGTATTGAGACTATAGGAAATAAGATTCCCAAAATATCTGCAGGTGCAGCAATAGTTATGGATACCATTAGTGGCAGAGTTCTTTATGAAAAAAATGCGTATACAAGACGTTCTATTGCAAGTACCACTAAAATAATGACAGCTATAGTTGCTATTGAAAATGGAAATGATGATGAAGACGTTATTGTGAGTAAAAGGGCCGCAGCTATATCGGGTTCACAGGTTAATATAAAGGAGGGCAAGTCATATAAACTGGGCGATTTGATGAATGCTATGATGATCAGATCAGGAAACGATGCTGCAATTGCTATAGCAGAGCATGTGGGCGGTTCGGTTGAAGCCTTTGCTGAGATGATGAACCGTAAGGCAGCTGAGATAGGAGCAACTAATACTAATTTTGTCACACCGCATGGATTAGATGATCCTCAGCATTATTCAACAGCTTACGATCTTGCTCTAATAACTCAGTATGCATTAAAGAATGAGAAATTTTGCAAAATAGTAGGAACGAAGAATTCTACTTTTGAGGGCAATGGCATCACAAACACAAATGAGATGCTAAGTCTATATCCTGGTGCTGATGGTGTTAAAACTGGGTATACAGGCCAAGCTGGTAGGTGCTTGGTAACCTCAGTAACTCAAAATGGCTGGAGAATTATATCTGTAGTGCTAAATTGTGCTTCGAGACCTGTCAGAGCACAAAGCAGTAAGGTGATATTAGATTATGCCTTTGGAAACTACAAAAGCTATGAATATTTACAAAAAGGTCAAGAAGTTTCTGAAATTAAGCTTAATAAAGGGCTTGAAAATAAGATTTCAGTCTATTCAGATAGGGATATATCAGTCCCGCTAAAGCAGGAGGAAGTGGATAGAGTAGAAATAGCATATAATATTCCAAGGGTAGTGGAAGCACCAATTAAAAGTGACAGCAAAATAGGGACAATAGATTTTATACTAGATGGCAAATTACTTGCTTCTTCGGACATTATTAGCCACGACACCGTAGCAAGAAAAGATTTCTATTTTTATTTTGATTCAGTTTTTAAAACTTGGACTAAGCTTGTACAGAAATAAGAAAGATGGGATAATGTAGTTATAAATCAGTTAAATGTGAAGAATTATAGTAGTCAGCTAACACTGCTAGAATTTAAACAGCAAATTAAGAATTAATAAGGGGAAAATATTATTCATGAAAACAGTTTTAGTAGGAATCAATTCAAAATACATCCACACTTGCCTAGCTATATGGTATCTAAAGGCAAGTATTTTTAAAAATGAAAAGCTTAATAATGCCTGTAATGATATTATTTCAAGAGAATTCACAATAAATGATAATAAAGATAGTATATTATCTGAAATATACAAAGAAAAACCTGATGTACTAACCTTCTCCAGCTATATTTGGAACATAGAAATAATATTAATTCTGTCAAAAGAGATAAAAAAGTTATTACCACATTGCAATATAATTCTGGGAGGACCTGAGGTTTCATATGACGCTCATTTAGTATTAGAAGAAAACTGCGCAATAGATTTCGTTTTATGTGGTGAAGGCGAAGAAAATTTTCCAATATTATATGCTTCCCTATTAAACCATTCTGAAGATTATAAGCAACTCAGTGGTATTGCATATAGAACTGAAAACTCTATAGTGTATAAAGAAGGCTTCAGTCTTGTTCAAAATCTTGATGAAATAGAGTCCCCTTATACTCCAGAATTAATGAAGTCTGTGACAAATAGAATTGTGTATTATGAATCCTCTCGTGGGTGCCCCTTTTCTTGCTCATATTGTATTTCTTCAACTTTTAATGGTGTTAGATTTTTTTCTTTTGACAGAGTAAAGTCTGATTTAAATACGTTATTAACGTACAAGCCTAAGCTTATTAAATTTGTAGATAGAACCTTTAATTGTAATAAACAAAGGGCAAAGGAAATATTCAAATATATCATTTCTTTAGATTGTAATACATTGTTTCATTTCGAGGCTGCAGCAGATTTATTTGATGATGAATTGCTAGAGCTACTTAGTCATGCAAGAAAAGGTTTAATTCAGCTCGAAATAGGAATTCAGACTACAAATGCTAACGCTCTTGAAGAAATTGATAGAGTAACTGATCTGGACAAGCTATCTAAGAATGTTATTAATATACTCAAAACTGGGAATATACATGTACATGTTGATTTGATTGCTGGTTTACCCTTAGAAGACTTGGAATCCTTCAAAAAGTCGTTTGACTCAGTTTATGGTATGAGGCCACATAAACTTCAACTTGGATTTTTAAAGCTATTAAAGGGTTCTAAGGTACGAAATGAGGCCAGCAAACATGGGTTTACTTATAGAAATTATGCACCGTATGAGGTTCTGAGTAATAACTATGTATCTTATGATGATATATTATTGCTAAAGGATTTAGAAGAGGTTCTAGAGAGATACTTTAATTCTGCAAGGTTTGATAACTCCTTGGAATTTATCGAAAGCAATTTATTTTCTCATTCATTTGAGCTATATTACAAGCTTTCTGTTTTTTGTAGAGAGGGTGGGTATCTTGATAGGCCTATATCCTATAGAGAAAATATTTCTATCCTGTATAAATTTTTTGAAAACATTAAAACGTATGAGAAAGATTTAGAGGTGTTTAGACAGAAAATGATATTTGATTTTCTCAGCTCTGATAGCTCTTGCGCTATACCAGAGTGCTTGAAAAGGGAGGGTGATTTGCTTAGCGTTAGTACTATTCATCAGTTGCTAAAGGATGATGAGTTTATCAAAGCATACCTTCCGGAATTTAAAGGCATTCAGACTAAAAATATATTGAAAAAGGTATTCTTTATTGTACTAAGGGACCATACTAAAGCTAGTGAAATAATAATGTTTGACTATTCACAAAGAGATCTCATGAATGATAAATTTAGGAGCGTTGTAATTAAAAATAAGTTTCCTCTTAAATAGTACTTGCGTACAAACAAGAAAGTAGATTTCATATACTATATTTGCTTGTTTTGCAACACCCCCGCTTATTTCATATCACCTTATATAACTCGTATTTTAATAGCCTGTTTCTAAAATGTATTGCTGATACAGTCTAACTCATATTCTAATTCATAAAATAGAGCACTCGTCTTATTTCAAACCTCATTTTCAAGGGTAGTGACTTGATTGTCTAATTTGCTGATTTCAACACACTTCAAAATGCCTCTGATCTAGCTTGGAGATTGAACAGAAGTCGGATAAAGTAAAATAACAGTAAAGCAAATGCAGAATTATGTCGAATATAAGTGCATGACTATTGTATAAATCCAAAATAAAGTGGATAATATTTTAATTTAAGGGGTAAAGTATGCACATATTTATTTTATTTATAGGTTTGATTATAGGCGTTATAGTAAATAGTATAGCGGATTGTATATCATATAGTATAACTAAAAATACAGTAAAAACAGTGAAGGTTGTTGTACCAATTATTTGTGGTTTAGCTTTTGAAATTCTATTTTTACGATTAGACTTTACCATTATGTTAGGGAAGGCAATGGTGATGGTAACATTTTTAATTATAATTTCGATTATTGACCTTAGGCATAAAATTATACCTGATTTTATGGTTGTTTTTGCTTTAGTTATTGGAATAATGTTTTCACTTCTAGCTAGGGCATCACTTTTAGATACAATACTTGGAATGCTAGCTGGTGGAGGGATAATGCTTTTATTGGCGCTTATTCCAAATGCTATGGGTGGTGGAGATATAAAGCTTATGTTTGCCATTGGAGCTTTTCTTGGGCTAAATAGAACCTTATGGGCACTTGCGTTAGCTTTTATTATATCTTCAATTATTAGTATTGCTTTAATTTTATTTAAAATAAAGGGAACTAAAGATTACATCCCCTTTGGTCCATTTTTGTCATTAGGAAGTATTATTTCACTATTGATTTTTATATAAAAAGTTTGACTTCTTATTTTAATGGAGGTGAGGGCTAGGGTATGCCTAATAATTTAGATATAGATGTTAGTTCAATTAATAAAATAATAAAGAAAATAATTGGAGAGATAGGCTTAAGCAGAGGACAGATACTTGATATTGTTGATAATTTAAGAAAAGAGCATGAAAAGAATAAACAACAGTTGGAAAATGTTAGGAAAGATATTACTAGCGTTATATATGAGGTTGATGAACTTGAAAACCAAGACAAAGCATGTAGAAGAAAACTAGCTCAAGTTTCTGCTAATTTTAATAAATATAATGAGGGTGATATTAAGGAGGCTTATGAAAAAGCATCTGATATAAGGGTTAAATTTTTTACAAAGAAAAGTGATGAAAAGATACTAAGAGAGCGAAGAGATAGTCTGGAAATGTCACTAAAGAAATTTTTAGTGAATATTGAGAGTGGTGAGAAGATAATTAATCAAATAAGTATTGCACTCAGTTATTTAGAGGGAGATATTCTTTCAGTTTTAGAATCGTCAGATAAAAATTCGGAAATGTTTATTGGTATAAAAATTTTAGAAGCTCAAGAAAATGAAAGACATAGAATTGCAAGGGATATTCATGACGGACCGGCCCAGCATATGGCCAATGTAGTTATGAAGGTAGATATTTGTAAGATGGTTATTCAAAAGGATATGGAAGAAGGGCTTAAGGAATTAGCAGATTTAAAGGACAGTGTTAAGATCGCTTTAAAGGAAGTAAGGAGTATTATTTTTGATTTAAGGCCAATGTCTTTAGATGACTTAGGGTTAAGCCAAACAATCCAGCAAACAGTCAATGATATTTCTCAGGAGTCAAATATTAATACGACGATAAAAATAAAACCAATTAAGACAGAAATAGAACCCATTATTCAGGTTGCAGTTTATAGAATTATTCAAGAAATATTCAACAATATTAGAAAGCATGCTAAAGCAAAGAATGCAGATGTAAAACTGGATTTTGGATCAAGATATTTAATGTTGGTTATAACTGATAATGGTGTTGGATTTAATGTGGAAGAAACCTTAAAGAGAGTAAAAACTAAAGGAGCTTCCTATGGGCTTATTGGTATTTTAGATAGAGTAAATCAGCTTCAGGGGGAAATTGTTATCAAATCCTCTGAGAGGGCAGGTACTACCTACACAGTAAAGCTTCCTATTAATCGAGAGGTGATAAAGGATGAAAAGCGAGGTAATTAGAATATTAATAGCTGATGATCATGAAATAATAAGGCAAGGTTTAAAGAGAATAATTAGTTTTGAAGAGGATATGGATATTGCTGCTGAGGCGGAAAATGGTGAAAAGGCTCTGACTATTTTAGAGCAGCAGGAGTTCGATGTTGTGCTGCTAGATTGCAATATGCCCATTAAAAATGGTATTGCGGTCCTTGAAAGTGTAAAGCAGCAGGGGGACAAAACTAAAGTAATAATGTTAACTGTTGAAAATGATAGAAAGACAATTCATACAGCAATAAATATTGGGGCAGATGGTTATATGCTTAAGGATTCAGCAGGAACTGAGATTGTAAATGCAATAAGAATAGTACATATGGGTGAAAAATATATTGATAAATCACTGGTTTCAATACTTTTTACAGATATAAAAATTAAGGAAAACTATGAACCTAACGTTTTGGACAAGCTCTCAAAAAGAGAGGTTGAAGTGTTGATTAATATCTCGAAAGGGCTTAGTAATAAGGAAGTCGGACAACAGCTGTATCTTTCGGAAAAAACAATTAAAAACTATGCTACAAATCTTTTTAGAAAGATAGGAGTGGAGGATAGAGTTCAGGCCACAATTCTTGCAATAGAAAATAATATCCGGGATTATTACACAAAAAAATATGAAGTATAGGCACAACTATATAATAAAACTGATTTTAAAAAGGAGAAATTTTAAGGCAATACGAGGTCAAGGAAGACGTAGGGACTTTGGTCCCTATTTTTTTATAACTTTTTTACATATGAAAAGTGACTTTTGAAATCTGCAAAACTAAATTGGGTTGGAATATAATAGACTCAAGAAGCAAGAAAAATAAATCTTAAGAGGAGGAATTTAAATGCTACATAAATTTTTAGGATACGGCTTAAGTAAAGTAAAAGAACAAAAAGGACAGGGTATGGTTGAGTATGCGCTAATAATAGGACTTGTAGCAATAGTAGTTATTGCGGTATTAGTTCTACTTGGACCAGCAATCGCTGCAAAATTCCAGAGCATAATAAATGCACTTACTCCTGCAGCAACATAGTAAAATGTTGTTGCAATGCTACAAAAATACTCTAATCGCAGCGGAGGATTAGAGTATTTTTGTAACAGTAGGGAATTAAAAATGAGTGCATATTAAAAGGAAGTGGTTATGTGAGAAGCTTAAAAAACCAAAAGGGACAGGCCATGGTGGAGTTTGCCATAGTACTACCAATACTTCTTTTGCTAGTGATGGGAATATTTCAGTTTGGAATGATGTTAAATTCATACATTACTATTTCAAATGCATCAAGAGAAGGGGCAAGAGCAGGGATTATAGGAAGCTCTGATGAGGAAATTACGCAATTGATTATAGCTACTTCTCCTGTTTTAGAAGCCCCTAATTTAACAGTAAATATAACTCCTAATAGCGATGCAAGAAAATCTGGAGAGACTCTTACTGTAAATGTAGCCTACAACTATAAGTTGACTGTTCCAATTATAAGTAGTCTTTTCAACAATGTAGTAGTGCTAAAGGGGCAGACCTCCATGAGAATCGAGTGAGGTGTAACTAGATGAAAAAATTAGACAACAAAGGAAACGTTTCCATCATCTTATGCTTATTGATTACTATACTATTAGGTCTTTCGGCATATGTAATTGATGTAGGTATGATTTATATAGAAAGAATAAAATTATCAAATGCAATTGATGCAGCGGCCTTGGCAGCCACACTTGAGTTGCCTAATGATGATATAAAAGCAAAAGCCGTAGCCATAGATTATCTTCAAAAAAACAATGTAAACCCAAATCAGACTACCATCGTCATTGGCTCTAATAATAAAAGTATTCAAATTGAAGGAAGCAAAAATGTTAAACACATGTTTGCTCATATAATTGGGATAAGTAGCAGTAATGTGAAGGCTAAAACAAAAGCTATTGTTGCACCAGCAAAATCAGTAAGCGGTGGTTTAAGACCTTTCGCAGTGGAAGCTTACGATTTTTCCTATGGTGATTTAGTAACTCTTAAAGAAGGTGCGGGGGATGGATACCATGGCAATTATTGCACTGTCGCACTTGGTGGAAGTGGTGCAAATGTTTTTAGAGGAAATGCACTATATGGTTATAGTGGAATCATATCAGTCGGTGATTATATAGATACTGAACCAGGTGATATGGCAGGAGCAGCCAATGAAATAAAAAAAAATATTAACTCTGAAAACAGCACATTCGATAATTTTTCAAGGGATTCAATCAGGTTATGGACAATACCGCTAGTAGATTCTTTAGATGTAAATGGGCAGAAAGCAGTATTAGTAAAAGGCTTGGCAACGTTTTATGTAGAGAACGTAGATAATAAGGCTGGCAAAATAGAGTTTTATGGAAGATTTGTTAGATTTGTTTTAAATGCTACAGTTGATGTGAATTTGAATGATACAGGTGCATATGGTGCAAAGCTGTCTAGATAGATAAAAGGTACAGGAGGGTGACATGAAGAATACAGCGCGAAAATTGATATTGATATCTTTTGTTTTAGCATTAATTGCTGCAGTTACTGTTCTTTTATACTTGAAGTCTTTGAAAGTACCAGATGAAATATTAAAAACGACAACTGTACTAGTAGCAGCTGATACAATACCTTCAAGGACTCTTATAGATAAGAAAATGATTAAAGAAATCCAAGTGGCAGATAAAGATATATTCGGTGATTATATTGACGACTATTCTAAAATTGTTGGCAAATATTCAAAGGAAACGATTTTTAAGAATGAAGGATTTCTTATTGATAAGCTTCTAGATAAAGAGGGAGATGAACTTAGCTTAAAAATTGATAGTATTCATAGAGCAATTTCTATTAGTGTCACAGGTGATTCGGGAGTTTCACATTTGCTAAAACCAGGAGACTCTGTTGACATCATTAATTACTTGGCTGAAAAAAAAGATGGAACAAAGATTAGACCAGATATGGCAAAAATCATTTTACAAAACATTGAGGTATTAGCAGTAGATAAACAACTTAATAGAGAAGAGAAAATAAATTTAAAGGCAAATGATGCAGAAAAAGCCCTTACCAATTTTTTGATTACTTTATCAGTTCCAACAACAGAACTGGAAAAGTTAGTACTTGCTGAAAGTATAGGGAGCATCAAATTGGCTCTTAGACCACTAAAGGTGAATAATACTATCCAAACGAAAGGAACTACCTGGGAGAATCTTTTTATCAGTGTTAATAGTGATAAGGGAGTAGCCACTAATGATGAAAACAATTCAAAAATTATAGGTAGTGTAAGTAAGAACAATGAAAAGTACACCAGCTATTGTGTAAAATTTGGAGATACATTGAAAAACATTAGTCAGAAATTTTATGGAAATGAGAAAAAATACACAATCATAATGGAAGCAAACAATATAAAGGATGAGAATGTAATATTAACTGGAAAAGTAATTAAAATTCCAATACTACAGTAGTAGGGGGATGAAACAATGAATAAAATCAGAATAATTATTGCAGATGATATTGAAGAAACTAGAAATGTAATAAAAAAGATATTGAGTTTAAAAAAAGAAAACATAGAAGTAGTAGGTGAAGCAGCTAACGGTGAAGAGGTACTTAGACTTATACCTAAGCTTAAACCTGACGTGGTTTTAATGGATATCAACATGCCAATATTAAACGGGCTAGAAGCCACTGAAAGAATAACAATGGAGTATCCTTCAGTAATAGTAATCATTATGTCTGTTCAGGCTGAGAGCGATTATTTGAAGAAGGCGATGTTCCATGGTGCTAAAGAATATATAATCAAGCCCTTTAATTATGATGCGCTAATTGAAACAATAACAACAACCTATGAAAAGTATAAGGAAATAAAAGTAAAGCTCACAAGCAGTGTAAATCAAATGAGAGATACCAAGGTTATAACCTTTTTTAGCTCCAAGGGGGGGGTGGGAAAGTCTGTTTTAGCACTTAATTCAGCAATAGTCTTAAGCAAGCAAACCAATAAAAAAGTACTTCTAATAGATTTAGATTTGCAGTTTGGGGATATTTCCATTCTGGTTAATCAATATAATCAAAAAACTATTCTTGATGTTGTAGATGATGGGCAAATAGACTCATATGAAAATATAAAACCGTACTTGTATAAATATAATAATAATTTTGATATACTCTTTGCCCCAGGAAAGCCAGAGGCGTCAGAATATATATCAAAAGAAACTGTTGAAAAACTAATGAAAGCCTTAAAGAGGCAATATGATGTAATCGTTGTAGATACAGGCATCAATTTTAATGATAATACTCTTTTTGTTTTAGATATAGCACATATTATACTTATGGTATCATCAATGGAAATTGTAGCTCTTAAGAATACAAAATTAGGGCTTAGAGTTATGGAATCTCTTGGATATGAAAAAGACAAGGTTAAGCTTGTTATAAATAGATTTAACACTAGCTATGGAATAAGAAAGAAAGAGATAGAGGAGGCCTTCACGGATGGTGTTTTTGCTGCTATACCAGACGAAGAAAAGATCGTTACTACTTCAGTAAACAAAGGTATACCCTTGTGTGAGGATAGCAAATATTACAAATTAAAAATAGGAAAAGCCATAGATATGATGTGCAAAGAATTGACGAAATAGGGGGATTCGCATGTCGCTTATAAAAAGGTTAGAAGAAATAAATGTAGATAAGAAAGCAAATAAACCTAATGAAAGAGAAGTTGATCCTTATTTTGAATTGAAGATGAGAATTCAAAATGGAGTAATAAAGGAGCTTGATATAGACTTCAATGAAATTTCTGAGCATAATGAGGAATTAAAACAAAAAATTGATTATATAGTCAGTAAACATATTGAAAAGGAATCACTAAATATGACTAATAATCTTAAGAAAAAGATAAAAGATGAGCTGTTAGATGAAATCATAGGCTTTGGACCAATTACAGGATTGTTAGCAGATAAAAATGTTACAGAAATTATGGTAAATGGCCCAGACCATGTGTATATTGAAAAAAACGGAAAGCTAGTGCTAACCGATGCCAAATTCAAAAATGATAATCATGTACTTCATGTTATTAAAAAGATAGTGGCTCCAATTGGAAGAAGAATAGATGAGAGCTCTCCAATGGTAGATGCCAGACTTCCGAATGGCTCCAGAGTAAATGCTATAATACCTCCATTATCCATTGATGGTCCCTCAATAACCATCAGAAAATTTGCTGAGGATCCCTTCAAAATAGGGGATTTAGTTAGCTTTGGTACCTTAACCTCAAAGATGGGAGAGCTTATAAAATACTGTGTAGAGGGAAAGCTCAATATTGTGGTTTCGGGTGGTACCGGAAGTGGTAAAACCACTACATTAAACGTACTTTCTTCCTTCATACCTGATGATGAACGTATAGTAACCATTGAAGATGCAGCGGAACTTCAGCTATCTCAAGAGCATGTTGTAAGACTCGAAACTAGACCGATAAACATAGAGGGAAAAGGAGAAGTTTCCATTAGAGATCTAGTTAAGAATAGCCTCCGAATGCGTCCCGATAGAATTATTGTAGGTGAGGTCCGTTCTGGAGAAGCCCTAGACATGCTTCAAGCAATGAATACAGGACATGATGGTTCATTAACAACAGGACATGCTAATTCACCAAGAGATATGCTATCTAGAATCGAAACAATGGTGCTTATGTCAGGTATGAACCTTCCAATTAAAGCAATCAGAGACCAAGTGGCTTCAGCTATTGACATAATTGTTCAGCAATCAAGACTTATGGATGGAAGCAGAAAAATCACGCATATAACAGAGGTTCAAGGCATGGAGGGTGATGTAATTATTCTTCAGGATATATTTAAGTATGAGCAAAAGGGTGTTGACAACAAGGGAAAAGTAAAAGGAGAATTTGTTTCTACAGGTATCATGCCAAAGTTTGTACAGAAGCTCAAGGAGAAAGGAATAAATATACTACCTGACATTCTGAGCTGATGGAAGCTAAAAAGTAGGTTCAATTGACTGTGAAAAAACCTTGGAGGTGAGAGTATATGCTGTTTGCAGCAGTAATATTGACATTTTTACTAGCATGGACCTTCATTAGTGCTGTGCTAATTACTTTATTTAATAAAGATAAACCTATTAATAAGCTTAAATATTTAGATGAGGATTTTGTCCTTTCGGAAAAGGATAAAAATAACAATAAAAATAGAAAGAGCATATTAAAAACCTTATCATCTATTGTACCTGAATCAAGGCTAAATAAAAAGAAAGAAAAAAAGCTAGAGCTTGAACTTATGAAAGCAGATTTAAATATTACTGTTGAAGAGCTATTAGTTATAAAAATACTCTCAGCCTCCGCTTTTGCTTTCTTGGCATTTGCAGTATTTAAGGACTATTTTATAGTTATTCTAGTCTATGTATTTATATGGAATGTTCCAAAATTTATTATTAAAAAGAGGAAAAAAGAAAAAATTAAACTCTTAGATAATCAGTTAAATGAGGGGATAACTATAATCTCAAACTCTCTAAAAGCAGGATATTCCTTCCTACAGGCTGTAGCGGTAGTGTCAGAGAAAACCAGTGATCCTTTTTCAAAGGAATTTAAGATATTGCTTAAGGAAATGAGCCTAGGAATTTCTGAAGAGGATGCACTGAGAAACTTGCTTAGTAGGGTAGAATCAGAGGACCTTAGGCTTATAATAAATGCTATCTTAATACAAAAGGATATAGGGGGAAACCTGTCGGAGATATTGGATAATATATCCGAAACCATACGGGAGAGGCAAAAGATAAAAAATGAGCTCAAAACCTTGACTGCACAGGGTAAATTATCAGGTATAATTTTAATGCTTATTCCTGTTTTTTTGGGAATAACAATTTACCTTTTTAATAAAGAATATGTTCTGGTTTTGTTTACAACTTCTATCGGATTAACTATGCTGGCGGCAGCTGTTGTCAGTGAACTGTTTAGATTACTAATGATAAAAAAGATTATCAATATTGATATGTAGAGAAAAGGGGGAAGGAACATGCTATATCTTGCAATTTTTATAATATTTTTATCTGTATTTTTTCTTTTGTATGGCGTATTAGCTATCTTAAATAGAGACAAAATAAAAATTGAGAAGAGGCTGAGTCAACTTAAAGATTCTAATATAGCAAATGAAGAAAAAATTGAAAGCAAGTCCTTTTCACAAAGAATACTAAAACCTTTTTATCAGAGCTTTAGCGAGGCACTATTAAAGATAACCCCAAGACAAAAGCTTGTAATTCTTAATAAAAGATTAGAAAAGGCAGGGCTTCTGAAAAACAACACTATGGGGAAATGGCTATTTAATAAGAGCATGGTTATCTTAATCTTTTCCGCAATAATAGGACTGTTATCGCTAGTGGTTGACCAAAATGTAATCAAGGCGTTTACTCTTTTGCTGCTGGTTATGATAGTTATTAATAATTTCTTCAACTTCTACCTATCAAGAATAATTGAAAAAAGAAAAAAGAAAATATTAAAGGATTTACCCTACACATTAGATTTAATTACAGTTAGTGTTGAAGCAGGTTTATCTTTTGATGGGGCTATGGCAAGAGTTATCAGCAATATAAGTGGGGACCTCTGTGATGAATTTTCAAAGAGTCTTAAAGAAATTAGAATGGGAATAGAACGTAAAATAGCCCTTAAGAAAATGAGTGAGCGCTGCGATGTAAAGGAGCTTTCTATGCTGATTTCTTCTCTAATCCAGGCAGATGAATTAGGGGTAAGCATAAGCACCGTACTGAGAATTCAATCTGCAAATTTGAGAGAGCATAGAAAACAAGCAGCTAGGGAAAAAGCTCTCAAAGCTCCTATCAAGATGATGTTTCCATTAGTTTTCTTCATCTTTCCAACAATTTTTATAATTATACTTGGTCCAGCTGTTATAAATATGATTAAAATATTTGGTGAGGGGTGATAACTTGGTTAAAACATTAGTATATGAGTCAGAGATTATTGCTGAAATATTTATAGCAGATAGTTTTATAACCAGATTTTTAGGATTTATGTTCCATAAAAAACCACATCATGAAGCTATTTTGATTAAGCCTTGTAATAGTATTCACACATTTTTTATGAGATTTCCTATTGATGTGCTCTTTATAAATGATGATATGAAAGTTGTTAGAAAGCTAAATAATCTAGGTCCTGGAAAACTTATTATGCCACAGAAAAAAGGTAAAATGGTTATAGAGGGCAGTGCTGGAAGGTTTAAAAATATTAAAGAGGGAGAAAAAATTATAGTATCTGCTATTCACAATGAAATCTCATGAATGATAAATATAGGAGTGTTTCCATTAAAAAATAAATGAAAACTTCTCTCTTAAAAAATCGGATTTTATTTTTACCTGTCTCCTAAATAAAATATTTTGTTTTAAGGTATTAAGCTGTTCATTTGATAATATTATGAAAATGAGCACATATATTTTAAAATGAAATATTTTTATTATTTAAAAATATAATTTGACCTTTAAATAATATTTACAACAAGGCAAAAAAGGGAGGTTTTTGAATGACCACACCGGAGTTCGATTTCAGAGCATTGATTCAAAAGGATAGGGATGAAAGGGTAAAAAAACAGTTCGAGGGTACTTTCCTAGATTATCTGAAACTGGTAAAAGCAATTCCAGAGGTAGCAATTCTTTCACATCAAAGGTTGTATGATCTAATAATCTCACAAGGCTTAGAGGCTGTAAAGACAGATGAAAACCCAAGGCTAAGAAGAATCTATGGTAATGATATTATTAAAAAGTATTCTTTCTTTGAGGATGACTTTTTCGGAATTGATAAAACTATAATGAAAATCGTGAGATACTTTCATTCTGCAGCAATGGCAGGAGAGGAAGCAAGACAGGTTCTATACTTGGTTGGTCCTGTGGGTGCGGGCAAATCTTCACTCATGGAAGCATTGAAGCGAGCTCTTGAGAGCGCAGATCCTGTTTATTCACTAAAAGGCTGTCCAATGAGAGAAGAGCCATTACATCTAATACCGAAGCATTTACGGAAAAATTTTGAGAATACACTAAATGTAAAAATTGAAGGAGATCTGTGCCCAGTTTGTAGATATAGACTGAAAAACGAGTATAATGGCGAGTATGAAAGCTTCCCAGTAGAATCCACGGGCTTTTCAATTAGATCAAGAAAAGGCATAGGTGTAGTACCTCCTGTTGATCCGAATAATCAGGATACGTCAATACTGATAAATTAGGTTATAATGATTGGCTTGATAAACTTGTTGAAATATAAATAGAGAATATACTCAAAACCGGTAAATAGGCGGTTTTGTATTTATACATAGCAAATCAACTTTCTTACATTAAAATGTGCTGGACCAACTTCATTAGGTAAGGTTGCTATATAATCATATCTTTTCATTATTATTAAATATAAAGTAACCCTCAAAACGACATTCCAAAGCTTCAGCAATTTTGTAAAGTTCCTGCTCAGAGAAATTGTTTCTGGTAAGTTTATTTGATAAGTTTTGGCTTGATGTACTCAACTTTGCTGCCAAATCCCCAACAGTCATTTTTTTACGTTTTAATATGATTCTTATTTTTTCACTCATGGATATCACTTATTTCACCTCAAAATAAATATACACTTATTTGTTTCAAATATCAATATATAATGTTTCTTGATATTACTTAGTGTATAAAAAACATTGTCAGATGAAACTGTAGAGTGTATAATGAAATAAATAGATTACATATATAATTATTGGGGGCTAATAAATGGGAAAAATCGTAGCAATAACTAATCAAAAAGGTGGGGTAGGTTATGTGAAGTAAACGCTTATGTTAAGTCACAACATAAAATATTTGTATTCAGCGCTTTTCTTGTTATCTGACTTTACATAATAGTCCAGAATTTAAATATGGTATATTAATGCCAAATA
>Ga0123336_10000296_pt1 | contig 51652 bp, 51 predicted proteins | sample SSSSmetaG_FD_96466 | JGI IMG/M metagenome (GOLD analysis project Ga0123336, IMG submission 96466) | Glacier valley bacterial and archeal communities from Borup Fiord, Nunavut, Canada, to study Microbial Dark Matter (Phase II) - ​SSSS metaG | ecosystem: Environmental > Aquatic > Freshwater > Ice...
AGTCGGGCGTGAACATTACGATCGGGCTGCCGGTGGTTCGGACGTCGGTGGCGATGAACTGGGGAGTGAAGCCTATGTCGGTTCGCTTGCCGATCATTTCGACTTCGTCGCCGAGGTTAATGTCAACAGCCTTATTGAGATGGACGGCTGCAGCAGGCGGGCATTATGAATCCGCGCATCGGAGTGTGTGGCATCAATCCTCATGCGGGCGAGAATGGGCTTTTCGGTCGAGGCGAGGAAGCTGAGAAGATACAGCCGGCGATTGATGCCTGCCTTGCGAAGGGGTGGAATGTGTAGGGTCCGCTGCCGGCCGATACGCTTTTCTTCCGAGCTTCGCGGGGAGACTTCGACCTGGTGGTGGCGATGTATCACGACCAGGGCCATGGCCCGGTGAAGGTGCTTGGGCTGGAGTCGGGCGTGAACATTACGATCGGGCTGCCGGTGGTTCGGACCTCGGTCGACCATGGTACGGCGTTCGACATTGCAGGAACGGGCAAGGCGGATGAACGCAGCATGATCCAGGCGACGCTGCAGGCGATTCAGCTTGCGGCTATTAATGCCTGAGTTCGCTTGAAGTAACTCGTGGGCAGCAGATGCTACAAAGCCTTCGATCTCGTGTGGAAACTCGAGGACGAAGGCTTTTGCGATGTGTCGTACTGCGGACTACTTCGGTAGAGCGTAGGCGACGTAGATGCCGCCCATTTGTGTGGATGGATCGCGGTCTCCTCCGCAGGCAATGACGACGTACTGGCAGCCATCGACCTCGTAGGTTGCGGGTGTCGCGTTGGCTGAGAGGGGCTGAGTGTCCTAGTAGAGCAGCTTGCCGGTGGCTTTATCGTAGACGTGGAATCTCTTATCGAGGACGGTTGCGCCGATGAAGAGGAGGTCGCCGTCGGTGACGACTGGGCCGCCGTAGTTTTCCGAGCCCGTCTCCGGGACGCCCTTGGCGGTGAGTGCCGGATAGGAGCCGAAGTTGATCTTCCAGACGTATTCGCCGGTGTCGAGATTGATGGCATTGAGCGTTCCCCACGGGAGCGAGTTTGCCGGGTAGCCTTCGGGGTCGAGGAACTTGCGATAGCCGGTGTTGTCGTAGGCGTGGATGCCCTTGGTGGATAACGCCGCGGCATTGGCTGCGTTGGTGGCTTCTACTTCTTTGCTGTCTCCGTTGATGAGGAATTCAGCGAGGGTGGACATCTCGGCACGTTTGAGCGTAGGAAATGCGGGCATGCGGCCGCGACCATGCTGAATGATGTGTATGATCTGCGAGATGTTCAGCATGCTGTCGATATCGACCAGCGAGGGGATGAGGGGTGGGCTGCCTTTGCGCTCGCTCTGGTGGCAGGAGCTGCACTGGGACTGATAGATGGGGCGGCCCGGCTCCCTGCAAGTGCGGGACAAGGCGTTGGTCATGCCGAATTCGTTGGAGTTGATGTAGATGATGTTGGTGGTTGGGTCGAAGGCGGGCCCGCCCCACTCCGCGCCGCCGTCGGCACCGGGGAACATTAGCGTCTCTTTGCCGGCCTAGTTGGGGATGAAGGGACCCTGACTGACGAGGGGGCGAAATTGTTTGACTGCCCACTCATGCGCCTCGGGTGTGCGCGTGGTGAGCATGTCTTCCGTGCGGAATTCGCGTGCGAGGGGAGCGGGCTTTACAGGTACGGGTTGCGTCTCCGACGTAACTTCGCCGGGCATGGTGCTGGCCGGGAACTTGCGGTACTCGATGGGAAGGAGGGGTGTGCCGTTTGCGCGATCGAAGACGAAGACGTAGCCCAGCTTCGAGGTTTGCACGACGGCGGGAATCTTCCTGCCATTGCGGTCGACGGTGACGAGGGCGGGCGGTGAGGGGAAGTCGCGGTCCCAGAGATAGTGCTTAACGCCCTGGAAGTGACAGATGCGTTTTCCGGTTGCCGCGTCGAGCGATGAGCGTGTTGGCAAAGAGACTGTCGCCGATGCGATCGGTGCCGTACCAATCGGTGGATGCGGAGCCGATGGGGATGTACACGATGCCGCGCGCTGTATCGACGGTCATGCCGCACCAGTTGTTGGCTGCGCCGGTGTAGGTCCAGGCATCCTTGGGCCAGGTTTTGTAGCCGAATTCGCCGGGGTGCGGGATGGTACGAAAGGTCCAGCGGAGTTTGCCGGTGTGAACATCGTAGGCGCGGATGTATCGAGGGGGGCTGGTACCTGCTCGGGCGTAGCGTCGCCAAAGATGATGAGGTCTTTATAGATGGCGCCGGGGCTGGTGGTTGAGACGGAGAGCTCGCTGGGGACGCCGCGGAGATTCTCGCGCAGGTCGATGCGGCCATTTTTTCCGAAGGTGGTGATGACTTTGCCGTTGGCGGGCTCGAGTGCGTAGAGGTAGTTGGCGACGCCGGCAGGAGGCGATTATCGTTGCCATTTCTCCAATAGACGAGGCTTCGCTCGGTTCTGGAGGGGACGGCGATGCCGGGTGACGTGAACTTCCGGAGGATCTTTCCGGTTGCGGCGTCGAGGGCGATGAGCTTCTGCGTGGGCGTATAGGCGTAGAGGACTCCGCCTACGAAGACGGGTGATGTTTCCAAGCCGCCCTTATCCCCGGTGTCATAGCTCCAGGCCTTCTGGAGTTGGGTGACGTTGGTGGTGTTGATCTGCTGGAGCTTGGAGTAGTGGATGTTAATTTGAAGATCCGCCGTAGACAGGCCAATCCGTCTGACCTTTTGCGGGTGCGATGGCGGCCTTCGGCTTCGGTGCCTAGGCGATACCCATAACGGTAACGATGCTGAATGCCGCAAGAGTAAGGTTGCAGAGTCGCTTCATTGGTTGGGGCTTCAGGGTCTGTTGGTTCACATCAGGCAGAGACGGTTCGAAGGCTGTTGCGAACGGCGCGTCGGCCGGACCGATGTTACGATTCGACCGACGTGAGATTCGTTGCGAAATGCGCACACTATGGAGCGCCGGAAGTGAGATGGCGGTACATGGCGCGAACCGAGGTGGCGTTGGCTTTGGCATCGGAGGCGATGACTCCATACTTCTTGAAATCGAGTTCGGTGGCGAGCTGGTCTACAGATTTGCCTGCTTTGATTCCCTGCTGGACCTGCTCCCGCATGCAGGCGAGGTAGTCCTTCTGTGCGCGAAGCACTTCAGGACCCGAGACTGGACCGTGCCCGGGGACGACTGTAGCGAGATTCCAGCTGATCATACGGTCGAGGGCGTTGAGCCAACCGGCGTAGCTGCCGTTTGGATCGCCGACGTTATTGCCGATGCCCCAAGTGACGCAGAGATCGCCGGTGGCGACGATCTTTTCCTTGGGGAGATAGGCGACGGCGTCACCGTTGGAATGAGCCGGGCCGAGGCGGATCATTTCGACGCGCTGGGTTCCGTCGTCGAACACGAGGCGATCGGAGAAGGTGATTCCAGCTACCTCCTCCCGTGCGCCCGCGAGGCTGTGTGCGGTGTCTTTCCAGTTTGCGAAGTTTTTGCTGGCACGGTTCTCGGCGTCGGTTGCCTCAGTGTTGACGATGATTGCGCCAATGTCCGTAAAGACTGAGTTTCCGAACGAATGATCGCTGTGGTAGTGCGTGTTCAAAACGTAGCGGATGGGCTTATCCGTGGTGGCCTTAATCTTCTGGATGATCTCGCGTGCGGCCCAGGGAAAGTTGGCGTCGATGACGACGACGTAGTCCTTGAAGATGACCCACATGCAGTTGGCGGGCTCGCGCTTGTCAGGATTTCCCTGCCAGACGTAGATGCCGTTGGCGAGCTTCTGCACAACCTCCGGCTCCGCCCGGCCTGCTTTGGAGAGCAGCGCCAGGCAGCACACAATCAACAGACAGCGAGCGATTACGGGAAGGCGTTTGCTCATGGTTTCACTCCTCTGAAACGTTAGCACCAGATATCGTGAGGAGTCTACCTTCAGACCCGAGCCTGTAGATTGAAGGCCTCGCGGATGGGAATGTACTTCATGACCGCTCCATCGAGGTTGATGTACTTCGGTGCGTAGAAGGAGAAGGGTCTGATATTGCCGCAGGTGCTGGGGGTGTTGAGTACGAAGGCCGCAGGGTCGAGCCAGGTGACCTTGTTCGTGTGCTCTTACGGAGCGCTGACGAGATTCGGACGATCCTGACCGACGCCCGTGAGGGAGCGATCCGTACCGCTGGTCGTGGTGAAAGGAGCGCCGGAGTAGGCAGTGACGATGGGAGAGATCTGCCAGTGATTAAGGGCCGCCCGCTTGAGATGGCCTGCGCCCACCTGGCCGCGGCCGATTAGTGGTGCGACGGAGTTGTGGCGACGGTCTGCGCCGCAGTTGTTGATCTCCGCGTTGGGGTTGGAGGGATCCTGAATCTAATTGGCGCAGAGGTCTCCGTTATTGGGAGGCCTGAGATGCAATGCGAATACGTGTAGTTCGCCAGAAGGCTGAAGTAGGTTGAGAAGCGATGCTGCACGGTGGTGAGGAGACCGTTGTAGCGTGTTCTGAAGCCATCGTATTGCTGCGTTACCTGCTGGTAGTAGGCACCTTGCGCTGCGTTGATGCGCGACAGCTTACGAAGGGTGTCTGTATTGCTGGTCGTGGAGCAGGCGGCGGTACCGCAGGTTCCAGGGAATCAGGTTGCGGGATTTTGCTCATTGCCGCCGCCGTTATGCAGGGTGTGGCTGCCTAGGTGAGAGGAGGAGATGACCCAGTTCTTGAAAAGCTGCTTCTCGATGCTTAGATTCCACGTCTGCGTATAGCTTGGTTTTAGATTGACGGGCGATACGAAGTAGGTTCCGGATGTGGGGAAGAAGGCATCCGATTTGGGTGGGAACGGTTTGGGGAATGGATTGCCGCCGGGGTAGCCAAGGTAAGGATCGGAAAATCCGCCAATTGGATTGGTAAGCGTGACAGAGTTTCCCCACGGAGCCATGGACTGGAACCGCGATTGGTAGAACAAGGGAATCTGCGGGAAGCCGAGCGTGCAGGAGAAACGGATGCTCTCGCGCCCGAGGCCGCGCGGGTCGTAGGCGAATCCGACGCGAGGCTGGAAGTGGGTGTAGTGATTGTTGAATAGCTACGTGGAATGCCGGGGTCCCGGTAAAGACAAGGCCCGGAGGCGCGGAGGTGAAGACGGTCGACTTCATGCCTGAAACGAAATTATCCAGCGAGAAGGCGACACCTCGGCCGGTGGTTTCAACCGTGAGGAGATCCGACTCCCAACGGAGGCCGATGTTGACGTTGAGCTTCTTGTTTACCTGGACGCTATCCTGCGCGTAGGCGCCGTAGATGTTCTTGGTGAAGTCATCCGCCGTGTTGAGGCCCTGGTAGATGCTGTTGAGGTTTCCGCGGAGGAAGTCGGCGATGGAGTGGCCCGTGAACGAACCGTTGAAGACAAACTGACCGTTGATGTTGTTATTGCCATCGTAGACGAAATAGGTGTGAATGTAGTTCACGCCGAGCGAGAAGTGATTTCCGCCTTGCGTCCAGAAGAGATCGTTCGCTCCTTTGATGGTGTTCGTTGTGATCTTCAGGCTTTCGCAGGTTCCGCAAGCGCCGGTGAAGGCTCCGTTGACCTGAACAAAGATGTAGTTGGGTACGGGCGTCGATACATTGACGCCAATGGACCGGGGAGTGATGAGATCGGAGGCGGAGTCACGGCTGATGTTGTTTCGGGTGCCATTGAAGCGGAAAGAGTTGACGATGTTGGAGGTCAACGTAAACGTGCGTCCGAAGGCGAGAGACTGTGCGTGGTCATTGAGCGAAGGATTCGCAGTGAGCAGAAGATTTCCGCTGAAGTTCGCGGGCTGAACGTAGTGGGTGCTGAAGTAACGTCCGAAGAAGGTCTGCTTGCCGTTGATGGTCCAGTCGCCGCGGAAGATGAGTTGGTCTTCCGTCTGTGATTGCGGAATGCCGTAGACGAGCTAGCCGCACGGGTTGATCGATACGGGGAGATACTTCGAAAGTGCAAGTAAGGATGAGTTGAACTCCGATAGGCGAATCTGGCTGTTCGGATAGGCCACGCCGGTTACTGGACTCTTGATGATCTTCGCGACTCCGCTGCTTTGGCATGAGCCATCCGCATATTTGCTGAAATCTCCCGCGAGCATTGCCTGGGTGGGGACGAAGCTGGTGATTGCATTGGTCTCCTGCCGCGTGCGCGTGCCCTGGTAGCCGCCGAAGAGGAAGAGCTTGTCGCGCAGGACGGGGCCGCCAAGAGTTCCGCCGAACTGGTTGCGCTTGAGCGAGTCGCGTTTCACGGAGAAATAGTTGGTTGCATTCATGGCTCCGTTGCGGAAGAAGTTGAAGACGGTTCCGTAGAACTTATTTGTTCCGGAGCGAGTAACGATGTTGACGACTGCACCAGAGAAGGCTCTGCTGAATATCGGGCATGGTGGTGGCCTGTACATGAGCCTGGCTGATAAGCGCGCGATCCAGCGCCTCGGTTGACGCGGTGCGATTGCGGGAGGTGGAGGCCGTCTGCGATGCGAGGGCGAGGCGGGTGGTTCGCCTAGCTGTCTTCATGAGGTCGAGAAGTGCGTGGGCGCGGGACTGCTCGGAGATATTGAAGGCCTGGATGTCGCGATGGGCTGCGATACAGAATTCGACGGCGACATCGTAGATAGAGATGCGTTGCTCGAAACCGCGGCGATAGGCGTCTGTGGGGATGACGCCGTTGCGGATGATCTCCGCACTGACCTAGGCCTGTTCTACCTCTTCGAGGGCGCCTGCGATGTTGTTCCGTCCAGTCGCACCCTGGCGCGGAGGGCGTAGGTTTCGGCAAGGAGTTCGCTTGCTGCGGCGGTGCGACAGTTCTCCAGTGCGGAAGAGAGTGCCTCTTCGGCATGGGAGAGATCGCCAACTTCGGTGTAGCGGTTGCCGAGGTTGCCGAGCAGGACACATTTACCGTCTCCGGCAGTGCGAGCGGCGGCCCGTTTCTGGAGGAGGCTGAGGCCGTGACTCTTCTCGCCGAAGCGCAGATAGAGCGTGCCGAGATTCGATTCGAGGAAGGGGTAGACGTCGTAGTCTTCGTCCGTGACGCCGCGTAGCGCCTGCTCGTAGAGGGCCACCGCGCGGCGATAGAAGTGAAGATCCGTGTTGGTGCGGGCTTCGTGCATGAGGAGCTCCCGCGAATAGGTCTTGACGCCGGAGCGGTGGAGATAGAGCTTTGCGGCCTGCAGGTCCTGAAGGGCGGCGGCGGGACGGCCAAGCGAAAGCTCCAGCAGAGCCATGCCGTCACTGACGCGGAAGCCCTGTCCCCAGGCGCATTGGCAGGTATTCATGATCTGTATGGCCTGGCGGTAGTTCTCCCTTGCGGGCTGATAGTTCCCTTGACGCTTATCCCATGCGGAGAGGCCCACGAGTACGAGAACGCGGTAGGAGTCGGCGGCGACTCCGTGGAGGGGGGCTAGCGCGGCGAGGAGTTGCTCCAAGGGTGGAGCTGGTACGAGGTCGTCGCTGGCGAGGTTGAGAATTTTGTAACGGGAGTAGATCGCTTCGGCGGAGAACGCGGCCTGACGTAGTTGGGACTCGGCCACGGTGAACGTATCGATAGCTGGCTGCACGCTTCCGAGTTGCCAGTAGGCGATGCCGAGAGCCCTGCTTGTAAGCGCACAGCTCCGGATTGGGAGCCGAGGCTGAGGAAGCCTGCCTGCGCGTCGAGCAAACTGGCGAGCGACTGCGAAGGTTGGGAGTAGAGGATGGAACGGCCGAGGGCGAGCAAAGCGATGGCTTTGGCGCAGGGATTTTTGGTAATCTCAGCAAGGCAGAGAGCTTCGCGGGCACTCGTTTGCGCCGGCTTCGTGGCTTCTTCCGACGAGAGCTCGAAACTTCTGGCCCTGATGGTCTGGATGGCTGGTGCGGCGAACGCAGCCTGGAGGGTGGGGCGGATCGTGACGACCCAAGCGTCAGGGGTTTTGCGATCTTGGTGCGTCAGGCTGCAGGTCTCCGCAGCAGCCGTGGCAGCACCGGAGAGAGCGAGCGCGAGCTAAATACCACTGACTCTGCCAATCACGGCTACGCGCTCTTTTAGAGCACCGGCGAGTCGTCATGAAGCATGGCCTTGCGGATGATCTTGAGCGGCGCCGGCCCCTGGCGCATGAAGGTGTCGTGAAAGTTCTGCAGGTTGAAGGCTCCGCCTTGCTTCTTCTTCAGGTCTTCGCGGAGCTTCATGATTTCCAGCTTGCCGAGGGTGTAGTAGAGGTAGGTCGCATCGGCGGTGCCGCGCTTGGTTTCGACAAGGCCGACGGAGGGGCTGGTGTAGCCCTCCTTCACGAAGAAAGCTGCGGCCTGGTCGATGGTCCAGCTACCCGAGACTTCGCCCTGCCCGGTGTGAAGCTTGATGGAGTTGACGAAGCGGGCGTCGCGGAGGAGCGCGTCCTGCAATTGGCCGAGCTTGATGAGCTTGGCTTCGCGTTCGGTGAGGGGTTTGCCTTCGGGGCCGGGCGTGCCGGCGGCGGCGTAGCCCTCGTCGAGCATCATCTGCTCGCAGTAGTGCGCCCAGCCTTCGATGTTGGTGCTGGCCCCGGTGAGCTTTCGAACCTTGGACGGGAACTGATCCTGCCAGAGGAACTGGATGTAGTGGCCGGGGTACGCCTCGTGCACGGCTGTGGAAATGATGGTGCCGACGTTGAACTGCGCCATGTGCTCGGCAATGTGCTCGGGCGTCCACTTCTTTTCCGGCAGAGTTACGTTGAAGTAGGCCTTGGTGGAATGCGTCTCGAAGGGTCCGGGCGCGTCCATCGAGGCTGAGGTGGTGGCCCGCATGAAGGGCGGCGTCTCTTCGAGCGTGGGTTCTACCTTGGAAGGGATGGTGATAATGTGGCGGGTGTTGATAAAGCCGATCAGCGAGCTGAACGTGTCCTGAAATGCGCTGATGAGCTTATCCGGCGCTGGGTGGATGGTGGTGAGTTCGGCAAGCACTTCAGCGGGCGTCTTCTTGGGGTCGACTTCCTTGGCGACGCGGGCGAACTCGGCTTGATTCTTGTGCAGGTCGGCATAGGCAACTTCAAGCAGGCGGTCGAGCGGCAGGTCAACCATCTCGTCGTAGAGTAGTTTCTTGCGGAAGGTGTCGGTACCCAGTTTGTACTCTCCGTTGGAACGCGGGAGCAGGTCTGACTTCAGCCAGGCTCCGTAGGATTTGAGGGCTGCGATCACGGCGGCGTTAGTCTGTGCGAAGTCCGCCTTGGCCTTGGCGTCGGTGGCTTGGGTGAAGGCGGAGGGGACATCGCTTTGGAAGAAGCTCACGAGGCCGTCGATCTGTTCTAGCGCAATCTCGGTGAAGATCTTTGGCGGGTTATTCAGGTTCTTGCGAGCTTCGAGGAACACCTGAGGGATGAGCTTCTCGCGGGCTACAGCTGCCCGCAAGCGGACATCCGTGGAAGCGTACGGCCGCTCCATGATGACGAAGATGGAGTTGGTGATACCGGAGGAGTAGTTGTCAGGGTTCTTTTCCCAGTTGCGGATTACCTCCAGCGAGAGAAGCTGGGAGCGGATGCTGTTGAGCAGCATGGCGTGGTCGCCGGCGAAGGAGGCGTCGAGCACGCTGGGGTCGATGGCGGCGAACTTCTTCTCATAGGCGCGAAGCGTGCCCACCCAGCGCTGCGTGGCGGCGGCGGAGTAGTCCTCCAACTGCCCGTCGTACTGGTGATAGCCCGTCTGGGTGGCGGAGGTGGGGGAGTTCTTGAAGTAGTCAGTGAAGTACTGGTCGGCGATGAAGTTGAAGGTTTGGACGCCGCCGTCGGCAGAGATGCGCTGGGCGGTGGAGGGGGAGGCGGTGAAAAGGACGAGAACCAGGGCGCAGGCGGCGAGGAGCTTCATGCAGCGAGTGTAATGCAGGGGAAGGTGGCGGGAGCGCGATGCAGAGGGTGCTTCGTGATATACCGTGATTGGTCTCTGGTTTCCAAGCTGAGTTTGCCAGGAGAGTACGCGATGGATGCAGTGTCGGAGCAGCGGTTGGCGTTGGTGCATCCGCGGTTGAGAGATAAGGTCCACGCGGCAATGGCCGCACTGGCGGTGAAGGGGACGTACTTCCGGGTCGCGCAGGGGCTGCGGACTTACGCCGAGCAGGACGCGCTTTACGCGCAGGGACGGACCACGCCAGGGCACAGGGTCACGAATGCAAGGGGTGGTTATAGCAATCACAACTTTGGCTGCGCGGTGGATTGTTTTCCGTTCTTGACGGGCGCGTCGGGAGAGATCAACTTCGACGCGAATACGCAGCAGTTCAAAGCGATGGTGTCATCTCTGAAAGCGCAGAACCTGACATGGGGCGGCGCATGGGAGACCATTCCGGATGCCCCGCACTTCCAGTTGCCCGACGTGCCGGTGACGCCGACTGCGGCGGACCGTGCGGCATTTGCGAAGGGTGGGCTGGCGGCGGTGTGGGCAATGTATCCGTAAAGATTGTCGCGACGGTAGCATTATGCTACCTTGCCCATATGAGTCAGCCGGTGAAGCTTTCCGATGCATTGGTGCTGGAGGCCCGGATCGCCGGGGCGGCGATGGAGCGGTCCATCGCGGGGCAGGTGGAGTTCTGGGCGACGGTGGGGCGGGCACTCGAGCGTGTGGCAAACCGCACTCAGATCGAGCGGCTGCAGCAGAGGGCCACCATGCCTTTGTCCGAAATCGTGGCTACTGTGAGCGGTCCGACGGGGCGAGCGAGGCTCGAGTCGTACCTGAGCAGCCGGCCCTTTCCGCGTTTTTCGGCTCACCCGCAGATGACTCGAACGTTTATCCGCGAAGAAGCGGATGGTACGCGCACCATCGGACGTTTCAATCGCGGTGTCTTTGAGCCGAGCAAAATGGAGCAGAGCGCGTGAATGTTTCGCTCGATGCGAGGCCGATTCTTATTGGAATTGCAGGGCCGAACGGGGCAGGCAAGAGCACGTTCTACAGTGCGCATTTGAGTTACACCGGGTTGCCATTTGTAAACGCGGACATCATTGCGGCGGAGACCGGCGTTGGTGCTTATGAGGCGGCCGAGGTGGCGGAGGCTTTTCGCCGAGAACGATTCGGACGGCGAGAAAGCTTCATCTTTGAAACAGTGTTCTCCGACCCCGTGGAGGACAAGCTGAAATTCATGGAAGAAGCGGCCGAAGCTGGCTACACCGTCGTGTTGTTCTTCATAGGCATTTCATCGGGGGATATCTCCGTAGATCGTGTGGGGATGCGGGTGCTGGAAGGTGGACACGCTGTTCCAACGGACAAATTGATGTCCCGCTATCCGCGGGTGATGAAAAATCTGCGACAGGCGATGCTGCGCCCCCCCCTGGTGCTGGTCTACGACAACGACGACCTGCGCGCGCCGCATCGTTTCGTGTTGGCGGCTGGGCTGGGACGAGTACTGGAGAAGACCGATCCTGTACCGTATTGGCTGCTACCGTTATTGCCCGCCGCTTAGGGAGCCTCTGGCAGAGTGTAGTCGAACTCTTAGGAGTGTTTTCCGTCGGGCGCGATGATAATGTTCATCGTGCCGGTGATGCCTGCAAGCTGGCCGGTGCCGGAGTCAGGAACCACGCTGATGCTGAGGCTGGGCTTGCCGCGATCCATGGTGGCGGAGTGCTGCAGGGTGAAGCTTCCGGCGTGGCCCTTGAGGGTGCCGGTGACGAACTCCAGAGCGACGTAGCCGGCGCAGCCCTTCGTAGCAGTGCCAGCGGCGATCATAGTGCCGTTGCTGATAGCTTCCAGGTCACCATGAAACTTCTTATCGAGAAGAAGACGGCTGAAGGTCTCAGGTCCTGCGAGCGGATCGGCGGGCTGCGGAGCTAGTTTGACGTCGAACGTACCGGTGGCATGGATGGCCATGGGGGCCTTTTGCGCTGCGGGGAAGAGGATGAGGCACAAGGTAAGGAAGAGGTGGCGCATGCTGGGGGGTTCATAGTCGCGTGGAATGACGTGACACCGATACAAGAACAAAGTGCGCTTAGGGCTACACTTTTTGACTTAGCGAACTCATCGATTGCTCATTAAATCGGAGCAAGATTTCTTAGGAGAAGACAATTTCAGGTCGGTCGCTAAACCCGAATGAATTTTTACAAAACCGTCTACCCACAGCGCCTCGTAAATTCCAGCTCTGCCATAAACAAACACCATGTATACCCCTTTACGCAAACCCACTGAGAATTTGCCGTCTTCATCAGTCTGGAGAGTAGTTATCTGCGCAGATTTTTGATGATCGTGAGCCCATTGGAACGTTTTGAGCATAGTGCGAGGAAAAGTATGGAGGTCGCTTAAGCACATTTGTTTTTCACTCCAATCTTTTCCTTCGTTGTCCAATTTCCTTGTCTCATTCTCTGTCGCGGAAATGTTCTCCTCTTGGAACACGAATCCAGCGCTCGGCTCTTCTTTTGGCGGTTTACCGTTCTTGCTAAGTGCATTAACCCATAGAACGTGAACATCCGCCAATCTTGAGGGTTTCAGATCCCCTGCACGCGAAATAATAAAACCCCGGCCCGAGAGAATAGCCGGTTTGGTTTGAGGGGATGGTCTTACCGTCGATTGCCAGACAGCCATTGGATCTGGAGATATGAGAAGACAAAGTAGCAACGCTCTAATCATGCGCAACCATAAACCTCAGACGTTACGCTACTGTTCAGAATCTTCATCAACGTTCACGAATTGGAAACATTGTGTTGCACTACTCCAGCGACCCCGCTGAAGATTGAGTTTCGGTTCTGAAACGGCAATAGCTACGGCTTCCATAATGTTCAACGCACCTTCAACTGTCTGCTGTAAAGATGCAGTATCTGTCGAAAGAAGATTTGCTTTGGTCACTCATTGGGTACCGAACCATGAAAAACGGTTCCAACGTTCAGATGGATGATCATTTCTGTGTGTGACTTCAGTCTTTTAAATAAACGGTCATCACCTGAGCCTGTTTGACCAACATATACCAGCTCATAATCTGCATAGAGTGCATATATACCGCGCTGCACTCTGAAGTCTACAGGATGTGCCTTTGAACTACGACTAGCCGCCCCCAGCAGCTTTCCAGGGTGTCCCATACCTGGTCTACCCCAAAAGACGTTCTCGGTTTTCCAGTGCAATCCGTAGCTTCGTATCACGCTTGTCCCTTTGAATTATTACTTTATCGCGATTTCATCCTGCTGGCATTGGGTCAGATAGTGGAGTGACCGGGCGTAAGCGCATCGAGTAATGCGCGGGTTTCGCTGATGACTTCTTCGGCCTTCGAGGAGGTGAGGGGCCAGCGGAGGATGCCCTGGGGCGTGAACTGGGCTCCGCGCTTGGTGTTGCGGGAGACGAGGCGCATGAGGTTGCCGGGGTCGATGCCCTGGCCGGCCGAAAGGTTTTCGGCGAACTTCAGGTGGAGCATCTCAACGAACGTCTTGAGCGGCTGTTTCTTGTTGCCGTTAGGGTTCGGCAGTTCGATTTGGGTACGTTTGCGGTCGAGCTGGGCGATGCCTAGTTGCTCGCAGCGCAGGCGGAGTTCTCCGGCGGCGAGAAGGTTCAGAACGGACTCTGGCGGTGTTCCGTAGCGGTCGTTCAGTTCGGCGCGGACCTCTTCAAGGTCGGGCAGCTCCTGCGCCCCGGCGATCTTCTTGTACATGCGCAGGCGCTGGTTCTCTTCCGGAATGTAGTCGGAGTCGATGCGGACGGAGATGCCAAGGTTGAGGACGGTGTTCGCGTGGGCGGGCTTCTCTTCTTCGCCCTTCATCTTGCGCACGGCTTCTTCGAGCATCGTCGTGTACATCTCGAAGCCGATAGCTTCGATGTGGCCGGACTGTTCGCCGCCGAGCATGTTGCCCGCGCCACGTAGTTCGAGGTCAAGCGCCGCGATCTTGAAACCGGCTCCGAGATCGGAGAACTCCTTCAAAGCGGCAAGTCGGCGGCGTGCGACCTCGGTAAGTTCCTTCTCCGGCGGAATCAGCAGATACGCGTAGGCGCGTCGATTGCTACGGCCCACGCGACCGCGGAGCTGATAGAGCTCGCTGAGACCGTGGCGGTCTGCGCGGTTGATGATGATCGTGTTCGCGAGCGGGATGTCGAGACCGTTTTCGATGATGGAAGTCGCGACGAGAATGTCGTACTCGTGGTTCATGAAGGCGAGCATGACGCGCTCAAGCTCGGTCTCGGGAAGCTGTCCGTGGCCAATGACGACGCGGGCCTGCGGGACGAGCTCGCGGATCTTCGCCGCCAGGTCGTAAATCGTCTCCACGCGGTTGTGTACGAAGTAAATCTGCCCGCCGCGCTCCAGCTCCATCTCGATCGCGGTCCGCAGCAGCTTCTCATCGAACTTGGCGACGATGGTCTGGATGGCCATGCGATCTTTGGGCGGTGTCTCGATGACGGACATATCGCGCAGCCCGATCAGCGACATATGCAGTGTGCGCGGAATCGGCGTGGCAGACATGGCGAGCACGTCGATGGCGGTGCGCATCTGCTTCAGCCGTTCCTTGTGACGTACGCCGAAGCGCTGCTCTTCATCGACGATCAGCAGGCCAAGGTCCTGGAACTTGAGGTCCTTCGAGAGCACGCGATGGGTGCCAATGAGGATGTCAACCTTGCCATCGGCGACTTTTTCGAGGATGACCTTCTGCTCCTTGGGGGTACGGAAGCGCGAGATCATCTCGATGTTGACGGGGAAGTTAGCGAAGCGGCGCTTGAACGACTCGTAGTGCTGGAACGAGAGCACCGTCGTCGGCGTAAGCACCGCAACCTGCTTCGAGTCCTGCACGGCCTTGAACGCGGCGCGCATCGCAACTTCGGTCTTGCCATAACCGACATCGCCACAGAGGAGCCTGTCCATCGGCTGCGTGGACTCCATGTCAGCCTTGATGTCCGCGATGGCGGTCAGCTGATCGTCCGTCTCGTTGAAGTCGAAGGCGTCTTCAAACTCGCGCTGCATGTTGGTATCCGGCGAGAACGGCGTGCCCTGCACGGACTCGCGCTGGGCATACAGCTTCAGCAGCTCCGCGGCCATGTCGGCCATCGCCTTCTTGACGCGCGCCTTGGTCTTCTGCCAGCCCTGCGAGCCCAGTTTGTTGAGCACAGGGGCGGGTCCAACATCGGTGGCACGGTACTTCTGGATGAGGTCGAGACGCGTGAGCGGGACGTACAGCTTGGCGTCGTCGGCGAACTCAAGAATCATCAGCTCCAGAGGCGGCTGGCCGTTTTCTTCGATGACACGTAGGCCGCAATAGCGCGCCATGCCGTGCTCGACGTGAACGACGAAGTCGCCGACGGTAAGGTCGCGGAAGTCGGAGATGAAGGCCGCCGCCTTGGACTTGCCGCGGCGCACGGGCCGGGCCGTTACGTCCGCCTCGTCGGTAAGATCCTGCGCGCCGAAGATAAAGAGCTGCCGTGCGGCAGCGCGCGTGAGGTCAAGAATCTGCACCCCGGAGGCGATCGTGGTCTTGACGATGACGGGCGTGCGCAGGTCCCCAGCAAGGTAGCTGGACTCCGAGTAGACGGTGCTGCTGCCGGGCGACTCATTGCGCGACCCCAGCCGATACGGCACCTGATACTCCTGCAGCAGCGAGGCAAGCCGCTCCACTTCGCCCTGGCTGGGCGCGGTCAGCAGGACGCGTGTGTCCTGTTGCATCGCTGTCTTCAGCGCGTCGATCAGCGCGGGGATGTTGCCGTGGAAGCGCTGCGTGGGACGCGTGCTGAAGTCCACTTCCGAGAGGTCGCTGCGGTCGGCATCGAGCACGTCGACTGCGCCCAGCTGGTCGAGCTCGCAGCCGGAGAACTTGCGCAACCGGTCGTCCAGGTCCCACGGCGAAAGATAAATGTCTTCAGCGCGGACGAGGTTGCCGATACCCGAACGCTCGTGTCGCTGTTCCACCTTGTTCCACCAGCGCTCGCCCTGGTTCTTGATCATCGCCGGCTCTTCGAGGAAGATGCGCGGAGCCGGGCCCGACGCGGACAGCAGGTCGAGCAGCGTGTGTGTCGCACCGGCGACAGGCGCAAAAAACTCCCATCCCGGAAAGATGGTGGCCTCGCCCGTACGCGTCGCAACATGGGTTAGCAGCTCCACCGGCTCTTCGCCGCCCTCCAGCATCGCCCCGGCAGTACCTGCGCGTGTCAGCCGCGCGTTGATCGCGGAGAGCAGCTTCTCCGTGACCGGTGTCTCGGTCAGCGGCAGCAGCAGGGCTTCGTCACGCGGCGACGTGGAGCGCTGCGTATCGGGATCGAAGCTGCGGATGGATTCGATCTCGTCGCCAAAGAAGTCGATGCGAACGGGGTGGTTATGCTCGGGCGAGAACACGTCGATGATGCCGCCGCGGAGCGTCACCTGCCCCGGCATCTCAACCACATCCACCTTGGTGTAGCCCACCGATAGAAGATGCTCCACGAGCATGTCGGGCAGATGCTCTTCGCCGACCCGCAGATGAATGGCGAGCGCGCGGTAGTAGTCGCGCGGAAACAGCTTCATGCACGCGGCTTCAACGGGTGCGATGACGAGCCGTGCCTGCCCGGTGGCTATCTTCCAAAGCGTGGCGGCGCGCGTCTCCTGAATTTCGGAGTGCGGAGAGAGATTTTCAAATGGCAGAACATCGTGCGACGGCAGCCGAAGCACGGATTCAGCAGCGATTGCCCCGGTCAGCTCACACGCGGAGACGACGGCAGCCTGCAGTGCTTCGGCGGCCTTGTTATCGGCGACGAGAATAAGACAGGGTGCATTGGCGGCGCGAACGAAGAACGGAAGATACAGCGCACGCGCCGTGAAGGTAAGTCCGGAGACACGTCTGCGCCCCGTGCCGGCGCTCAGGTGGCGTCGTACACGCTCAAAAGATTCGGAGTGTTCAAGGTCCGCAAGCAGTTCGCGGACGAAGGGAAGGACCATGCTTATTCAATCTTAGTGGAAGAAGGCGAAGTGGGCTGGAGCACCGCCGTGGCTGGCCGCACGGTCTGGGCAAGGCCTTCATGAGCGGCGTGCAGCAGTGCGGCGTTGGAGGTGTCCTCGCCCAGCTCCCAGATCATGAAGCCGCCAAGGTGCTGCTGCGTGATGTATTCGGACTTGTGGCGGATGGAAACCGGATCTTCGTAGGTCCAGAAGATGTCTCCATCGAAGAGCCACGGAGCCTGTGAAGCAGGGTCGCGATAGACGGTGGACTGCGGAACGATCTCCGCGATGGTGCGGTACGGGCGGTCCCCGCGGATGGCGAGGCCTTCCTGGAACAGGCCGTTGTTCTCTTCCTCCACCTGCCGCCAGCCATAGCCGTAGAAGGGCAGGCCGACCAGCAGCTTCGTATTGGAAACACCGGCGGCAAGGTACGCCTGCACGCTATGGTCGACGGTGCCGCCCTCGTGGTCGTTCAGCCGTAGCGGCGAGATGAAGCCAGTCGTGCTGCTCCACGGCCCGTTGAAGTCGTAGGTCATCAGGCCAATCTGGTCGACCAGTTTGCTGACGGCGGTAAAGTCGGTTCCCGCATACATACGCGGGCTGGCCCCGACGGCGATCGTGAGCAGCAGCCCCGGCCGCAGCGCGTCAAGCTGGCGGCGAAACTCGGTCAGCAGCGCAAGGTAGTTTTCTGCGTCCGGCGCGTGCGGGTACTCCCAATCCACGTCGATGCCGTCGAAGAGACCCGGCACACTGATGCCCGGTGCAAGATTGCCCTTCAGGAAGAGGTCGACGCAGGACGTCACGAAGGCGTTGCGTACCTCGGGCTGCGCGTCTGCGGCAAAGGCGTCGGCGCGGCCTTCCAACGAGATGAGGATTTTGAGGCGCGGATATTTGCGCTTCAGCTCAACAAGTTGGTGGAGGTTGCCACGAAAGGGCTGCGTCGGCAGGTCGGCGGTGCCGTCAACGCTGTTGGCCGCCGTAAAGCTGTAGTTCAGGTCGGCGTTCGGGTCGGCGATGGAGCAGTGGCCACCAGTAACAAAGCCCTGCGCGTAGTCAAGCTGATCCAGCGTGGCCGCGCCTCCGCTGGTAACGAGGCTCTGTACGGTGTAAAGCGGGTCGTTGTAGAGCCCCCACTGCGGGAAGTAACCAACGAGACGTGGCTTCGGAGTCTTGTCGGACTGAGCAAGTACGGGCAGGCTCAGTCCAAGCACCGCGAGGGCCAGGATGCCTTGCCAGACTCGTCGGGATGGAGGTACGGCCATAACTGCAAGACTACTGGCGCACGAAGAAGGATGCTGACTTTGCGCGGCTTTTATGTTGATGAGAGATAAATTTACGCGGCTCAGGCCTTCGGCTCTTCCGGCTTGCTTTCCGGTGGCGGCAGAGCTTCCGCGTCAGCGTCGTTGCCGATAATCACCTGCCCGTACTCGAGCAGTGTAACCATGCCAACGCCTCCGCAGATGTTTCCGCCAACAGCCGGGAAGAACCATGTGGGGAAGGCAAGCCAAGGGGCGCGGCCGGTGAGGATGGCAGTAAAGACCTCTCCGCTGGCGGCGATGCAGTGGGCAAAACCACCTAGCCCGACGACGAACGCCAGCATCCAGATAATCATGACAGAGCCGGTAATGGAGTGCGATCCGGAGACCAGCCACGCGACGGTCGCGATAATCCAGCCACCCATCACGCCGGACCAGAAGATGGTCACGACAGGGTGGTTGATGGCTTCAAGGCCAAGATTGCCCAGGGACTGAACCACCTCTGGGTGAAGTGCATGGGTCAGCGAGGCAAGGCTGGCGAAGGCCAGCGCCCCGAGAACGTTAAAGGGCAGCACCACGCCCCACAGCCGCATCGTCTTCCAGAAGTGGTCTTTCTCAGCGAGCACGAGGGCAACGGGGTAGAGCGTGTTTTCCGTAAAAAGCTGCGAACGGCCAAGAATCACCGCGATAAAGCCGAGCGGGTAGAACATCTTGCCGATAACCAGCGTGGCCGCGCTAGGCGTAGCTCCGGCAGGAGTCAGCAGCGCAACGGCGATGGCATTGCCCATGGCGGAAAGCCCCATGAAGATACCCCCAGCCAGCGCGGAGATTGCCAGCGAGGTACTGGAACGGCCAAGTTCCTGGCGGGCGTTGTTGGCAACCTGCTCGTAGATGTCCTGCGCGCTGGGGCGCTCGAGGTTCTTCTGGGCATCGTTGTTGGCGGCAGGGGGTGGGGCAGGCTTACGGCGGAAGAGGGCGCGCATCTGGGGTGAGATGCAGAAAGGCAGGAATTAGCCGGAAGGTTGTTAGAATCAGGAAGATTATGTCCACCCTGACCGCGCTTTCGCCTGAGATTCTTGCCAAGTACCAGCCCGTCATTGGGCTGGAGGTTCACGTTCAGCTTTTGACGGAGTCGAAGGCCTTCTGCGGCTGCGTCAATAAGTACGGTGGCGAGCCGAATACGCATGTCTGCCCCACCTGCCTGGGGCTCCCCGGCGCGCTTCCCGTGCTGAACCGCAAGGCAGTCGAGTTCGCCGTGCTTGCGTCGAAGGCCATCAACTGCGAGATTCGCGAGACCAGCATCTTCTCGCGCAAGAACTACTTCTATCCGGACTCGCCCAAGGGCTACCAGATCTCGCAGTTCGATAAGCCGATTGCCGAGAATGGCTGGCTCGAAGTTCCCGCCTTCGATGCGTCCGGCGCGGCGATTACGAAACGCATCGGCATCACCCGGCTGCACATGGAAGAGGATGCCGGCAAGAGTGTGCACGATGGCTTCGCCGACTCCGTCTCGAAGACGTACATCGACCTGAACCGCTGCGGCACACCGCTGGTGGAGATTGTGAGTGAGCCCGATCTGCGCACCGCCGACGAGGTCTTTGAATACCTTACGAAACTCAAAGAAATCCTCCTCTACACCGGCGTCAGCGACTGCAACATGGAGGAGGGTTCGCTCCGCTGCGACGCCAACGTAAGCGTCATGCTGAAGGGCGCAAAGGAGTACGGCACCAAGGCGGAAGTAAAGAACGTTAACAGCTTCCGCTATATCCGCTCCGCCGTGGAGTACGAAATTGAACGCCAGATCGGCGTGATCGAAGACGGCGGCCGCGTCGTGCAGGAGTCGCGCCTGTGGAACAGCGGCGAGGGCCGGACGTACTCCATGCGCAGCAAGGAACAGGCCCACGACTACCGCTACTTCCCGGAGCCGGACGTTCCCCCACTCGTCGTCGGGGCCGCATGGCAGGCTGAGATTCTCAAGATGCTGCCCGAGCTTCCCGAAGCGCGCCGCGCCCGCATGATCGCCGCATACGGCATCTCCACGCAGGACGCGGCCACGCTGACCGCAACCCGTGAGTTTGCCGACCGCTTCGAAAGTGCCGCGAAGAAGGCAAAGAGCCCCCGTCGCGTCGCTGCCCTGCTGACCAGCGAACTGACGATGCGCCTGCGCGCAGCGGGCCTGGAGATGGAACAGTCGCCCGTATCGCTCGACGGCGTCGTGATGGCCGCAGACCTCACGGAGTCCGGCGAGATATCCAGCAAAATGCTGAAGCAGTTGCTCGACACCTGCTTCGAAAAAAACGAAGACTTCCCCGCAGTCTATGCGCGGGAGAAGCCGCAGCAGATCTCGGACACGGGCGCAATCGAAGGCATGATCGACGAGGTAATCGCCGCAAACGCTAAACAGGTAGAGCAGTATCGCGGCGGCAAAAAAACCGTGGCAGCGTTCTTTGTCGGCCAGGTGATGCGCGTCAGCAAGGGCCAGGCAAACCCCGCCCTGCTGAACGAGCTCGTAACCCAAAAACTGGATGCACTAGGGCCGCTGGCCTAAAGCCGCACGGCCGCCTGCCGCTTGCTTTGCACAACGCGATCGCCGCCCAGCCAATGCTGCGCCTCCGCCGCACCCCACTGCGCGATTTCAACGATGTACCCATCAGGGTCATGGAAGCTTACCTTGCCGCCGGGCGCGTAGCCGGGGTGGTGGATAGGGCCGACCGCAATATCCTCGGCCAGCAGCTCTTCACGCATCGCGACCAGGTCCGCGGTATACAGGCAAAGCTGAAATGACCCGAAGCGGCGATCCAGCGCATGCACAGTGCGTAGAAACGCAATCGCACCGCCATCACACTGCATACGCGCCCAGCCCAGGGGCTCAGAGCCGTCCGTGTCCGAGGTCGCGAAGCCGAGAAGCTGGTAGAAACGGATGGATCGCTCAACATCCGCAACGTGTAACGTGGGTATGGAGAATCCGGCCTGAACGGGCATACATACCTCCTTGCGGATAGCGTAGTCAGCAACCAGCATCGAGGAAATATACCCTTTGGGGGATGGCTTGGGGTTTAATAACGGGATGCGTTGGCCGGGGTGCGACATGCGGATGAAGCTGGCAGGAATCGTAGCGCTATGCGCGCTGGTGGGTTGCAGAGGAGACGCGCCCTACGTCATACCCGAGGGCCCCATGCCCGCGAACACCGTCATGCTCGCACAGATGATGCGCGAGCTCTCCGACCGTCCTGGCTTCACCGAAGCCATGCTCGCCCAGCTCAACCAGGGTGCCAAGAAGGGCCCAGCTTTCCTCACCCCCGCCCTCGTCGACCGCCTGCGCAACCTCATCGTCGGCAAAGACTGGCAGGGCCTCGACCGCTTCCCCGGCTGGACCATGCGCGAGATCAACCCCACCATCCGCGTCGTCGGCCACGTAGTCGGCAAGGATGAAAAAGTCGAAGCCCTCGCCGCCCGCTACCCGGGAATCCCCGCCAACGCAGAGCAGCTCAAGACGTTCGTCGATCTCGGCCCCTACACGCTCGACAAGCCCGAAACCATCAACCTCGACACACCATCCACCTTGCCGGCCTTTACGACAGATGGCCTGGTAAGCGAACTAGGCGCAGGCGTAATCCGTGGAGACAGCGCGAATGCGCAGCTCGCGCCGTTGCATGCGGAAAGTCAGCGGCTCGCGGACGTACTGAATCGGCTGAGCCTGAACGGTACGGATGGTATGGCTTTGCTCAACGCAAAGTGGAACGACGAGCGCTACGCGTCCACTCCGCAGGGACTGATCGATGCTCTGATACAAACTGGCGAGAATGTCACCGTCTCCGACGCCCGCTACTTCGCCAACTTCGGCCACTTCCACTACAAGGGTCAGGACGTCATGATGCCCTTCTGGGTCAACTCGCAGATCCAGGTCCCCGGCACCAACCGCCCACTCCTCGTCCCCGTTAGCCATGCCGAGTACGAGTGGGAAATCCGCGGGCCGAAGTTCAACGCCAACGTCAGCTGGTACTTCGGCATCGACGGCAAGGCCGAGTTCCGTGTCATGGACACGCAGGACCAGCCCTGGGTCATGGTGCGCCACGCCCACGAGTACACGGGCGAGCAGGCCGTTGAAGTCACACGGCTGGTCGGCAAAATGACCGTCGCCTACATGCATCAGCACATCGCGCGTTCAGCTTTGCCCTTCGGCGGATACTACGCACTCGGCGTCTGCCAGGACAGTATCGCCGCCATTGAAAAGAAGATGACCGGCAAAGCCACGCTGTTCCCCAACACAGCGGACGCGGAGCTCTTCGACGACCCACGCGACGCCGAGGTCAACACCCTCATCACCGACATCCCCAAGGATCGCGCCGGCGCGCTCCCCGAGCCCGAGCGCATCTTCGGCTCGCTCCCTACGGACAACATCGCGTCTGTCTCCATCCCCGGACTCGGTGCAGACCTGGTCGCAACCCAGCAGGCCTGGCACAACGGCAAGTTGAAGCGGACTTACGGGCCGCGCTTCCGCATCCGCGTGGCTCTGGAGGCGCTGGGTTCTGTCTTGGCGCTGCTGGTCGTTGGATGGTTGTTGCGGTCTCGTTCGCAACAACCATAGAGCCAAGGTTGGCGACGCGCAGTAGCAAGTTTTCGGCAGGTGGCAGACAGTCTCGCGTGGCAGGTCAGACCAATTTTCGGCGTCCTGAACGCAAGACTGGCCGGAATGGGTGGAGAGATTGATGCGTACCTTGGGACTGGCGTTCTTGTTGTGCGTACTTGGCGGTACCCTTGCAGCCGTGGCGCAGACCCCTGCCCCAACCAAAGAGCCGGGCCTGTTGTTCTACCTCTTCGGCGACCGCGGCTTCAACGCGGACTACGCTGCCGGCGACCCCATCCCCAACTTCAATAAAGATGTAAAGCGTATGCCCGGCGGCGCCATCCCCGGTAAGCCTGCATCCTACTTCGAGTGCGGCGACACGCAGCTCCTCTCCTACTGGGCCCCGGCAACATCTACTCCCAGCGCGGAACTCTCTCCTTCGACTGGCGCTCGCGTACGCCCGTCGGCAAAACCGAGTTCCCCATCTTCCGCGTCGGCTACGGCGACCACTCCAGCTGGGACATGGTCTGGCTGCGCATCGACTACAACGGCCACGGCTTCGACGCCTTCGTCACCGACGTCAACCTCGGCCGCACCCGCGTCTCCTACACCATGCCCAACTTTCCCGAGCCGGATGAGTGGGTCCACCTGTCGCTCGCCTGGGATGAGACGACGGGCATCAAGTTCTACGTCAACGGCAAGCTCGCCGGGAAAAGGCCGCGACCGGAATGTTCGACGCCGCGCTCGACCAGTTCGGCCCCCACTCCCGTCTCATTGCACCCACGGGCGTCGAAAGCTCTTACAACTACGATCGCGGCGGCGATATCGACGAGGTCCGCATCTACGATCGCATGATCTCGGACGACAACGAAGCGGCACTGGCGCGGCATGAAGCAATCGGCACTCTACCCGAATTAGGCCGTACTCTCGCATCTTCCAGCAACGCCGCCTGGCAAAAAAAGTGGTGGTACCGCTACGGTTGGAACCACCCCGGCGATGTCCCGGCCCCACTTCGGGCAGCGCAGACCACCGTCCGCAAGGTCGAAATCCACGGTGTCTTCGACCTCAAGCGCTAGTGGTGGAAGGCCACCGACGGCATCCGCGAAACCACCTGGCCCGGCGTCTACAACCGTTCCCGCCTCGTAGGCCGCAACGACTACTTCCAGCTTCCCCCCCAGCCCTACTTGGGCCGCATCACCTACACCACCGACCTAGGCCGCGCCCTCATCACAGGCAAATGCAGCGACGTAGGCTCCATCGTCATGCAACAATTCCGCGGACTCTCCGCCCGCGCGCCCTACTTCGCCAACGGTTCAGCCGCTCACCTCAAACAGGTCATAGAGTTCTACGACCGCCGTTTCAACATGCACCTGAACCCGCAGGAGAGTCGGGACTTGGTGAACTTCCTCAGCGTCCTGTAACCATTATCCTGCAAGCAATTGATTCCTATCAGTTATGCTGCGCCATCAGGGAGACTTTCCCCTCGCCGACTAGCTCCAGCGAGACCGGGTCAACGCCCATGCTCACCATATTCAACTCCCGCGCGGCCCCGTAAGAAAGATCGATAATGCGATCCTCCTTCAAAACACCGCGATCGGTAATCGTGACAACGACGGACCGGCGATTCCGCAGGTTCGTCACCCGCACTCTGCTGCCAAAAGGCAGGCTGCGGTGCGCGGCAGTCAGGTCATACATATTGAAGCGGCGACCACTGGCGGTGCGGTGGCCCTGGAGCACCTTGCCATACCAGCTGGCGAGGCCACTCTTGATGCGGGTGAGGGTAGCGACCCGGGTCGTGACGACCGGGGCGAGAATCTCCTTAGTCAGGACCGGCATCTGGGTGCTGTGGTGCGTAAGTGGGAGTGCGATTGCCGGGGTAGCCGTCTGCTTCGCAAAGGCTGACACGACAACCAGGACGGCGCAGGTAAACAGCGTGCGCGAGCCCCCTGTCAGGATTGCGGTACGTTCGACTCCAAGTGGATTAACCATGCCCTAAGTATAGAAACTTGAGCATGAAATATGGGGAATTTGCGGTATTTATTGAGGTCTCCAGCCATCACAGCACAGGCGCGTTGTCAACCGCCAGAGCAGCCTCCGGGCGCCGGTTTTGGACGGCACATTCGAAGAGCCGGCGGAGAGGGCCTCTGAAAGCCGCATGAATAAAGGCCAAATCGGCGCAATATTGCAAATTGCGTATTAACCCGCACGATACGTCGCCTTTGTTTTTTTTCTTCCTCGTTTGGCCAGAACCGGGCCGTGTCAGTATGAGCTTGCAGCAGTCCTTTTGGGCGCTCCGCATCCGGTCGATTTTGGCGAAAATCCGAGCCGCTGGCGGTGGGTATCCCGGAGGCCATTTTGACCGTTTTTACCCCCCTAACTTCCGTTCCTGGAGTTTCAAGATGCTCCCGCTGAGCCCGGCGTTTTTTGCGTTCACCGCGTCCGTGGCCCTCCTCTATTGGTTCTGTTACCGATGGAAGACGGCCCGGCTGCTGGTGCTGCTGGCGGCGAACTTCTTCTTCCTGGCGCGGTTCGCCTGGTTCTATCCGGTACTGCTGCTGGCGGCTGCGAGCGTCGACTTTCTGGTGGGGCTGGGCCTGCAAGATGCACCGCGCTCCGACAAGCGGCGGCGGCAGGGCCTCGTCACAATCAGTGTTCTGCTCAATCTTGGCCTACTGATGGCGACCAAAGTGATGCCGCTGGCGCTGGTCGGAACCTACCGTTGGGTGTTCCCTCTAAGCCTATCATTCTATTGCTTTCAATCACTTACCTACACCATCGACCTGTATCGGGGGACCAAAGAGGGTACGCGGAGCTATCTGGCGCATTTGACTGCGGCCTCCCTATATACGGTGATCGTGGCAGGCCCCATCAACCGCGTGTCCGACCTGATTCGCCAGATGCAGCAGCCATTCTCCCTGACCCAGACGCAAGGGGGCAGGGCGTTCCTGCTCATTGCAGCAGGTCTGGTGAAAAAGCTGCTCATTGCCGACTTTCTCTCGGAGAACGTCGTCAACCGCGTCTTCGACACGCCCACGCTGTATAGCGGCGTTGAGACACTGATCGGCGTCTACGGGTACGCGCTACAGATCTACTTCGACTTTTCGGGCTATACCGACATTGCGATGGGGGCCGGTCTACTGCTGGGCCTGACTTTGCCGGACAACTTCAACCGGCCCTACTGGGCGGTTTCCATCGCGGACTTCTGGCGGCGTTGGCACATTACGTTTTCCAACTGGCTGCGTGACTACGTCTACTTTTCGCTGCCCAGCGCCCGCAAATGGAAGGGTGCCAACTACGTCAATCCAATGGTGGTGATGCTTCTGGGCGGGTTGTGGCACGGAATCGGCTGGAGCTTTGTGGTCTGGGGCCTGCTGCACGGGACGGCGCTGGCGATCCTCCGGGTTTTTCAACAGTGGCGTGGCAAGCGGACGCCCACTGCCTGGGGCAAAGCGGTCAGTGTCTTCTTTACGTTCCAGTTTGTGTGCCTGACGTGGGTCTTCTTCCGCGCGCCGGATATCCCCACGGCGCTGGGGGTACTGCAGCGGATAGGCTCGATGACCTTTACTGTGGACAACATCAACTGGACGATGGCCGGAGTTCTGGCAGCGGGAGTCGCGGCTCATGCCATCCCCGTCAAGTGGTTCGAACGAACGGTGGAGGTCTTTGGCCGCGCTCCATTCGTACTGCAGGGTGCGGCACTGGCCTGCGTGGTGCTGCTGATCGAGTTCATGTCCGGCCGCGGTTCTACCTCATTTGTTTACAGCAACTTCTAGCGATGACCCAGACCCCTTCAACCCGGTTTCCTCTCCCCACGCTGCTGGCGGCAGGAACGTTCGCTGCCATCCTTTTAGTGGTCCATTACGGATTTGGCCAGCGCAAGGGAATGGGGCCGGCGGTACTGCGTCCGGTGGGTGAGTTCCACTACGACCGATCTTCCCTGACTCCGGTGGTTCGGGTGCCATTGCCGGGGATTCCGTCGGTTCTTGCGATTCCGAGTCCGAGCGCCCCCGGATTTTCAGCGGCGCGGGCGGCGAACCCGACGCTTGAAAGCGCTTACCTCTTCGACTCTCCCGCTGCGCTCGATCACTTCTATGCTGCCTTGCAGCAGTCGAGCGAGGGCCATCGTGACCGGCCAGTGCGGATCATCCACTATGGCGACTCCCCGACGACGGCCGACCTGATCACTGGCGACGCTCGAGAGCTGCTCCAGCAGCGGTTCGGCGATGCCGGGCCGGGTTTCGTGCTGATCGCCAAGCCCTGGGCCTGGTATGGGCATCATGGCGTGGACGTCTCCGGGACCGGCTGGAAGATCGATACGGCGGTAGGGTCGATGCGCGAGAGTGCCTACGGCCTGGGTGGGGCCATCTTTACCGGGACCGCCGGAGCGGTGAGTACGATTCGGCTACAGGGAAACGATTCGACCTCGGTGGAAGTCGAATACCTGGAGCAGCCCGGCGGCGGCACCCTTACGGTAACGGCCGACGGCGCAAATGTAGGTTCTGTGGCTACATCAGGTGACGTGACGAAAAATGGTGCATCCTCGATTACCCTGCCTTCGGGCACCCGCAAGGTGGAGCTGACCGTCTCCGGCGGCACGGTGCAGGTCTTTGGCGTGGCGCTGGGGCAGGGAAGCAAAGGCGTGACCTACGACAGCATCGGGCTGAACGGAGCTTCGACGACCGTAATGTCGCGTGCGTTCAACCCGGAGAATTGGGGTGAGGCGCTGCGGCACCGCCAACCAGACCTCTTGATTATCAACTACGGCACCAATGAGAGCGGCTTCATGTCGTTTGTCGATAAACAATACGAACCGGAGCTGCGGAGGGCAATTGCGCGGGTAAGGGAGGCGCTGCCGGAGACGTCAATCCTGATTATGAGTCCCATGGATCGCGGAACCCGCAGTGATGGTGGCGAGGTGGCAACCATGCTGGCCATCCCTAAAATCGCAGTAATTCAGCAACGCGTGGCGCACGAGACCGGCTGTGGCTTCTTCAACACCTACCAGGCCATGGGCGGCGATGGCACCATGGCCAGGTGGTACGCGCGACGGCCGCAGATGGTCGCTGCCGACCTGATCCATCCTTCGCCGCAGGGTGCCCGGATTGTCGCGGAGTCCCTGACCGGGCAGCTACTGATAGGCTACGAGAGATACCTGCAGCATCATCCGATGCCGCCGGTTGGGTCGAACGTGGTCGCGAAGGCGAATGCGCCCCAGGGAGTGCAGTAGATGGTGTTACGACGGGCCTTGATTGGATTGCTGTGCTGGGCCTTGGGCTCTGGCGCCGCGCAGGGTTCCGGCGTTGCGCTGGGAGCAGCCAAGGCCGCGTCCAAGAAACATCCTGCCGCAAAGGCCACAATAGCTTCCAAGACTAGGCCCACCATAAGGCGAGCACCCGAAGCTAAGCCCGCCAAGGCAAAGAAGAAGCGCGGCGGCAAGGTAGTGACCAAGCTTGCCTTCTCCAAGGCGACCCGTAGGCGGACACCTGCCGTAAAGGCTGTCGCGGAGCGTCCGGAAGGTGGACGGGATGCGGTGATTGAACGGCTTTCGCTATCGCTGGCCAACCCGCGCATGGGGATTGAGAACGCGAGTACCCTGCGCCCTTTCCTCGACCAATTGCACCAGCTTGAGCTCGATCCGAAGAGCCAGATGGTGCGGATTCTGCAGTTTGGCGACTCCCACACCGCGGCGGATATGTTTACCGGCGCCATGCGGACGCTCTTCCAGAATAAGTTTGGGGATGGTGGCGCAGGCTTCTCGTATGCAGGCTATCCGTTTGCCGGGTATCGAATTCATGGCACCAGGCGGGCCCAGTCCACGGGCTGGCTGGCGCTGGGGACGCATCTGCGCGATATCGGCGACGGCATGGTTGGGATGGGCGGCGTTAGCCTGAGCACCGACCGCTCCGGCAACTGGGTCTCGCTCGACGCGGACGCGACCTGGTTGGAGGTGCATTACCTGACCCAGCCCGGCGGCGGTCCAATTGCGATCTATGATGGCGAGAAACTTCTGACGACAGTATCGACAGACGGGCCGGTCACGGCAGGCCACTATGGGACGGCGGTTGAGCCGGGAGACCACCACTTCGAGGTACGCACCACCGACTACGCGCCCGTCCGCCTCCTGGGGTTGGTGACGGAGAAGGCCTCCGGCGCGACGTACGAGGCGCTGGGACTGAACGGTGCGGAGGCGTCACTCATCCTGCGCTGGAACGAGGCGATCCAGCAGGTGTATATGGATCAGCGAGAGCCTTCGTTGATTGTGCTCTCCTACGGCACCAACGAGGCGAGCGACCATAACTGGACACAGGAAGGCTACGCGGCGATGTTCCGCTCGCTGATTGCGCGCTGCCACCGCCTGGCTCCGAATGCCTCCATCCTCGTGATTGGGCCGCCGGATCGCGCACTGCGCGCGGGCCGCCGCGGCTGGACGCCCTTCGCCGGAGTCGATCGCATTGTGCAGGCGCAGCGCAGCGTTTGCCGCCAGATGGGCTGTGCCTACTGGGACCAGCGTGGCCGCATGGGCGGTCTTGGTTCGATGCGGCAATGGGTCTCCGTGCAGTGGGCGCAGGCCGATCACACGCACTTTACGGGGACGGGTTACACCGAATTAGCGGGTGCTTTATTTTCCGATATAGTCCAGCAGTACAACCGCTACGAGGGTGAGTCGGACGTGGCGAAGTCGGTAGCGCGAGGAGAGTCAAGGTGAGGCAACATGAGTAAGCAGGCTGCAATTATAAAGGTCATTCACGCAGTATCAGAACTCGAGGCGGACCCCCGTCCGGATGAGTCGCTGTTCGATTCGGGAGCACTGGACTCCTTCACGTTGCCCGACCTGGTCACCGGCCTGGAGCAGGAGTTTGGCGTTACCATCCCCGACTCTGACCTGGTGCCGGAGCGCTTCGACACGGTGACGAAGATTGAAGCATATCTCAACTCACGGGAAGCGTAATGGCGTACCTCCGGGCGTTCGGCTGCTACGTCCCTGAGCGTCGCGTCGGGAACGAGGAGCTTGCTACACGTACGGGGCGAGACGTTGCCACCATCGAAAAGACAACGGGCATCCGTGAGCGCAGGTATGCTGCGGACGACGTGTCGGTGGCTGACATGGGACTGCTGGCTGCGAACGACTGCCTCAGCAAAGCTGGCATCACGGCACAGGAGGTAGGGCTGATTCTGTTCTCCACTGGTTCGGCCGAGCGCTGCTTTCCCGGTCCTGCCTCTACGCTGGCGGCGAAGCTCGGCCTGACCACGACCCCTGCACTCGACCTGCCTGTCGCGAGTGCCGGTTCGCTCATCGGCATTGCACTTGCAGCGGACCTGGCGGCGCGCTACAGCAACGTGCTGGTTATTGCGGCGGAGATCATGTCACGCAGAATCTCCGATGCCGAGCCCGACACGGCGATCCTGTTTGGCGATGGTGCCGGTGCTGCTCTGGTGAGCCGCGAAGAAGGCTTTGCGCATATCGCCGACACAGCCCTGTTCACCGACGGCAACTATGCGGAGAGCCTGCAACTGCAGCATGGCCGCACCGTACAGATGAAGGGGCTTGAGGTCATCATGCAGGCCTCGCGCAAGATTCCCCGGGCGATTGCCGATCTGCTCGAACGCAATCAAATCGTGCCCACAGATGTGGGTGTTTACCTGATGCACCAGGCGAATGTGAACCTGATTCGCAAAGTTGCGGCGACGCTGAAGGTGCCGGAGCAACAGTTCTTCTGCAACATTGAGCGCTACGGTAATACATCATCCGCCTCGCTGCTGATCGCCGCATCGGAGTGGTGGGCCGCAGGCACCTCACGGGTCACCGCACCGCTTGTGTTGGCTGCTTTTGGCGCGGGCTTCAACTGGGGTGCGGTGCTTGCTCTGCCTGTGTAATAGTGTGCATGGGATGAGGGCGCATAACATGATGCGACGCGTAGTCCGATGCGGTCTGCTGCTGCTCGGGTTGATGGCAGGCTCAATGCTGCATGCGCTGGAGCCATCCGCTGCTCCGTGGTTGAAGCAATATGGAAGCCGGGCCTGGAATGCGGAGAACGGTCTCCCGCAGAACACCGTTCGCGGCCTCGCGCAGACGCAGGACGGCTATCTCTGGGCGGGAACGGATGAAGGGCTGGTGCGGCTGAACGGCAACGACCTCGCCGTCTTCAACACCGCAAACACACCGCAGATGCAGAGCAACCTGGTGCAGAGCCTGCTCTCCACCAGGGATGGAGCGCTGTGGATCAGCACCACCAACGGGCTGATTGTTTATCGTGCGCGGCAGTTCCAGCGTATCGATGTTGCGGCTGGCTTGCCATCGGCCGTGGTGGCTTTTGCCCGCGAAGATCGAGCGGGTAGGGTGTGGGTGTCTACCGCCGCCGGCGTCTGCGTAATGCGGCAAGCGCGTTGCGAGCGTTTAGCAGCACTCGGTAATCTTATTGTGGACAGCATCAAGCAGTATGCCGATGCTGGGGATAACTCCTTTTGGATCGCGTCAGGTTCGCAGCTGCTGCATCTTGCGGCCGACGATCTTCATCGTCTGGCTGCGTTCGACACAGGCGATCGCAATACGATAACGGCGCTCGCGCTTGACGCCAACGAAAACCTGCTCGTGGGGACCAGCGACGGATTACTGCGCTATCGGGAGGGAATTCTGACACGTGTTCCGCTCCCCGGTTCAGCCAAACGTATCGAGATTCGTAAGATGCTCGCGGAGCCAGACGGTGCAGTGTGGCTGGGCACGTCCAGCGGTTTGATGGTGGGCCACGCGAACCAGTACGCGCCGGTCGTTGGCATACCGCCTGTTGCGGTGCAGACGTTGCAGCGGGACAAGCAGGGTGCTCTATGGATCGGGACCAGCCGTGGACTGCTGCGTCTCGCGAAGGGCCAGCTCAGTCGATTCCATTCGGGTGACGCTCTGGCGGCTGCGGCCATTCTCACCACACTTGAAGATCGTGAAGGAACTCTGTGGCTGGGAACAGAGCTGGATGGCCTCCTCGCAATACGGCATCAGGCCTTCACGACATACTCCAGCGCGGACGGCCTCTCCGCAGATGCAGCGCGCTCTGTGATGCAGGATGCGCACGGCACTCTTTGGATCGGCACCGATGGCGGCGGCCTCGACCAGAGCACGGCGAATGGCTTTATTGCGGTCACATCGCGCAATGGCCTCTCCAGTGATGTGGTGCTCTCGCTTGCCGGCGTGCCCAATGGAGACGTTTGGGTGGGAACACCGACGGGCCTGAACCGCATTCGCGGCGGCGTGGTCAAAGTCTTCACGACCTCAGACGGCGTGGCCGATGACTTCATTCGTTCACTCTGTATCGATGCAAGCGGCGCGGTATGGATTGGAACGCGCCACGGACTGACACGCTACGCGGGCGAATCCTTCACCAGCTACAGCACGCTGGACGGTCTCGGCGGCGACTTCATCGGCGCAATGACGCAGCGCCGTAACGGCGATCTGCTGATCGCAACACCCGGCGGATTGACGGTGATGCACAAGGGGCAATTCCACAACTACCCTCCGACTGATCGGGGCGCGAGCAGCGTCGTCACGGCCATCTTCGAGGATGCACAGGGCACCGTCTGGCTGGGCAGCAACGGCAGCGGTCTCAGCAGGCTGGATGGCACGACGCTGACGCCAGTCCAATCAGCAAAACTGCCACGAACAATCTATGGAATCCTCGAAGACGACCGGGGCTACCTCTGGCTGAGCGCGCACGGCGGCATCTATCGCGTTCGCATGCGGGATCTGCAGACTGCCATCGCGACCCACACAGACGTGCCTCACCTGGACAGCTACGACACCACTGACGGAATGCGGATTGGCGAAGGCAGTGGCGGCGGCCATCCGGCAGCCTATCGCATGCGTGATGGCACGCTCTGGTTCACCACGATGCGCGGCGTCAGTACGACTGACCCCGCCAATCTGCCGTACAACAGTGCTCCCCCCAGCGTGGTGATTGAGACCCTGCTGATCGATGGCGTACCCAGGCAGCAGATCGAATTGCAAAAATGGATGGAGATTGCCCCCGGGAAACATCGCGTGGAGTTTCAGTACGCCGGGCTTACCTTTGTCGCACCGCAGAAAGTGCGCTACCGCTACAAGCTGGAAGGTTTCGATCGCGAGTGGATTGAGGCCGGCCGGCAACGCAGCACGGTGTACACCAACCTGGCCCCGGGCAAATATTTCTTCCGCGTCGCCGCCATGAACAGCGATGGAGTGTGGAGCGAGGCGGATGCAACCAGCGCACTTCGTATTCGACCGTTCTTCTATCAGACGGGCTGGTTCTACGGCCTGTTGCTGCTGTCGATTGCGGCAGCAGCGTACCTGGTCTATTGGTGGCGTGTCCACCAGGTTGAGGCTGTCTTCGCCACTGTGCTCGTCGAACGAAACCGCATCGCGCGCGAGATCCACGACACGTTGGCACAGAGCGTAGTCGGCATCTCGCTGCAACTGGAACTGCTTTCGCGGATGATGCCTGCCGCGGAGAGCCGTGTTCGCGAGCAGTTGGAGACTGCAAGGCGCATGGTGCGGCAGAGCCTGGCCGATGCGCGCAGTTCCATCTGGGAGTTGCGCAGCGAGGGTGCGACCGCCGAAGAACTGCCTTCGCGCATCACAAAAATGCTGCGCCAACTCGGTGGAGATTCCGGCGTACACACCGATCTTGAGGTGACAGGCACTTACCGGGCACAAGCTCGTGCCGTTGAAGATGAGCTTTTACGTATTGCGCAAGAGGCCACAACCAACGCGCTACGCCATGCCCGATGTTCCCGCATCGTGGTGGAGTTGCGTTACGCCTTGAAGGAGCTTCAGCTTGAGGTCGCGGATGATGGCATTGGTTTCAGAAATGCCGCGAATAAGGACATTTCGATGGGTCACTACGGCGTACAGGGTATGCGCGAACGGGCTGAGCGCATCGCCGCAACCTTCGACATCATCACTCCGGCGACGGGCGGTTCGGTCGTCCGCGTTGCCCTTGCGATGACGGAGTAAAGTAGTAACGAAGGGCAGAGGTCGCAGGCAATGGCGGGTGCAATTCGAATCATGATCGTGGACGACCACGCCGTAGTGCGGCAGGGCCTCGCGGCTCTGCTATCCACGGTTCCGGAGTTCGACATCATCGTGCAGGCGGGCGATGGTGAGCAGGCGGTCGCGCTCTACCGGACACATCAACCCGACGTGACCCTGATGGATCTGCGGCTGCCGAAGCTGAAGGGTGTTGAAGCCATCCAGGCCATCCGCCAGGAGTTCCCCGCAGCTCGTGTCATCGTACTCACCACGTTTGACGGCGATGAAGATATCTACCGCGCCTTGCAGGCAGGAGCCCGCGGATACCTGCTGAAAGGGATGGAGGGTGATGAGCTGATCGAGGCGATACGCGCCGTGCACGAGGGCAAAGCGCGCATCCCGGCGGAAGTGGCGGAGCGGCTCTCGCTGCGGCTCAGCGGCGATGCGCTGACGGAGCGCGAAACGGACGTGCTGCGCCAGATTGTCGGCGGTCTCAGCAACAAAGAGATTGGCGCCAAGCTCTTCATCTCTGAGGCAACGGTGAAGACGCACGTCAATAATCTGCTGGCCAAGCTCGGTGTCTCCGACCGCACCCAAGCAGCGACCACAGCACTGCAACGCGGGATCGTTCACCTTGACTAGCCTGCGTTATCGCGGCCTTGCCATGCTCACCGTAGCGATGGCCATCCTGTGCGCGGGAATGACCGCGCAAACCGGCACCCATGCAAAATCCGCTGTTACGTGGCGACCTGCAACCGAAGCAGAGCTACATGCAATTCTTCCTGCGCGCGCCCCCGTCATCTCCGAGCGCATCGAAACGGAGCAGCGTGCGTCTTCCGGCATCGTCAGCGATGCTGGGCGCTACGTCGCTGGCATCCTTCTCATCACGGCGGGCTACTCGGCTGAGGGCAAATACTCCTACTACCTCATCAACCAGGCGACGCTGAAGATTGGCGAGATGACGTTGCGTCCAGGCAACTACCTCTTCGGCTGGGTTCGTAAAGAGGACGCGTTGGACATCAGCTTCTACGAGGCGGCCACCGGCAAGCCGCTTGGCATGGTCGAAGCAAAACGCGACGCAACCATCCGCCGCGTGGAGTCATTCCGCATCTGGCCGCCGGAAGAGCGCTCCATGATGCAACTGGGCCGGTTCACCTTCAAGTACCGCATCGAGCCCTAGGTTCCTCCATCCAAAGGTGGAGTCAGAACCATCCTCTTGGGTCACGACGCATAGTCGCGTGGCACATACTCTAGTAAGAGATTAGTAGAACTCCCCAAGGGGCGCCTCATCAGCGCCCCTTCATTTTTTTAATCAATTGGCGCCGTCGGTCTTGGCGAAGCGTACGGTGTACTCGCCAATGCGCTTGCCGTGGTCCATGCCGACCTGAATATCGGAACGGTAGTGGATGCCCGCATACAGCCGCGACATCGCCGCCTCCTGCTGCTGCACCGCGAAATAGCTTGCACCACTGGGGAAGAGATAAGAGAGCACATCGGCACCCGCCGCCGAGAAGTCCGAGTGGCCTGAAACATACGAAGGAAAGTTGGGCAGGCCGGTTTGCACCTTGATGCTGGGATCCAGTTGCGAGGGTCGCGGGTTGAAGTAGTAGTACTTCGCCTCCCAGCAACCAACGGCTGCATCATGCAACGCCATATCGAGCAGTGCGAACACTCGAGCGGCGCGCACCTCACTGTACGAGCCGGCAACCACATAGGGCACTGCGATGGAGTTCCAGTGTCCCGGTGGCGTCACGGTGCTCACACCGTCAGCCCATTTATAGACCGTCGCAAGCTGATCACGGGAGAGGTTGTTGACCGTGTCCTTCACCTCCTTCAACTCCGTCTGCATCTGAGCGGAAGTCGTCGAGGGTGGCGGTCCTGGCCGCTCGTTCACAAAATCTGTCGGCGACATCATCCATCCCTTCACCTGTCCGAAGATTGGCAGCATAGGCGGACGCGCCGGAATATCCTGGCTAACCCACGGAACTTCACCCTTCGCTTTTGTATTGTCTGCGAGCGATTGCCACAGCGCGGCATTTCCGCCCGCAGCCTTCATGCCGTCAGCACCTGCGCGCGTGCTGAAAATTGCAGCGACCGCCTTACCCAATGCTTCTCCCGCGGCGATATCGCTCGCCGTCGCACGCCCGGAGAGCAGCGCCACTTGTTCCTGTTCAGCAGCCTTTTGCGCAATCTCGTCCACCGCCGTAGGGAACAGCAGTTGCAACAACGCAGAGTTGACTCCAGCTTCTACCGCATCTTCCGAGGGATAAGAAGGCAAGTTGCTATTGGGCAGCAAAGCCTTGATAGCTGGATCTAATTTGAAGGGGGACGGACGGTTGTACAGAAACTTGTAGTACCAGGCCACCTTCAACGCCTCATACTCCGCTACGGAAACATAACTGTAAGCACGCGCAGCATAGGGCGGATTGCTGAACGGAAACGTCGGGTACGCGAAGGGATTCGTCGCAGACGGCACAGGATAGGTACCGTCTGCATTGGGCGACGGGGGCAGGTCGGAGCGAGCCACAAGCTCACGCAGAATCTCGTTCCAGCGCAGCGTCCCACCAGCGCTCCAGTACGCGATCGCGGAGGTCTGCGCGTCCGTCAGTATCCCCTGCGAAGCCTTGATGGCGGCAAGCTCAGACTGATAGCCGGGGTCGGTCGTCGCCACAGGCGCAGGAACGCTGATCTGCGTGGGTCCGGTGAGTACGATCATCTTCCAGCTCCCGGCGTTGGCGTCGGCTCCCGAAGGGGTAATGGCGCTCAGCGTCTCCGTTGAAGAAATACTCTTGCTGCAGCTGGTCAGGGTCAACACCAGCGCCACGACGGAGAAGCTAACAAGCAGAGGCGGCAATCGTCTTTTTTTGAGGATCATGGGGTGGCCCGCTTCCGTTCAAAGTTGAAAGTGTAGAGAAATCCAGTGGTAAACGTGTTCGATTGAGCGACGTTGCGGCCATCAAACGTGTTGCTGTAGATGAGCCAATACTGTAGGTCCCGCCGGTGCGGAATGGGATACGTCAACGTGGCACCTACCTTGGAGAAGTTGACGCGGTCGGAGATGAACGGCGAATCCTGCGGCCGGATGTCGCCTCCGCCACGCGTCTGCTGCTGTGTAAAGCTTCCAACGATCGTCATATCGTTCTTGCGATAGCCGGTGCTGACCGTGTACTCAAACTGATTCGGCATCGCGACTTCATTACTGAAGTAGAGCTGCCCATTGGTGTAGTAGCTGGAGCGGTCCAGCTTCACGTTGCCGCGCAGCGTATACGCTGTGGTCCCGTTCATGTAGACGCCGTTCTTCCCGAGATAATTCAACGTCGCACGACCGGCAATACGCTTGCTGTGGTTCCCCAGCGAGAGCGGCTGCAGATCAGGCGTATAGTCCGTCATCGGCACCGCGGCCGAGAACACTCCGATCAAACGAAGCGCCCCAAGCTGGCTTATCGGCAGGCTGATCAGCTTATATTTCACCGCAAACGAAGCTTCCTGAAAACCCTTCTGCCCATGCAGGACACCCTGGCTCGCCTTCGTCCACACATAGGGCACCGTGGCCAGAACATTCAGCTTGTTGGTCGCCGCATAGTTGCCGGTCCACAACACGGACTGAGTCGTCACCGTACCCACGTTGCCATTCATCCGTTCCAGTGAACCCTCCCAGTAGTGGTCCCAACTTTCGTGGCTGTAGAAAAAACCGGTACACAGACGCTGCCGCGCAAGCATGATGCCATCCTCAGCGGTCTGCGCACGGAGCAGGGGAGACACGATAAAGCACAAGGCAAGCGTCATCAGTACACCGACGTTACGGACACGCTCTAATCCGCACCCGCTCTTTGATTTACGTTGGACATCTCGGTCATTCATCATCATTCGCGTCTTCTCTGGCTCACTGAATCGACGAGGACAAAGCTCTGAGGTCGCAGAATCGGTGCCGGTTCACAACGGCAAACGAAATCGCAGCGGACAGTTACGTATCTTCGATTCAGCCCGAAGTCTACTTGTGCGCGAAGGGGTTGTCGTCGTCAGGAGGGAGGGGGCTGAGATCCATCTTAAGGTGGAGAAGCAAAGACCGTTTGTGGCTGCACAGCCCTACTCCGCAGCAGGCGTTGCGGCGACGCTCAGGCGAGTTGTAGGATCGCGATTCTCTCTGGAGGTACCGTCAGCAGACTGTCTACCACCGTCACATCCGCGCCCGATGCGAGCGCGAGCTTCGCATCTGCCGGGACGGTCACCTCATGGGCCTCGATTCCGAGGTTGAAGGCAATGACGACGTTACCGCGTTGCATCTTGAGCCACAGCTTTTCTTCATTGAATGCGACGGTCAACATCGACAAATCCCCCACGTTCAATGACGGCGTATGCTTACGAAATGCGATCAGCTCCCGATACCACGTCAACATCTCGGCGTGGTGTCCATCCCTTTGCTCCTGCCATTGCAGCTTCGAACGCTCGAAGGTCGCGACCTCTTCAGGGTCGGGAATCATCGCGGGGTCCCAGCCAAACGCCGCAAACTCTCGCCTGCGTCCTTCTGAGACTGACCGCGACATATCGGCGTCGTCATAGTCTGCAAAGTATTGGAACGGCGTGGACGCTGCAAACTCTTCCCCTTGAAACAGCATCGGGATAAACGGTGCAGTCAGCAGAATTCCCGCAGCAACTTTGGCTCGAGCAAAACCAACCGTTTGCTCCAGACGATCTCCCAACGCTCGATTGCCAACCTGATCGTGATTCTGGATATAGCCAACAAAGCTATGGGCACCCACGCGGTCCATGGGTCGTCCGTGCAGTCGCTGGCGATACTTTGAAAATTGACCCTGGTAGACGAAGGCCTCCTTCAGCGATTTGGCTAAGTCTCCCATCGTGCCAAAGTCCCCGTAGTAGCCGGTTCGCTCCTTTGCATGAAGCACAGCAAAAAGTGAGTGATGGAAGTCATCGCTCCACTGCGCATCAATTCCATATCCATTCACTGCGCGCGCAGCCACCACATTGGAGTCGTTCAAATCACTTTCCGCAATGAGGACAATTGGGCGCCCCTGCAGCTTCGAGAGAGCTTCTACCTCAATCGCAAGCTGCTCCATGAAGTGAAGGTCAGACTGGTCGACGAACTCATGCACTGCGTCCAGTCGCAATCCATCTACGTGAAATTCCCGCATCCACATCAAGGCGTTATCGCAAAAGAAGCGACGGACTTCCGCGCTGCCACTGTCGTCAAAGTTGACGGCGTCTCCCCACGGCGTGCGGTGCTGGCTCGTCAGATAAGGGCCAAAGATTCCCGTATAGTTACCTACCGGCCCAAAGTGGTTATAAACGACATCGATCAAGACGCCGATACCCTGGGCGTGTGCGGCGTCGACCAGACGCTTCAGGCCATCCGGCCCACCATAGGCCTCACGTACAGCGAAAAGACTCGCGCCATCGTAACCCCACCCAAAGCGACCGGGAAACTCGGCGAGTGGCATTAGCTCCATATGCGTAATACCCAGTTCGCGCAGATACGAAAGGTGAGCGATCGCAGCATTAAATGTGCCTTCCGGGGTGAACGTGCCGACGTGCAGTTCATACAGAATTGCGGAGCCAAGTGACTGGGCCTGCCAACTCGTATCCGTCCATCGAAATGCGTTGTGATCGTACACACGAGACGCAGCATGAGGGCCCTCTGGCTGCCAGGCGGAACGCGGATCAGGGTACAGCTTGCTGTCTTCCCCGACCAAAAAGCCATAAGCAGAACCGGGAGCTCCGGCAGCAACTTGCGCTTTCCACCAACCGCGTTCATCCGGCCCCTGCATTTCATAGATCGAGCCATCTACGTTCACGCGCAGCCGTGCGGCAGATGGTGCCCAAACTGCAAACTCAGGCATTCACGGCTCCCTCTCGCACTGCAAGTGCGACCGGAAACGACTTGAACAAGTCCGACAATAGCGTCTCTCCGCCTGGCCATATCTGGCCGCTCATTCGGTCTCGCCATGGCTCCGCCGGCAGCATGATGCTCGTGTCCTCCCACTCTTCTCCGCGCAGCCTGTTCAACCGCGGCACCACGCTTAATACATTGTCGCCCCGTAAAAACGCGATTGCATGATCTGCCTTGGCTCCTGTAACAGACACGGGCACATAAGAGGCAGCGGCCCCGAACCAGTCAGGGTGTTCGTTGCGCAATTGGAGTGCCTTGTGGATCGTCCACATCTTAGGCAGTCCTTCATCAATACGCTGCATCACCTGGTTCACATTCAGATGCGCCATCTCTCGCAGCAGCTTGCAGCGCAACTCGTAATCTACAGGGGTGCGATTGTCCGGATCGACCAGAGTCAGGTTCCATAACTCCGCACCCTGATACAAATCTGGAATTCCGGGTGCCGTGTACTTCATCAACGTCTGCGCCAGGGAGTTGTACCATCCCGCTCGCCTCACCGTTTCTACAAAGGCCTGCATCCCGGTAACGAATGGTTTGTACGCTAGCGTCTTTTCAATAAAGCGCATCAGCGCATCTTCAAATGTCTTATTGTTCGCGACCCACGAGGTCTGTAGCTTTGCCTCGCGCACGGCCTTCAACATATAGGCCTGGGCACGTTCCGTGGAAATAGGCCACGCTCCAATCAGCGTCTGATAGTACAGATACTCCGTATTCCGATCGGGCGCATCTTCCGTGCGGAAACGGTTATTCACCCGCGCCCAGCGATGCAGCGCCTCGCCAAACTGGTCTGGAACCTCGCTCAGCACAAAGAGTCGAGATCGTACATCATCACTGCGCTTGGTATCGTGTGTCGATAAAGCGGTCATCGTCAGCGGATGCGTCGCCTGCATCTTCGTGTTGTAGTGGTGGAAATCCTCAAGGCCAATGCCATTGCGTGCCGGGTCAGCGCCTACCTCATTGAGTGCAGATAGCCGGTTGTAGCAATAGAAAGCAGTATCCTCGACGCCCTTCGCCATCACCGGACCTGTGAACTGTTGGAACCGCATTACGAATTCCACCTCGTGCTTACCCGTCACTTTCAGGGTCAGCACATCACCCAGGAAATCAAATAGGCCACTATCAATGTCCTGGCGATGCTGCTTCGCGCAGTCACACGCCTGCATAATGATGGCTCGGTCTTCATCGATAATTTCGTCTCGTTGGGGCACCACGTAGGTGCGGTAGACAGGGAAGCAGGCTGCCAGTTCACGGATAGCCCGTCGTATCTCAGCGCGTGTGTAGTCGCGCTGATTTCGATTGCACTCGCAGATCGTCACAAACTTGGTGGTCAGCCAGTTCACATCGCTGGCGAGCGATTCCTGGCTGACGGAAAGCTTTTTCTCGTGAACTAGCTCGTGGAACTCCGGAGACTGACCGGCAAATTCGTTATAAATCCTCCCCAGCGTCGCGACGCCGTCTGGATGAACAAGAACCCCTGAGGCCACGTTGAGGAAGTCATAGCCCGTCGTTCCTTCGGCGGGCCAGTCCGCCCGCATCATTTCACCCGGCTCCAGAATCTTCTCAACGACCACCCAGGCGTCAGGTGCGCGCTCGCGTAGCCGCCGCAGATACTCAAGTGGATCCCGCAACCCATCCGGGTGGTCAACCCGAACACCGTCCAGGATGCCACTGTCCAGCCATTCGAGAATCAGCGCATGGGTCTCTTCGAAGACATGGTCCCGCTCTACACGAAGACCGATCAAAGTATTCACGTCGAAGAACCTTCTGTACCCAAGGTGCTGATCCGCCGTCTTCCAGTAGGCAAGTCGATAGTTCTGGTGGTTCAACAAATCGTCCAGCTCGTCAACGTTTCCGTTCAATTCCCCGACCGAACGATCGACCGCTTCACAGACTTCCTTTTGCTCAAGACATAGCCGCTTCAGCAGTCCATTCAGCACAATCTTGTCCCGATGCCGCATCAGCACCGTTCGACGATCTTCGTAATCAGGAGTAGGAAGGCGACCGAAGGACGCGGAAAGAAAATGCAACAGGTTGCTCTTAGCCGCATCCGCGGCGCGCGTCAGAATCATCGGCAGCGTCTGTGGGGCGATCGGCAGTTCCTGTCCCGCACACACAATGCGGAACATCTCTCCTTCCCGCACTAACTGCACTTCACCTGCCTGGAGAGCTTGCCCGTAGTGCTTTCCAAGCACTGGCACCAGTACCTTTTCCCTGAGCCGTTCTTCGTACGGTTGCCAGTCGATATCAAAGTAGGAAGCGTAACGGCTTGACGACCCGTTCTCAAGCACATCCCACCAATAGCTGTTCTCCCGGCCCAGCGACATATGGTTCGGCACAATATCCAGAATTTGTCCCAGACCTGCATCTTTCAACGATTTGCACAGCCGCTGATGTCCTTCTGCGCCGCCCAGCTCTAAATTGACGCGGTGATGATCCACGACGTCATAACCGTGCTGGCTTCCCGGTGCTGCCTGTAAGTATGGCGAACAGTACACATGCGAGATCCCTAACAGGCGCAGATAGTCGACAGCCGCCGCTGCTTTATCAAACCCAAAGTCGGAATTAAGTTGAAGTCGGTAGGTCGAGTTTGGAACACGTCTCATCTGCATCCGCCTGAAAAACAAAATATGGCTTGTGGGGAGTGGAGACTGAAGCAAAGCGGTTTTTCAAATAGCACATTGGAGGCATCCGGTAGCTAAAGGGTTGTACGGCAACGCGCTTCTCAAAATCCACTATTTTGTCTCCTGCATGAGTTGATGTATCAGGAGTTATGCGTAAGGCATTGATTTACCTTGCGGAATCAACCAGTCACGGCAAACGCGCACGCCAAAGCAGGCATCTGTCTTATTTACGGGGCACATAGACTGGATACAATCAGTTGCTGACGTGAAAGGCCATCGTGAATGTGAAGAAAGCCGGAAGCGCGAGTGACCCCCTCTGGTACAAGGATGCGGTCATCTACGAACTGCACGTTCGTGCGTTTCAGGATTCAAACGGCGACGGCATCGGCGATTTCCCCGGGCTGATCTCGCGACTCGACTACCTGCAGGATCTCGGCGTCACCTGTTTATGGCTGCTTCCATTCTTCCCGTCGCCTTTACGTGACGACGGCTACGACATCGCGGACTACACCAGCGTCAACCCAAGCTACGGCACACTCGACGACTTCAAACGCTTCCTCGATGCAGCCCACCAGCGCAATATGCAGGTGCTCATTGAGCTGGTCGTCAACCATACCAGCGATCAACATCCCTGGTTTCAAAGGGCCCGTCTTGCCCTGCCCGGCTCACCGGAGCGCGATTTCTATGTCTGGTCCAACGACAACCAGCTCTACAAAGAAGTACGCATCATCTTCAGCGACACCGAAAAATCTAACTGGAGTTGGGACGAATTGGCAGGAGCTTATTATTGGCACCGCTTCTTCTTCCACCAGCCCGATCTCAACTTCGACAATCCCGCTGTTCTCGAAGAGATTCTTGTAGCAATGCGTTTCTGGCTCGATCTTGGAGTGGACGGATTTCGCCTCGACGCCATTCCATATCTCGTCGAACGGGATGGCACGACCTGCGATGGTTTGCCGGAAACCCACGCAATAGTTAAGGCAATCCGCGCGGCTATCGACGAAGGCTACGAAAATCGCATGGTGCTTGCAGAAGCAAACCAGCCTCCCAGCCAGCTGCTCCCCTACTTCTCCAATGGTGACGAGTGTCACATGGCTTTTCACTTTCCCTTGATGCCGCGCATCTATCTTGCGTTGCGGCAGGAAGATCGCAAGCCCATCACAGACATCATGGCAGAGACACCAGCCATCCCAGACATCTGCCAATGGGGGCTGTTTCTCCGTAACCACGATGAGTTGACCCTCGAAATGGTAACCGGGGACGAGCGCGATTACCTTCAATTCGCCTACTCTGCGGACCCCCGCATGATCATCAACTCCGGCATCCGCAGGCGTCTTGCGCCTTTGCTGGATAACAATCGACGTCGTATTGAGTTGCTCAATTCGCTACTACTTAGTTTCCCCGGAACTCCCATTTTGTACTACGGAGATGAGATTGGCATGGGCGATAACATCTACCTCGGCGACCGCAACGGTGTCCGCACGCCCATGCAGTGGAGTCCCGACCGCAATGCGGGTTTCTCCAAAGCCGATCCCGCAAGACTTTACTTTCCTGTCATCATGGATCCCATCTGGGGCTATCAGGCCATCAACGTAGAAGCGCAGCTAGGTGAGCAGTCCTCACTTCTGCACTGGACGCGCAATATGATTGCCCTACGCAAAATGTTTCGCGTCTTCGGTCGCGGAACCACGGAGTTCCTGGAGCCGGAGAATCGCAAAGTGCTTGCGTACATCCGTCACTACGATCCCGATTCAGCCTCCGTCAATGACACCGTCGCAGCCTCTGCCGGCAGTGGCGACTTCACCGAAACGATTCTCTGCTGCGCCAATCTCTCGCGCTTCGCTCAGCCGGTTGCACTCGATCTCAGTCGCTTCGCCGGCATGGTTCCCATTGAAATGCTCGGCTATGTGCCGTTTCCAATAATCACCGATCAGCCTTACATGCTCACTCTTTCGCCGTACTGTTTTTTCTGGTTCGAGCTTTCCGGCCAGCACAGCCCTACGCCACAGCAATCCTCCTAACGCGAGTAAGGTTCAAGCACGAAGATGACAACTTCTACCTCTCAATCCGAAACCGAGCCCGCCAAAATAAGCACGCAGAATGATGCTCCGCTTATCGTGTTGACGGCCCCGTTCGCCTCGGAAGACGAAGTCAACCTCGAGCAGATCCTCGCCAACCTCGCGCACGCGTGGCCTGGTCAGTCGCTTAGGGTGGCCACGGCCGGAGACGCGACGGTACACGCTGCTTCAACATCCAGCAACGGGATCAACCTCATCACCTATCCGCAATCTTGTGTCAGCACCGCAGCACCTCTTCTCACCGCCACGGACTTCGTTACCGCCGCCGATCTACTCAGGGAGCACGATGCCCAATCCTGTCTGATGCTGGGTGCGGACGCACACACCTTTGCGCCAGAGGTTCTCGCCGCGTTCAGTAACGCACTATCGCAGCAGGCGGTCGATTTAGCTGTTCCTTGTTACTATCTCGGAGCGCATGATGGACTCGTCAACTCTGCCATACTCTACCCGCTTACCCGCGCTCTCTACGGAACGTCGCCCAGATTTCCATTGGCGACCGACCTGGGTTTGTCCACTCGTAACCTCCAGCGATTGGCGGTATCGGCTCGCAGGTTCGTCAGTGCGAATCAGGAAGATGCTCTCCTCTGGCCAGTTGCTGAAGCAGCGGCGGCGCACTTCAGCATCGTCGAGGTAGACGCACCTGGCCGTACGCTCGCGCAACCTGCGACGCAGGATTTGAACGCGCTTTTCTCTCATGTACTGGGCTCGCTGTTTTCAGATATTGAGGCGAGGGCAGCATTCTGGCAACGTGTCCGCATCGCAAAGCCGCAGACGGCAATCGTTGTCCAGTCCGCCCCGGAATCTGCCTACGATGCTGCTTCGATGGTCGCCGCCTTCCAGCTCGCCTATGCCAATCTCCAGGAGATCTGGGCCATCGTGCTGCCGCCAACTTCGCTTCTTGGCCTCAAGCGAATCGCACAGCTTCCACCCTCGGACTTTGTCATGCCCGACAGCCTGTGGGCTCGCATTATCTATGACTTCATACTGGCCTTTCATATGCGCACCATCAATCGCGGGCACCTGCTTGGCGCACTGACGCCGCTCTACCTCGCATGGGTCGCTTCTCACTTGAATGTCATCGCGCAGCAGGGCTCACCGTCAGCCCATAGAGAAGCGGTAGCGGTGGCTTTCGAGTCAGATAAGTCCTACCTCGTCGCCCGTTGGCGATGGCCGGATCGCTTCAATCCTTAGCGTATAAAACCATTCAGGCAAGGCGCAGCATCGATCGCAGCAAGATTTACGTAAGGAGCACATACGATGGGCCAACAAATTCAATACGCTCTCAGCCAGTCTGCACACCGCGTGCTTTTGAAAGTTGCCAGCTTCCTGCCCGGCCTCGTCGCGCTTCTCTCCGCGGTCATCCTTCTGACGCTCATAGGGGCAGGCCTTTCTGCTCTCCTGCGCCGCGTCCTTACCGCGCTGAAGTTCGACGAGCGCATCGCGCAGAATCAAAATCCCGCACTCGCCGCAGGCATTCAAGGATGGTCATCGACCAATAGCCCCACCGTGCTCATTGCCCGTATCGCCTTCTGGCTCTGCGTACTGCTTGGCTTTGTCATTGGCATCTCCGCATTTGACGCGTCGTACTCCAGCAACGCTCAGGTATCCATCTATCTGTTGCCCTACCTCAGCCATGCAACCGGTGCCGCAATCCTGTTGTTACTTGGGAACCTCATCGCGCGCTTCCTTGCGCGCTCTGTCCTCATTGGAGCAGTCAACGCAAAGCTGACCTACTCACGCTTTCTATCGCTCGGCGTCAAGTGGCTGGTTCTGGTCCTCACGGGAGCCATGGTGCTTGACCACCTTGAGATTGGAGGGACCATCATTGAGCTCGCCTTCGGCATTCTCTTCGGCGGTATCGTCCTCACGTTATCGCTGGCCGTAGGTCTCGGCTCTCGCGACATCGTCAGTCGTTCGCTGGAGAAGACTGCTGGCCCCGCCGTGGAGCTGACTCCGCCCATCCCACCGGCACAACGTGTCGGCGACAACCTTCGTCACTTCTAAACCACACGTCTTACTACCAGATTTCTGGATTCCTTCCGTCTATCAATTGGGCGATAAAACGATATTGCCAGTAGGCTGGTCCAGTGAACCCTCTTAAAGAAAATCTTGAACTCGATTCCACAACGGAGAGCCTCACGGCTGCTATCACCGTGCCCGACTCGTCTGTGCAACACGCTGAAACAAGCCGTACCTGGCTCGTAGCTCTTACAGGATTTTTTTTCGTTCTCCTGCAAAGTGCCTGTACGGCGGTTATTGCTATCAGTGGCATTCGCGTGCTCATAGGCCTCAGCTCGCTGGCTGCAGCGGCTGGCCTGCATAAGCCCGCCTGGGGATTTCATGCCGATGCTATCCGCATCCCCATGCTAAGTTTTGCGTTGCTTGGGTCATTGATTAATTTGTATGTACTCTGGCGTATTCGTTCCTTACGCAATCGTCCCTCTTCGCAGTGGCGCGCACGCACTGTAACCGCAAAGCAGCGACGCGGAGAAATCTTTCAAACAACTCTCGCCATCCTCACCATCATCCTGGTGGCGGCGGAGTGGTTCACGCACACCATCGTGCACGACGTTACAAAGTAAACTTCAACGGCACAGTATCAATGATGGCTGTCCTTGTCGGAGCCAGCCGGCGGGATACTGCGCATCTCTTCTTCCAGTCGCGCATGGAGCCGCTCACTGAACCCCAGCGGCAGCTCAAAAACACGTTCATCCGCTGTCAGCACCAGAATGTTGCGCGTTGAATCCAGAATCGCCGAGCAGATCTCGCAATGCTCCAGGTGATTCTGCACATGCTTCAACTCTTCCGCATCCAGCGTTCCATCCAGAAAACCGGAGATGTGCGCCCACACGTGTTTGCAATCTAGGACCATGGAGACCACCTGCGTTTCGGATTCAACTGTTTCAACTGCGGTGCCAGTTTCTTTTGCAACATCAGCCGCGCACGATGCAGCCGTACCTTCACTGATGCGGTACTAATGCCAAGTGCCTCTGCGGACTCATTCACGCTCAATTCTTCTACCTCGCGCAACAGAAAGATCTCGCGATAGTTCGCCGGCAGCTCCGCTACTGCCTCGTGCAGCATCAGTCGTACTTCCTGCCGCTCCAGTGCCTCCGACGGAATCTCCCGCCAGTCCCGCAACATCGCCGGCGCAATAGGGCTGCCGTCATCCGAAGTGTCATCCAGTGAATCCAGCTTCGCGTTCTTGCGTTGCCGCAGGCGGCTCCGCGCCTCATTCAACGCAATACTGATCAGCCACGTACTAAACTTCGAATCCGCCCGAAACTTGCCCAGATTCCGAAAGGCTTTCAGGAATGCTTCCTGTGCTGCATCTTCAGCGTCAGCCTCCTGTCGCAGCATGGAAAGCGCCATCACATACACGCTCCGCTCATACGGCCGAATCAGCGTATGAAACTGCTGCCGATCGCCCGCGAGCACGGCCGCGATCATCTTCGTCTCATCCCGTTCTTCGCCGTCGACCTTCATGGCTCCTCAATCCGCATACTGAAGTCTAGCGAGGTGCCTTCGCACGCTGTACTTCGCTCAGTACATCTTCAGCCGTAGTGCGTTCCCCGTGAACTCGGCTGATCTTACGAAACAGCACGTTGCCACTCCGGTCAATTAGAAAAGTCGAAGGGTACGCCGTCTCGTGCGGAGCATCCCATCGTAACCCGTACTGATTCGTAAAAACGTAGTCCGGGTCGACCACCAGGTGGATGTTCGGCGGCAGCGGATTCTGCTTCGCCAGCGCCTCTTTTGCTTTCTGGTCCACGTCAGCCGCCGGCCCCGGATACACCAGCAAAATCTGTGTGCCGGTTGCGGCAAACTTATCGGCATTGGCGATAAAGTCATGCACCTGCTTCTGGCAGTACGGGCATTGATACCCCGGAAAGCCACGCAACACAATCAGAGCCACGTTACCCTTGGCGGCAAGTTCGGAGAGCCGTAGCCGACGCCCATCCGGCGTCGAAAGTGTAAAGTCCGCTGCTTTCTCACCCAACTCTGGCGTTTCCGCCCTGGTCGCCAGGCTGCCGCTGCATAACAGTGTGATCGCCAGGCACTTCCATATCGCTCGCATCATGGTTCTCACGCCTCATCGTCCAAAAGTTTTTGCATCATCAGTCTGCCTGGGACAGCGCTTCAGTTGGAGTGATGCCCTCGAAAAAGGTTACAAATCCAAAACAACCATCAGGAGTTGGCAATCTTCACGCAAACCCGGACGAAAGTTGTCATTGGACTAGTCCACTTCTATTCATGACAATCCTTGAGATAAGCATCAATTGCCCCCTCCCGCGGCACCGGGCCGGGCTCTTTTTAACCTTAATCGGTAGGGGATGCTGCTCGTGATGGATCGCTTCAATTCAATCACTCCGAACGTCGCCGTGAAGTACATCGCATCCTTCCTTAAAAAAGATTGAGAGCTGAGCGACTACCCAGTCCGGTTCAGAGAGCAGCGCGATTCCGACCACGTCAATTCCGATCGCATTCCCCCTCCCCGGTGGGTTGCCACAATCTATCGTTGGCCCGGACCAGCTGGCACAGGCAATACTAAAGACGAAGCGTATTCGGAATTAGAAAAGCATTTTCAAAAAATCAAGGAGAACCGTGAGCCGCTACAGAGGCCGGGCACCGCTCGGCCTCTGGTCTTTGCTTCAAGCGAAAGGGTGGATCAGGTCCCCGAGTTGCGAGACGATTTCGTCCGCAAGATTCTGGATTGCGAGTGGGCTTTCATGTCGGACGAGGCTTCACTATGGGACTTTCATTCCAAACTCGATAACGAAGCCATGTTTCTTAGAACTGGTGAAGTCTATGGCGTGGATGTTTCCTACATTCCGGGCGCGATCATCGCAGACATTCTTCAGCAAATCATGGATGAAATTCATGAATTCCCCGAGCAGGAAACGCCACGGATGATAAGGATGGAGCACGACGCACACGCAAGACACATCATGGCATTACCAGAATATCCCTGGAATCCATATCTCTGACGCGCCCGTAACACCAAAGCATCACCCCTCATCCCCCCATAGTCACTCCCAAATCGGCACTAATCCCGATAGCATCAAATCCGTAGCAACATCCAATCAAATCAAAGGCCTCCCTCACCAATGACCATGAAGATCCGCAAAGCCGTATTCCCTGCCGCTGGCATGGGCACCCGCTTCCTCCCTGCCACCAAGGCCACGCCCAAGGAGATGCTCTGCCTCGTCGACAAGCCGCTCATCCAGTACGGCGTGGAAGAGGCCGTAGCCGCCGGCTGTACCGAGATCATCATCGTCACCGGCCGTGGCAAGACCACCATGGAAGACCACTTCGACAAGTCCTCCGAGCTCGAAGCCTCCCTCGCCGCCAAGAACAAGACCGCGCTGCTCGAGATCGCCCGCTCCGTCTCGAAGCTCGCCAAGATCATCTACGTGCGCCAGCCTGAAGCCCTCGGCCTCGGCCACGCCGTCCTGATGGCCAAGGAGATCGTCGGCAACGAGCCCTTCGCCGTCCTGCTGCCTGACGACATCGTCGACGCCTCCACCCCCTGCATGAAGCAGATGGTCGAAGCCTTCAACGAAGCCCAGGCCTCGAACGGAGAAATGTCCAGCATCCTTGGCTCGGAGGTCGTCGAAGGCGACGCCATCTCCGCCTACGGCTGCCTCGACTGCACCCCCGACGCCACCAACCCGCGACTGCTCGCCGTCTCCGGCATGGTGGAGAAGCCCGCAGCCGGCACGCAGCCCTCGCAGAACGCCATCATCGGCCGCTACATCCTTACGCCACGCATCTTCGAAATGATTGAAGGCATCACCCCCGGCGCAGGCGGCGAGTTCCAGCTCACCGACGCCATCAAGGCCCTGCTCCAGTACGAGAAGGTCTACGGCTACTCTTACGTCGGCAAGCGCCACGACGCGGGCGACAAGCAGGGCTTTCTGCGCGCCACCGTCGAGCTCGCGCTGAAGCATGACAAGCTAGGCCCGGACTTCCGCACCTGGCTCAAAGCTCTCCCCCTCTAACCCTTCACTTACCCGGGTGCCCCATGTTCGCGCAGCAACATCACGCGAGCATGGGGTTTTTCTTTGCCCCACACACACGAATTCAATAACTTATCCAACGCCGCATCCGGCCCCACTCTCCGCACATCAAATTTGCACATGGCAAACACACCTAACCTCCTAGACCCCATCCTGCTCGGCGACCTTCACCTGCCTAACCGCGTCTTCATGGCGCCCCTTACTCGCCTTCGCGGCACCGTCGATCACATCCCCACCCCCATTCAGGCCGAGTACTACGCGCAGCGCGCCTCCGCCGGCCTCATCCTCTCCGAAGGTACACCCGTCGACCCCTTCGGCGTCGGCTACCCACAAGTTCCCGGCATCTGGTCCAAGGAGCAGACCGAAGCCTGGAAGCCCATCACCGCAGCCGTCCATAACGCGGGCGGACGCATTTTCGCGCAGATCTGGCACGTCGGCCGTATCTCCGACCCCATCTACCTCAACGGCCAACTCCCGGTCGCTCCCTCCGCCATTGCCGCCGAAGGCCACCCCTCGCTCGTCCGCCCCATCAAGGACTTCGTCACTCCCCGCGCGCTTGAGCTTTCCGAGATCAAGGACGTCGTCGAAGCCTTCCGGCGCGGAGCCCAGAATGCCCAGCTCGCCGGATTCGACGGCGTCGAAATCCATGGAGCCAACGGCTACCTGCTCGACCAGTTTCTCCAGGACGGCACCAACCACCGCACCGACGAGTATGGCGGCCCCATCGAAAACCGCGCACGGCTGCACCTCGAGGTCACGGATGCCGCCATCTCCGTCTTCGGCGCCAATCGCGTCGGCATGCACCTCGCTCCGCGCTCCGGCGTCCATGGCATCTCGGATTCCAACCTCCCCGCGACATTCACCTACCTCGCCACCGAACTGGGCAAGCGCAAGATCGCCTTCATCGCCGCACGCGAGTCCGTCGGCCCGGACTCCCTCGGTCAGGCACTGAAGCAGGCCTTCGGCGGACTCTATGTCGCCAACGAAGCGCTGAACCAGCAGACCGGCCAGCAGCTTCTGGACGAAGGCAAGGCTGACGCGGTCGCCTACGGCAAGCTCTTCATCGCCAACCCCGACCTCGTAGAGCGCTTCGCCCAGGGCTCATCCCTCAATACCCCCGACCCCAACACCTTCTACTCCCACGGTCCCGAAGGTTACACCGACTACCCAGCGTTGCAGGGCGAACTGACAACCGCGTAAAGCGTTCGCATCGGGCAATTGCGCGTCAGGCAATTGCGCATCAGGCAATTGCACATCAGGCAATTGCACATCAGGCAATTGCACATCAGGCAATTGCACATCAGGCAATTGCGCGTCAGGCAAAAAGAAGGGCACCGGAGACTCCGGTGCCCTTCTTTCGCTGCGTTCATTGATGGCTGAGTACCCTCATCCCATCACGCAACAAACTAATCACGACTCACTGTCCTACGCCTTCCCGCGCATCTTCGCCGCCCACCA
>Ga0123336_10000299_pt1 | contig 51554 bp, 46 predicted proteins | sample SSSSmetaG_FD_96466 | JGI IMG/M metagenome (GOLD analysis project Ga0123336, IMG submission 96466) | Glacier valley bacterial and archeal communities from Borup Fiord, Nunavut, Canada, to study Microbial Dark Matter (Phase II) - ​SSSS metaG | ecosystem: Environmental > Aquatic > Freshwater > Ice...
TAGACGTCGGGGAGGAAGTGCATCTCGATCTTGATCAGCCCGTCGCCGGTGCACGCCTCGCACCGCCCGCCCTTGACGTTGAAGCTGAACCGCCCGGGCTTGTAGCCGCGCGCGAGGGATTCGGGCAGGCCGGCGAACCAGTCGCGGATGTTGGTGAAGGCCCCGGTGTAGGTCGCCGGGTTCGAGCGCGGGGTGCGGCCGATCGGCGACTGGTCGATGTCGATGACCTTGTCGAGGTGCTGGAGCCCATCGACGCCGTCGTGCGCGCCGGCGAGGAGGCGCGCGCCGTTCAGCTCGCGCGCGGCGGCGGCGTAGAGCGTGTCGATGGTGAAGGTCGACTTGCCGCTGCCGCTGACGCCGGTGATGCAGGTGAAGGTGCCGAGCGGGATGCTCGCGGTGACGCCGCGCAGGTTGTGGCTGCGCGCGTTCCTGACCGTCAGCTTCTTGCCGTTGCCCTTGCGGCGCTTCTTCGGGACGGCGACGCTGCGGCGGCCGCTGAGGTAATCGCCGGTGATGCTGCCCGGCGTGTCGAGGATGTCCTGGAGGCTGCCCTTGGCCACCACATGCCCGCCGTGGACGCCGGCCCCCGGACCCATGTCGACGACATAGTCGGCGGTGCGGATCGCGTCCTCGTCGTGCTCGACGACGAGCACGGTGTTGCCGAGGTCGCGCAGGCGTTTCAGCGTGACGAGGAGCCGGTCGTTGTCGCGCTGGTGGAGGCCGATGCTCGGTTCGTCGAGGACGTAGAGGACGCCCGACAGGCCGCTGCCGATCTGCGACGCGAGGCGGATGCGCTGGCTCTCGCCGCCGCTCAGCGTGCCCGACTTGCGGTCGAGGTTGAGGTAGTCGAGCCCGACGTTGTCGAGGAAGCCGAGGCGGTCGACGATCTCCTTCATGATCCGCTCGGCGATGGTGCGGTCCTTGGGGTTGAGTTTCGCGGTCAGGTTCTTCGCCCACGGGTAGGCGAGGGCGACCGGGCGGCGGACGGCATCGGCGATCGTCTCACCGTCGATCCTGACGCTGAGTGCTTCGGGGCGGAGGCGCGCGCCGTGGCATACCTCGCAGTCGGCCGACGACTGGTAACGCGACAGCTCCTCGCGCATCCATGCGGACTCGGTCGCGCCGAAGCGCTTGTTCAGGTTGGCGATGACGCCCTCGAACGCCTTGGTCACCTCGTACGTCTTGCGGCCGTCCTCAAAGCGCAGCGGGATCGCCCGGGAGCCGGTGCCGGTCAGGACGGCGGCCTTCGCCTCCGGGGTCAGGTCGGACCATCTCGACTTGAGGGTGAAGCCGTAGGCGCGGCCGACGCTGGCGAGGACCTGCTGATAGTAAGGGGATGGCGGGTTCGATTTGGCCCAAGGCATCACTGCGCCGCCGGCGATCGTCAGGGCTTCGTTGGGGACGATCAACTCGGGGTCGAAGTACAGCTTTTCGCCCAAGCCGTCGCACGCCGGGCACGCGCCCTGCGGGGCATTGAAGGAGAACAGCCGCGGTTCGATCTCGGCGATGGTGAAGCCGCTGACGGGGCAGGCGAACTTCTCGCTGAACACGATGCGCTCGGGCTCGGCGGGGTGGTCGGCGCGAACAGCGACATGCTCGCCGTCGGGGGTCAGCGGCGGGTCGACGAACTCGGCGACCGCGAGCCCGTCGGCGAGCTTGAGCGCGGCTTCGAAACTTTCGGCCAGCCGCGACGCCATGTCGGGGCGGACGACGATGCGGTCGACGACGACGTCGATGTCGTGCTTGTACTTCTTGTCGAGCGCGGGGGCGTCGGCGATCTCGTACACGGTGCCGTCGATCTTGACGCGGCTGTAGCCGTCCTTCTGCAGCTGGAGCAGCTCCTTCCTGTACTCGCCCTTGCGGCCGCGGACGATCGGCGCGAGCAGGAGGAGGCGGGTCCCCTCGGGTAGAGCGAGGACGCGGTCGACCATCTGACTCACGGTCTGCGCGGTGATCGGCAGGCCGGTCGCGGGCGAATACGGGACGCCGATTCGCGCCCACAGCAGGCGCATATAGTCGTAGATCTCGGTGACGGTGGCGACGGTCGAGCGCGGGTTCTTGCTCGTCGTCTTCTGCTCGATGCTGATCGCCGGCGACAAGCCCTCGATATGGTCGACGTCGGGCTTCGCCATCAGCTCGAGGAACTGGCGGGCGTAGGCCGACAGCGATTCAACGTAGCGTCGCTGACCCTCGGCATAGATCGTGTCGAAGGCAAGGGACGACTTGCCACTGCCCGACAGGCCGGTGATGACGACGAGGCTGTCGCGCGGCAGGTCGATGTCGACGTTCTTGAGATTGTGCTCGCGCGCGCCGCGAACCTGGATGTGGGTCAGCATGAGATGGGGACGTTCCAGCTTTGTTCGGCGAATGCCAGGCGCGGACCGTAAGGCGCAGCGGCTGGGCGGGCAAGCTCCCGGAACGCCGCTGGCGTCCGTGCGTAAAGGGCACGCCATGGAGATACGACAATGACCGAAGCCGACAACGATAACGGCCGCCCGCTCGCCCATCCCGACACGCCGCCGGTGCCGGAGCACCGCGAAGGCCACGACGCGGCGCACACGCCCGCGTTGCAGCGCGATCCGTCGGACAGCGACGCCAAGCTCGACATCGAGCTCGACGAGACGTTTCCGTCGAGCGACCCGCCGTCGAACACCCAGCCGGGGCGCGGGCTCGAGCCGGCACCGTCGAGCGGATTTACCGGGAGCTAGCAGGCAAGCGCGAGGCCACTGCCCCGCGGGCGCGTCAGGCCGACAGCATCACCCGTGCCGTCGCGTGCCACCACGGCGTGTCCCACAGCGCATGCAACGCCACGGCGAATGGCGCGCTGATGGCGAGCCAGACAAGATAGGCGCGGTGGACATGGCCGCTCCGCCACACGTCCCAGACGAACAGCGGCGCGATGGCGAGCAGCACATAGCACTCGGTCGCGACGAAGCTCGCCGGAAAGGTCGACGGCAGCCACTCGATGCGGTCGATCGCCGGCGGCAGGAGCACGACGGTCGCCAGGAGAATCATGCGTTTGTGGAAGCTCGGGTCTCGGCTGCGGGCGACGAGTGCCGTTACAAGGAAGAGTGGAAACAGGATGCCCATCCGCAGCTGGACGAGCGCGATATTTTCTTTTCGCGCGAGGATAGTTTGCAGCTTAGCCCGCATGCCCGGCGGGGCGGTCTGCAGCGCGTGCAGGGTCTCGTGGTAGATGGTGGGAACCAGGATCACGCCCGTGGCGACGATGGCAGGCACCAGGACCGCCGCGAGCATGCCGAGCCGCCGGTGCCGGGCGATCCGGCCGGTTGCCGCGAGCCACGTCTGGGTCAGCAGGAGCAACAGGAAACTTGCCATCAACACGGCGTGAACATGCATGACCGCCGGGAAGGGCGGGCGTTTTGCCGACCCGACCGCCGCGATCTTCGTCAACGAGTCGGGAACGAAGCCGGCCAGCGCGATCACGATGAAACTCGCGGCGGTGACGACATAGATCCAGCGATCGACAAACCGCGCAAGTGATGCCGCGGCCGGCCGATCGTGCCAGCTTTGCGCCCGGGATGGTCGTGCAACGATCGGCATGATTATCGCCTTCGAGTTGCCGTCAAGAGAGCCGCTACTAGCATCGACTGACAGTCCCGCCAAAGCGATACCGTCGCTCATCTATCGCCTATCTTCGACAGACTGGCGGCGCAGCGCCGTATGGGTGTTACTCGCGCCGCACCGCGTCGAGGCGCTCCTCGGTTACCGGATAATCGCAGCCCTGCGGAATGGTCAGCCATGCCGCGCCGCCGCGGTCGACGATTGCGGGCTGGATGCGGACGACGGCACGGGCGCGGGTCGCGGCGAGCAGGGCATCGAGCGTCGCATATTGCGCCAGCCGCTCGAGGTTGCGCCGCGTCGGGAAGACGAGGCCGATCTCTCCGGCATCGGCGCGGGCGAGCGCGGCGGCCGGCGTCGTCCAGTGCGCCGTCACCGCCTCGCCGCCGTCGGGAGTCGCCGCCGCGCCGGCGGGCAGCCGGGCGAGGTAGAAGCGCGTGTCGAAGCGGCGGGCGATCGGTGCGGCGGCCGGCGGGACCCAGTGCGCGAACGGCAGCAGCAGCGCCGCATCGAGCCGAACGCCGGTTGCGCGGAGAAAGTCGCCCCACTCCGCCGTGCCGGCGTTGAGCCGGGCCTGCCAATCGGCGAGCCCGACCGCGCCGGTCGCCGAAGCGCTCCAGACGACGATGCCCGCCTCCTCGAATGTCTCGCGCGCGGCCGCGACACGGGCGGAGGCATCTATTGGGTCGAGACCAGCGAAACCGCTGGCCAGCGCGGCTTCGACGACGATGGCAGCGTCGCCCGGGTCCACCCGACCGCCGGGAAAGACCATCGCGCCGCCAGCAAAGGCGGTGTTGGCGTGGCGTTCGAGCAGCAGCAGTTCCCACCCTTGCGATGCGTCGCGGAGCAGAACCACGGTCGCCGCAGCGATCGCCGCGGAAATTGGAGTTGCTTCGGTCGTCATGCACTTCCTTAAGCTGCGACCGCGCGCGTAACATCATTAAAGCTTCACGCCGTCGAGTGTGGCCATCGACTAAGGCAGGTGCCGGGGGGGTATATCTTCGGAGGTACCCATGGTCCGCCAATCGATCGCCCTCTTCACCATCGTCGCCGTTACGACGGGCCTGGCCGGTGCTGCCCCGACCGCCGCCGCGCCGACCGCCGCAAAAGGCTATTCGCTGACGACCTTCGCCGGCCCGCTTGCCGGCAGTTCGGCCCCCGACTCGATCGCGACGGTCGGTAACAATGTCTTCGTAAGCTACGGCAACGGCGGCGACCCGACCGGGGCCGGCGGCGCGATGAGCACGATCGCCAAATATTCGAACCACGGCGTACTTCTCGGGACGGTGACGGTCGCGGGCCACAGTGACGGCCTGCGCTATGATGCGGCGACCGGTCAATTGTGGTCGATGCAGAACGAGGACGCGTCGCCGACGCTCGTCCTGATCAATCCCAAGACCCTTGCGGCGACCGCACCGGTGCCGTTCTCGGCAACGCCGCACGGCGGCGGCTACGACGATGTCGCGTTTGGTGCCGGCGGCACCTTCGTCAGCGCGTCGAACCCGGGCGGCAATCCCAATACCGGCCCGGCGGTCGTCAGTGTCACCCGCACCGCCAGCGGCGTGACGGTGGGCGGAACTGTTCTCGCCGGCAATGCGACGGCCAGCGTCATCAACCCCGGCGGCGGCACGACGACGCTTAATCTGCTGGATCCTGATTCGCTGACCTTCGACAACACGGGGCGTCTGGTCCTCGACGGCCAGTCCGACCAGCAGCTCGTTTTCATCTCCAACCCCGGCACGTCGAGCCAGTCGAACAGCGTCCTGAACCTCGCCACCAGCGTCGACGACACCGTGTTCGCGAGCGGCGGCAGGCAGCGCGTGCTGTTCGCCGATCGCAACTCGAATACCGTCTATGCGCTGACCGGCACCTTCACCGCGGGCGAGGCGATCGCGGCGCAGGACGGTGCCAACGCAATCGGTTCGATCAACCTCGACAATGGCAGTATCGCTCCGCTCGTCACCGGCGCGAACAGCCCGCACGGCGAGGCTATCACCGGCGCGGTTCCCGAGCCGGCAACGTGGGCGATGCTGATGGGCGGCTTCGGCATCGTCGGCGGAATATTGCGGCGCACTCGCGGCATGGCGATCGTCGCTGCATGAGCGAGCGACGGCGCGGCGGTCACCGCCGCGCCGTCAACCGCAGCAGCTTGCCGGGGTCGTCGTCGGTGACGATCCACATCGCGCCGTCGGGGCCTTCGACCGCGTCGCGGATGCGTTCGTGGCGGTCGGTCAGCAGGCGTTCCTCGCCCGTTACGCGGCCGTCTTTGACGACCAGGCGGACGAGTGCCGTCGAAGCCAGCCCGCCGATCAGGAAGTCGCCGCGCCATTCGGGGAACATTTTTCCCGAGTAAATCGCGAGGCTCGCCGGTGCGATGACCGGATCCCAGTAATAAACCGGCTGCTCCATTCCCGGCGCGGCGGTGATGCCGCGGCCGACCGGCTTTCCCGAATATTCCTCGCCGTAGCCGATCGTCGGCCAGCCGTAATCCTTGCCGCGCTCGACGCGGTTGACCTCGTCGCCGCCGCGCGGGCCCATCTCGACCTCCCACAGCGCGCCGGCGCGGTCGAAGGCGATGCCGAGAATGTTGCGGTGGCCCGACGACCAGATCTCCGGCCGCGCGCCGGGCCGGCCCGCGAAGGGGTTGCCAGGGGCGGGCGCGCCGTCGGCGGTCAGGTGGACGATCTTGCCGAGGTCGCTGCCAAGGTCCTGCGCCTGGACCCGGCCCGGCAGGATCGAGCGCTCGCCGAGCCCGAGGAACAGCGTTCCGTCCGGGGCGAACACCAGCCGCCCGCCGTTGTGGTAGCTCGACGCGAGGGCCGGCTGGACGCGGAAGATCACCTTGACGTCGTCGAGCCGCGGGGCGGAGCCTTCGATCAGCGTACCGCGCGCGAGGGCAAGGGCGTTGGTCTTCCCGCCGCGCGGCTCGGAAAAGGTCCAGTAGATGCGCCGGTCGCGCGCGAACCCCGGCGACTGGGCGAGGCCGAGCAGCCCGCTCTGCTCGTCGAAATTCACAGGTGGCATGCCGGCGATCGGCGGCGACACGGCGCCCGCCTGCGTCACGATCCTCAGCGCCCCGGGCTTTTCGGTGACCAGCATCCGGCCGTCGGGCAGGAAGGCGATCGCCCACGGGAAACGGAGACCGGTCGCGACCTCGGCGACCGTCAGCGGCGTGCGGGTATGGACCTCCTCGGCGCGGTGCTGGCCGGCGAACGCCGGGCGGAATGCGGGCACGTTGGGCGGGTCGGTCGCGACCGGCGCGGCGGCGACGGGGACCGTGAGAAGCAGGGCGAGCAGGCGGCGCATGGCGGTCCAGCGCGCGGTCGGCGGCGCGGTTCCGCTAGATGGCCGCGCGGACCGTCGCGCGGACACCGGCATGGGCGGGGTCGTAGTCGATCGACGCGCCAAGGCTCGCCGCCATCGCGCCGATCAGCTTGGTCCCGATGCCGGTCCCGGAGGGCGAGACCGCCGCCGCCATGCCCGCCCCGTCGTCCTCGACGCACAGCCGGAAGTGGCCGTCGTCGCGTGCGAGATCGATGCGGATCTCGCCTGCCGCGCCGGGTGGGTAGGCGTACTTGCACGCGTTCGAGACGAGTTCGTTGACGATGACTCCGAGCGATACCGCGCGGTCGGTCGCGAGCCGTAGCGGCTGCGCGGCGAGCTTGAGCGGGCGCGGCGATTCGGGCGTCGACCACGTCGCCTCGAGCTCGGCGACGAGCGCGGCGAGATAGTCGTCCATCGCGACACCCTCGACGTCGTCGGTCGTGTACAGCCGCTTGTGGACCTGCGCGATCGCGGTGATCCGCGCCTGCGTATCCGACAGCGCCGCCTTCGCCGCCGGGTCGTCGAGCGCGCGCGCCTGCATGTGGATGAAAGCGCTGACCAGCTGGAGCGAGTTGGCGACGCGGTGGTTGACCTCGTGGAGCAGCGCCTCGAGCCGGGCGTTCGACGCGCGCAGGGCATCCTCGGCGGCCGTCTTCTGGCGCTCCAGCGCGACCTTGGTCAGCGCCGCGGCGAACGCGTTCTCGAGCAGGTCGAAGAAGTCGTCGCCGACCGTCTTGACGACATAGTCGATCGCGCCCGCCTTCAGCGCGGCCACCGCGATGCGGCTTTCCTCCGAACCGGTGACGTAGATCACCGGCGCGGTATCCGGCGCCTCGCGCAGCGCGGTTAGCGTCGCGAGCCCGTCGAAGCCCGGCATATAATGGTCGACCGCGATCAGGTCGACGCCACCCGCGGCCGCGACCTCGACCCCGGCCTCGCCGCTGATCGCCGTAACGACGTCGTAGCCGCGACGGCCGAGTCCGCGCGCGACGAGGCGGCACAGCCCTTCGTCGTCGTCGATATAGAGGATGCGCGGGCGCGCGCTCACCCTTCGCCTGCCGCCGGAACCTGAATGACCGACAGGAACAACCCGAGCTGCTGGATCGCCTTGGCAAAGCTTTCGTAGTTGACCGGCTTGGTGATGTAGACGTTTGCGCCGAGGTCGTAGCAGCGCTGGATCTCGATCTTGTCGTCGGTCGTGGTCAGCACCACGACCGGCGTGCGCTTCAGCCGGGCGTCGGCCTTGATCTTGCCGAGGATGTCGATGCCGCTCATGTCGGGCAGGTTGAGGTCGAGCAGGATGAGCGCGGGGCCGTTCAGCGCCGGGCCTTCGGGTGCATTGAACAGATAGTCGAGCGCGCTCGTCCCGTCGACGAAATGGTGGATCGCGTTGGCGATCCCGGCGCGGCGGATGTTCTTCTCGATCAGCCGCGCGTGGCCGTCGTCGTCCTCGACCATGATGATGTTGACGCTGTTTTCGCTCACCGGCCCGCCTCCTTCGCTTCGACGTTCAACACCGCGGGCAGCGACAGGCGGAACGTCGAACCTTCGCCGGGAGAGGAAATACAGGTGATGACGCCGCCGAGTCGATAGGTCAGCGCGCGGACGTGGGCGAGCCCGAGACCTTCGCCGGGCTGATCCTGCTGGCCGGCGCGGCGGAACAGCTCGAAGATGCGTTCGTGGTCGGCGGGCGCGATGCCGCGGCCGTTGTCGGCGACGTCGATGACGACGCGCTCCCTTCCGCGCACGCCCTCGGTGCGGGCGGTGACGGCGACACGCCCCTGCCGCCCGGGCTGCAGGTACTTGACCGCGTTCTCGATCAGGTTCGACAGGATCTGCTCGAGCGCGAGCCGGTCGCTGACGAGCGGCGCGAACGGGCCGGCGACGTCGATCTCCGCCCCGGTTTCGATCAGCCGGTGCGCGAAGCTGTCGCGGATCGCGGCCAGCATCGCGGCGAGGTCGAGCGGCGCGGGGGTCAGCGACCGCCGCCCCTCGCGCGACAGCCGCAGGATGGCGTTGATCAGCCGGTCCATCTTCGCGGTCGAGGTGCGGATGTAGCGGATCGCCTCGGGCATCTCGTCGCGCGCCGCCCGCGCCTCGGCGACGACGAGCTCGGGGGCGACCTGGTCGACGCGATCGATCAGCGTCGTGATCGGTTCGATCACGCTTTCGAGCTCGGCGGTGAAGCCCATGACATTGACCAGCGGCGAGCGCAGGTCGTGGCTGACGATATAGGCGAAGCGCTGGATCTCGTCGTTGGCGCGGCTGAGCTCCGCGGTCCGCGCGGCAACGGCGTCCTCTAGGCCCGTATTAAGCCCCCGAAGCGCGTCCTGCGAACGGTTGAGGTCGTCGGTATAGCGCAGGATCACCCACAGCGCCGCGCCCATCACGGCGACGATAAGCGTGCCGGTCAGGCCGAGCGTCAGGTACAGCGAGTCCGCGCTTGCCTGCGATTCCGCGTCGCGCACCGTCAGCAGCCGCGCCTCCTCGCGGTACATCTCGTTCAGCACGGCGCGCAGCCGGTCCATCGTCTCGATGCTGCGGTCGATGCCGAACGCTGCGGTCGCCTGCATCGCGGCGTCATCGCTCGCGGCGCGCGCGAAGGTCGCCTCGACCGACGCCTCGTGCTCGGCGACCAGCGCGCGCAGGCGCGGGATGCGCGCCTGCTGGACGGGGTTGTCGCGTGTCAGCAGCGCAATGCGGTCGACGAGCGGCCCGATCCGCCGCATCGACGCGTGCACCTTGGCCAGCATCTTGTCGCTGTTGAGCAGCAGGTAGCCGCGCCGGATGCCCTCGACGCGTTCGCTGTAGATCGTCACGTCGCCGAGCGCCTGCTGCACGGCGTAGGTGTGGTTGACCAGCCCGGCGTCCTCATGGCTGCGCCTCGCGCTGAGCACGGCGGCGATGCCGGCGAACAGTAGCAGGATGAACCCCGCCGCCATCGCGGCGAGCACCACGCGCTGGAAATAGCGGTCGCTGATCGTCATCGCGCGGGCGTCGTAGCGCTGATCAGCACGGCGCGATAGGCTGCCCGGCGCGACCGGCGACTTCGGTCACGAACTGCCACGCAACGCGCCCCGAGCGGTGGCCGCGCCCTGCCGCCCACGCCAGCGCGTCGGCTTCGGTAAAGTCGAGGCCGTGCGCCGCGGCATAGCCGGCAACCATCGCAAGGTAGCTCGCCTGGTCGGCGTTGTGGAAGCCGAGGCTCAGCCCGAAGCGATCGGCCAGCGCCAGCCGGTCGTCGAGCATGTCGCGCGCGTTGACCGCATTTGTCGCCTCGGTGTCGGCGTGCTCGCGCGCCACCAGATGCCGCCGGTTCGACGTGACGACCAGCCGGACATGCTCGGGCCGCGCCTCGATCCCGCCGTCGAGCACGCTGAGCAGCGCCTTGTACTGGCGCTCGTCGGCCTCGAACGAGACGTCGTCGGCGTAGATGACGAACCGCCGCGGCACATCCCGAAGCAGCCGGAACAGCGTGGGCAACCGGGTGAGGTCGTCGCGCCCGACTTGGACCAGCACCAGCCCGGATGTGACTGCATGCACGCTGCGCACGAGCGACGACTTGCCCATCCCGCGCGCGCCCCACAGCAGCACGTCGTGCGCCGCGGCCCCGGTCGCATGCCGGCGCAGGTTGGCGGCGAGCGTGTCGCGCTGCGCATCGATGCCGACGAACCGCGCGAGCGGCTGCGCCGGCGGTGGGGTGACGGCGCGCAAGCTACCGTCGTCGAAGACGAACGCGTCGCCGCTCGCCGGGTCGGCGGCGAGCGGTGTCGGCGGCGCGAGGCGATCGAGCGCGTCGGCGATGCGGGTGAGGGGGTCGGATCGGGGAGCAATCACGTCACTCCCTTAACGTCGTCATGCTGGCGAACGCCAGCACCCACGGTCGGGCGAGGGAGCATCCCTTGGCGCATGGTACGATCATGGGTGCTGACGTTCGCCAGCATGACCTTCATGCCGAACCGCGCACCCCCATTTGCGCCCTCCCGCCGTTCCTATATAGAGCCGCCTTTCCTGCCTCGCGCGACGGACCGACAGCCATGTTCTCATCCTCGGCCTATGCCCAGACGGCGGCGGCCACCGGCGCGGCGGGCGGGTTCGCCGCCGGCCTGATCCAGTTCGCGCCGATCATCCTGATCTTCGCGATCTTCTACTTTCTCATGATCCGCCCGCAGCAGGCGCGGGCCAAGGCGCATCGCGCAATGCTCGACGCGGTCAAGCGCGGCGACGAGGTCGTCACCGGCGGCGGGCTGATCGGCCGCGTCACGAAAGTATCCGACACCGAGGTGGAGGTCGAGGTCGCGTCGGGAATCAAGCTGCGCACAGTCAAGGGTACGCTGAGCGACGTGCGGACCAAGCCGCTCCCGGCCGCGGCCAACGACGCGAAGAACTGATGCTCGGCTTCCCGCAGTGGAAGGTGTGGACGGTCCTCGCCACGCTGGTCCTCGGCATCGTCTTCGCGCTGCCCAACTTCATCCCGGCCGCGACGCTCAGGCAGTTTCCCGCCGGCATCCCCACGGGCACGCTCAACCTCGGGCTCGACCTGCGCGGCGGCAGCTACATCATGCTCGAGGCGGCGACCGACGACATCCGCAAGCAGCGCCTCGACACGCTCGAGGAGATCGCCCGCACCGAGCTGACCGACGCCGACGGCGGCGGGGTCAAGTTCCGCGACCTCGGGATCGTCGGCAACGCTGTCACCCTGACGGTCGTCGACCCGACCCGGCTCGACCGCGCGGTCGAGACGTTGCGCAAGGTGACGCGCCCGGTCGGCAATCTCAGCGGGCAGCGCGACGTCGAGGTCGCCGTCGTCGACGGCAACCGCGTGACGCTGACCCCGACCGACGCCGGCATCACCAGCGCGACCAACAGCGCGATGGAGCAGGCGGTCGAGGTCGTCCGCCGCCGCATCGACGAGCTCGGCACGCGCGAGCCGACGATCGTGCGCCAGGGCGACAACCGCATCGTCGTCCAGGTTCCCGGGCTGCAGGATCCGTCGGCGCTGAAGGCACTGCTCGGCAAGACCGCCAAGCTCGAGTTCAAGCTCGTCGACACCGACGCCGACCCGGCAGAGGTCGCCGCGGGCCACGCGCCGCCGGGCAGCCAGGTGCTCGCCTACAGCGACCGCCCCGGGAACGTCGCCGTCAAGCGCCGGGCGATGATCACCGGCGACCAGCTCGTCGACAGCCAGGTCAGCCAGGACCAGAACGGCGCACCCGCGGTCAGCTTCCGCTTCGACGCGACCGGCGGGCGGCGCTTTGCCAAGGCGACGCAGGAGAACGTCGGCAAGCCGTTCGCGATCATCCTCGACAACAAGGTCATTTCCGACCCGCGCATCAACGAGCCGATCCTCGGCGGGTCGGGCATCATCTCGGGCTCGTATACCACCGAAAGCGCGACCCAGCTCGCGATCCTGCTGCGCTCGGGCAAGTTGCCGGTCGAGCTCAAGGTCGTCGAGGAGCGCACCGTGGGTCCCGACCTCGGCGCGGATTCGATCCGCGCAGGTTCGCTCGCCGCCGGCACCGCGATCTTCGCCGTCGCGCTGCTGATGATCGTCACCTACGGACGGTTCGGCGTCTATTCTGTCGTCGCGCTGATCCTCAACATGTTCCTGATCGTCGGCGTGATGAGCGTGCTCGGCGCGACGCTGACCCTGCCGGGCATCGCGGGCCTCGTGCTGACCATCGGCGCGGCGGTCGACGCCAACGTCCTGATCAACGAGCGCATCCGCGAGGAGCAGCGCAAGGGGCGCGGCGTCATCCAGTCGGTCGAGGTCGGTTTCCGCGACGCGACGCGGACGATCTGGGACGCGAACTCGCTCAACATCATCGTCGCTGCGATCATGTTCCTGTTCGGCTCGGGGCCGATCAAGGGGTTCGCGGTCGTCCTGTCGATCGGCATCGCGACGAGTGTCTTCACCGCCGTCACCGTCGTCCGCCTGATGGTCGCTCGCTGGCTGACGAGCGCGCGGCCCAAGGTGCTGGTGGTATGACGACGCTTGAGGACGCTGGGCCATGCCGATGAAGATCGTCCCCGACAACACCAACATCGGCTTCGTCCGGCTGCGCTACGTCGCGTTCGCGCTGACGCTGCTGCTGACGATCGGCTCGATCGGGCTGCTGGCCGTGCGCGGGCTCAACCTCGGCGTCGATTTCGTCGGCGGACTGACGATGGAGGTCGCATTCCCGACGGCACCGCCGCTCGACCGGCTGCGCAGCGAGGTTCGCGCGTTGAACGTCGGCGACGTCGCGCTGCAGGAATTCGGCTCGCCCCGAAACATCCTCGTCCGCCTGCCGGTACCGCCGGGCGACGCCGCCGCGGTCCAGCGCGTCGTCGCGCGGGTCCAGACGGACCTCAAGGCCAAATACGGCAACATCCGATTCCGCCGCACCGAGTCGGTCAGCGCGAAGGTCAGCGGCGAGCTGATCCGCCGCGGCGCGCTCGCGGTGCTGCTGTCGATGGCGGCGGTCGCGCTGTTCACGTGGTTCCGCTTCGAATGGCACTTCGGCGTGTCGACCGTCGTCGCCCTGGTCCACGACGTGACGGTGACGCTCGGCTTCTTCGCGCTGACCCACCTCGAGTTCGACCTGAACGTCGTCGCCGCCATCCTGACGATCATCGGCTACAGCCTGAACGACAAGGTCGTGATCGACGACCGCATCCGCGAGAACCTGCGCAAGTATCGACAGATGGACATCGGCCCGATCATCGACCTGAGCGTCAACGAGACGCTGCCGCGCACGGTGATGACCAGCCTCGCGATGATCGTCGCGCTGACGTGCATGCTCGTGCTCGGGCCCGGCGTGATCTTCGGCTTCACCGCCGCGATGCTGCTCGGCATCGTCGTGGGGACCTATTCGTCGATCTTCGTCTCGTCGTCGCTGCTCATCACGCTCGGCGTCAAGCCGAAGATCGAGCCGCTCGCGAAGAAAACCGGCCCGTCGATCAACGTCGAGCGGGTGCGGCGCTAGCCGCCTCCCCGCAGGCCGGCGAGGAAGCTAGACCACCTGACCCATGCCGTCGCACGACAGGTCGAACGCGGCGAGCCCGCCCTCGAGGTAGGCGGCGAGCATCGGCAGGTCGAGCAAGAAGTCGCTGGCGTCGTCGACCTCCTCGCTCGCGTCGTCGATCGCGTCCGACCATTCACTCGCGTCGTAGGTGCCGCGGCCGACGAGGGCGAGGGCGACCAGTTCGGCCTTCTCGTCGTCGGCGAGGTCGTCGATGACCGCGCGCAGCTCCTCCTCGGTCGGGTTCTCGCCGTCGTCCTCGATCTCGTCGCGGGCACCGTCGTCGACCGGATCGGAGCCGTCGTTGGGATCGGTGTCGGGCACGAGCGCCTCGAATTCGCGCGCGCGCAGGATGACGCGGCAGACGGTCTCGAGCGGGATGGTCAGTTCCATGGCGTCTCTCCTGTTCCCGCTCGCAACGACGGCTGCGGGGCAGGGTTCCGCTAGGCCGCGACGGCGTGCAGCGGGGCCATACCGAGCCGCCCGCGGGCGGCGTCGTATTCGCGGCGCAGCTTGGCGACGAAGTCCGCGGCGGGGACGACGGCGTCGATCGCGCCGATGCCCTGGCCGCAGCCCCAGATCTCCTTCCACGCCTTGGGTGCCGCCTCGGAGCCGAAGTTCATCGTCGACAGGTCGCCTTCGGGCAGGTTGTCGGGGTCCATGCCCGCAAGCGTGATCGAAGGCTTCAGGTAGTTGCCGTGGACGCCGGTGAACAGGTTCGAGTAGACGATGTCGGAAGCGCTGCTGTCGACGATCATCTGCTTGTAGCGCTCGTCGGCGCGTGCCTCGGTCGTCGCGATGAACGCCGAGCCGATGTAGCCGAAGTCGGCCCCCATCGCTTGGGCTGCGAGCACCGCGCCGCCCGTCGCGATCGATCCCGATAGCGCCAGCGGGCCATCGAACCAGCGGCGGATCTCCTGGACCAGCGCGAACGGCGAGATCGTTCCGGCGTGGCCGCCGGCTCCGGCGGCAACTGCGATCAGCCCGTCGGCTCCCTTGTCGACCGCCTTGCGCGCGAAGACGTCGTTGATGATGTCGTGATAGACGACGCCGCCGTAGCTGTGGACCGCCTCGTTGACCTCAGTGCGTGCGCCGAGCGAGGTGATGATCATCGGCACCTTGTACTTCACGCACAGCTCGAGGTCGGCCATCAGCCGGTCGTTCGACCGGTGGACGATCAGGTTGACCGCGTATGGCGCGTCGTTTGGACCAAGCTCGGCGGTCAACCGCTGGAGCCATTCCTCGAACTGCGGGAGCGGCCGCGCGTTGAGACTGGGGAAGCTGCCGATGACGCCCGCGCGGCACTGCGCGATGACAAGGTCGGGGTTGGAGATGATGAACAGCGGCGAGCCGATGACGGGGATGCTCAGGCGGCGGACGAGGGCGGCGGGGATCACGATCGGGTCTCCTCAGGCAGCAACGACTTGAGCGGCACTCTACTGTCTGCCAGCAACGCCGGGTCGGCGGCAAGTCCCGTCTCGACCAGCGCCTTGCCTTGAACGAAGTCCCGCGCGGCATTGACGCAGTCGAGCGCGATCACGCGGCCGCCGCGCAGATAGACGAGGCTCCACGCCCGGCTTGCCGGATCGCCGCGGACGACCGCGTCATCGTGACCCGCGCTCAGCCCGACGGTCTGGAGCTTGAGGTCGTACTGGTTGGACCAGAACCACGGCACCGCGCGGTACGGTCGCGGCACTCCGAGGATCACGCCCGCCGCGACTTTCGCCTGGTCGATCGCGTTCTGGACCGATTCGAGCCGGATCGCCGCTGCGCCAGCGAAGGCGTTGGCGTGGTGCGCGCAGTCGCCGACTGCGAATACGTCCGGCAGTGACGTGCGGCAATGATCGTCGACCGCGACGCCGTTATGCGTGACGGCTCCCGCGGCGGCGAGTGGCGCGACGGCGGGAACGAGGCCGATGCCAACGATGACGACGTCGGCGGGAACGGTGCCTGCGGCCGTGCGGACGCCGGTGACGTGGGTCGTTCCCTCGATCGCCTCGACGATCGTCGCAAGGCGGACGTCGACGCCGCGGGCGCGGTGCTCGGCTTCGTAGAAGCGGCTGACCGCCGCGCCGGCGACGCGGGCGAGCACGCGGTCCTGCGCCTCGAGCACGGTGACGGCCTTGCCCGCCGTGACGAGGACGGCTGCGGCCTCGAGCCCGATGTAGCCGCCGCCGACGATGACGACGTTCCGCGCACTCGCGAGATCGGCGGTAAGCGCGTCGACGTCGGCGCGGGTGCGGATGACGTGGACGCCGGGAAGGTCGCCGCCGGGGACCGGCAGCCGCCGCGGATGCCCGCCGGCGGCCCAGATCAGCCGGCCGTAGCCGAGCGTCGATCCGCCCGCGGTCGTGACGGTGCGTGCCGCGGCGTCGACGGCTGTGACACGGTGGCCGAGCAGCAGCGAGACGAGGCGCTCGGCCCAGAACGCGGGTGGGCGCAGCGCGAGGCGCTCGGCCGCCTTGGTCCCGGCGAGATAGTCCTTGCTCAGCGGCGGGCGCTCGTACGGCGGGTCGAGTTCTTCGCCGACGATCGTGACCGATCCGGCGAAGCCGCCCTGCCGCAACGCAATCGCTGCCGACGCGCCCGCCTGCCCGCCGCCGACGATCAGGACGTCGTGGACCATTCGGCTCCCCCTGCCTCATCCTCATCGGCGAAGATGGCGACGCGCGGCGGCGCGCCGGCCGCGACCGCGCCGCGGAACATCGCCGGCGTGGTGCACGTCAGTACCGGCGCGCCGGCCGTGCCGAGCGCGATGATGCCGCCCGCGCCGCCGGCAGCGGCGATCTCCGCGAGCACGCCTGCCACCGCGTCGCTCAGCGGCGTGCCTGCGAGCCGGACCCGCGCGGCGATCTCGTGCGCGGCGACCGCACGCAGGAAATCCTCGCCCGATCCCGTCGCCGACACCGCGGCCGACCGGTCGGCGAACGTGCCCGCGCCGATGACGGGCGTATCGCCGATGCGTCCCCAGCGCTTGCCGGTGACGCCGCCGGTCGAGGTCGCCGCGGCGAGGGTTCCGGCGGCATCGCGCGCGACCGCGCCGACCGTGCCGTATTTCATCGCCCGGTCGAACGTCGCGCCGGACTCGGCGAACTGGCGACGACGCTCGGGCGTCTTGAACCAGTCGTTCGCCACCTGTTCGAGGTCGGTCGTGCGCGCGAACGCATCCACCCCGGCCCCCGCGAGCATGACGTGCGGGGTGGCCTCCATGACGGCGCGGGCGAGAGCGACCGGATGACGGGTCGTGGTGACGCGCGCGACCGCTCCCGCGCGGCCCGACGCGCCGTCCATGATCGCCGCGTCGAGCTCGACATCGCCCTCTGCGGTGAAGACCGCGCCGCGCCCCGCGTTGAACGACGGCGCGTCCTCGAGCACAGCGACCGCCGCCGCGACCGCGTCGAGCGCCGACCCGCCGCCCGCGAGCACCGCCGAACCCGCGTCGAGCGCCGCACGAAGCGCCCTGCGCGCCGTTGCCTGGGCAGCATCATCGAGCGTCGCACGCGTCATACCGCCCGCACCGCCGTGAATGGCGAGCGACCAGGCGGGGGCGGGCGGGGTCGTCATCGAGACGGTGGTAGCGCGTGCCCTTGCGGCGGGCAATGCGACCCGCGCCCTCCCCGGTGCGGCATTGACCCGCCGGGCAGCGCGCGACTATATCGCCGCCTTCCGCACACGTCGGGCCCGGCGGGGTAGCTCAGTTGGTTAGAGCACGGGAATCATAATCCTGGGGTCGGGGGTTCAAGTCCCTCTCCCGCTACCGCCCGACAGGAGCCCCGCAGCGGAGGACGCCGTGGCCACTGCCGACCTTCGCCCGATCCCGCTCGGCCTAGTCGAGCGCGACGTCGCCGCGGCCGCGGCCGCGTTCGGCGACGCCTTCGCCCGCACCGGCTTCGCGGTCGTCGCGGAGCACGGGATCGACGCCGCGATCATCGACCGCGCGCTCGCCGCGACACGCGCGATGTTCGCCGTCCCCGAAGCCGTCAAGCGCCGATACGTCGTGCCCGGCGGGGCGGGGCAGCGCGGGTTGACGCCGTTCGGGATCGAGACCGCCAAGGGGGCGACCGCCGCCGACCTTAAGGAGTTCTGGCATGCCGGGCGCGACCTTCCCGCCGGCGACCCGCTGCGCGCGGTCATGCCCGACAACGTCTGGCCGGCGGAGGTCGCCGACTTCTGCCCCGCCGTCACCGCGCTCTACGCCGCACTAGATATGGCTGGCGGGCGCATCCTGCGGGCGATTGCGGTCCACCTCGGGCTGGCCGACGACTTTTTTGCCGGTCCCACTGCGGGCGGCAACTCGATCCTGCGCCTGCTCCATTATCCGCCGGTGACGGGCGCGCCAGCGGCGGTGCGCGCGGCCGCGCATGAGGACATCAACGTCATCACGCTGCTGCTCGGGGCCGACGAGGCGGGGCTGCAGCTGCTGGATCGCGACGGCGAGTGGCGCGACGTCGAGGCCCCGCCGGGGACGCTCGTGTGTAACATCGGCGACATGCTCGCGCGAGTGACGGGCGGGCGGCTGCCGTCGACCTCGCACCGCGTCGTCAACCCGTCACCCGAGCGGGCGCGGCATGCGCGCTACTCGACGCCGTTCTTCCTTCACTTCCGCCCCGACTACGTGATCGAGGCGCTGCCCGGCGGCCCGGCCGCGCCGCAGCCGCCGATCACCGCCGACGCCTTCCTCCGCCAGCGGTTGCACGAGATCGGGCTCGCCTGAACGCGGCCGGCCCCAGCGCGGCCGACCTGATCGCGGCGGCGTGCACGGCGTGGGTCGCGGCGCGTCGACCCGGTGCCCCGCCGCTCGTCGTCGGGCTGTGCGGACCGCAAGGCGCGGGCAAGTCGACGATTGCCGCGGCGGTGGCGGGGCAGGGCCTGCGTGTCGCGGTACTGTCGCTCGACGACCTGTATCTCGCTCCCGACGACCGCGCACACCTCGCGAGGTTCGTTCACCCGCTGCTCGGCGTACGCGGGGTTCCGGGGACGCACGACGTCGCGCTCGGGTGCGCGGTGCTGGCGGCACTGCGCGCGCGGGCACCCGTCGCCCTGCCGCGCTTCGACAAGGCGACCGACGCGCCGCGCCCCGCGGCCGACTGGCCGGTCGCCGGTCCGGTCGACCTCGTGCTGTTCGAGGGCTGGTGCGTCGGGGCGCGAGGCCAGCCGCCGGCCGCGCTCGCCGCGCCGGTCAACGCCCTCGAGCGCGACGCCGACCCCGACGGCGCGTGGCGGCGTTTCGTCAACGCCCAGCTCGCAGAACCGTACAGGCCGCTGTTCGCGTCGATCGACCGGCTGATCGTTCTCCGCGCGCCCGACTGGCCGACGGTGGTCGGCTGGCGACAGGCGGCGGAGCGCGCCGGGCCCAGAGCGATGGACGACGCCGCCGTGGCTTGCTTCTGCGCGCACTTCGAGCGGTTGACGCGTCACGTCGCCGCCGAGATGCCCGGCCGCGCCGACCTGCTCGTCGACCTCGCCGCCGATCGAACGGTGGCGTCGGTGCGCCGGGGCGGTTAGAGCGGAACGATGTCCGTCCAGTACACCCTCGACACCGCGACCAGCCGCGCGACGCCGACGCCCGCGCCGATGAAGCGGCTGACGGTGCCGCAGATCGCCCGGCGCAAGGGTGGCGAGCCGATCGTGATGCTTACCGCCTACACCGCGCGGATGGCGCAGCTGCTCGATCCACACTGCGACCTGCTGCTCGTCGGCGACAGCTTGGGCCAGGTCATCTACGGCCTCGATACGACGGTGCGCGTCACGCTCGACATGATGATCGCCCACGGTGCGGCGGTGGTGCGGGGGTCGTACCATAGCGTCGTCATCGTCGACCTGCCGTTCGGCAGCTACGAAGCCTCGCCCGAGCAGGCGTTCCGCGCGGCTGCGCGCGTGATGGCCGAAACCGGCGCGGCCGGCGTGAAGCTCGAGGGCGGCGCGGCGATGGCCCCGACGGTCGCCTTCCTGACGGCGCGCGGCGTGCCGGTGATCGGCCACGTCGGGCTGACGCCGCAGGCGGTCAACGTGCTTGGCGGCTACGCTGCTCGCGGCAGGACGCCGGCCGAGTACGACAAGATCGTCGGCGATGCCGAGGCGATCGCGGTTGCCGGGGCGTTCGCGATCGTGGTCGAAGGCGTCGTCGAGCCGCTCGCCCGCGCCATCACCGCGGCCGTCGCATGTCCGACGATCGGCATCGGCGCGTCGCCGGCGTGCGACGGGCAGGTGCTGGTGGTCGACGACATGCTGGGCATGTTCGACCGCGTGCCGCGCTTCGTCCGCCGCTTCGACGAGCTCGCCGGCCGGATCGACGCCGCCGCCGCCGCCTATGCGGCCGCGGTCCGCGATCGCAGCTTCCCCGGGGACGCCCAGACCTACGCCGCCTAACACTTTGCGAACCCCGGCGGGTGCCGCTATGGAAGCACCCGCACGATCCCCCGGAGACTGACTTGGCGACACCCGACGCGCGCCCCGACGCCCGCAACGACGCCTTCATCCGCGAGGTCGACGACGAATACCGGCGTGCCCAGCTCGAAAGCTATTGGACACGCTATGGGCGAACGCTCGCAATCGGCGTCGTGCTCCTGCTCGTCGCGCTCGCTGGCCTGCTCTACTGGCGCGAGGACCGCGTGCGGCGCGCCGGCGCGACCGGGGAGGCCTTCAACCTCGCGCTGACCCGCGTGGAGGCAAGCAACGTCGCCGCCGCCACCCCGGTCATCGCCGACCTCGCGCGGAACGGCCCCCCCGGCTACCGCGCGTCCGCCCGGCTCGAGCAGGCCGCGATCGCGCTTCAGGCGGGAGACAGCGCGAAGGCGCTCGCGATCTACCGCACGGTCGCCGACGATACCGCGTTGGCCGCGCCGTTCCGCGACCTCGCGACGATCCGCGCGACGCGGCTCGAGTTCGATACGCTGCCGCCGGCGACGGTCGTTGCGCGTCTCGCGCCGTTCACCGTGCCGGGCAATCCGTGGTTCGGCGTGGCGGGCGAGATGAGCGGGGTCGCGCAGCTCAAGCTCGGCCACCGCGACCGCGCCGCGCCGCTGTTCGTGGCGATCGTGCGCGATACGACCGTGCCGCCGTCGCTGCGCAACCGGGCCGCGCAGCTCGCGATCGGCCTCGGCGTCGATCCGGCGGCGTTGCTTCCGCCGTTGCCCAAGGCTGTGGGGATCGCGCAGTGATGCGCCGCTCGGTCACGCTGGCCACCGTTGCGGCCCTTGCGCTCGCAGGCTGCCAGACCTTCAAGAGCAAGCCCAAGACGCCGACGACCGGCACGCGGATTGCCGTGCTCGATTTCGAGACGCGCGCCAAGGCCGAGCCCGAGCTCAAGGCGCTGACGGTCGTGCTGCCGCCGCCGGTCGTCAACGTCGATTGGCCGCAGCCCGGCGGGAGCGCGGCCAAGAACGGCGGTCACCTCGCGCTGCCCGACACCCTCACGGTCGCATGGCGCGCGCGGATCGGCCACGGCTCGACCGGGCAGCGGCGGCTGAACGCCGCGCCGGTCGTCGCGGGCGGCCGCGTCTTCACCATGGACACCGACGGGCAGGTCGCCGCGTTCGATGTCGCCACCGGAGACCGTGCGTGGTCCGAACGGATCGTCCTGCGCAAGAAGGCGGGCGTCGCGTTCGGGGGCGGGGTCGCCGTCGCCGACGGCAAGGTCTATGCGACCACCGGCTTCGGCATCGTCGTTGCGTTCGACGCCGGGACCGGAGCGACGGTGTGGCGGCGCGACCTCGGCGTCGCGCTCCGCGGCGCGCCGACGCTCAGCGGCGGCCGGGTCTACGTGGTGTCGCCCGACAACCAGCTGTTCGCGCTGACCGGCGACAAGGGCGAGACGGCGTGGAGCGTCCAGGGAACCGTCGAGGTTTCCGGCCTGCTCGGCACCGCGGCTCCCGCCGTCGCGCTCGATACCGTCGTCGCCGGCTTCTCGAGCGGCGAGCTCCAGGCGCTGCGCGTCGAGAACGGCCGTACCGTCTGGTCGGACGCGCTCGCACGCACCGGTCGAACGACGGCGCTTGCGGCACTCGCCGACATCGACGCGTCGCCGGTCATCGACCGCGGCCGCGTGTTCGCAATCGGGCATGGCGGGCGGATGGCGGCGCTCGAGCTCGCAACCGGGCAGCGGGTGTGGGAGCGCAACTTCGCCGGCGTCAATCAGCCGTGGGTCGCGGGCGACTTCGTCTATGTCGTCACGCTCGACGGCGAGCTGATCTGCCTCACGCGTGCGGAGGGCAAGGTCAAATGGCTCCACCAGTTGCCGAAGTTCCGCAACCCCAAGGCGAAAAGCGGCGCGTTCGTGTGGAGCGGCCCGGTGCTCGCGTCCGACCGCCTGCTCGTCGCGGGCTCGAACCGGACGCTTGAATCGGTATCGCCCTATACGGGACAGCCGGTTTCGGTGGTCAAACTGTCCGGGGCCGCTTATCTTCCCCCGATTGTCGCGAACAACATGGTGTTCATCCTGACCGACGACGGCCGGCTGACCGCCTACCGGTGACCGGAGCGCGGGGCCGCCCCTGAAGGAAGGCTCGGCGATGCCCGACCGGATCGATCCTGCGGCTATTAATCCGCCGGAAGCCGTCAAGCAGCCGTCGCGCCCGAAGATGCTCGAGGTGCTCGGCCCCGGTCTGATCACCGGGGCGTCGGACGACGATCCCAGCGGCATCGCCACCTATTCGCAGGCCGGCGCTCAGTTCGGGTACGGCTTGGCGTGGGTCATGCTGTTCAGCTGGCCGCTGATGTGCGCGATCCAGGAGACCAGCGCACGTATCGGCCGCGTTACCGGGCGCGGCATCGCCGGCAACCTCAAGCGCCACTATCCACGCTGGGTGCTGTACCTCCTCGTCGGCCTGCTGCTCGTCGCCAACACGATCAACCTCGGGGCCGATCTCGGCGCGATGGCGGCGGCGGTAAAGCTCGTCGTCGGCGGGCCGCAGCTGCTCTATGTCGCCGCGTTCGCCGTGCTGACCGTGCTGCTCGAGATGTTCGTCCGCTACGCCCGCTATGTCTCGGTGCTGAAGTGGCTGACGCTTTCGCTGCTCGCCTATGTCGGCGTCGCGTTCGTCGTCCATGTGCCGTGGGCCACGGTCGCGCACAGCCTGCTGGTGCCGCACCTCGCGCTCGACCGTAACGCGCTGACCGTCGTCGTCGCGATCCTCGGCACGACGATCAGCCCGTACCTGTTCTTCTGGCAGGCCGAGGAGGAGGTCGAGGAGGTCAAGGAACGCCCTGGCGCGCATCCGCTCGTCCGCGCGCCGGGGGAGGCTCCGGCCGAATTCCGCCGCATCCGCTGGGACACCTACCTTGGGATGGCCATCTCCAACCTCGTTGCGCTGTTCATCATCGTAACGACCGCCGCCACGCTCAACGCCCGTGGCGTGACCAACATCGAGACGTCGGCGCAGGCGGCCGAGGCGCTGCGCCCGATCGCCGGCGACTTCGTCTTCGTCGTGTTCGCACTCGGCGTCGTCGGGACCGGCCTGCTCGCGGTGCCGGTGCTGGCGAGCTCGGCTGCCTATGCCGTCGGCGAGGCGGCGGGGTTCCACGTCGGGCTGGCGCGCAAGGTCGGCCGGGCGAAGGTGTTCTACGCCGTGATCGCGGCGGCGACGCTGATCGGCGCGCTGCTCAATTTCACCGCGCTCGACCCCATCAAGGCGCTGTTCTGGACCGCGGTGATCAACGGCGTCGTCGCGGTGCCGATCATGGCGATGATGCTGATCCTCGCCGACCGCCGTGACGTCATGGGCGATTTCGTCCTGCCGCCGCTGCTGAAGGCGGTCGGCTGGCTCGCGACGGTCGCGATGCTGCTCGCCGCGGGCGGCATGTTCGCGACGATGTGAGCGGCCGTGCATCATGCGGCCGCGGCTGCTACATGCGGCGCGATGCTCCCCCGTCCGCCCACCGTCGTCATCGTCGGCCGCCCCAACGTCGGCAAGTCGACCCTGTTCAACCGCCTCGTCGGGCGCAAGCTCGCGCTGGTCGACGATACGCCGGGCGTCACGCGCGACCGGCGCGAGGGCGACGCGGTGCTCCACGACCTCAGGTTCCGCATCGTCGACACGGCGGGGTTCGAGGACGCCGATGCCGCGACGCTCGCCGGTCGGATGCGCGCGCAGACCGATGCCGCGCTGGTTCACGGCGACGTTGCGCTGCTGGTGTTCGACGCCCGCGCCGGCGTCACTCCGCTCGACCGGCACTTCGCCCAATGGCTGCGCGCGCACGACACGCCGCTGATCCTCGTCGCCAACAAGGCCGAGGGGCGCGCGGGGGAAGGCGGGGTCGCCGAAAGCTACGAGCTCGGCTTCGGCGCGCCGGTCCAGATTTCGGCCGAGCACGGCGAGGGCATGGCCGACCTGTACGAGGCGCTGATCCCCGTTCTCGATCCGCTGATCGCGCGCGGCGAAGCGACGATCGAGAACGAGACCCAGGCCGAGACCGACGCACGGCTCGACGCCGAGCCCTTGAAGCTCGCGATCGTCGGCCGCCCGAACGCGGGAAAGTCGACGCTGATCAACCGCTTGCTGGGTGAGGACCGGCTCGTCGTCGGGCCCGAGGCGGGAATCACGCGCGACTCGATCGCGATCGACTGGGAATACCATTTCGACGGTGCCGTCCGCCCGGTGCGCCTCGTCGACACCGCCGGGCTGCGCCGCCGGTCGAAGGTGACCGACAAGCTCGAGCGGATGGCGGCGGTCGACACCAAGTTCGCGGTCGACTTCGCAGAGGTCGTCGTCCTGCTGCTCGATGCGACGCTCGGGCTCGAGGCGCAGGACCTGCGGATCGCCGACATGGTGCTGAGCGAAGGCCGCGCGCTCGTCATTGCGCTAAACAAGTGGGACGCCGCGCACGACCTGTCGAGCCTGTTCCAGGGCGTGCGCCGAGCACTCGACGACGGCCTGTCGCAGATCCGGAATGTGCCGCTGATCGCGTGCAGCGGGGCGACGGGGAAGGGACTCGACCTGCTGATGAAGGCGGCGTTCGACGCGCGCGCGGCGTGGAGCCGGCGGGTATCGACGAGCGCGCTCAACCGCTGGTTCGAGAGCGCGCTCGAGCGCAACCCGCCGCCCGCCGCCGGGGGCAAGCGGATCAAGCTGCGCTACGCAACGCAGGCGGCGACGCGTCCGCCGACGTTCGTCGTGTTCGGCAACCGGACCGAGGAACTGCCGGCGTCCTACCACCGCTACCTCGTCAACTCGTTGCGCGAGGAGTTGGGGTTCGACGGGGTGCCGATCCGCCTCAACTTCCGCGGCGGCAAGAACCCGTTCGACGCCGCCCGGACCTGATGGAGCAACCGATGTTGCGCACCCTTTACGGCTACTGGCGCTCGTCGGCGTCGTACCGCGTCCGCATCGCGCTGGGGCTGAAGGGCCTCGCCTTCGACACCGCCGCGATCAACCTCGCACAGGGCGCACAGACGAGCGTCGGCTTCACGATGCTCAATCCGCAGGGCTTCGTGCCCTTCCTGATCGACGGCGACGTCGGGCTCAACCAGAGCCTCGCGATCATCGAGTATCTCGACGAGACCTATCCCGACCCGCCGCTGCTGCCGGCCGATGCGGTCGGGCGGGCGCGGGTCCGCGGGGCGGCGCTGCAGATCGCGTGCGACATCCACCCACTCAACAACCTGCGCGTGCTCAAGTACCTGCGCGGCGAGCTGGGCCAGCCGCAGGATGCGGTCGACACGTGGTACCGCCACTGGGTCGAGGTCGGCTTCACCGCGCTCGAGGAGGTGGCCGAGGCGGCGCGCGGTGCCTATCTGTTCGGCGATGCGCCGACGCTCGCCGACGTCTGCCTCGTGCCCCAGATGTGGAACGCCCGGCGGCTGCAGGCCGACATCGCGCGCTTCCCGAAGCTGGTGGCGATCGACACGCGGCTGAACGCGCTGCCTGCGGTTCGCGCGGCGGCGCCCGAGGCTCAAGTCGACGCCGCTTAGGAAGCGTCGAGGATCGCGCGCACCTTGGCGGCCAGCGCGTCGATGGTGAACGGCTTGCCGATCAGGGCGACGCCGGGATCGACGACGCCATTGTGGACGACGGCGTTGCGCGTGTAGCCGGTCGTGAACAGCACCTTCAGCCCAGGCCGCTTCGCGCGCGCCATCTCGGCGAGCTTGGCCCCGTTGACCTCGGGCATGACGATGTCGGTGAACAGCAGGTCGACGGGATGCGCGTCGAGCAGCGCGAGCGCAACCGCTGCGGAGTTGGCCTCGAGCACGCGGTAGCCGAGTTCGCGCAGCGCATCGACGCTCACCGCGCGCACGCCCGGCTCGTCTTCGACGACGAGGACGACCTCGCCGGTATCGCTCGCCAGCGCCACCGTGGCGGCCGCGCCGGTCGGAAGTGCGGGGACGCCGCCGACGAGGCGCGGCAGGTACAGCTTGACCGTCGTGCCGACCGCGACCTCGGAGTATATTTTGACGTGCCCGCCCGACTGCTTGATGAAACCGTACACCTGGCTGAGGCCGAGCCCGGTTCCCTTGCCCACGACCTTGGTGGTGAAGAACGGGTCGAACGCCTTCGCCACGACGTCGGGCGACATCCCGGCGCCGGCGTCGGTCACCGCGATCAGCACGTACTGCCCCGCCGCGACGCCGATCTCGGCGGCGACGTAGCGGTCGTCGAGGTGCGCGTTGGCGGTCTCGATCGTCACCCGACCGTCGCCGTCCATCGCGTCGCGGGCGTTGATCGCGAGGTTGAGAACGACGTTCTCGAGCTGGTTGGGATCGACATGGACCGGCCACAGCCCGCCGGCGAGCACGGTCTCGAGCTGGATGCCGCCGCCGAGCGACCCGCGCAGCAGGTCCGACATGCCCGCGACGAGGCGGTTGACGTCGACCGCCTCGGGCTGAAGCGGCTGGCGGCGCGAGAAGGCGAGGAGGCGCTGGGTCAGCGTCGCCGCACGGCGTGCGCCGTCGCTCGCCGCCTCGACGTAGCGCCGCGCGCGCGTGTCGTCGGGTGCGAGGCGCCGTCCGAGGAGGTCGAGCGAGCACAGGACGATGCCGAGCATGTTGTTGAAGTCGTGCGCGATGCCGCCGGTCAGCTGGCCGACCGCCTCCATCTTCTGCGCCTGACGCAGCGCCTCCTGCGTCGCCTCGAGCTGCGCCGCGGCGGCCTTGGCCTCGGTGACGTCGCGCGCGACGCAGTAGAGCTTGCCGTTCGCGCCGAAGCTCGCGCTCCACGCGAAGTCGCGGATCGACCCGTCGGCGTGGCGATAGCGGTTCTCGTAGCTGCGCAGCGGGGAGTCGCCGATCGTCGCCAGCACCGCGTCGTTGAGCGGAGCATCTTCAGCGACGGCGAACTCCGAATAGCGGTGCCTGACCAGCTGTTCCTCGGTATAGCCGAGTGTCTCCGTCCAGGCGGGATTGACCGCCTCGATCATCCCGTCGCGGTCGACGACGAGCAGCAGGTCGCGCGACTCGCGCCAGATTGCATCGCGCTCGACGATCGCCTCGGCGACGCGGCGTTCGAGCGTCGTATTGAGCTCGCGCAGCGCCGTTTCGGCGCGGCGTTCGCGGTCGATGTCGAGCGAGGCGACGACTCCGCCGACGACCGCGCCGTCGGGTGCACGCACCGGGGCCGCAATGAACCGCAGCCACGCATCGGTCCCGTCGCCCCGCCGGTACAGAACCTCGAGCTCGGGTCGCTCGTCACCGGCCAACGCCCGTGCGAGCGGATATTCGTGGCCCTCGACCTGCCTTCCGTCGGGGTGGAAGCTGACATACTCGCGGTACTGGGTGACCGACGGCGACGGCAGCACCGGATGGCGCAGCAGGCGCTCGATCTGGGCATTGCCCCCGGTGATCCGGCCGTCGGCCGCGTCGGCGAAGACCAGTCCGATCGGAGCGGCTTCGATCACCGCGCGCAGCCGTGCCTCGCTCGCGTGGCTCTCCGCCTCGGCACGGGCACGTTCGACCGCGTCCCACGTGCGGGCGGCGACCGCCTCGAGCAGCGCGACGTCGCTCGCCTCCCACAGGCAGGGGTCGTTGCGCAGGGCAAACAGCGTACCGCGCAGACGGCCGTCGCGGATGACCGGCACCGACACGTGGGCGCGCGTCCCGATAGCGTTCCACGCAGCAAGGTCTGCCTCCGGTTCGACGGCCACGTCGCCGTCGGCGACGGTTTCGCCACGCCGCAGCCGTTCGAGCAGGGTCATGCCGAAGTCGGCGAGCGCGACCCGGCCGGTGAGCGGCGCGGCGTCGCGAAGGTAGGCGCAGTCGAGGAGCGCCGTCGCGCCGTCGTGATCGTCGATCTCGCCGTAGCCGACGCGATTGACGTCGAGAACTGCTCCCAGTCGCAGCATCGCCTCGCGCTTGACCGCCTGCGGGTTGGACAGACGGCCGATGGCGTCCGACAGGTCGTAGAGGAAACGCTGCGTTGCTTCGGAGCGCCGACGGGCCGTAATGTCGATCGCGGTGCCGATCGCGCGGACGCAGCGGTCGCCGTCGAACAGCCCCTTGCCCTTCGCCGCGACCCAGCGAACGACGCCGTCGTCCTTGCCGATGGTGCGGAATTCAACGTCGTACACCGAACGGACGGCCGGGTTGAGCGAGGCGGCGAAGGCGGCCGAAGTCGCCTCCCGATCGTCGGGATGCAGTCCACCGTAGAAATCGACCATGCTGCACGGCACCCCGGGCGCGATGCCGAACATCGCGCGGGTGCGGTCGGTCCACGTCAGCGCGTCGGTGGTCAGGTCGAGGTCCCACGTCCCGACGCCCGACGCCTCGGTCGCGAGCCGGAGCGATTCCTCGTTGAACTCGAGCCGGGCCTCGGCCAGGCGCCGCGCGGTCACGTCCTGCGACACGCCGACGAGGCGAAGCGGGCGGCCGTCGGCGCGGCGGATGACCTCGCCGCGCGCCTCGATCCATCCGGTCGAGCCGTCGTCGCGGCGGACTCGGTAGGTCGTGCGATAGTCGTCGCCGTCGCGCCCCCTGACGGCGCGCTCGAAGGTCGCGGCGGCCTCTGCGAGGTCGTCGGGGTGGGTGATCGCCCGGATCGCCGCGATACCGGGCGCGACGCCGGGCGCGAGCCCATAGATCTGGACCATCGTCGGCGTCGCCGTCATGACGAGACCCGGCAGCTCGACCTCCCACACGCCGATGCCGGCGGCTTCGGTTGCGACGCGCAGCTTCGCCTCGCTTTCACGCTGCGCGCGCAGCCGGTCGGTCAGCTGGACGTTGAGCGCGGCGTTGTCCTCTTCGAGCAGGATCAGCCGCTCGCGTTCGCCGGTGACGTCGGTCTGGCTGGCGAACAGGAAGGCGAGGTTGCGGTCCGCATCGAACAGCGGCGCGATCGCGACGCGGTTCCAGAACGGTATCCCGTCTTTGCGGTAGTTGAGCAGGTCGACCTCGACCGGCTGCTGCGCAGTGATCGCGTCGCGGATCGCCGCACGCGCCTCCGCGCTCGTCTCGGGCCCCTGCAGGAACCGGCAGTTACGCCCGACCGATTCGTCGCGCGAATAGCCGGTCAGGTCGCAGAAACTGTCGTTGACGTAGATGATCGGGTTGTCGGGCAAGCGCGGGTCGGTGATGGCGATCGGCGTCCGCGTCGCCGCGATGACGCCGGCGAACGGGTCGTCGCCGGCGTTCGCCAGCGCGTGGGCCAGTCGGCGCGCGATCGCCGGGGCCGCCTCGTCAGCGGAGGTCAGGGCTGAAACCATCGCGCAGCCATAGCCCCCGGTCCACCCGAATCAAGCCGTTACGGTGAGACACTGCGGCACGCCGTCGTGCCGCAGCCGCTTCAGGCCGCGCGGATTTCGTTGAACGGGGTGTCCTTGTCGGGCCGCATGTCGCCGGGCAGGCCGAGGACGCGTTCGGCGATGATGTTGCGCAGGATCTCGTCGGTACCGCCGGCGATGCGCAGGCCCGCCGCCGCCATGTAGCTGCCCTGCAGCTTGGCGAGCGCCGGGTCACCGGGCCCCGTGACGAAGCCGGCCGCCTCGCTCAGGTCCATCGCGAACGACGCCATGTCCTGCATCGTCTTGGCGACGACGATCTTGCTAATCGACTGCTCCGGTCCCGGAACCTCTCCCTTGGCGAGCGCCGACAGCGCGCGCATCTGGGTGAGCTTGATGCCCTCGTCGGCGATATAGCTCGCCGCCACCCGCTGCCGCACGTCGCGCTGCTCCATCGCCGGGCCGGTATCGGTCTCGAGTCGTGCCGCATACTCCATCAACAGCTTGTAGTCGGGCGCGTGGCTCGGCTTGCCGCCGACGGCGAGGCGCTCGTTCATCAACGTCGTCAGCGACACCTTCCAGCCGTCGCCGACCGCCCCGATGCGGTGGCTGTCGTTGACGCGGACGCCGGTGAAGAACACCTCGTTAAAGTCGCTGCCGCCCGACATCTGCTTGAGCGGCCGCGCCTCGACGCCGGGTGCGTGCATATCCACGACGAACATCGTCAGCCCCTTGTGCTTGGGGGCGGACGGATCGGTGCGGGTAACGATGATGCCGAAGTCCGACAGATGGGCGTTGGTCGTCCACACCTTCTGCCCGTCGATGACCCAGTCGTCCCCATCCCGGACCGCCTTGGTCCGGATGCCGGCGAGGTCGGACCCCGCGCTCGGCTCGGAACAGCTGGCACCACACTTCGTCGCCGGCGAGCGCCGGGGCGACGTAGCGCGCGACGACCTCGGGCGAGCCGTGAGTGAAGACCGTCGGGATACACATGCCGAGCCCGATGTCGAACAGGCTGGTCGGCGTGTGGTAGCGCGACTGCTCCTGGTTGAAGACGATCTGGTGCATCGGCGTCAGCCCCTGGCCGCCCATCGATCTCGGCCACGTGATGCCGGTGTAGCCGGCGGCGTGCTTCGCCTTCTGCCACGCGCGGCTGCGGGCAACGAACTCGTCGCGCGCATAGGGCTGCGCGGGCGGCTCCTGGTAGTCGCAGGCGTTGGCGGCAAGCCACGCGCGCGCCTCTGCGCGGTAGGCAGCGTCGGTGGGGGAGTCGTTGAAGTCCATCGTCAATCTCCGTCAGGCTGCGACTGCGTTGCGCTGCTCGAGCGACCGCACCAGCCGGTCGGCCCAGAAGGTCCGGCTGCCGAGTGCCGCCACCAGCGCGCGGTTGCGGCGGTAGTAGAACTGGCAGTCGCTGTCCCACGTATAGCCAATGCCGCCGTGGATCTGGAGGTTCTCCTCGGCGCAGTAAGCGAGCGCATCGAGGCTGGCGACGCGAGCGGCACTCGCGGCTTGGCGCAGCTCGGGGCCGCCGTCAGCCATCGCCCATGCGGCGTGGAGGGCATGGGCGCGGGCGAGCTCGAGCTTGATGAACATGTCGGCGCACTTGTGCTTGACGCCCTGGTAGCGGCCGATCTTCTGGCCAAACGCGACGCGCTCCTTGGCGTAGGCGACCGCCATGTCCATCGCCGCGGTCGCCGTGCCCAGCGCCTCGAACGCCGTCAGCACCGCCGCCCGGTCGAGCCAGTCGTGATAGTCCCCCGGCGTCCCGAGCGGATCGGCGGGCGCGTCGTTCAGCGTCAGCGCGCCGTGGCGGCGGACGAGGTCGAGCGTCTCGACCGGAGCGACGGCGACTCCGGGACCGGTCAGGTCGACGAGGTACAGCCCGACGCCGTCGTCGCCGCAGGCCGTCACGAGCGCCAGCTGCGCCACGGCGAGGTCGGCGATCGGCGACTTGATGCCGGTGACAGTTCCGCCGGCGAAGCGCGCCTGCGCGGCGGCGGGCGACGCCGCGTTCGCCTCCGCCCAGCCGGTGACGGCGACCACCAAGCCATCGGCGATGCCCGGCAGCCAGCGCGCCTGTTGCGCGGGCGTGCCGAGCGCGATCAGCGCCTCGCTCGCGAGCAGGGTCTGGACCAGCGGAACCGGAACGAGGCTGCGGCCGGCCTCCTCGGCGAGCACGCACGCGGCCTCGGCCGACATCCCGACGCCGCCGAACGCTTCGGGAACCCGCGCCGCGCTCCAGCCGAGCCCGACGACCTCGCGCCACAGCGGCGCGCCGTCGACCCCGTCCCCCGCGGCCGCATTCATCGCCGCACGCGCGACCGAGGCTCCGGCGCGCTCGCCCAGGAAGCGCCGCGCGGAGTCGCGCAGCTCCTTGGCATCGTCGGAGAAGTCGAAGTCCATGCGCTCTCCCCAGCGGCTCGTTGGCACGACCTTACGTTAGCGTCAGCTTCCGGTCTAGCGGCGGAACAGCGCGTCGGCCGCCCCGCGAAACTGCGCCGCGCCTTCGCGCCGGGCGTGCGTCCGCGCGGTCTCGGCGGCGAGCACGGCAAGGCGGTGGTCGAGCTCGGCGACCGACATCCGGTCGAGGTCCTGCGCCGTCAGTGCGGCGAGCACGTCGTCCTTGGGGCGCGGCAGGTCGTCGTCCATGAACCGACGTTGACCCGGCCGCTCGTCGAGTCAATATCCGCGCCATGACCATTCCGACTACGATGACCGCGATCGACCCCGCCGCGCCCGGCGGCCCCGAGGTGCTGGTGCCGGTAACCCGGCCCGTGCCGGTCCCGGCCGACGGCGAGGTGCTGATCCGTGTCCACGCCGCCGGGGTCAACCGGCCCGACGTGCTGCAGCGGCTTGGTCTCTACCCGATGCCGCCGGGGACGCCGACGATCATGGGGCTCGAGGTCGCCGGCGCGGTCGTTGCCGGGGCCGGCCGCTGGGCAGCCGGTGACCGCGTCTGTGCGCTCGTCGCGGGGGGCGGCTACGCGGAATACTGCACTGCGCCGGCCGGGCAGTGCCTGCCCATTCCCGACGACCTCGACTTCGTCGCCGCCGCCGGCCTGCCCGAGACCTATTTCACCGTGTGGTCGAACCTCTTCGGGCGCGGCGGGGCGCGGGCGGGCGAGACGGTCCTCGTCCACGGCGGAACCAGCGGCATCGGCACGACCGCGATCCTGCTCGGCAAGGCGTTGGGGCTGACGGTGATCGTCACGGCGGGCTCCGCGGCAAAGTGCGCGGCGGCCCGCGATCTCGGGGCGGACCACGCGATCGACTACCGCGCGAGCGACTTCGTCGACAAGGTCGTCGGGCTCACCGACGGCAGGGGGGTCGACGTTGTCCTCGACATGGTCGGCGGCGACTATCTCCCACGCAACCTCGCCTGTCTTGCAGACGACGGCCGCCACGTCTCGATCGCGCTGCAGCGCGGCGCGGTCAGCGAGGTCAACTTCGGGCTGGTCATGCGCCGCCGCCTGACGCTGACGGGTTCCATGCTGCGGCCACGTTCGGTCGCGTTCAAGACCGCCATCGCCGCCGAACTCGAGGCGGAAGTCTGGCCGCTGTTCGGCCACGGGCGGCTGCGCGCGGTCAGCGACATGACTTTCCCGCTCGCCGATGCCGCCGCCGCCCACCGCCGGATGGAGGCGGGCGAGCACGTCGGCAAGATCGTGCTTCAGGTCACCGCCTGACGCACGGCGAAGCGCGGATCGCGCCACGCGCCGGTCGCCAGCACGTCGGCCAGCGCGTCGACCGCATCCCACACGTCGACGAAGCGGACGTAGAGCGCCGGCAGCCCGAAGCGGATCACGTCGGGCGGGCGGAAGTCGCCGACGACGCCGCGGGCGATCAGCGCCTGTGCGATGGCGTAGGCGTGCGGGTGGGCGAGACTGACCTGAGCGCCGCGGCGCTCGCGCGGGCAGGCGATCGTCACCTCCGGACAACGCTCCTCGACCAGCGCGATTATCAGGTCGCCAAGCGCGGCCGACTTGGCCGCCGCCGCCGCCATCTCGACGCCGTCGAAAGTGGCGACTCCGCTCGACAGCGCCGTGAGCCCGAGTATGCCGGGCGTTCCGCCGAGCAGCCGTGCGATGCCCGGCGCGGGCCGGTAGCGCTCCTCGAACGCGAACGGTTCGGCGTGGCCCATCCACCCGGTCAGCGGCTGATCGACCGTTCCATGGTGCGCGCGCGCGACATAGGCGAAGGCGGGTGCGCCAGGGCCGCCGTTGAGGAACTTGTACCCGCACCCCGTCGCGAAGTCGGCGTTTGCCGCGGTCAGGTCGACGGCAAGCGCGCCGGCGCTGTGGCTGAGGTCCCATCCGGCGAGCGCGCCGGCGGCATGGGCGGCGGCGGTGACGGCGGCAAGGTCGCGCACCGCCCCGGTCCGGTAGTGCGTCTGTGTCAGCCACAGCAGTGCGGTGTCGCCGTCGAGCGCGGCGAGCGGGTCGTTAACGACGCGCAGCGTTGCTCCGGTCAGCCGTGCCAGCCCCTCGAGCACGTAGACGTCGGTCGGAAAGTTGCCAGCCTCGGTGACGATCGTCGGCCGGCCGGGCCGCAGCGCGAGCGCCGCGGCGGCAAGCTTGAAGACGTTGGCCGACACCGTGTCGGTGACGATCACCTCGTCGGCCGCCGCCCCGACCAGCCGGGCGATCCGCGCCCCGACCCGCGCCGGGGCCTCCATCCAGCCGCCTCCAAGGCCACCGACGCTGGCCCCGGCGTCGTTCCAGCTGCCGATCAGCCGCTCGCCCCATTCGCGCGTGACCGTGTCGGCGACGCGGGCGGCGGTGCGCCGCGGCAGCGCGCCGAGCGAGTTGCCGTCGAGGTAGATCACTCCCGGCGGCAGCGCGAACCGCGCCCGGGCGAAAGCGAGGCCATCGGCGTCGTCGAGGGCGAGCGTATCGGCGCGCGAAATCATGGCCGCGGTCAAGTCCTTGGTTGAACGAAGTCCCTAACGCGCCTACATCGACGTGTCACATGGCCGCTCCGCAAGGAGCGGCCGTTTCTTTATTCGCGAAGGCTTCGACCATGAGTGCACCGACGACCCCCCTGATGGCGCATGCGACGGCCGCATGGCTCGTCGACAACACCGCGCTCACCTTCGAGCAGATCGCGATCTTCTGCGGCCTTCACATCCTCGAGATCCAGGCGATCGCCGACGACACTGCGGCGACCAAGCTGACGGGGCGCGATCCGATCCGGTCGGGCGAGCTGACCCAGGCCGAGATCGACCGCGTCGCGGCGGACCCCGCGGCGCGGCTGAAGCTCGAGAAGCAGCCCGAGCAGGAGCGGCGCACCAAGGGACCGCGTTATACGCCCGTCAGCATGCGCCAGGACAAGCCCGACGGCATCGCATGGATCGTCCGCAATCACCCGGAAGTGACCGACAACCAGATCGCCAAGCTGATCGGCACGACCAAGACGACGATCGCCGCGATCCGCGATAAAAGACATTGGAACATGACCAACATCGCGCCGAAGGATCCGGTGACGCTCGGCCTGTGCCCGCAGCGCGAGCTCGACGCCATGGTGACGGCGGCAGCGAAGAAGGCCGGCGTCGATACCAATGTCGACGAGGGCAAGATCGGCGAGGAGCGCGCGCAGCTGATCGAGCAGCTCCATGCCGAACGGATCGCCGCCGCCCACCTCGCCGAGCACGGTCCGGCGCCCGAGCTGGGCACGGCGCAGCAGCAGGGCGACGCGCTGTTTCGTCGCTGATCGCCGGCGCGGGGGCGCGGCGCGCGGCTTGACCCTCCAGCCGCGTCCGTTCACAACCGCCGCCTATGGAATCCGGGCCTGAAAACGCCGTCAGCTTCGAGGTCGCGCTCGCGCGGCTGGAGAAGATCGTCCACCAGCTCGAGGCGGGCGACGCGACGCTCGAGGAGTCGATCGACCTGTACAGCGAGGGGCAGCGATTGAAGGCGCAGTGCGAAGCCAAGCTTGCCGGGGCGACCGCGCGGATCGAGGCGATCGTCGTCGGCGCGGGCGGCAATGCGGTCGGGACCACCCCGTTCGATGCAGCCTGAACGCATGAAGATGCCATCGAACAGCCTGAAGCCCGCGCTCGACGCGATCGGCACGGCGATGGACCAGCGGTTCGACCGGCTGCTGCCCGTTCCTGCCGACGGCCGCGAGCGGCTGTTTGCAGGCATGCGCCATGCCGTCATCGGCGGGGGCAAGCGGATGCGGCCGCTGCTCGTCGTCGCCAGCTGCGACCTGTTCCATGTCGACCGCGAGCGGGCGTTGCGCGTTGCGGTCGCGATCGAGTGCGTCCACGTCTATTCGCTGATCCACGACGACCTGCCGTGCATGGACGATGACGACCTGCGTCGCGGCAAGCCGACCGTCCACAAGGCGTTCGACGAGGCGACGGCGGTGCTCGCCGGGGATTCGCTCCATGCGCTGGCGTTCGAGCTGCTCGCCGATCCCGCGACTCACGGCGACCCCGCGGCGCGCGCCGAGCTCGTCCTCGAGCTGGCGCGCGCGAGCGGCCCGAGCGGCATGGCCGGCGGCCAGATGATGGACCTCGCGGCGACCGAGCGCGACTTCGACCTCGGCGCGACGACCCGGCTCCAGCAGCTCAAGACCGGGGCGCTGATCGGCTTTTGCCTCGAAGCGGGCGCGATCATGGCGCGCATCCCCGATGCCGGCCGAACCCCCTTACGCGGTTACGCCCGCGACCTCGGCCTCGCTTTCCAGATCGCCGACGACCTGCTCGATGTCGAGGGCAGCTCGGCCAAGACCGGCAAGGCGGTCGGCAAGGATGCCGCGGCGGGCAAGGCGACGTTCGTTTCGCTGCTCGGCGTCGAGCGCGCCCGCACCCAGGCGGCGATGCTGATCGACCAGGCGATCGACCATCTCCACAGCTTCGGCAGCGAGGCCGACCTGCTGCGCGCGATCGCCCGCTTCGCCATCGAACGCGACTTCTGATGCGCATCGGCGTCTATCCCGGCACGTTCGACCCCGTCACGCTCGGGCACATGGACATCATCCGGCGCGGGGCAAAGCTGGTCGACAAGCTGATCATCGGCGTGTCGACCAACCCGTCGAAGTCGCCGATGTTCGGCCTCGACGAGCGGGTCGCGATGGTCCGCCGCGAGACGGCCGACCTTGGGCAGGCGGTCGGCGTCGTCGCGTTCGACGCACTGCTGATGAGGTTCGCCGAGGAGCAGGGCGCGCAGGTCATCATCCGCGGCCTGCGGGCCGTTGCCGACTTCGAGTACGAATACCAGATGGCGGGCATGAACCAACAGCTCAATGCGCGGATCGAGACCGTATTCCTGATGGCCGACGTCGCGCTCCAGCCGATCGCGTCGAAGCTGGTCAAGGAGATCGCGATCTACGGCGGCGATGTTCGCAAGTTCGTGACGCCGCGGATCGCCGCCGACGTCGTCGCGCGGGTTGCCGAGCGCGGCGGCCGGCACTGAGCCGTTCAGTGCCGATGCAGCCGGTTCGGGTAGAGGCGAGAACGTGAGATCAGCGTGGGAACGATGATGCGGGTGATTTGGGCGGGTCTCGTGGCGCTGGCGCTCGGCCACGCGGCGGCGGCGCAGGTCGCGGCCGCGCCGCCGCCGCCGCCGCCGACGCCCGAGAACACGCTGGTGCTCGACCTTTCGACCGGCGGGCGCGTCACCATCGAGATGCGCCCCGATGTCGCGCCCAAGCACGTCGAGCGGGTCAAGGCGCTCGTTCGCGAGCATTTCTACGACGGCACGATCTTCCACCGGGTCATCGACGGCTTCATGGCGCAGGGCGGCGACCCGACCGGGACCGGCACCGGGGGATCGAAGCTGCCCAACCTCAAGGCCGAGTTCAACGACCTGCCGCACGTCCGCGGTGCGGTCGCGATGGCGCGCGCGGGCGACACCGACAGCGCCAACAGCCAGTTCTACATCTGCTTCGCGCCGTCGCTGAAGCTCGACCGCAACTATACGGTGTGGGGGCGGGTGACGAGCGGCATGGAGTTCGTCGACGCGATCGAGAAGGGCGAGCCGCCGGCCAACCCGTCAAAGATCGTCCAGGCGTCGATCGCGGCCGACCATGTCGCGCCGCCGGCCGCGGGGGTTGCAAGCGGTCCCGCCGTTTCCGTCGGAACCACGCCGGTGCCGGCGGCAACCGTCCCGGCGGCTCCCGTACCGCCGCCGGCCGCCGCGGTGCCGCCATCGCGCTGATGCGGACCTGACCGGGTGCGCGTCGCCGACTTCGACTTCGACCTGCCGCCCGACCGCATTGCGCTGCGGCCGGTGTCCCCGCGTGACGCCGCGCGGCTGCTCGTCGTCACGCCCGGGAGCCTTGCCGACCGCGGCATGACCGACCTGCCGGGGCTGCTGCGTCGCGGCGACTGCCTCGTGTTCAACGACACCCGCGTCATCCCGGCCCAGCTCGCCGGGTTCAAGCACGACGCGAAGATTCGCGTCACCCTTCACCAGCGCGTCGACCACCGGGTATGGTGGAGCTTCGTCAAGAACGCCAAGCGCCTCAAGCTCGGCGACCGCATCGATTTCGGGGCCGGCCTGACCGGCGTGGTCGAGGAGCGCGCCGACGACGGAGCGATCCGCTGGCGGTTCGACAGCGCGCTGCCGTTCGACGCCGCGCTCGCAGCCGCCGGGCAGATGCCGCTGCCGCCGTACATCAGCTCGAAGCGTGCCGTCGACGCGCAGGACCTCGACGACTATCAGACGGTGTACGCCGCAACGCCGGGAGCCGTCGCCGCGCCGACCGCGGGGCTGCACTTCACGAGCCGACTGCTCGCCGCCCTCGATGCGGCCGGCATCGCCCGCGCGACGGTAACCCTCCACGTCGGTGCGGGAACCTTCCTGCCGGTCAAGGCCGACGACACCGACGACCACGCGATGCACGCCGAGTGGGGCAGCATCGACGCCGCCGCCGCCGCGACCATCGTAGCGACCAAGGCCGCCGGCGGGCGCGTCATCGCGGTCGGCACGACGAGCCTGCGCCTGCTCGAAAGCGCGTGGACGCCCGAGGGCCTGCACGCATGGAGCGGGGACACGCGGCTGTTCATCACGCCCGGCTTCCGTTTCGCGGTCGTCGACGGCCTGCTGACCAATTTCCATCTGCCGCGCTCGACGCTGTTCATGCTCGTCAGCGCGCTGATGGGGCGCGAGCGGATGCAGGCGGCGTATGCGCATGCGATCGCCGACGGGTACCGCTTCTACAGCTATGGCGACGCCAGCCTGCTGCTGCCGGCGAAAATGAATAAGTAAGCGAAGTTTGTGCCCACGACATGGTTTCGCCGGCCGCGCCACGGGCGGCCAGCCGTGGCGCGCGCCCGCGACTGTCCCCGCGACAGCCCCCGCTACAGCTCCGCGACAAGGCGCGAGCGTCGCCCCGTCAGCGTGCGACGCTGCGCAGCGCCGCCGACTCTTCCAACCGCGGCAGTGCCGCCATGGCCTCGGTGATCGCCACCGTCGCGAGGCTGACCGCTATGACGCGCCCGAGCAGGTCGATCACCCGCTCTTTGTGGTCGGCGAAGCGGTAGGTGTCGAACAGGCGGGCGACGGTCGGGTCCTTGATCTTCTTCTCCTTGTGCTGGTCGAGCACCCAGTCGATCGCGCTGCGGTTGCCAAGCCGGTAGTCCCACGCCGTCGCCGGCATCCCGGTCAGCTGCGTGTCGCTGTCGAGGACGATGACGCCGGTGTCGGGCAGCGACTTAAGCTTGGGAACCGGCGGCTTGCCCGTCGGCGTGTCGACGCGGGTCAGCGCGAACGGCGCGACCGTTTCATAGCCGATGTGGAGGTCGAGCAGCGCCTGCCCCCACGCGACCCAGCGGGCGAAGTCGTCGTGGAGGGGGATGCGCGGAAACTCGCGCCGCAGGTCGGCGGCATAGGTCGTGCGGTAGACGGGATCGTGGAGCGCGGCATAGACGTAGGCGAAGATCGCGTCTTTCGTCACGGCGGCGTCGGGGTAGCGCGCGGCGAACTGCGCTACCGCCCAGTCGGTGACGTTGTCGACCCGCTCGCCGGAGGGGAGGTAGCGGTAGCGGGGAAGCTGTTGATATCCGTCAACAGAAGCGCCGAAATGATAGTCGGCAACCGCATCGGTCGCTAGACTCATGAAGTTTGAACGGGCACCGGTGTCGTTGATCCAAATTGCGCGATTGGGGAGCCCCGAAGCTGGCCAAACACTCTCATTACTGTAAAGCTCCTCGTTGAGTTGCTTCGATAATGCGAGCCATCGCCGAGCAAACGGCCTATACATACAATTACGGACCTGAGGCGGATCGATTTTTTGCCGACGCCGACCCAACTTTTTGAGCCGCCGGGTCCATTTGATTGTCGGCGAGCGGAACCTCGGCTCATCTGCGTCTGTGACGGCCCATGGCCGAGGATCGGCAATGGCTGTCGAGTATTCCTGGGTGATCTTATCGACTTTAGCCAAAAGTTCCTCGTCGCTTCGGGCATATACCCAATCGTCTCGGGCAGTGATGACACCGAGGGATATGAGTTTGAATATCGACTTCTCCTGTGACTTGATCGCCGAACTCTTCGTCTTGAGATCGGCGACCGCAGCAAGCGAAGTCCAATCCGTTGTCGACTGATTGATCCACTGCCCGGCCATGCTTGGCTTAATTTGACGAAAATCGATCGCCGGCAGATCGACACTATCAAGCCACGCTAATTTCTCGCGAGCGTCGCTATCGGGTAAAGACGCGATGCCTACACTTTTGGCAAGAACACCGGCGTCTCGCTTTATCAGGAAAGCGATTGCAACACCGGTGCTTATCCCGAAGACGTTGGCCTTACCGGCGGCACCGGGATTTTTGTAGTCACCACCCAAGTCGATAATATAAAGTTCGGAAAATCCCTGGAATACTGTCTTTCTAAACCCATCGAACGTCTTTGCGTCAATGAAGCTGCGGTTCGTGATAAACGCGACGATGCCCTCGTCTTTCAAACGGTCGCTCGCCCAGCGAAAGAAGCGCGCGTACATATCGTACAACTTCGTCTTCTGCGCGGTCGACGCCTTGATGTAGGTGTCCTTAATGCGCGCGTCGATCCGCGCATAGGTGCGGTTCTTGTTGTTGTCGTTCTCGTTCTGCTGGTTGGCATTATACGGCGGGTTACCGATGATGACGCTGATCTTGCGCTCGTTCTGACGTTTGATGCGGCCGATGTTCTCGTCCGAAAAGCTGCCGAACATATCGCCCTGATGCCCGGCGAACACGCCGAGCCCGGCGGTGTTGTCGAGCGTGTCGACGAAGCACAGGTTGGGGAACTCGGCGTACTGCCCGGTCAGCGCCGCATAGGTCGCCTCGATGTTCAGGTTGGCGACGTAGTACGGCAGGATCGCGACCTCGTTGGCGTGCAGCTCCTCCTTGTACTTGTGGCGCAATTTCTCGCGATCCCCGGCGAAGTGTTCGAGCAGTTCGACGATGAAGGTGCCGGTGCCGGTGGCGGGGTCGAGGATTTCGACGCCGGGGTCGATCAGGCATTTGCCGAAGTGCTTTTCGCACAGCCAGTCGGCCCCGCGGATCATGAAGCGGACGATCTCACCCGGCGTATAGACGACGCCGAGCCGGTCGGCGGCCTTCGGGTTGTAAACCTTGTAGAAGCCTTCGTAGATCGTCTTGAGGAACGCCTGCTTCTCGGCGCGCCCGGGGATGCCGGTCGCGGCGCGGGTGATCGCGTTATAATATGGCTTGAGCCGCTCGGTCGTGCGGTGGCGCAGATCGCCGGTGAAGAACGCCTTTTCGAGCGCCATCAGCCGCTGCGCGACGTTGTTCTCGGTGTGGTACGCGGCGTCGTCGAACACGCGGGCGAAGATCGCCTCGGTCAGGATATGCTGGATCAGCATTTCGCGGACGTCGTCGGCGGTGACGGCGGGGTTGATCGCCGCCTTGGCGTGATCGAGGAACGCCGCCGCCGCATCGCGGTACGTCGCGTTCTTCGCCTCCGCCTCGGCCAGCGCCTCGCGCAGCACGCCGAGCGTGACCGGCAGGTCGGCGTGGAACTGCTTCGCCGCCGCCTTGAACTCGGCGATCTCGGGGCGGTCGTAGGCGAAGAAGCGGGTGAGCAGCGCGACCAGCGGCGCATCGTCGTCGCCGGTCAGCGGCGCGCGCCACACCTCGACGCGATTCTGGTAGAGGACCGCCTCGCGGGTATCTTCGAAGATGATGTTGTCGGTCGGGTAGCCGTCGCGGATTTTCTTGGCGATCTCGCGGGCGAGATCATCCTTCTGATCCTTCGCCTCCCAAAAGCCGAGCGGGAAGCGGATCGATTTCGGGACCAGCGCGCCGTCAATGCGGATGGCGTTGCCGCGCGGGCCGGTCGCCTCCCATTAGGGGAGGAGCATCAAATCGGCCGACCCGCCCCAACGTTCGAGCAGGAAACGGAACGCGTCGCTGACAACGCCCTCGTTCGCGCTGCCCGACCGGTCGCGGAGGTTGGCGAGGCGGGTACGATATGCATTGATATGCTGTCGGCTCATGCAGCGACCGTAACGATTGCGCGGCGGGGCGCCAGCCGATGATTACGGCTCCGCCGATTGCGCCATCGGTGGTCGAGCCGCCGTCGCGTGAAACCTACCCCACCACCTCGATGAAACTATCCAGCACCCGCTTCGCGCCGGCCTTCTCGAAGTCGATCTCGAGCTTGTTGCCGTCGAGGGCGGTGATCGCGCCGTAGCCGAACTTGGAGTGGAACACACGGCTGCCGACCGCCACGTCCTTGCGGCCGGGCATGCCGATGCTGACGGCGCTGGCGCGGGCCTCGATCTGGAGCCCGCCGCGGCCCGGGACGCTGGCCCCGCCGCGGTCGGTCGCGCGCGCCCAGCCGGGACCGCGACCGGTGCCGCGGGTGACGTCGGCGAACGGGTCGCCTCCCGCCAGCGCGGCGCGCCACAGGCTTGGGCCGCCGCTCATCGTGCTCGACACGTCGATATGGTCCTCGGGCAGGTCGCTGACGAAGCGCGACGGGATCGACGACGTCCACTGGCCGTAGATGCGGCGGTTGGCGGCGTGGCTGATCGTGGCAGCCCTCTTCGCCCGCGTTATGCCGACATAGGCGAGGCGGCGCTCCTCCTCGAGGCTCGCGTTGCCGCCCTCGTCCAATGCGCGCTGCGACGGGAAGACGCCTTCCTCCCAGCCGACGAGAAAGACGTGGTCGAACTCCAGCCCCTTGGCGGCGTGGAGCGTCATGATCGTGACGCGCTCCTCGGCGTCGGACTTCTCGTTCTCCATGACGAGGCTGACGTGGTCGAGGAAGGCGGTCATCGACTCGAACTCCTCCATCGCGCGCGTCAGCTCGATCAGGTTTTCGAGGCGACCGTCGGCTTCGGAGGTGCGCTGCGCCTGGTACATCGCGACATAGCCCGATTCCTCGAGAACTATGCGGGCAAGCTCGGGGTGGGGCAGGGCGTCGACCTGCCCGCGCCAGCGCGCGAGGTCGGTCATGAACGTGCGTAGCGAGCGCCGCGCGGCGGGCGTCAGCTCGTCGGTCTCGATCAGCGCTGCCGCCGCGCTCGACAGCGGTTTGCCGGTGCTGCGCGCGTACGCATGGAGCGCCTGCATCGCCTTGTCGCCGAGCCCGCGCTTGGGGGTGTTGACGATCCGCTCGAACGCGAGGCCGTCGGCGGGCTGGACGACGACGCGGAGGTAGGCGATCGCGTCGCGGACCTCGGCGCGCTCGTAGAAGCGGAACCCCCCGACGATCTTGTACGGCAGGCCGGTGGTGATGAAGCGGTCCTCGAACTCGCGCGTCTGGAACTGCGCGCGGACGAGGATCGCGGTGTCGTTGAGGCTTGCACCCTCGCGTTGCAGCCGTTCGATTGCGTCGCCGGTCAGCCGCGCCTCCTCGGGCCCGTCCCACACGCCGACGACCTTGACCCGCTCGCCGTGGTTGCGCTCGGTCCATAATGTCTTGCCGAGCCGGCCGCTGTTCTTGGCGATCAGCCCGCCCGCGGCCCCGAGGATATGCGGCGTCGAGCGGTAGTTCTGTTCGAGCCGGATGACCGTCGCGCCCGGAAAATCTTTCTCGAAGCGCAGGATGTTCGCGACCTCCGCCCCGCGCCACGAATAGATCGACTGGTCGTCGTCGCCGACGCAGGCGATGTTGCGGCGTTCCTGCGCGAGGAGGCGCAGCCACAGGTACTGGCTGACGTTGGTGTCCTGGTATTCGTCGACGAGGATGTACTTGAAGCGCCGCTGATACTCGGCGAGCACGTCGGGGTGCGACGTGAAGATCGTCAGCATGTGGAGCAGCAGGTCGCCGAAATCGGCGGCATTGAGGTTGACGAGCCGCTCCTGATAACGTGCGTAAAGGGCAACCGACTTGTTGTCGTAGCCGCCTTCCTCGGTCGCCGGCACGTTCGCCGGGGTCCAGCCGCGGTTCTTCCAGCGGTCGATGAGTGATGCCAACCCCTTCGCCGGCCAGCGTTTCTCGTCGACGTTCGCCTCGACGAGAACCTGCTTGAGCAGCCGCAGCTGGTCGTCAGTGTCGAGGATCGAGAAGTTCGCTTCGAGCCCAACCAGTCCGGCATTGCGCCGCAGCATCCGCGACGCGACCGAATGGAACGTGCCGAGGAACGCCATGCCCTCCGCGCTCGGCCCAAGCAACGCGCCCATGCGGTGCTGCATCTCGCGCGCCGCCTTGTTGGTGAAGGTGACGGCAAGGATCTCCGACGGCCACGCCCGGCGCGTGAAGATAATATGCGCCAGCCGGCTGGTCAGCGCGCGGGTCTTGCCGGTGCCGGCACCGGCGAGCAGCAGCACGGGGCCTTCGGTCGTCAGCACCGCCTCGCGCTGAGCGGGGTGGAGACCGTCCATGTACGGCGGCTCGGCAGTGTTTGGGGGGGCGGGGGCGGGAAGCATCGCCCGAACAGATAAGGAACGACGCGCGCCGTGTCACCCCGTCGTGTGGCGCGTCAGGCGAGGACGCTCGCTCCCCGCCGCCGCGCCATCGCGCCGACCAGCCCGAAGCCGGCGACCATCATCGCCCACATCGCGGGTTCGGGGATGGTGCCGAACAGGTAGACGTCGAGGAACGGCGACTGGTGGTCGGAGTCGACGCCTCCGTAGGCCGGATTGGTCGCATGGAAGACCGTCCGCTTGGCGGCCGCATCATAGGTAAAGTCGGAGTCGATCACCCAAGCGGGATCGAGCCCGGCGACGAAATGCTGGCCGGTCGTCGAGTCGAATCCGGCAGTCGTCGACCAGTCGCCAGGCAGGCTCAACCCGACGCCGAAGCGGCCGCCGTCGTCGACCAGCCCGCCGACGAACAGCGTCAGCTCGAGAGCGCGCAGCCGGTTGTGCGTGAACGGCACGAAGGTGTCGTTGCCGCCGACGAAGCGGTAGAGGGGCCCGGGGCCGAAGATGTCGTCGGACCCCGCGAAGTGCTCGGCGATGCCCCAGCTGCCCGCACCAGCCGCGCTGACGGTCAGGTCAAAGCGGTCGGGCGGGGTGAAGGCGTCGAGCGCGACCCCGACCGCGCTCGTCGACGACAGCGTGTAGCCGCGGATCGACGGTGCGACATTGAAGCCGACCGCCTTGCTGCCCGACGACCCGGCACCGATCGTCTGTGTCGCGTCGATCCGCAGCCGCGCGCGGTTGAAGCCGCTGTCGGCGAAGTCGATCGTCGCAACACTGTCGCGCGCCGGGGTGGTCACCGCCGCATGCGCTGGCGCGCCGAGCAGGGCGAGTGCGGCAAAGGCGGCAAGGGTCAAAGTGTGGGACATCCAGTCCTCCTGTCGCATTGTGCCGTCAGGCGGCCACCGGCCCGCGGCGGCGCACCGCCGCACCCACCAGCCCGAACCCGGCGATCATCATCGCCCAGCTGGCGGGTTCGGGGACGGCGGCGGCGGAGCTGGCGGCCCTGAAGGCACCGACCGCGGGCGGATCGTAAGGCGTCGCATAAGCGTAGCCCGATGCGCCCTGGAAACTGAAGTCCGGGACGTTGGGGCCACCGGCGAAGGGAGCCGCAAAGCCGCCGTCCCACTTCAGCCCGACGCTGCATTTGGTCGACAGGGCGTCGGCGATACGGAACGAATTCATGTAGGCCCCGCACGAGGTTGAGGCGACGACCGTCCAGTCGCTCGACGCAAGACTGAAGCCGATCACGAACGCCTGATCCCCGACCGGGATCGCCGTTCCGGAGCCCACGCCGCCGTAATAGGAGACCAGATCACCGAATGATTCGACGTACCAGAACGGCTTGGGCGCGGTCTTCGAGCCGTCGTTGACGACGTAATGGCCGCGAAGCCCGGTCTGATGAGCACCATTGTCGAATTTGACGCTCCAGTCGGAGAAGCCGCCACCTTTCGTGCCCGAGAACCCGGTCTGCGTTGCGGCGAGCGAGGTCGTCACGTGGAAGCTGAAGAAGGGGTTGCTCTTGTCCGGGGCGGTCGAGACGGTATCGATCCACCGGCTGAACGTCTGCGAGCTGAACGCCGACTGTCCATCGCGTAACGACAGCAGTTTCTGCGTCCCGCCGGTCGACAGGCTGCCGTAATCGGCGCTGCTCGCGACCGCGCCGCTGCGGTTGGCGAACGACTGCTTGATCGGCCCGACCGAGTCGCTCGCGACGTGGGTGTCGGTCCGCTGCAGATCGTCGTAGACGTCCAGCCTGGCACCGTCGATGACGGCGCCGCCGTCGGCAAATGCCGGCCCGGCCAAACTCATCGTAGCGACTGCGATCAACAATTTGATATTCATGCCGTTGCTCCCTGTGTTGCCCGCGATGCCAGAGGGAACTGCCTGACCTGCGTCACCGTATCCCCGTGACGGTCGGTTGAACTGGCCCCTGACTTATGGAAACCGCTTACACGCCGGTGGGCAGCCGGGCTTGGCCAGGGGTGCAAGCGATATGGACGGGAGTGCAAAAGCCGCGCCCTCGGTGATCCGGATGAGCACCGCCAGTGTCGAGCCGCGGCACCGGGCCCAGTTGATCGGCGACATAATGGCGCAGGAAATCGTGGGCGGCACCATCCGCCCCATCGACGACACGCCGATCGTCTGTCACTGGTCGCTCGCCTTCGTCGGCCCCGGCGCGATCATCACGACGGTAATGCAATCGGGCATGTTTGGCCAGCGGACCGCCGATCAGCTCCGCGACGGCGACGACGGCGTTTCGATCTTCATCGGTCGGCGCGGGATCGCCCGGTTCGACCAGAACGATCGGCGCGAACGGCTGTTGTTCGGCGAAGCGATGATCGTGGCGCACGCGCGGCCGATCGCTATCGAATGGCCTCACAGCGACTTGAACGTGCTCCGCCTGCCGCGGTCGGTGCTGCCGGCGATCACCACGGTCGAGGCGGCAGGTGGCCGCCGTCTTGCGGCCGCGACACCGGTGGTGCGGCTATTCACCGCCTATCTCGATGCGGTCACGCCGGCGGCGGCGGGCACGTTGCCCGACGTTGCGGCGCGGCATCTGGCCGAGTTGAGCGCGCTGCTGGTGACAACGGCGGCTGGTCGCGATGCGGGGACGCAATGCAGCGGGCCCGCCGTACAAGCCGCGCGGCTGGCGGCGATCCGCGAGCATATCGCGCTTCGTTTCGCCGATCCCGGCCTGACCATGGCACGCGTCGCCGCGGCAATCGGTCTATCGGAACGAAGCGGCTATCTCGTCTGCGAAAGCGCAGGGGTCGGCTTTTCCGAAATGGTGCTCGAGGTTCGCCTGAGCCGCGCCCGCGAGGCATTGGCAAGCGGGTTTCAGGGACGCCTGATCGATCTCGCATTTGCCGTCGGGTTCACCGACCTGTCGCATTTCAACCGTCGCTTCCGCGCCCGGTTCGGAATGAGCCCCGGCGAGACGCGCCACCGGCCGCAGTAAAGCTCACGGGACGGGCATGCCCGCGACCGCCGCGAGCGCGGCGATGAGCGTGACGACGAACGCCGCGGTGAGCAGGTGGACCATGATACGCTCCCAAACAACGCGAGGGATACGTGGTTCCACGGCCGTGTCCCCCGGCGCTCAGGAGCGGAAAAGATGCAGCCGCGCCTTGCCGTGGGTGCGGACGGTGTCGAGGGTCAGGCCGGGCGGCGCGAGGTCGAGCTTCGCTTCGGTCTCGACCGATACCAGCGCGCCGCCGCCGATCCAGCCGTTGGCCGCGAGCCGGGCCAGCGCCGGAAGGGCGAGCCCTTCGCCGTAGGGCGGATCGAGCAGCAGCACGTCGAACGGCACGGCCGCGCGGCCCAGCGCTTCGACCGGGCTCGTGACCAACGTCGTCGCCGGCCCCGCACCCAGCCGGGCGATGTTGGCGGTCAGCGCGGCCACCGCCGCACGGTCGCGCTCGACGAATGTGACGTGCGCCGCGCCGCGCGACAAGGCCTCCAGCCCGAGCGCGCCGGTTCCGGCGAACAGGTCGGCGACGCGCAGGCCCTCGAAGTCGCCCAACCGGCTGGCGAGCATGGAGAACAGCGCCTCGCGCGCGCGTTCGCTCGTCGGCCGCGTCGCCTCGCCCGGTGGCGCGATCAGCGGCCGGCCGCGCCACTGGCCCGCGATGATCCGCACCGGCCTAGGCCTCGCGCCGCCCGACCTGCCGCCGCAGCCCGGCGATGGCGTCGGCGGAAACCTCCTCGACGGCGCGAACCGCGAGTTCGCCGAGATCGAACGGCCCGTAGGCGACACGGATCAGCCGCGACACCTGCAGGCCGAGGAACTCGAGCACGCGGCGGATCTCGCGGTTCTTGCCCTCGGTCAGCGTGACGGTCAGCCACAGGTTGCGCCCGGTGCGGCGCTCGATGTCGGCGTCGATCGGCCCGTAGCGCATGCCGTCGATCTCGATCCCCTCGATCAGGCTTTCGAGCACCGCCTGGCTGACCTCGCCGTACGCGCGCACGCGGTAGCGGCGCGATACGGCGTTGACCGGCAGCTCGAGAGCGCGCTTTAGCGCCCCGTCGGTCGTCAGCAGCAGCAAGCCCTCGGTGTTCATGTCGAGCCGCCCGACCGGCACCAGTCGCGGCAGTCCGGCGGGCAGCGCATCGAAGATCGTCGGCCGCCCGCCGGGGTCGCGCGCCGTCGTCAGGAAGCCCGCGGGCTTGTGGAAGCGGAACAGCCGCGTCGCCTCGATCGCGGCCACCGGCCGGCCGTCGACCAGCACCCCGTCGAGCGACGCGATGACGTGCGCCGGCGTCGTCAGCACGGTCCCGTTCACGCTGACCCGCCCGTCGGCGATGAAGCGCTCGATGTCGCGCCGCGAGCCGACCCCGGCGCGGGCGAGCAGCTTGGCGATGCGCTGCGGTTCGATCTTGCCCGGCGTCGCCGCGGCCTCGGCGCGCGCTGTCCCGCGGTCGCGGCGCGGGGCGTTGTTCGCGCGGGTGCGGGGAGCCTTGGCGGTGTCAGGGGCAGCGCGCGGCGTGCGCTCGGCGACCGAGCCGTCGGCACGCACGCGCGGACCTCCCGCCTTCGCCGGAGCGGAGCGCGCTCCCGGCACCTTGACGGGCCGCCCGCCGAACGGGTTCGACGTCGACCCCGCCTCGGGACGCTTGCGCATCGGGCGGTCGGCGGCGTTGGCGAGGCGGTTGGCGTCGCGCGGGTTCGTCGCCAGCGCCGCGCCGCCGTCGGGCTCGCGGATGCGGCGCGACGGCGGGCGGGCGGGGCGGTCGCTAATTGGGCGATCGCCGACGGGCCGATCAGCGGGAGGCCGCGGCGGCCGGCCGGGGGTGCGCGGGCCGCCGGGAGTGCGGGGAGGGCGGGTCATCGCCCGGTGGTGGCGCGCGCCGCCGCGAATGGCAAGGGCGCGCGGTTTGGCTCGGCGTCCGCAGTGGTCCGGTCAGCTGGTCGGGTTGCCACGCCCGGCGAGCATCGGCGCGCACAACTCGACTTCGTACGGCAGTCCCGAACTCGTGCGGACGATCGGCCAGCGCGGGAACTTGGCGAAGGCCGTAAGCCAGCTGTTTTCGTTCTTGGCGCTCAAGTTCGTCTTCATGATGCTGTTGCTGTCAATCGCGCCATCGTAAGCTTTGCGCAGCGCTGCCCAGTCGCCCGGCGAAAGCGTCGCGGCATGGTTGAGCGCCTTGAGCGATCGCCATATGTCGCGTTCTTCTCGCCCGCTCACGGCGAAAATCTCGTAGTCGCCGTAGACGCCGAAGTACGCGAGCTTTCGGTCGAGCGGCATGTGCGACAGCGAGCCGTCGTCGGTCGCCATGTCGAGCGCGTTGCGGTCGGCGCTGAAGATGCTCGGGCGTCCGATCGGCGCGGCGATGCCGAGCGGCTGGCCGCGGTCGTGCCGGTCGAAGACGACGGCAAGCTCGGCCAGCCGCCGATCGACGCACGGCTGAATCGCGACCCGGTGGGTCATCACGCCCCACAAACCTTCGACGCTCTTATCGAGCGCCGCGCTTTCCTCCGCCACGACGTGCCGCCAGTGGCGCGCCTCGAGCAGCTGTTCGGCCCCCAGCGCGATGCCGATGCCGATGACGATGATGCCGATCTCGCCGATGAACGCGCGCCAGCCGTGAACCGGCTTCGGCGGATGGATGTGCACCTTGATCTCCCCTCGCGCCCGCCTCGCACCGGGCTGCACAGGGGCAGCCGGACGCACATGCATTACACGCATGTTCGCTCGATTGGCGGAAGCGAAAAGCGTTTGGCGGAACACCCGCCGCCCGGCGTCGTAGCGACGACGGCCCGTCGATCAATCCACTTTCCTGGGCGGACCGATCCGGCTTAGCATTCGCCAATGCTCATGCCCGCTTCGCCCGCCGATGCCGTTCTCATCACGCCCGGCACTCCTCCGCCCCGCTCCTCGCGCCTTTACCTGTTCGTCCTAGCCGCGATCGTCGCTGGGGTGCTCGTCGGGGTTTTCTTCCCTGCCACCGGCGTCGCGCTCAAGCCGCTCGGCGACGGGTTCATCAAGCTCGTAAAGATGGTCATCGCGCCGGTCATCTTCCTGACGGTCGCGACCGGCGTTGCCGGCTTGGGCGAACTTCGCGAGGTCGGGCGCGTGGTGGGGCGGGCGTTCGCCTATTTCCTGACGCTGTCGACGCTCGCGCTGATCCTCGGGCTTGTCGTCGCCAACGTCGTGCAGCCGGGGGCGGGGCTTCACGTCGCGCCTGCCAGCTTGGACGCAGGCAGCATCGCGACCTACACCGCCAAGGCGCACGCGACGACGATCGTCGGCTTCCTGACGAACGTCATTCCGACGACGCTGGTCAGCGCGCTGACCGACGGCGACATCCTGCAGGTGCTGTTCGTCGCGGTGCTGACGGGAATCGCGCTGGCGCTGACGGGCGAGCCGGCCGCGCCGATGCTGCGCGGGCTGGTCGCGGCGCAGACGGTCGTGTTCCGCATCGTCGGCATCCTGATGCGCGCGGCTCCCGTCGGCGCATTCGGGGCGATGGCGTTCACCGTCGGCAAGTTCGGGGTCGGCGCGCTCGCGCACCTCGGGCTGCTCGTCGCGTGCTTCTACGGGACGAGCCTGGTGTTCGTGTTCGGCATCCTGGGGCTGGTCGCGCGGGCTGCGGGCTTCTCGATCTTCCGGCTGGTGGCGTATCTCAGGGCCGAGCTGCTCCTCGTGCTCGGCACGTCGTCGTCGGAGGCGGCGCTGCCGTCGCTGATCGCCAAGCTCGAGACGGCGGGGTGCCGGCCGGCGGTCGTCGGGCTGGTCGTGCCGACGGGGTACAGCTTCAACCTCGACGGGACGAACATCTACATGACGCTCGCCGCGCTGTTCATCGCGCAGGCGTGCGACGTGCCATTGTCGATCGGCAGCCAAGTGCTGCTGCTCGGGGTGGCGATGCTCAGCTCCAAGGGCGCGGCGGGCGTGACGGGGGCGGGGTTCATCACGCTCGCGGCGACGCTCGCGGTGGTGCCCGATGTGCCGGTCGCGGGGATGGCGCTGATCCTCGGCATCGACCGGTTCATGAGCGAGTGCCGCTCGCTGACCAACTTCGTCGGCAATGCGGTGGCGACGATCGTCGTCGCGGCGTGGGAGGGCGGGCTCGATCGGGACGCGCTCAATGCCGCGCTCGCGGACGGTCGCCGGGACTGATCTCCTCCAGCCGCCGTTCGACCGTCGCGACCGCCGCAGTCAGCCCGAGCAGGCGCGCGGCGA
>Ga0123336_10000301_pt1 | contig 51154 bp, 46 predicted proteins | sample SSSSmetaG_FD_96466 | JGI IMG/M metagenome (GOLD analysis project Ga0123336, IMG submission 96466) | Glacier valley bacterial and archeal communities from Borup Fiord, Nunavut, Canada, to study Microbial Dark Matter (Phase II) - ​SSSS metaG | ecosystem: Environmental > Aquatic > Freshwater > Ice...
ATCCCACAATCTGTCCACCGGCACCGCGACTGATCATTTCGTCAACGCCGCCACGGCCGACTATCACCTGCTGGGCACGTCGGCGGCCATCCACGCCGGCATCGATACCTCAGCCCGGGGCGTCGCCACCGATTTCGACCGCAATCCGCGCAATGTCGGAGGCGCCTGCGACGTCGGTGCGTACGAGCACCAATAACGCTGGTAGTGTGGCGGCATGAACACGTTCGTCATCGCCGGACACACGCTGGATTACGACGCGCTCCAGCTCCAGGAGCTCAAGGGCTTCGCCAAAGATTTTCTTTTGGCGCGTTGGGTAGGACATAGTTGGCGAGCACGTTCCCGAAGAGCGTGACCTACACCATCGACGGCGCGCCGGTGCCGCCGCCCGGTCCGCAGCGCGACGACAAACGCTCGACGGCGGCTGCTATGGGCCTCCGCGACTCACTCAGAAATACCGATAGCCTGCTGGTGGTATCGCAAGCGCTCCGTTCGGTCATCGAGGCCCACGAGAAGCACGTCGAGCTCTTGCCGGTGACGCTGGTTGCGCCGAAAAAGAAGAAGGTCGACGCGCCTTACTTCATCGTCAATCCGCTCGACGCTGTCGATGCGCTCGATATCGGTGCATCGGCGCTGCGCTGGAAGAACGGTGGCCAAGGCCCGAGCCGAAAAGACGGTGGCATCGACGACAGCGTCGACCGAATCGAGAAGCTCGTCGTCGACGAAAAGCGCATACCAGCCGACCGTTCGCTGTTCTTGCTGAAGCACGTCGACTTCGTGATCGTCATGCGCGCTTCGTTGCTGGCCGCCATTGAGTCCGCTGGACTCACCGGTGTCGAGGCCATTCGGGTAGAAGACTACCCACCGGCGTGAAGGCCGGGATCAGCCTTGCTTGGGAGCCGCAGTCCCACGGGTGCGCAGGCGACGGACCAGCGTGCTACCCGCAATGAACAATGGCCCGCCGATCCACACTCCGTAGCTCAGGTAGATGGCAAACGTCGTGTAGCCTGACTTCGAGCTGATCGAAGACGTCCCCGGCTTGCGGCACTGGCTCCGGCTCTTACCGCCGTGGCCGTACGTCTTGCAGATGAGGCCTTCGTCCTGGTTGCAGTCGGCATCGCTCTCGCAGACGAACTCTTCATGGCCAGGCGAGAACCAGCAGCCGCCAGCGCCGAGCACCAGCATGAGGAAGAACACGGACCCGGCAAAGACGCGCAGTCGGTGTGGCATGCCCCATCATACCAGCCGCGATGAGACGCCCAGCAGATCATGTTAGGGTGCCCGCATGTTCGTCGCTCGCTCGGTGAGTCTGGTGATCGTCGCGGTGCTGACCGTCAACGCCCATGCCAAGCTGGTATGCTTTACCGTTACCTCGAGTGGGAACAGCACGTCGACAACCAAGCTGTTCGAGGCCCGCCATTGTCAGGGTGGGGGCGTCACCTGGGCAGCGATCCTCGAGGCGCTGGCTCGGCGCGAAGGTACGGTGGCGCCGGTCACCGTGCCGACGCCGGGTTGGCTCGGCGGGGTCTATACGCTGAATGGCTCGCGATTTGCCGTCGATGACGAAGCCGAAGCCGCGCTGTTTTGCGCCGCCGATCCCAAGCTCATCGTGCGCATGAAGGCCGAATACAAACAGTTGAACAGCGACGTCAAAGCCTTACAAAAGGCCATGGCCGAGGCCGATCCGGCCATGCTCGAATGTTTCGACGAGCATGGCCAGGCACCCACGCCGAAGATGAATCCATTACCGACATTGCCCGCCCACATGGTGGCCAATACACATGCCCAGATCGAGCTGATGAAGGCCGTCTTGCTAAAGCAACCGAGCTGGTGTTTTCCGGGCGGCGACGCGTTCGAGGGCAAGACCGGCGTGCTGCGGTTTCAGGCCGACAACCAGGTCATCTATGTCGGCACCGACGGCAAGGAGCGCAGTCGCGGCACGATGAGCTTTGGCGCCGAGTCCATGGGCGACTCCCGCGTTCAGGTCTTCATGCCGGCGATGCTGGTGCACCTCGACATCGGCGTCTCGGGCCGTCCAGGTCGCACGCCCGCCGACGGGATCCGCCAGGAGCTCGTCCCCGGCGAGGGCTGCCTCAAGAAATGAGGTAAGACACACCATGGCTTACCGACCCCTCCCGAGCGAGCTACTCGACGACGCAGTGACGCGCACGTTCTTGCGCAGCTATCTACGCGCCTGGAACGCGCACGATCCCGACGCAATCTTGGCCCTCGCCACCGACGATGTGCTCTGGCAAGACCCGACCATTCCAGGCGGCGAAGCGCGGGGGCACACCGCCGTGCGCACCTGGCTCAGCGGTTTCTGGCGCGGCTTTCCGGACATGACGTTCGAGTTTCTCGACGGTGCCGACGAAACGGTCGGCGACGCTGTGTATCGATCGGCCGGGCGCATCGCCGCACCTTGGCGTTGTCGGGGAACGATGCGGGGGCCACTTTCACCTGGCTTTGCGCCCACCGGCCGCACCGTCGATTTGGTCGGCGTGGATTTGTATTCGTTTCGTGGGGGCAGGCTGTGTCAGGTGCGAACATTCACCGACACCACCACGGCCGCCCTGCAGCTGGGCCTCTTGCCGGCAGCCGGCAGCGTCGGAGAACGGGTCGCGGTAGGCGCCCAGCGCGTATTGCAACGCCTCACGTCGCTGTGGCCATAACTGAGGTATCGTAGGCCGTGCCTCTTCTAGCGATCTATCTGGTGTCTGCGCCTGACCGGCCTGGCTTGGTTGGGCGCATTGGTGGGTTTTTCTTCGAGCGCGGTATCAATATCGTCGAGGCAGCGAATCACAGCGACAGCGACGATGAGGGTGCCAAGTTCCTGATGCGGATCGTGGCCGATCTCGATGGCGTTGCCACGCCAAGGCAGGAGCTGTCGGCGGCGTTCGGGACGCTGTGCGACGAGCTGTCGGCCAAATGGTCGGTCGGATATTCCGATGACGTGGCGCGGGTGGCGCTATTGGTCACGCGCGAAACGACCTGTCTTTATGATCTGATCTTGCGGCAGCGCGCTGGCGAGCTGCCCTGTATATTCCCCGTTATTATCTCCAATCATGCGCATTTGGCACCGGTAGCGGAGAGTTTTGCGATCCCGTTCGTGCATTTGCCGGTGACGCCAGAGACCAAGGCGGCGCAAGAATCCGCGGTGCTGGCCCGTCTGGCGACGGAGAAGATCGAGCTCGTGGTGCTAGCGCGCTACATGCAAGTCTTGAGCGAGCGCTTCTTGGCCGAAGCGCCGCCGGTCATCAATATTCATCACGGATTTCTACCGGCATTTCAGGGCGCAAAGCCGTATCACCAAGCGCATCATCGCGGCGTCAAGCTCATCGGCGCGACGGCACATTACGCCACGCGAGATCTCGACCAGGGCCCGATCATCGAACAAGACGTGCAGCGCGTGAGCCATCGCGAGCGGCCAGAAGATCTGGTCCGCGTAGGCCGTGACGTCGAGCGCGTCGTCCTCAGTCGTGCGGTGCGTGCTCACCTCGAGCGCCGGGTTATCGTCTGCGGCCGCCGCACGTTCGTTCTCTAGAAGATCAGAGAGTACGGCGCTCGACCGGGCTCACTGCGCGCGGGTGTTCGTCGGCAAACAGCAGTGCATCGACCGGGCTGGCACCGACGAGGCCGCCTGCTTCCAACAGCTCCGCCCGACGGATGACGCGTAGCCAGGCGAGGCGCTCGGACTCGAAACGGGCTGCTGCGCGCTCGAGGATGGGCGCCAGATCGGGACGGTGGGCGTAGCTGTTGCGGTCTTGATCGGACAGCATTGCGCCATCCAAGAGCCGCCCGATGAGCTCGGCCAGCTCCGGAGCCTGCGCCAAGATCCCGTCAACAGCGACGGCAAGTCGCTTGGCGGCTTCGCTGGCGTCCTTCGCCGCTGCCGCGCGACATCCGTCGGCGCTCTGATACTGCTCGCGCCAGTGTTCGTATGCGCGCCGATTGGCCTCCGCCAATTCGGGTGAATCAGCAGACATTCCGCGCGGCGGCGAGACAAAGTGTGGGTCCATACGACGACTGTGGGCGCGTCAGAAGACCGACGCAACTTTTCACGGCGTGCAACCACCGACGAGGCCGGTGACGTCCTTGCTGGCCAGCGCTGGGCGGATATCGGTGCCGGCGAGAGGCGTCGTGCAAGCGTTGAACGTAATGCCGCTGGCGTGCCGGACAAAGAAGGCATATCCCGGGGCGTAATAAGTGGTATCGGCGTTGCCGTCGGTGCCGGCGATGAATTTCACGTCGGGATATTGGTTGTAAAACTTACCAGGCTGGCCCGGGACCGGACCTTGATACTCCGGAAAAGTATCGATAGTAAACGGCGCGGGGTTGGGCGTGGCGCCAGCGCCTTTCTCGACGAGATCGAGGTTGCTGAAGCTGAGGTTGGAGATGCCGAAAGTCTGCGTGCCGATGACGGTGCCGGTGACCACCGAGCCCCAGGCGTTGGCTGGCCCGAGCGCGTGGATGTCGTCGAAGCTGACACCGTCGATGCTGCCGACCTGCGTCACGTCGCGGTTGCGGCTGCCGAGCAGCACGAAGATGGGTGTGCCTGCGTTGCGAATGGTGATGTGCCGAAAAATGATATTGGAAATGGCCGAGCCGTCGACCGATTCGACCGACAGCGCGGCCGCCGAAGCATTCTCGATGAGCACATTCTCGACGGTGATGTTCTTGAATGGACCGACGCTGGCAGTCCCGAATTTGACGCCGTTGGCCACGCCGGAGGTCGTGGTGTGGCAGTTGCGTACGGTGACATCGACGAGGCCGTTGGTGCTGCCGCTCTTCAGGCAAATGGAGTCGTCGCCGCTGGCGATGGTGCAATTCTCGATGAGGACGTCCTGGCCGTCGACCACGTCGATGCCGTCGTGGGTGACGCCAAAATCGTTGTCGACGTGGAGACCGCTGATATGCAGGTGTTTGACCTCCATGTTGACCACCGCCCATACGCCGGCTTTGCGGACGGTGAGGTCGGTGATGGTCACGTTCGTCGACGACACGGTGAAGATGGCCATCGGGCGCAGGCCTTCTTTGATCTGCAGGCCAATCCATAAAGGCGCGGCGTTGCCGTCGATTGTGCCTGTGCCTTGCAGATGAATATCGTCGGCGCTTTCGGCATAGATGAGCGACTTCTTGCAGCTGGCGAGCTGCGTGTTTTGGATGGGCGGATTGCGATCGGGATAATCGGCAATGTCCTGGCTGCCGAGGAGGGTGGCCGAGCCGGTGATCTCCAGGGTGACGTGGCTGGAGAGGACGATCATGCCCGATAGAAAAATGCCGTTCTCGAGGCGCACGATGCCGCCGGTGCAGTCGGCGACGGCCGCCTGGATGGCGACGGTGTCTTTGGTGACGCCATCACCAACGGCGCCGTAAGCTCTGACGTTGCAGATTTTCTGCGCGGCCAGATCGGGCGCCAGGTCCATCGTATCGGTCGATAGATCGTCTGGACCCAGATCGTTGACGACGGGAGGCGCGCTGCCGCAGCCGGCCAAGACGGCGAGCAGGTACAAACGACGCATCATATCTGGCCCTCCCAACCGCGATCATGAGTGCGAAACCAGTCGCGTAGCTCGGCTATCTGCACAGCCTCGAGCGGCCCTTTGTCGATTGCCGCCGCATGTTGTCGCAAATGCGCCAAGCTCCGCGTACCGACGACGGCGCTCGACACACCAGGCGCAAACGCGGCAAAACGCATCGCCAGGTCGGTCCAATCTCGTTCCCGCGGTAGCCCCTGAAATCGGTCCCAATAGATCTCGGCATAATCGCCAATGGGACGTTCGACGAAGCGCCAGCACATATTGGCCAAGGGTCGCTTGGCAATCAAGCCCAGCTCACGGCGTGCCGCCTCGGCCACGGCACCGTCGAGCGCGCGTTGATCGACGACGTTCACCGAGCACATCAGCGATCCAAACACACCCGAGCGCGCGGCCCAATCGAGCGCATCGTTCTCACCCGAATAAGCCGCCACCCGCACCTTGCCGGCGCGCACCGCATCCTCGAGCGCGCGCACCACCTCGCCCCGTTGCAATGTCTCGATAGGACACGAATGCAAATGAAAGATATCGATGCGATCGGTCCGCAACCGACCAAGCGCCGCTTCCACCCCGGCTGTAATCGACGCCGCGGTCCAGTCAGGCACGCCCTCGACGCCATAGCCACCCTTGGTGGACAGCACGAGCTCATCCCGGCGCCCGTTCAAATGCCGGCCGATGCGTTCCTCGCTGAGCCCATAGCCGCGCGCCGTATCAATCAGCGTCACGCCCAGATCGAGCGCACCATGCAGCAGCGCCGCGACCTCATGGTCGTCGAGCTCGCCGCCAATCTGGCCAGCGCCCAGCCCCAACGCCGAAACCCTGAGGCCCGCACAATCTCTATTCCTCATCACACCGTCACGCGAGGATCATCATACCTGGCCGCTGGCCCATCAGGTAGGACGTCGCTGTTTGAGTAGCACGATCACGGCTGGGACCACGACGATGACCGAGGTGGTCAGTTGCACGAGAGCCCAGGTCAGGCGATGCGTGGCGGGCGTGCAGCCAAAGGGGATGTCTACGACGTAATAGCTGACCAACGAGATCAGAAACGTCTTGGCCACCTTCAAGAGTCTTGGCTCGAGGTGCGGTAGAAACGGTAACAAAGATAGCAGATACCAGGCTTGGACGTAGGGATGTAAGAACAAGTAATAGTAGAGCAGGAACGCCGCCGTCGACGAGAGCCTGGCGTTTTGGGTGCGGGCGCGATACGCGCTGTAAAACAGGAAGGCCGCAGCCAGGCTGCGAAAGAGCAGATTGACCGCCAGCGCCGCTTTGGGCGCATCGAGCAGATAATAGAACGTAGCGCGCGGTAAGCATTCGATGGCGCGGATGCAGAGCTCGCGTCCACCCAGCAAGGCCGAGGTGGTGGCCGAGATCCGATGCGTCAAAACCAGCAGGCCGAGCACGATGGTCACCGGCACCAGAACCATGACTGCACGCTTCCAACCAATTCGCGCGATCAGCCACGACAACGCCCACAGCGACGGCAGAATGATCGCCGATTCCTTGATGAACAGGCCGGAGCACAACGCGACCATGGCCCAGATCCGCCGATCTCGGCTCCATAGCAAGACCGCGAGCGCCACGCTGATCGCCAGGAGGCCATCGTTGTGCGCGCTCAAGGTACCCTCGATGATCGCCAAGGGGCAGAACAGCACCAACGCCGCCGCGCGCGGGCCGCTCGTCAACCCGACGAGCCAGCCGGTGGTGATCATGCAGGCCGCACCCAGGACTTGATAGAGATGCAAGGTGCGTGTGAGATGCTGGCCACCGCCGAGCGCGACCAGATGCGCCAGCCCGTCGAAGCCGATCGAATAGACGCTGGCCACATTGCGCCAGGCGGGCTGCAGCGCCTGGTAAAACGGATGATGTGGCACAAAGAATGCATCTGCCCCGTTGGCGGCATAGGCCAGCGGATCTTCGGACAAGAACATCGGCCCGGTCGCGGCGACGAGATGCGGCAGGGCACCCAGGCAGAGCGTGGCCCGCAAGGACCATCGCCCAGGTCGTTCACCGTCGCTGAGACGGAGCCAGGCGCATGCCAAAAGGGCCACGCCGGCGAGATATCCGATCCAGAGCGGCCAATATTCGAGGATACCGGGCCAGGCGTCGCAACGAACGACATCGATTCGATATCGATATCCAGGCAGCGTGACCAGAAATGCGCCGCATATCGAAGCAACGAGCGCGATCAAATGCGCTCCTTGGCCAAACGATACAGGCGCTCGATGCGCTCCATGCTGGCCGGCCAGCCAAAGCGCTCGAGGCCGGTGGTCGCCTGCGACGACAGCTTGGCTCGCAAGGCGGGGGACGCGATCAACTGGATCAAGGCCTCCAGGAAGCCACCGTCGCTGCTTGCCAGAAGCCCATGGCGGCCGTGCTCGACGACCTCCGACACGCCGCTCGGGATCCGGGCCACCACCGGCAGACCAGCCGCGCGCGCCTCGATGGCGGCAATGGACAAGGCCTCGCGCTTCGATGGGACGGCGAAGATCGACGACCGGGCCAGCACATCGACCAGCCGCGTTTGCGACAGCTCGCCCGTGAGCTCGACGCGGTCTCCGAGCCCAAGCCGGCGGATCTCGCGCTCCACCCGACGTCGCTCTGGTCCGTCGCCGACGATGGTCACCTGCGGCCACCGCGAACGGTCGAGTCGCTCTTGCAGCCGAGGGACGATGCGGACCATGTCGAGCGGACGCTTTCGGATGGTGAAGCGCATGGCGCTGGCGATGCGATTGGGACGCGCGCCGGCCGGAACGGTCCAGCGATCGAGATGCGCCGCATTCAAAGCGACCTCGATATCCGAGCGCCCGCTCAACGCCGCCAGATCGTCGGCGACATATTGGGACACCGCACTCAAGACCGTGGGCCACTCGCTCCAGCCGGTCAGGTGCCGCAGCGACGAGAGAAGAATGCCGCCTGGGCCACGCAGATCGGAATGTACCGTGAGGATACTGGGGATCCGGTGGGTTTTGGCCCAGCGTATAGCCGCGTGGGCCAGTGGCGAAAAGACACAATGCGCGTGAATCAGATCGAATCGATGTTGTGCCAGATATGCATGAAGATCGGTATACGTCCGCGGCGTACAAGCGCGATACAGGATCCGTCTGCCGTCGAGGCGCACGACTGGAAAGCGCTCCGTATCCGGTGGTCCCGGTGTGGCACAGATCACGTGGGGCTCATATCCGCGCTCCACGAGCTGGTGCGCCAGATCACGCAAAAGCAGCTCGAGGCCGCCGAATATCGGCAGATATTTATCGGTTATGAGTGCAATGCGGGTTGTCTTCATAACCGAATCTCGCGTATGCTGGTTTCATGTTCGAGCGTCGCGGCACTGACGGTGGTGAAGTTCCTCGACTGGTCGCCATCGAGACCACCAGTCGCTGTAATGCAGCCTGTTCGTTTTGTCCCTATCCGCAAAAAGAAACCGAAAAAGCGGCGATGGACCAGGCCTTGTTCGAGAAAATCATCGAAGACTGCCGGGCATTTCCGCTGGCCAAGATCGAGCCTCTGCTCAACGGCGAGCCCTTCGTCGATCCGCGTATCGTCGAGCGCATGGCGCATATCCGTCGTCGCTTGCCGGACACGGTCCTGCATCTCGTCACCAACGGCAATGCGATGCTGCCGCGCAAGATCGACGAGGTCGCCGAGATGGGCGGCGTGGACCGGCTCATCGTCAGCCTCAATACGCTCGATCCGGCCGTATATCGCAGCGTGATGGGCCTCGATCTGGCGCGCACCCTGCAATATCTCCTGTACGCGCTCGAGCCCAAGCGTCGTCACCGGGTGGCACGTGAGGTCTACGTCCGCATGGTGCGCCGTCCCGAGTCCACGCTCGAAGAGCAAGACCGCTTTCTCGCGTTCTGCAGACAACATCGCGTGAAGCCCCTCATCGTCGGTCAGCACAACTACAAGGGCGATGTCGACTCGGTACTGCCGGTGCCGGCCTATCCCTGCCAGATGCTCGATCGCGTCGACATCTTGCACGATGGTCGGGTGGCGCTGTGTTGTTCGGACGCCGAGGGCAAACATTCCTGGGGTGATGTGCGTACCCAGTCGGTGCTCGAGGTCTATCGCGGCGAGATCGCGCGCCGATATCGCGACGCTCATCGCAGCGGCAACCGGCGCAGCATCGACCCGTGTGACGGCTGCAATCTGGTCTGGCCGGATCTGACCGGAATGGGTGTGGCCCGCACCGCGCTCAGCGCCGCTCAGTTTGCCGCATATCTGATTCGACATCGGCCGCTGGGTCGAGCTGGAAAACACGAACCATCGAATAAATCTTGATGCCGCTGAGCGCCAGCGACGCCAGCGACGCCCACCAGATGGAATGGGCCACCACCAACAACAGCGTGACCAGGCCGGTATTGCACATCTTGGCCGGCCACGACCAGTTGAGCCGAAACACGATCGGGTCGATGCGGTCGAAATAATTCGGCGACAAGATCTTGGACCAGCGCAGAAACTGAATCGACAGATATTGATCGATCAGCATGAACTGAACCAAAAATAGCGAGATGGGAATCACCTGCTCGGGATGCCAGGCGAGGTGATTGAGATAAAAGAACGCGACCAGGAGTCGATCGGACAGGATATCGAACTGCGCGCCGATGCGCGTTTCTTGATGGAGTGCACGCGCCAGCGCTCCGTCGACGATATCAAGCAACCAGTACACGCCGAGGCCAATCAGGTTGAGGGTGGGACTATGCTGCACCAGGGCCAGGCCAAAAATCACCACACAGGCGACCGTTCGGATGGCGGTGACCAAATTCGCCCAGGTCAGGGGTGACTCGGAAGTCATGGTTTTCGGCGGGCCAGCGCGACCAAGCCTGGCAGCGCGACCAGTGCCGCCACCAGACACACCAGCTCGCCGAGGTCGGCCAGGAGGCCAAACGAACGCAGCGCGCGGTTGTGCGAGAGCAGCAGCGTCGCATAGCCGATGATCGTCGTCAGCGACGAGAGCGCGACCGCCGAGCCGATGTCGCCGATGACGTCGGCCAGGGGCGCTCCAGGGGGCTCGCCACGCAGCCGCGACCACATATTGGCGGCATAGTCGGCGCCCACACCCAGGGTGATTGGAAGAGCCACGAAATTCATGAAGTTGATTTTCAGATGCAAGATGCCGGCCAGTCCGCCAAGCCACACCAGGCCGATGGCCAGAGAGCCGATCACCGGCACCGAGCCGCGGATCCCGAACGCGAGCATTAGCAAGACCACCACGCCCAACAGGGCAATCAAGGTGAGGCGCGGCCCGTCAGCGACGACGGACTCCAGCATGCCGGCAAATACCGTCACCGCCGAGGCGGCCACCCAGTGTTTGCCGAGGGCGTCGACCTCCAGCGCCTTCGCCAGCCGCAACAGATCCCGGCCATTCCAGTCGTAATAGGTATGCCTATCCACGTCGATACCGACCAGCCGCCCGACATGGCCGTCGGTCTCGGTGAACATATCGCGAATGGTCGGCGGCAAATCGTCGACGGTGAGCCGGCGCAGATAATCCGGGGGACGCCAGGCCGTGGCATGCGGCCCGAGATAGTCGGGATGGCGATCGAGCTTGCGACGAATGCGGGCCAGGGTCTCGAGCTTCTCGTCTTGATCGCTCGGTAGCACCGAGCTGAGCGTGCGCGTCTCTTGAAGGACATGGGCCGGCCCGCGCGCGCGATCGGCCGCCATCAAGGCCGCAGCGACGGCATCGGCCTGTTCGGGCAGGTCTACCAGGAGCACGCCTTTGTTGCCGATGGCGCCGGCGCCGACGTCGCCGAGCCCGATGGCCTCCATCTTGGGCCACAGGCGCTGAGAGGGCGTCGCGTCGCTGCGCAGCATGTCGAGGTTCCACTCCAGCGGGTCGCGCACATAGCCAATCAGCGGCGGGAGCGCGGCCAGCAGCGACGCCAGCACCAGCGCGGTGGTCCAACCCGGCCGCTTCACCACCACCCGCCCGAGCGCGGCCACCACCCCGCGCCAGAGATTGCGCGGCGCGGTCAGGCTGGCCGGCCAGCGCGCCTCACCCAGCGTCACCAGCGACGGGACGATGAGATACGTGCTCAGCCAGACCAGCAGCATGCCGATGCCGCCCACCAGGCCAAATTGATTGAAGCCGCGAAAGCTGGTGAGCGCCAGACAGCCATACGCCAGCGACGCGGCACCGGTGGCGCTCAGTGTGCCAAGCCAGGTCTTCTCCAGGGCTCCGACCATGGCCTCCGACGGCGCACGACCGAGCCGGCGCTCTTCGCCATACCGCGCCAACAGAACAATCGGCGTATTGATACCATTACCGAGAATAATTGATATCAAGAAGGCCGTATTGATATTCAGATAATGAATCGTCAAGGACGCGATCGCCAGCGCGATCAAGAGACCCAGGATCACCGGCGCCCCGATGACCAGGAGCAGCGCCAGCCGACGGAAATACGAATAGACGGCCAACCCCACCAGACCAAAACACAGCACCGTGGCCAGCGTCAGGTCGTCGCGAATGCCGTTTTGCTCGTCGATGGCCTGGGCGATGCCGCCCGTGAACTCCACGGCCAGCTTGGCATCGAAGCGATGTGGATCGAGGCGGGCAATGATGGCCTTCACCGTCTCCAGCGTCTCGCGATCGCCGGCAGTGGCCACCCCGCCGAGCTTGCGCCAAAGCATGACGCCGAGATAGCTCTCACCGTCGACGACGCCCTCGAAGCGATCGTGTGCTGGGGCCGCCGGCAACTTCTTGTCGAGCTCGGCGCGCAGCTTGGCCAGCTCCGCGTCCGGATCGCCGTCAATCTGCACCGCCAGCGGATTGGTCTTGTCGAGGATGAGATGATCGAGCAGGTTCTCGGCGCGATCGAGGTCGGCGATATCGGCATACAGCCATTTCCAGCGCGCGCCGAAATCGGCCTTTTCATGACTTGCGGTCCACTGGATCTCGGAAAACGCGCTGGGAATCAGCTTGTCGAGCTCAGGCTCGAGCGCGGCGGCAAAGGCCCGATTGGCATCGGCGGACGGGCCGTGGATCAAGAGTGCGAGGCTGGTTGCCGATTTCTGTCTTCCGGCAATGCCGCGCAGCGCGACGACGGCCGGATGCTGATCGGGCAAAAGCTCGGCCATATCGGTGTGCAGCGCGAGCTTCGAGGCCAGCGTGGCAGCGCCGGCCGCGACGAGAAACGCGGTGACCAGGATGACGCCAGCTCGGCGCTCGGCCAGGGCGACATATCGGGAAAGGCGAGTCTTGGGAGGCACGCGTCATCGTAACGTTCCGGCCGGGTGACATCTGTGTCGACGGTCACGAAAAATCCAAAGAGCTATTTGACGACCACGCGATAGACGCCTTCCCAATAATTCGTCGAATACAGGATATGGCGATCGGGATCGTAAGCGAGCACGGTGCCGCCGCTGGTGAGGCTGGGCGAGGCCAGTGTCGTCCAGGTGGTGGGGGCGGAGATCTGCGCCGTGCGAAAGAGCTGTGCCGGCATCGTCGGTCGCTGCGTGGGGTTGAATGGATACGCCATGCCCGTCCAGACGGTCGTGCCGTCGCCGACCACGCCAGCTGCGTTGTTGCCGGAGCCTGGGACCGTTTCCCACGCGGAGCCGTTGGCGCTGTAGAGCACGCCTGTGGCCGAGCCGAGAAAATAGGACCCGTTCGGCGCGCGATAGAGCTGACCGGCGCCGTGTGAAATCTGCGCATTGGGGATCTGGGTCCAATGTGCGCCGTGATCGGTCGAGCTCCACATGCCGTTGGAGGACGAGCTGAAAAGCCATGAATCACTGGTCAAGAATTGTAGCGCGGAGCCTTCGCCGCCATTCCAGCTCGCTTCGCCGTTGCGAATGACCCAGGTCTTTGCTCCGTCGGTGGTTTCGACATAACAAGACGAATTGTAGGGCGCCGCGCATTTGTCGTGAAAGGCCACCAAGAGGTGAAGCGGGTTGCTCGGGTCCATGCTCACGCCGCCAATGAAGCCGCCGTAAGGGATATATTTCTTGATACCCGGCGGGAACGTCTCGGCAAAGTCCACGCCGCCGTTGGTCGATTTGAAGAAGCCGTTCAGGCCGTAGAGGCTGCCGGTGTAGAGCACGTCGGGGTTGCTGGGATCGATGACCACCGACGCCGTGCCGGTGTCGATCTCGGCGCCGAGGGTACCGGTGTCGACATGGACCCAGGAGGCGCCGCAATCGATTGACTTGTAGATGCCCGATTTGTCGCCGCTGGCAAACAGCGTCGAAGGATTGTTGGGCGCGATGCTGATGTGGGACATGCCGAACCCGGAGAGGTCGACCCCCGCCGGTGTGATGTTCTCCCACACGCCGACCGCGCCGAGCGAGTCACAGCGACCCACGGGTGCGCTGCCGTCTTCGGGAGCAACCTGCCCATCGTCAGAGTTTTTGGAGTCGCTACCGCTGCAAGCGGTCAAAACGGTCGTGAGTAAGAGAACGCGTCTGATCATCGTGCTGGGACGGTTCTGCACGAATGGTGCCGTGGCGGCTTCCTTTCACGGGCGTCGGAAGCGGGAGACGGGCAGATCGGAGGAAGACAGATCGGAATGGATTCGGTGTAGGGGCTTTACAATCTGTAAGGGCGTGCTTAAAAGGCAGCGTCGAGCGAGACGTCCCCCGTCACCCCCATTTGATAAGCCGACACCCGCCGCTCGAAGAAGTTGGCCAGCTCCTGGACGTCTTGTAGCTCCATGAACGAGAACGGATTCTTGGCACCATAACGTTTGGGCATATCCAGCATCGCCAAGCGTTGGTCGGCGACGTATTCGAGATATTGCCGCATATCCCGGACCGACAGACCGACCACGCCGCCCGACAGGAGATCTTCGGCGAACTGGGTCTCGCAGTCGACCGCTTCCTCCATCATGGTCACCACCGACTGGCGCATGCCATCGTCGAACAGCGCCGGCTCTTCCGCGCGCACGGTCGCCACCACCTTGAAGGCAAACGCCATGTGCGCGCTCTCGTCGCGGAACACCCAGTTGGTGCCGCCGGCCAGGCCGTGCAAGAGACCGCGCGAGCGCAGGAAATACACATAGGCAAACGCGGCAAAGAAGAAGAGGCCCTCCACCGCGCCGGCAAAGGCAATCAGGTTCATGAGAAATTTCCGTCGGTGTTCGATGGTCTCCAGGCGTGGCAGGCTCTCCACCGAATCGATCCAGCGCGTGCAGAAATCGGCCTTTTTACGAATCGAGGCGATTTTGTGTACGGCATCGAAGGCTTTGGCCCGCTGACTTGGCTCGGGCACGTAGCTGTCGAGCAGCGTCAGATAAAACTGGACGTGCAAGGCCTCTTCATACAATTGCCGCGACAGATAGAGCCGCGCTTCGGGGGCATTGATGTGCTTGTACAGATTGATGACCAGATTGTTGGCCACGATCGAATCGCCAGTGGCAAAGAAAGCCACCAGGCGCTGAACGAGATGGCGATCGGCGTCGGTCATGCGGAACACCAGATCGCCGGTGTCCGTCGAGAAATCGACTTCGTCCACCGTCCAGGTGTTGCGAATGGCGGCTTTGTACATCTCGTAAAAAGCCGGATAGGCCATCGGGCGCAGCGTGAGATTCATTCCGGGATCGAGTAACATGGGATATCCTTTGGCCTACTGACAGGCTTCGCAGCTCTCGGGGTTTTCCAGCGAGCACGCCACAGCCGCTGTTTCAACGTCACGGTCGACACTGCGGTCGACGGTGGTCTGGGCAATCCGGGTCGCAGGTCGCGAGCGCAGATAATAAGTCGTTTTGAGACCGCGCTTCCAGGCATAGAAATACATCGACGACAACGCGCCGATATTGGGATTCTCGGCAAACAGATTCAACGACTGGCTCTGATCGATGAACGCACCCCGATCGGCCGCCATGTCGATGAGCGAGCGCATCGGCACTTCCCACACCGTGCGATACCGCAGACGGACTTCGGCCGGCAGCTCGACGAGGTCCTGTACCGAGCCCTCCGCCTGCTTGATCCGATTGCGCACCGGCTCGTTCCACAGCCCGAGCGTGCGCAATTCCTCGACGAGATAGCGATTGATCTGCAGAAAATCGCCGGACAAGGTCTCGCGCTTGAAGAGGTTCGAGACCTGCGGCTCGATGCACTCGTAGCAGCCGGCGATCGAGGCAATGGTCGCTGTTGGCGCGATCGCCACCAGCAGCGAGTTGCGCAGCCCGGTTTCGCGGATCTGGGCCCGCAAGGCTTCCCAGCGCGCATCGGTCGGCACGATATTCCAGGCATCGAACTGCAGCTCACCGCGCGCGGCCCGCGTCTCGGCAAACGCCGGATGCGCGCCATATTTGACGGCCAGCTCCGACGAAGCCGTCAGCGCCGCAAAATACACCTCTTCCGAAATCGCGCGCGATAGCTCGCGTGCCTCCGGCGAATCGAACGCCAGCCCGAGCTGAAAGAACAGATCTTGCAAGCCCATGAGCCCGAGGCCCACCGGCCGCCAGCGACGGTTGGACGCCGCCGCGGTGGCGATGGGATAGAAATTCAAATCAATCACCCGGTCGAGCTGCCGCACCGCGACTTTGACCGTGGCCCGCAATTTGTCGAACGAAAACGCCTTGCCATCCACATGACGCGCCAGGTTGATCGACCCCAGATTGCACACCGCGGTCTCGTCGGCGTTGGTCACTTCCAAGATTTCCGTACAAAGATTCGACAGATGCACCACGCGGCCCGGCTCGGCGGTCTGGTTGCATTTGCGATTGGACGCGTCCTTGAACGTCATCCAACCATTCCCGGTCTGCGCCAGCATGCGCATCATGCGCGCATACAGCGCGCGCGCTTTCATCGTCTTGGCTGCCAAGCCCGCCGACTCAGCCTCGAGATACGCCGTCTCGAACGCCTCGCCGAACAGATCCACCAGGTGCGGCACCAGCTTCGGATCGAACAGCGACCATGGCTGGTCGGCCTCGACACGGCGCATGAACAGGTCGGGCACCCAGTTGGCCAGATTCAGGTTATGCGTGCGCCGCGCTTCGTCGCCGGTGTTGTCGCGCAGCTCGAGAAATTCCTCGATATCGGCATGCCAGGTCTCGAGATACACGCAGCAGGCGCCTTTGCGCTTGCCGCCCTGATTGACCGCAGCGACGGAGGCGTCGAGGGTCTTGAGCCAGGGGACGATGCCGTTGGAATGCCCGTTGGTGGACTCGATCAACGATCCGCGCGAGCGCACGCGGTGATAAGCGAGGCCAATCCCGCCGGCGAATTTCGACAGCATCGCCACATCGGTATATTTTTGGTAAATCGTCTCCAGATGATCGGCCGGTGAATCGAGCAGAAAACAAGACGAGAGTTGCTCATAGCGCGTGCCGGCATTGAACAGCGTAGGCGAGCTCGGCAGATAATCCAGCGACGAGAACATCCGGTACATTTCCAGTGCGTCGGCCACGCTCTCCGACAGCGCGCAGGCCACGCGCAAGAAGAAATGCTGCGGCGTCTCGATCACCTGACGCGTCTTTGGATTCTTCAAGAGATATCGGTCATAGAGCGTGCGCAGCCCAAAATATTCGAACAGCTGGCTGCGGCTCGGCTCGATGGTGTCATTGAGCTTGCGACTGTTCTTGGCCACGAACGACGCTAGCCGGTCGCCAATGAGGCCGTGCATCTGGCCGGCAGCGACGGACTGCGAGAACGATTGGATCTCCTGGCCGGCGACTTCTTTGTCGATATAGGTCGACAACAGCCGCGCTGCGAGCCGCGCATACTCCGGCTCTTCCGCCGTCAGCGACGCCGCGGTCTGGATCGAAAGCTGGTCGAGCTCCTGCGTCGTGGCGCCGTCATACAAGCCGCTGATGGTCTTGGTGGCGACGCGCATCGGGTCGACATGGCCGAGGTGGCTGCACGAGCGACCGATGGCGCGGAGGATCTTGTTGAGATCGACGGGCTCATGCGTGCCGTTGCGTTTGCGCACCCGCATGCTCGAGCCGTAAACATCGGTCTCGCGTTGCATCGGGATCGGTTGCGAGGCGGGGACAATCGTCGCGTCGAGCATGCATCCTCCGGTTCCGAGGCGAGGGCGCAGCCGCGATACGCAGCGACTGCCGCGATCGACGAGCCCGCCACCTCCCCTCGGAGGTTCAGGTCAACTTCGACCAAGCCGTTTCGGCCTGGGTCACCAGGAGGTTTTCGGACTTGCAGGCTTTGGGACCACATTGCGTCCCGTTTCTAGCTCATCGCTTCCCAGCCCAAACTTGCGTGAAGGCCAGTGCATCGTGACGAGTTCGTTCCTGCTCACCGCTGCGGGGCAATCCCGGAATTTCACCGGGTTCCCTACCTGGTAACGTAATGCAGGATATCGTCACACCTGGTACCGGTCAACAGCCAAGACCCGAGTGATCCCGTGGGGCTGCCGTCGTGAGCGACGGGACGCACGCGCACCGATTTCAGCCGATTTTCGCGACACCGCGAAATCGTTTGGATTTCCGGGCGTGGCGGGAAAGCTTACTTGAGTGCGGCGTCGATGGCGGCGCGCAGCTCGGCGTCTTCGGGCTTGGTGCCCGAGCCGAACGCTTTTTGAACCTGGCCGTCTTTTCCGACGACATATTTGTGGAAGTTCCAGTGCGGGGCGCCCGACTTCTGCGCCAAGAAACGGTAGACCGGCGACTGTGCGTCGTTGTTCTTGACCTTCACCTTGCTGAACATGGGAAAGGTCACGTTGTACTTGGTGGTGCAGAACGTCTTGATTTCTTCCTCGGTGCCGGGCTCCTGGCCCATGAAGTCGTTCGACGGAAACGCCAGTAGCTCGAAACCCTTCTCTTTGTAATCGAGATACAGCTTCTCGAGGCCGGTATATTGCTTGGTATAGCCGCAACGCGACGCCACATTGACCACCAAGAGCACTTTGCCCTTGTAGGCAGACAGCGACTGCATATTGCCGTCGATATCTTTGACGGTCAGCTCGTGAAGGGATCCAGCGACGGGAACGGCGTCTTTGACCGCGCCGTGCGTACAGCCTACGAGAATCGAAAAGGCGGCAACGGTGAAAAGCGAGCCGCATCTAAAAGTGGACATCATAAAGGGCTATCACGCCACCCTCGGGAGAACAATGCGAAATCAGATGCATTCGATGCGGAGGTGAGGGTAGAGGCCGCATAGCTCCTCATGTGCGAGCTGGCTGAGGTGTTGCACGCGGAGCTCGACCAGCGACGGAAGCGCCAACAGAAGGTGGATCATCCGCGACAGTCTCGGGTCGTCGGGCTCGTCTTCGTCGGGGTCTTCGGAGCGCAGCGTGAGCGATCGTAGCCGCCAGTCGCGCTCGTGAAAGGCGGACGCCACGTGGTGCTCGAGGGGTCCGTTGAGCTCCAGCGTATCGAGCCGCGGTAAGGCTGCCAGAGGACGGATGTCGCCAAGGTCGTTACCGCGATGCGGAAATCGCGTTGGGCGCAACGTCACCGAATGCAGCAGAGACGGTGGCGACGCCATCAGCGCAGCGATGGCGGCATCGAGGGCAGGCTGACCGTCGCGCCGTTCGAGCGTGACATGCTCGATGAGGAGCGCCGTGTCGAGGTGGAGCAGAGTCTGCAGAATATTGTCCGCGCGCAGGTGGTCGCCGTCGTCGAAGACGCGCGCCGAACGGATGAAGCCGAGTCGCCAGGTCAGATCGACTCCGCCCGGATCCGAAAGGTCGCCGAGGAGCCGCGACCAATGACGCCGCAAGATCTGGCCCTCCGCGATGAGGACCTCACGTGATTCGACGCCGAGGTGCGCATGGGCGAGCGCGATGAGGTCGCCTTGCGGGTGCCCCACCGACTGCAGCCAGTCGGCGTAGACCAAGTGCGCAGCGACGTCGTTGGGCGCAGCCAGGAGGTGCGCTCGTAGATCTGCTCCTGACATGCCGCCAGTATACGGTGCTACCTGCGGCGCGACGCCAGGCCGGCCGTCAGGGCGACGAACGAGGCGCCAAGGACCATCCACAGGCCGACGCCGGTGGTCTTGAGAAAGGCCCAAGCGGTGCTGCCGACGAAGTAGACCAGGATGCCGCCACCGACGAAGAAGGCAGCGCCGCGGGCCGCGCGACCGTCGCCCAACGAGGCGCCGATGAGGCCAAGGCCGGTCAGCGGGATGAGCGCCAGCAGAAGGCTGAACGTATCGCCGTGGGCGACCATGTCCCAGCCGGAGACCTTGAAGAAGCCGCCCGCGCTGATCCACGGCAGGAAGAAGCCAGCGACGAGGGCGACACCACAGAGAAGGATGACCTTGCGAGCGTTGTTTTCCATGTCCCTTACATACGGACGAGCGGCGCCAATGTGTTGTGCCGGCTCGGCTTTTCTATTAAACGGTTAAGGTTAGTAGAATCAGCTAGTTAGACGGGATGATCAGACTGAACGACGCGCCTCGGCCGAGCTCGCTCTCCGCCCAGATGCGGCCGCCATGGGCCTGCACGATGGTTTCGCAGATGTAGAGGCCGAGGCCGAGGCCGCGACGCGTGTTGGAGTCAATCTGCCAGAAGCGTTCGAAGACATGGGGGAGTGACTGTGGCGAGATGCCCGGACCGTTGTCACTCAGGGTCAACGCGATCCCCTCGGCCAGCTTGGCGACGCGCAGCGTGACCTCACCGCCTTTGGGCACGAACTTCATGGCGTTGCCGAGGAGGTTGGAGAGGACCTGGACCATGCGGTCATGATCGAAGGCGACCATCAGATCCGGTGGCAACGGCTCAACGGTGAAGGTCATGCCACGCGCCTGGAACAAGCTCTTGTACGACGCGTAGATCTCGTCGATGAGCACCGCCAGATCGTGGAGACGCTTGACGATCCGGATGGGCCCAGCCTCGATCTGCGCCAAGTCGAGGAGGTCCATCAAGAGGCGCTCCATGCGGGCCGAGGCACGGCTGATGTCCTGCGCCGCCGCGCGCTGATTTGGGTCGGTGGCTTCGTCGGAGATGGCGGTGGCATTCATCGAGATCACGCACAGAGGACTGCGCAGATCGTGCGTCACCATCGCCAGGATGTCGCTGCGCGACAAGCCCTCGCGCACAGAGCTGGCGAGGGCGGAGCTGCTATCGTCGAGCACAACGTCGATGCCGGTGCGCTCGGACAAGAGGCGGTCGTCGGTGTCGACGCGACGAGCGTTCTGATGCGCGCGATCTTCCTTGACGCATTGACGCGCGACCTCGACCGCCACGTCGGAGCGGTCGCGCTCACGCCCCAAGAGCGAGTCGGCCAGCTGGCGTTCTACGTTTTTCTCGATGTCGGCAGCCTTACGCTCAGCGTCGACGGCCGCGCCGGCGGCGGGAGTCGCGGCGCGGATGCGGGCCAAGGTCCGGTCGGCGGTATCGCGGAATTTGAGCAGTCGCTCATCGGCGAGGATACGGTCCCGCTCGATGAGGTCATCCACGGCCTGCTGCGCCGAGCGGTCGACCTCTCCCGACACGTCCCAGCCGGCGCGCTCGGCGACCAGGCTGGCATCGGTATACGCGCGCGTTGCGGCAATGTCGTTTCTCACCCGCTCCATGAATCCCCCCCGCCAGAATTGCGCGATAAAGGGATCATAGGCACCAAGTCGGACATCGTTAGACCGTTTAGGTTTTTGGGCGGTTATTTCCTGTTTCGTGCGCTCAGAACTCGACCAGCATTTGGTACAGGGCCTGGGCATTGAGGAATTCGGCGACCACACTGCCGAAGACGATCTTGTCGCTGCTCGCGAGAAAGACCGGGGCGCTGACGCGGCGGCCGTTGACGGTGGTGCCGTTGCGCGAGCCTTGATCGACCAACTGGACCTGGCCTTTGTCGTCGAAAACGAAGTGGGCGTGCAGCTTGGAGGTCGAGGCGTCGCGGAGGACGATGTCGCAGTTGCGGGCCCGGCCGAGGGAGATCCGGGCGCTGTAGGGATTGGTGCCCGATTTCTGAACGGCGAAGATCTCTGGCGGCGCGCGATCCATATCGCTGAGCGAGCCCACCGTCGTCGAGAAAGGCAAGACGCTGGCGGCGACCACGCCGTGGACGAGCAAGAACGGGTAAGGGTGCTCGGCGACGAACTGGCCGCGCGAGACGGCGGCGGCTTGCTCTTGTAGTTGGTCTATCGTCACCAACCGAGCCAGTCAGCGACGAGCGGAATATTGAACCGGTTGACGAAGGCCAGCTGCCCGTTGATGTCGAGCTTGTAGATGCTCTCGCCCGATTGCGGCCGATGATCCGTGGGCGAGAAGCTGATCGGCGCGGAGGTCACACCGGACATGTCGACGTTGTTGAACTTCTCCAGCGCCTCTTTGAGGTCGTTTCCCGTCGGGTTGCGATGACCGGCCAGGACTGCGGCGGTCATGCCCTTTTCCCACATCAGCGCCGCTGCATAGCCTTGCACATAGCGCACATCGCGATAGGCGTTGAGCGTGCGCGCCGGGATCGGCGGCACAGCGACGGCGTCCACCTGCGCATAGGCATCGTGGTGGGAAATGATCTCGTTCATCGCCGACGAATTCTCGATATCGCCGTATTTCGGCACCGGAAACAGCCCGTAGAAATTGTCGTTGTTGCAAGACGGGCCGCATATCGTCGGCGTGGTCTCGCCAATGCCCCAGTTGTTGGCCAAGACGCGGATCTTCCATTTGTTGCGCACGTCGAGGGGAATATTGGTGTTGGCGTCAATCCCCTGCTGCACCTTCCACAAGCTCTGCCCGAGGAGCGAGGTGGCCACGACGCTGTTGCCAGACCACACCCAGATGACCGGATGATAGGTGGTGGGATTGGCGATGACTTGGTCGACCTCGGATTTGAAATAGGCCTGCACTGCGGTGTCGATACTGGGTGCGTCGGCGACGTTCGAGGTCTGCGCGATGATGAGATCGCGGCCGAGCTCCATGCCTTGCAGGTTCTTCAGATAGCTCTTGCCGGCGACGAGCGGATCCTCGCAATAGACGCATTTGTCGACGGTCTCGTGCGCCATGGCCATGCGGCCAGGGACGATCTGCCACGCGCTCTGAATGGCCAGGCGAATGGCGGTGGCGTAGTCGGTGGCGGGAAAGAAAATATAAGGATATCCGGGCGATTTCTTCTCGGTGGCCTGCTGGCCTTCCTGGAACTGATCGTTGACCACTGGATAATTGATGGTCTTGTCGATGGGCGCTGGCGACGACAATGAGCCCGAGTACGAGCCGGGGATGATGACCTTCTGTTCGGCCTGTAGACCCGGCGCCACGGTCTGAGTGGGCCCGGTGCCGAACACGAAGACGGTGCTGACCTTGCTCCAGTTGGCGTCGCTGGCGTGCCAGTTGTCGACGACCGTCTGCGTGCCGGGGCCGGTGTAGTTGTTGTCGGCGGTGGCGATGTCGATGTTGCAGCCTTTGATGCCGCCGTGCTCGTTGATGTAGCGCAGATGATCGTAGATGCCGAAGAAATGGGGAATGGCGATATCGGTCGCTTTGCCGCTGAAGTCAGAGGCAATTCGCACATAAATGGTGCCGGTGCAGGTCGGCGGCAAAATGATCGGACTGGAATCGGCGCCGACGATCTGTGCGCAGCCAGCGAGACCAACCAACGCCAGGATACCGAGTTTTTGGCTCAAAACATCACCCCCGAGAAACCAAGACCGACGCTGTTGGGGCCGACGGACGGCGTGAGCTGCAGTGAGGCTCGCGTCGCCTTCTTGGCCGCTTTTTTCGGCGCGATGATGACCAGCGTGATGCCGACCACGGCCAGCGCACCGCCGAGCACCAAAGTCACCGTCGAGACGGTGCCGCTCGTGAAAGCGCTGCGATCTTTTTCGGCGCTGGCCGCATCGGGACAGCTATTGTTCATGCACCCAGCGGCGTGTGCCTCGCCGGCTTTGCCGATGGCCACCACGCCGAAGCCGATGCCCACGCCGATGCCGGCCAGGCCGAGGAGGCCGGTGACCAAGCCGGCGGTGCGGAACGTTTGTCGACGGTCTGACGGCGGCGGCGCGGTCACCGTGACGGGGACGACGGGTGTGTCGGTCGTCGCTGGCTTGGGCCCTTCTTTCTGGCGAAGCGCGTTGATGCGTGCGGCGGCCTTGGCGATGAGCTCGGAGCTGGCATCGGGCGCGCCATTGTGGCGCTCGTAGTAGTCGAGCGCGAGCTGCTTGTTGCCGACCTTTTTGTCGTAGAGCGTGGCGATGTTGAAAAGGACTTCCGCCGACGCCACGAGCTTATAGGACTCGATATACATCGCGATGGCCTTGAGCCAATCCTGACTTTGATATGCGACATATGCTTGGTCTGCGTAGACCTGCGCTTGCTTCGTGCGTTCCGCTTGCGTGGGAGGGTCTGCGTAGGCCCTACCAAACGGGGAAAGGAGCATCGCAGCGACGGCGAGTGCGGCGACAGACAGGACGAACATTCTCATCAACCAAGCCTCCAGGCAGGTTCAATACAAAGCAATCGTGTTGCCAAATCGTAGCCCTATTGTGCGAATGAGGTCAATCTCGGCCGCCATTAGGAAATCAAGAGAGGCGAGCCAACGAGAATTGGTTTTGGGTCATTCATTTTCCTATGTTCCGTCAATTTTCCTGTACGCCGGATTTTCGGTTTGCATACATCGCGGATTTTGCGGTTCGAAGCGGTAACGGCGTCGGTCACGCCTCACGAATTGGCGGTTTTGGCCGATTGACCGGTATGCCGGCGTCCGTTATTCTTGCTGAGCGTAGCTGTATTTCGGGGGGTGCGAGAACCATGAGCCGGCAAGTCGATGAGTAGCGTGCCAGACGATGTCGTCCCGCTAGATTCCGAGTCGAATCTGACGACGGCCGAGGAAAGCCAGATGCTGTCTGGCAAGTACCAGCTGTTCGCCTCGATCGGCTCGGGCGGCATGGCGGAGGTTTTTCTTGGCGTCGCGCGTGGCCCACGCGGCTTCAACAAGCTGGTAGTCATCAAGAAGCTGCGCGCCAACCTCGCCACCGACGAGGACAACTTCGTCAACATGTTTCTCGACGAGGCCCGGCTGGCGGCGCGGCTCAACCATCCCAACATCGTCTCCACCTACGAAGTCGGTGAGCACGAGTCGTCCCTGTTCATCGCCATGGAGTTTCTCGACGGCCAGTCGCTGCGGAGCCTGTTGGCGCGCACCACCGGTCGCAGTATCAAGGTGCCGGTCAACATCGCGGTCCATGTGGCCATCGAGGCGCTCAAGGGCCTGCATTGCGCGCACGAGCTGCGCGACTACGACGGCAGTCCGCTCGGCGTGGTCCATCGCGACGTGAGCCCGCACAATATCTTTTTGACCTACGAGGGCGCGGTCAAGCTGGTCGATTTTGGGATCGCCAAGGCCAATTTGAACTCGGCCGACACCGTCGCTGGCACCTTCAAGGGCAAGCCGGGCTATATGGCGCCGGAGCAGCTCACCAACGAATGTGATCGGCGCACCGATCTCTTCTCGATGGGAATCGTGCTCTTCGAGATGGTCACCGGCACCCGCATGTTTCCGGGGCTGCCCATCAAGGCGCTGCACGCGCTCATGGCCGGCGATTATCCGCGCATGCTCGACCGTTTGCCCGACGCTGATCCGGCGCTGGCGGCCATCGTCGACAAAGCGCTGGCGCAAAAGGCCGACGATCGCTATCCGACGGCAGAGGCGATGCAGAACGCGCTCGAAGACTGGATGCGCGCGCACAGCACCCGCACCGAATCGAAAGAGATCGGCGGGTATCTGTCCGAGCTGTTCAAGGAGACGCGCGAGACCATCCGCAAGCAGATCGAGATACAGATGGCCAAGACCAGCACAGGGTCGGGGCTGTCGCTGCATCGCGCGCTCGTCAATCCACCGAGCCTGGCCAAGATCGACGTCGAGCCGAGTGTGAGTGGCGCTGGCGCGGTGGTGATGATGGATGCCGAGGCCGAGCCGCGGTCGCGGCGCAAGCTGGTCATCTTTGGCGCCGTTGGCGTGGGTGTCGCGATCTTGGCCGCGGTGCTGTTGCTGCGCTCGGCGCCACCGGCACCTGCTGTGGTGATTGCGCCGCCTCCGGTGGTAGTGCCGCCGTCGGTGCCGGCCGTGGCCCCGCGGGTCGGCGCCCTGGTGACGGTGGTGACTGATCCCGGTGGCGCAACCGTGTCGTGGTCGGGACGTACCTTTGGCCCGACGCCGACCAACATCGAGCTGCCGCCTGGAGTCCAGGTGCTCAAGCTGCACCGCGACGGCTCGGTCGATGCTGAGCTGAGCGTCGACGTACCGAAGACTGCCGATGCGCCGATCTTGAAGTCGGTGACGATGAAGCCGACCGAGCGGCCGTTTTGGGCGCGACCGACGACCAAGCTGCGTCGTGGTTTGTCGGCGGCGACCGTCGCGCAGCCTCTCCATGTCGCGCCGGCGGCTCCGACGCACGCGCCTGCGCCCGTCGAGAGCGCCAGGAAGCCCAACGTGATCATCATCGACGACGGCAAGCCCAAGGTCCGCGTCATCGAGTAGCAACGGGGATCCGCGCGCGTCAATCGTGAAGATGAAACGGCGTATTGACCACGATGGTGCGGGCGCCGCAGCGGGTGCGTAGCACCATGCGCAAGAACGCGCCGCGATTGTTGTGCAGGATGTTTTCGTACCAGTGGGTCATCACCAGATCGGGGATGACCACGACCACGTCGCGCTCGGGGTGAGCCTGCTCGAGCGACACCACGAAGTCGACGAAGGGCTTGAAGAACAGCCGCACGTCGGAGACCAGCGTGATGAGCTTGGGCTCGGCGATGCCCGCGGCGCGGGCCGGGTTTCCGATCAAGAGATCCCAGTTGTCAGCCAGGTCTTCGATCGAATCGCGCTCGGTGCGGACCTGGACGACATAGACGTCCTCGGTGAGGCGCAGCGCGAACTTGAGTGCTTGCTGCGTGAGCTTGCTCCATGAGCCGGCGGCGACGACGGCAATGGGCTCGTGGCGACCAGGGAGCTCGAGGGGCGCGATGGTGCCGATCTGGCGCGACACGCGCAGATAGTGACGATTCACGCCGAGGAAGAACAACAGCAAGAGCGGCATCACCACCATGGTCAGCCAAGCGCCTTCGCTGAACTTGGAGACCGCCACCACCACGAGAGTGAGGCCGGTGGCGACTGCGCCCGAGGCATTGACCACCGCAGAGCGCAGCCAGCGATGGCCACGGACGCGCCACCAGTGCCGAACCATGCCGGCTTGAGAGAGCGTGAAGGCCAGAAACGCACCGACGGCAAAGAGCGGGATGAGCCGATCGGTGATGCCGCCAAACACAACCAGCAAGACGCCGGCGAGCACCGAGAGCAGGATGATGCCCTGCGAAAACACCAGACGTCGTCCACGCACGGCGAATGAGCCGGGCACATAGCGATCATTCGCCAGCACGCGGCACAAACGTGGGAAATCGGCAAAGCTGGTATTGGCCGACAAGGCCAAGACGGCCACCACTGCGCCAATCGTAAAATAATAAAATATCCCGCGACCGAATACCGCAGCGACGAGCATCGACAATACGCTCTGATAGCCGGCTTCGCCGGGAGTTGTCGCGCTGATGCGGTATGCATAGGACAGATAAGCGATACCGGCGAGTAATACGACCAAGATGGCGATGATCGCGGTCAACGTGCGCTGCGCGAGCGGCACGGTGGGTTTGCGAAACAGCGGCACACCGTTGGAGACGGCCTCGACGCCGGTCAAGGCCGTGCAGCCGGAGGCGAAGGCGCGCACCAAGATCCAGACGCTGGCCACCTGTGTCGCCGCCGGTACCGATGGCGGCGCGGTGACGGCGATCGGATGGCCGTGGCCGGCGATCGACTTGGCGAGGCCGACGACAATCACGGTGGCGAGGGCACCGACGAAGGCATAGGTCGGCAGCATGAACACCAGGCCCGACTCGCGCGTACCGCGCAGGTTGATGAGCGTCAAGAGGCCAAGGATGAGCAAGCACAGGCTCAGTGTGTGCGGCAAGAGCGACGGAATCGCCGACACCAGTGCGCCGACGCCGGCGGAGATTCCGACCGCAACATTGAGGATGTAGTCGAGCGAAAGCGCGGCGCCGGCCAAGAGGCCATAGCGCGGACCGAGATTCTCTTTGGCGACGGTGTAGGAGCCGCCACCGCCCGGATAGGCGGCGATGGTTTGTCGATACGAGACATACACGATCGCCAAGATGGCGATGATGAGCGCGCTGATCGGCCCGATGTATGGCAGCCCCATCGCGCCGAGCGGCAACAGCAGTGTCAGCGCCGCTTCGGGGCCGTAGGCCGCAGACGACAGCGCATCGAGACCCAGGACCGGCACGCCGGCGAGCGGGCCGATATGCTCGCTCTCTGCTTCGTGTGTCGACAGCGGCCGACCCAGCAACCAATCGAGTACCGACATCATCTCAACGTAGCAGGCGCTGCGCGTAAAGTCGTACTTTCTCGTCGCTGACGCGCGAGCTGGCGCATTGCAATTTGCAGCATCCGGCGTCGTTCATCGTGCGTCTTGCACTGTCCGTGGTGCTCGCGCCGCGCTATGCGCCTTCGTAGCGTTTCCGGCGACGCCAGAGTGTAGACGCATCGATTCCCAGAATGCGGGCGGCTTCCTCGGCGGTGGCGGTGCGGGCCATGACACGCTGGATGTGCTCTTTCTCGACTTCGTCGAGGGTGTGATCGCCGCCGAGCTGCGGAAGGGTGGTGCGGCCGGAGATGCGCTCGGGCAACAGGTCTGGCCCAAGGCGGGTGCCAGCAGAGAGAACCACGGCGCGCTCCATCGCGTTGCGCAGCTCCCGGATATTGCCCGGCCAGTCGTAGGCGTAAAGCGCGGCTTCTGCCTCGGCGGTGAGCTCGAGGCGCGTGATATCTTCGGCACGACAGAAGAGCGCCAGAAAACGATGCGCGAGGGGCAGGATGTCTTCGCGTCGCTCGCGGAGCGGCGGAACCATGAGCTCCAGCGTGTTGAGCCGGAACAAGAGGTCTTCGCGAAAATGGCCGGTTTTGACCTCCAACTCGATATCGCGGTTGGTGGCGGCGACGACGCGCACGTCGGCCTTGCGGGTGATGTTTTCTCCGACGCGCTCGAACTCTCGGTCTTGCAAAAAGCGCAGCAGCTTGGCCTGCAGCGAGATCGGTAGCTCGCCGATCTCGTCGAGAAACAGCGTCCCACCCTCGGCGGCTTCGACCCGCCCAGGCTGATCGCGAACCGCGCCGGTATAAGCGCCGCGCGAGTGGCCGAACAGCTCACTGGCCAACAGCTCCTCCGATAGCGTCGGACAGTTGACGACGACAAAGGGCTTCTGGCTGCGCGCGCTCAGCGCATGTAGATAGCGCGCGAGCACGCTCTTGCCGGTGCCGTTTTCGCCGCGCAGCAAGATCGAAACATCGCGCGTCGCCGCCTTGGCCAGCATCGCAAAAAGCTGGCGCACGCGCGGCGAGCGGCTCTCCAGATCCATCTCAGGCGCGCTGGCGGCCAGGCGTGTACGCAAGTCGCGGAGCTGCAGCTCGAGGCTGCGGCGGGTGCTGACCTTGGTGACCAGCTCTTCGATCTGCCCAGGATTGAACGGCTTTTGCAGCACGTCGCGCGCGCCGAGCTGGATGGCCTCCACGGCGTTCTCGACGGTGCCATAGGCGGTGACCACCACGACATCAACCAGCGGGCTGGCCGCCAACAACGCCGGAATCAGCGTGAGGCCGCTCGTTTCGCCGAGCCGCAGATCGACGAAGGCCAGATCGAAGGGCTGCCGCGCGATGGCCAGCCTGGCGGCCTCCGCCGAGGCGGCTTCCGTGACGCGGACACCGAGTCCTTCGAGAAACATGCGCAAGGTGCTGCGGATGTTTTTCTCGTCGTCGATCACCAAGACTTCGAGCGCCGCTCGCGCCCCCTCTGTGGCCGTCATGGTCCCTCGCTTCTCGATCGAGCCGTTGCAGTACTACACCGGCCGCCAGGGCGCCATGTCAATGCGCCGTCGCCACGGATGCTGCGCGAATGAAGGCGCAAGGTTGCAATCTGCAATGATGTGTTCGCGGCCCCTACGGCGGCTGGGCCGATATTTCCGGCATGTTTCGTGCTCAGTCGGCTCGCATGCGCACGTTCACGAGCAAGCTCATGGTTCTCACGGTCCTTGTGGGTCTTTCGAGCGAAGTGTTTGCAGAGGAGGTACTGCCCGTGGCAGACGCTGCGCCGCCGAGCACCGAAACGCTGCTCGAGCTCAACCGCAAGATGGCGCAGCGGATGAAGGAATTCGAGACGCAGATGCAGTGGATGAGGGCGCAGCTGGCGGCCGTGCAGGCCGCCCAGAAGGCCTCGGCGCCCGAGCCTTCCAACCCCAACGATCCGTATGCCTGGGGGGATTTCACCTGGCTCAATGGCTCCAGCCGCCAGACCAGCCATGTGCTCGATACCAAATGGTTCACGCCACAGTTCGACGTCGACGTGAATTATACCTATTCGTTCAATAACCCGATCGATCACACCATCGTTGGCTCGACGGCGACGTTTCGGCACAACGAGCTCGAGCTGGCGTTTCTCGGCATCGGCGGTGACGCGCACATCGGCAACGTGCGCGGGCGTGTATTCTTCCAGTTCGGCGAGCGCGCAGTGGGCGTGCCGCGCAACGATGTCAGCGCCAACCGTGGCCAGTACGATCTGCAAGCGTCGTTGCGGTATTTGAGCGAGGCCTATGTCGGCTATCACTTCGACAGGATGAAAGGCATCAACGTCGACGCGGGACTGTTCTTTTCCTACGTCGGCCTGTTCTCGTATACCCAGTTCGAAAACTGGGGTTATCAAGCATCTTTTACGTCCGATAATACGCCGTGGTTCTTCAACGGATTGCGTATTCAGTTATTCCCGAGCGACCGGCTCAAGGTCGAGCTGTGGCTGATCAACGGCTGGCAGACCTACGGCAAGTTCAACGAGCTGCCTGGTATCGGCTATCAGATCGATTATCGGCCGCGCGAGTGGTGCAAGATCGTACTGAGCGCATATGTTGGTACGGACACCCAAGACAATCCTGGCCGGGTCCGGTTTCATACCGACAACAGTCTCCTGATTCGCTACTACAACAAGCCCCACTCGAAGGGACTGTCGCGCATTGCTTCGTCGCTGACGTTCGACCTGGGCTTCGAGGAGGGAGGCGGCGTGGTGGCGTTTCGCGGTGCAAATACACCGGGAAATTGCACGAAAGATCATCCGTGCGAGCAGGATTTCCTGAGTGCGATGCTGTATTACAACTTTTGGTTCTACAAGAACAAGCTCAGCTTCATGGTCGGTGGCGGCTTCATGCGCAACCCAGGCCGATATCTGGTGCTGGTGCCGGCCGGTGTGGCGTCTACTGCCTATGACACGCGCAACGGCACCACGTTTCTGGGCTTCGATACGTCACAAAATATCAGTTTTCATCCCACCGACAACCTCACCATTCGGCTGGAGAACTCGTATCACCACGCCGACAACAACTACTACTCCGGCCACGGCGGCGTCACCGGGCCCGATGGCTACAAGTGCGGCGGCCTCTACAATGCCGACGGTCTGGCCAGCACCTGCGCCCCCACGGGCTGGACGCCGGACCTCGTGAAAGACGAAGACAAACTCATTCTGGCCCTCTTGTTCCGGCTGTAAGGAGAACGACGATGACGCGACTCATGATGCTCGTGGCGCCCGTGCTCGCCGGCCTGGCAGCTTGCCAACCCGGGCATGGCGAACGCTGCAATCCCTTGTATTTCGACAACGACTGCAGCGCGGGATTTACCTGCGCGTATCCGACGGCAGCAGTATGCGGAGTGGCATATTGCTGCGCGGTCGACAAGGACGACAACGTGACCGACAAAGACCCAAACTGCCAGCCGGATCCAACGCTGTCGTGCGCGCCGGATCTGAGTAGCCCGGTCGACGGTGGCAACGGTGACTGAGCCCGCCATCATGCCTCTCGAATACGCGATTGGTGCGGCGCTGTCGGCGTTGCTTCTCGTCTATCTCGTATATGCGCTGCTGAAGCCGGAGAAATTCTGATGAGCTTCAATGGTTGGCTGCAGATTCTCTTGTTTTTCGGCGTCGTGATCCTCGTCGCCCGGCCGCTCGGCGTCTTCATGTTTCGGGTATTCGAAGGTAAAGAACAGCCGCTACCGCGCGTGGTCGGGCCGGTCGAGCGTTTGTTGCTGCGCCTGTGTGGTGTCGACGGCACGCGCGAGCAGACCTGGGTGCAATATGCGTTCGCGCTCTTGGCCTTCAGCGCCATCTCGCTCGTGGTCACCTACCTGATTCAGCGGCTGCAGGGCGTGTTACCGCTGAATCCGCAGAAATTCGGCGCGGTCGAGCCGGCGTTGGCCTTCAATACCGCCGCCAGCTTCACCACCAATACCAACTGGCAGTCGTATTCGGGCGAATCGACGATGAGCTATCTGACCCAGATGGCGGGCTTGGCCTGGCACAACTTCACCTCGGCGGCCGCTGGCATGGGCGTGGCGCTGGCGGTGGCGAGAGGCTTCACGCGTCGGCCCGGTCCCGACGGCGAAAAGACGCTCGGCAACTTCTGGGTCGACCTGATTCGCGCCACGCTTTACGTGCTGTTGCCGCTCAGCCTCGTCTTCATGCTGGTCTTGGTTTCGCAGGGCGTGATCCAGACTCTGTCCGGATATCAAGAGGTGACGACGCTCGAAGGCTTGAAGCAGGTGCTGGCCATGGGTCCGGTCGCGTCGCAGGAGGCCATCAAGCAGCTCGGCACCAATGGAGGCGGCTTCTTCAACGCCAACAGCGCCCATCCCTTCGAGAACCCGACGCCGATCACCAACTTCATCGAGATGGCGCTCATCTTCATGATCCCTGCCGCGCTCACATACACGTATGGGCGCATGGCGCGTGATCAGAAGCAGGGCTGGGTGCTGTTCGGCGCCATGAGCGTCCTGTTCTTCGTCGGTGTCACCACTTGTTACTGGGCGGAGGCGCATCCCAATGCCGCCATGCACGACCTTGCGATCACGCAATCGGCAGGCAATCTGGAAGGAAAAGAAACCCGTTTTGGAATCACCAATTCGGCGCTGTTTGCCACCGTCACCACCGACGCGTCGTGCGGCGCTGTCAACGCCATGCATGACAGTTTCACGCCGCTCGGCGGCCTGGTGCCGCTGGTCAATATCCAGCTCGGCGAGGTGATCTTCGGCGGGGTCGGGGCCGGGCTCTACGGCATCCTGGTCTTCGTGGTGCTGACCGTGTTCATTGCCGGGCTGATGGTGGGGCGCACGCCGGAATATCTGGGCAAGAAGATCGAAGCCAGAGAGATGAAGCTGGCCATGTTGTATATCCTGATTTTCCCGCTCCTCATTCTCGGATTCTCGGCGTGGTCTTCGGTGAAAGGCTACGGACTCTCGTCGCTGAACAACGCGGGTGCGCATGGGCTATCAGAAATAATCTATGCCTACACCAGCGGCACCGGGAACAACGGCTCGGCCTTTGCCGGACTCAACGCCAACACGCCGTGGTGGAACGTCTCGCTCGGCATCGCCATGCTGGCCGGCCGCTTTCTGATGATCATTCCGATCCTGGCGATCGCAGGCGCGATGCTGAACAAGAAGACCGTGCTGCCGGGACCCGGCACGTTTCCGACCAACGGCCTGCTTTTTACCGGGCTCCTCGTCGGGGTGATCGTCATCGTCGGCGCCTTGACCTTCTTTCCCGCGCTCTCACTCGGGCCCATCGTCGAACATTTCAGCGCGCTCCACGGGACGGTGTACTGATGGCCACGCAGACTTCGCTGTTCGATCCAGCCATCTTGAAGTCAGCCGTGATCGACAGCTTTCGCAAGCTGCATCCGAAGCTGCTGGCCAAGAATCCGGTCATGTTCGTGGTGGGCGTGGGCTCGCTGTTCACGACGGCGCTGTGTCTTCGCGATCTGATCGCGCACCCGGCTGGTATGCCGCCCTTGTGGTTCACCGGCACCACCACGCTGTGGCTGTGGTTCACGGTGCTGTTCGCCAACTTTGCCGAAGCCGTGGCAGAGGGCCGCGGCAAGGCGCAGGCGGCCACGCTGCGCAAGATGCGCAAGGATACCACTGCGCGCAAGCTCATCGGTGAAGGTGCGGCCCAACACGAGGTGCCGACCTCGGCCGCTGAGCTGCGCAAAGGAGACCTCATCGTGGTCGAGGCCGGTCAGCTCATCGCCGGCGATGGTGAGGTCGTCGAAGGTATCGCCTCCGTCGACGAGTCGGCCATCACCGGCGAGTCGGCACCGGTCATCCGTGAGTCGGGCGGTGATCGTTCATCGGTGACCGGCGGTACCAAGGTGTTGTCCGATCGGATCATCGTCCGCATCGGCGCCGATCCGGGCGAGTCGTTTCTCGATCGCATGATTGCGCTCGTCGAAGGCGCGTCACGGCAGAAGACCCCCAACGAGATCGCGCTGCACATCTTGCTGGTCGGGCTCACCATCGTGTTCCTGTTGGCCTGCGTCACGCTGGTCCCGCTGGCCATGTATTCTCGGATTCATCTGTCAGCGACGGTAATCGTGGCGCTCTTGGTGTGTCTCATCCCCACCACCATCGGCGGCCTGCTCTCTGCAATCGGCATCGCGGGCATGGATCGGCTGCTGCGCAAAAACGTCATCGCCATGAGTGGCCGCGCAGTGGAGGCGGCCGGCGACGTCGATGTGCTCCTTCTCGACAAGACTGGCACCATCACCATCGGCAACCGGATGGCCACCGAGCTCATCGTCGCCAAAGGCGTCGACCTCAAGGCACTGGCTGAAGCCGCGCAGCTGGGTAGCCTCGCCGACGAGACGCCAGAAGGCCGCTCGATCGTGGTGCTGGTGCAGGAGAAATATGCCGTCCGCGCCCGCAAGCTCGACGCGCTCGAGGCCACCTTCATCCCATTCTCGGCGCACACGCGCATGAGCGGCTGCGATCTGGCGGCCGACGGTCGCCAGATCCGCAAGGGTGCGGTCGACGCGGTCATGAGGCATGTGGCCTCGCTACAGGGTCAGCCGTCGCCCGAGATCGTCGAGGCTGCGGCCCGGATCGGTGACACCGGCGGCACGCCGCTCGCGGTTTCCGACGGCAACCGCGTCCTCGGTCTCATTCACCTGAAAGACGTGGTCAAGACCGGCATCAAGGAGCGCTTTGCCCGCTTTCGCGCCATGGGCATCCGCACCGTCATGGTCACCGGCGACAATCCGCGCACCGCGGCAGCCATCGCCAAGGAGGCCGGCGTCGACGATTTCCTCGCCGAGGCCACCCCAGAGGCCAAGATGCGGCTCATCAAGGACGAGCAGCAAAAAGGCAAGCTGGTGGCCATGACCGGCGACGGCACCAACGATGCACCGGCGCTGGCGCAGGCCGATGTCGGCGTGGCCATGAACACCGGCACCCAGGCCGCCAAAGAGGCCGGCAACATGGTCGACCTCGACTCCAACCCGACCAAGCTCCTCGAGGTGGTCGAGGTCGGCAAGCAATTGCTCATGACCCGCGGCTCACTCACCACCTTCTCCATCGCCAACGACGTGGCCAAGTATTTCGCGATTTTACCGGCGATGTTCATGGGCGTGTTCCCGCAGATCGCGCCGCTCAACGTGATGCGTTTGGCGTCGCCGTTCTCGGCCATCTTGGCCGCCGTGATCTTCAACGCGCTCATCATCATGGCACTCATTCCGCTGGCATTGCGCGGCGTGAAATATCGGCCGCTCGGTGCTGCGGCCCTCTTGCGCCGCTCGCTCCTCATCTACGGCGTCGGCGGCGTGATCGCGCCCTTCGTGGGCATCAAGGCCATCGACCTGCTTCTCCAGACGATAGGGATGGTGTAGTCATGAGCACGGTCTTCATCGCGGTGCGGGTCACACTGGTCACGTTGGTGCTGACAGGGCTCGTTTATCCGTTGGTCTCGACGGGGCTCGCTCAGGTATTGTTCCCGAAGCAAGCAGGAGGCAGTCTGATCACCGACAGCAAAGGCAAGGTGGTTGGCTCGGAGCTCATCGCGCAGGCGTTCGCCAAGCCGGCGTATTTTCAGCCGCGCCCGTCGGCGGCCGGCGACAAGGGCTACGACGCCACAGCGTCGGGCGGCTCCAACCTCGGGACCACGTCCCAGAGATTGCGAGACCGCGTCCAGGCCGATGTCGCACGGTTACAGAAAGAAAACCCCGACGCTGAGGGCCCTGTCCCCGTCGAGCTGGTGTCCACCTCGGCGTCCGGTCTCGATCCCCATGTGTCGCCGGAGGCAGCCCTTTGGCAAGTGCCGCGCGTGGCCAAGTCGCGCGGCGTCTCGACCGACCAAGTCCGCCAGGTGGTGGAGTCGCATCTCGAGGGTCGAGAGCTCTATCTCCTCGGCGAGCCGCGCGTGAACGTACTGCTCCTGAACCTGGCCATCGACCATCAACTGGGTCACATACGGTAATGGCGGAGGAGTTTCTCCGCTTGCTGCAGCGTTCCGAGCGCGGCCGGCTCAAGCTGTATATCGGCTTTGCGGCGGGCGTCGGTAAAACCTACCGCATGCTCGAGGAGGCGCACGCACTCAAGGCCCAGGGCGTGGACGTCGTGCTCGGATACGTGGAAACGCATGGCCGCGTCGAGACCGAGGCACTGGTGCGCGATATCGAGCTGGTGCCGCGACAGCGCACCGAATATCGCGAGGTCTTCGTCGAAGAGATGGATCTGGACAGCCTCCTCGCGCGCAAGCCCACCATCGCCATCGTCGACGAGCTGGCGCACACCAACGCGCCGGGGTGCCGGCACAAGAAGCGCTATCAAGACGTGCTCGAGCTTCTCGACGCCGGCATCAACGTCATCGGCGCTTTCAACATCCAGCATCTGGAGAGCCTCAACGACGTCGTTTCACGGACGGCGGGCACCCCGGTGCGCGAGACCGTGCCCGACAGCTTCTTGAAACAGGCAGATCAGGTGGTCAACCTCGACCTCGCCGTCGAAGATCTGCTGTCCCGGCTTCGAGACGGCAAGATCTATCCGCCCGAGAAGGTGGAATGGGCGCTGCAGCATTTCTTTCAGAGCGCCAACCTGTCCACCCTGCGCGAGCTGTCGTTGCGCGAGGTCGCCGAGAGTCTCGAGCGCAGTGCTGCCAAGCAGACACCAACGGCGGCACAACCGCGAGCAGGTGACAACGGCCGGGTGATGGTGTGTCTGTCGTCCTATCCGCCACAGTCGGCGACGCTCATGTATCGCGGCAGCCGCATGGCTGGGCGCCTGTCGACGGACTGGTTCGTGGTATACGTGGAGACGCCCAGCGAGGCGCCCGACCGGATCGATTCTGAGATTCAGCGGCATTTGCATACCAATCTCGAAAAGGCTCGAGAGCTTGGCGCCGAAGTGGTGAAGCTGCAGGGGTCGGACCCGGTGGCGAGCCTGCTCGACTTCGCTCGCTCGCATGGCGTCGGGCACATCGTGATTGGCCGCTCACATCAGCCATGGTGGCGGCAGGTCTTTGGCCGCTCGGTGCCGCTACGTCTGGTACGCGAAGCCGAGGGCTTCGATCTGCACATCGTGTCGTTTGGCGACGACCTGGGCGTGGGAAAAGAAGACGGCGCGTGAGCCTGCGCGGAAAGTTGCTGTTGGCCCAGTTGCCACTCGCGTTCTCGTTGCTGGTGGTTGCGGTGGTGTCGCGGCGTACGGTGACGGCGCTCGATCACAACGCGCAAGAGATCTTGCAAGACAACTATCAGAGCGTCTTGGCTGCGCAGCGCATGCGTGACTCGGCCGATGCCTTGGGGCGCGCCGCGCTGGCCAAGGCGCTGGGCCATGACGTCGACGATCCTGTGGCGCGAGCCAGCTTCGCGCATGAGCTCCAATTTCAAGAGGGCAACATCACCGAGCCCGGCGAGCGCGAGATGACCGCGCGGGTTCGCGCCGACTGGGATCGGTTCTCTGCCAGCCAGCAACACCTCCAAGAGGTCCTGGCGGAGGCCAGGCTCGGTGCCTATCTCGCCGAGCTGCAGCCGGCCCTGCTGGCGCTCGAGCGGTCGACTGCCGAGATCGTCACCATCAATCAAAAGGCAATGGTAGCCAAGAGCGAGCGCGCCCGCGAGCGTGCCGAGCGCATGTCAGGCGTCATGATGGCGGTCACGGTCGCGGCCTTCTTGCTGGGTCTTTTGTCGTCGCTGTACCTCACCAATCGGCTTACCCGCCCGCTGTCGGTGCTGGCCCAGGCGGTGCGTCGGCTCGGCCAGGGCGACCTCGACGCACGCGCGCGACTACCTGGCAAAGACGAGGTTGCCGAGGTGGCCAACGAGCTCAACACCATGGCCGCGCGCCTCGGTGAATATCGGTCGAGCTCACTCGGCGAATTGCTGCAGGCGCAGCAGTCTTCGCAGGCGGCCATCGACAGCTTGCCCGATCCGGTGCTGGTCTTTCAGCTCGGCGGTGGCCTCCTCAGCGCCAACCGAGCCTCGGCCACGCTGTTCGGGGTGGACACTGACACCGTCGGTGAGGCGATGCTGTCGGCACTGCCGAGCGAGGTTCGTAGAAGTGTCGACAAGATGAGGCAACACATCGCGGCAGGCAAAGGCGCCTATGTGCCGAAGGGTCTCGAGGAGGCCATCCCCGTGCCGCTGCGCGACGGCACCCAGTACTTTCTGGCGCGGGCCAACCCGGTGGTCGGCGAACAGGGACAGGTCACTGGCCTCACGCTCTTGTTTCAAGACGTCACGCGGCTCCGCCGCTTCGACGAGCTCAAGACCGATCTGGTGGCCACGGTAGCCCATGAATTTCGCACGCCGCTCACGTCGCTGCGGATGGCCATCCACCTGTGTGTGGCCGGTGCCGCGGGTGAGCTCACCGACAAACAGGCCGAGCTGCTCTTCGCCGCGCGCGACGACTGTGAGCGCTTGCAGGCGCTGGTCGATGACATCCTCGATCTGTCGCGGATCCAGAGCGGCCGCATCGAGCTTCACCCGCGCGTGGTCGGAGCCACCTCGCTCATCGTTGCCGCCGTCGACGAGCACGCACAGCTGGCGCGCGACCGCGGCATCGAGCTGCGGATCGACGCGACCTCCGTCGACCGCCAGGTCTCGGCCGACCCCGAGCGCATGGACCTCGTTCTGTCGAATCTTCTCTCCAACGCCATCCGCCATACCCCGACAGGCGGCACGATCGAGGTCCGTGCCCTCATTGAAGCCGACGCCGTCCGCTTCGAGATCACGGACAGCGGCGCCGGGATCGCCCAAGAGCATCTACCGCGGCTCTTCGAGCGCTTCTATCGCGTCCCAGGAACGCCCAAAGGCGGCGTGGGCCTCGGCCTTTTCATCTGCAAAGAGATCGTCGAAGCCCACAACGGCCGCATTGGCGTCAACAGCACGCCAGAAGGCACCACCTTCTGGTTCCTCCTACCGCCGCCCGCCGGACAGACGAATCCTGTTGCACCCACCGTCACGAGGCAGTAAGAACGTCCGTCACGTTGGGGTGGTAGTTAAGTTGGTTATAACGCCGGCCTGTCACGCCGGAGGCCGCGGGTTCAAGTCCCGTCCACCCCGCCACACTCGAACGCAGTGCGTCACCGCTGCGTTTGTCATACATTGCAATCGATAACTGATATTCTGCGTTGGTAATGACGAAGCGCGGGGGGCACCAACGGCGACTGCACCGTGCTCGGCCAGAGCTGCTCCGGGCCTGGCGGTGGCTGCGGTTGCGCGGTCGGCAGCAAAGTCTGCGCAGCCTCGAACAGTTGCATCCCCAACGCCGCTTGCTGCGATGTCTCCGACTGCACCACGCCGCCCGATGCCTGCCATCTCGTCGTCGGCGCCAGTTGTTCGAGCAGCGGTGTGTGCAATTATCCAGCGCTCAGCTGCGGCGTCAGCGGCCAGCTTTGCTCGGGCGGGATCTGCGCTTGTCCGGGCGGCCAAAAAGTGTGCGCAGCCTCGAACAGCTGCATTCCCAATGGCGCGTGTTGCACCACGGCGGACTGCAGCGTGACCGGCCAGACCTGCTCCGGTGCGGGCGGGACCTGCGGCTGCGCAGCGGGCGACAAGGTGTGTGCCGCCTCGAATAGCTGCATTCCCAACGGGACTTGTTGCACCACCGCCGACTGCAGCGTGACTGGTCAGTCGTGCTCGGGCTCTGGCGGTTCGTGCGTGTGCGCGTCGGGATCGCATGTCTGCCCGCTCGGCAACAACTGCATCCCCAACGGCGCATGTTGCAGCAGCGCCGACTGCAGCGTCACTGGCCAGACCTGCTCGGGCATCGGCGGCAGTTGCAACTGCGCCGCCAACAAACATGCGTGTAACGCCAGCAACTCCTGCATCACCAACGGGACATGTTGCACGACGGCTGACTGTACCGTCGGTGGGCAGTCTTGTAATGGCGCCGGCGGATCTTGCCTGTGTGCCGCCGGCCAAAAACTGTGCGTTGCGCAGAACCAGTGCATCGCCAATGCGTGGTGCTGCTCCAATACCGACTGTCCGGCGCAGTCGCAGACCAACGGCACCAGTTGCACCTCAGCGACGGGCGCTTGCAACGTCACCGGCTGCAACAACGGCTTTGCCAACCCCGACGGCAGCTATGCCAACGGCTGCGAGTGCGCCGACGCCGGCTTCGGAAAAACCTGTGGCACGAGCACCTTGCTCAACACCCTCGGCATTGGCGGCACCATCACCCGCAACGGCAACCTGCCTGCCGTGGGTGCGGAGAACTGGTTCACCGTGACCTTTGCCTACACCACGGCCACGTCCTATCATCCGCACATCGTGTTGACGTCACCGTCGGGCACCACCATGAAGATGGACATCGGTAAGACCTGCACGGCGGCGGCGTGTGGTCTGACTGGTGGCACCGGCGTGACCGACTGGGAAGTATTTGGTGGCGGTGCTGCGACCGGCTTGACCTACGCGCCCACCCCGTCGGTGGGGACGATGATCATCAGGGTGTATCAGACCGCCGGCGCGCGGGTCTGCGCCAACTACGCGCTGACCATCACCAACTGAGTGATCGTGACCGGGTACAGCGTCGTCGGTGGCGCAGTGGTGTGGCGGCTGGGAATGGCCAGTGAGACGCGGCTCGTCGGCGCTCGGCCAGGCGACTTCGAGGCGCTGGCTTATGACTATGCCCGGTCCGGGCGGCAGATCTATTGCCAGGGTCGGGAGATGCGGGGTGTCGACGCGGATTCGTTTCGCGTCTTGAGTCGGCTGTATGCCGTAGATGTGTCTCGCGTGTATTGGTACCACAGCGTTCTCGACGGTGCGGACGTGGCTACGTTTGCCATGGTGGGTGCGGATCGCGATCAGGGTTTCGTTCGCGGTTTCGCGCGCGATGCGCATTCGGTTTGGCATTGGGAAAAGACCACGGGGAAGCCTGCGCTGTTGAAGGGCGCCGATCCGGCGACGTTTCGGGCGCTGGGGCATGGCTATGCCAGCGACGAGACACAGGTCTGGCACGAGCGGACGCGGCTCGTGGGGGCGGATCCTCGGACGTTCGTTTTGCTCGGCGGAATGTATTCGCTCTATACCGCCGATGCGCAGCGCGTGTATTACGGGACGAAGGTGATTGTCGGCTGTGATCGGGACTCGTTCGAGGTGTTGCCGTCGGCGGCGGCGCCTTGGGGCCGAGATCGGCAGCACTGGTATTGCCGCCAGGAATCGTCTGATATCGCGGCGTATCACGCTGATCTGGCCGGGTTATCGATATTCGTGGGGACGGTGCTTTCTGCGTCGGTAGACAACCCCGCGCCAGAGCCGCCAGATCTGGAATCGGAGGCGCAGGCCATGTTGCGGCTGGAGGTCCGTTGCGACACCTGGTTACAGCGGCCACCGTCGTCGGTGGACGTCTCCGTGGGCCAGACCGTGACGCTGCGACGACGCTTCTTTACCGTCGACGCAGCGTTCTGGCGCGGCCGCACCTGGATCTTTTTCCTGAGCGGTTCTGCATTGCATCACAACTTCGAAGAATGGTCTCCACCCGATCAGCAATCGCGGATCGAGGCCATCCACCGACGCACGGGTGATACCGTTTAGCGTGACCGGCTTTCGTAAGGACCTGCCTGGCCTCGACGACACCCAGCGCGCGCGGTTGCAGAAGATTGCCCCTGCGCTGTCGACGCTGCACGAGAATATTCTGCCGGTGCGCGAGGTCGGCGCGGACTTCGTCGTCATGGAGCGTGTCGACCAGCCACGTACGCTGGCGGATGCGCTGGGTCAGCCGTTCGCGCCGGCGCGTGCGTGCCACATCACGCTGCAGATCCTGGCTGCGCTCGAGGCCATGCCGATCGTGCACGGCGATGTGCGGCCGCCGAACGTGTTTCTCGACGACGCTGACCACGTACGCGTCACCGATTTCGGCCTGCAGTGGGTCATGACGGTGTTGCGCGAGACGCGGGTTGGGCCGCCACCGCCAGCGCGCATCGGGATGTATGCACCGCCGGAGCGGCATCACGGCACCGACGCGCTCGATCACCAGGCGGATGTATACGGTGTGGGTGCGATGCTGTACGAGATGCTTGCCGGGACGCCGCCGTTCGACCCGCAGCTGTCGGTGTTCGTGCTCTCCGTCGATGCGCAGACAATCATGCCACCGCCACTTACCGACCAGCGCCTCGACGCCATCGTGCAATGCGCGATGAGTAAAGATCCCTGGCTACGCTTTCCAACAGCGACAGAGATGGCAAAGGCCCTTCACGCGGAGCGTGAGGCTGTGCCGAACAGCGTAGCGGGAGGTCCGGAACCCTCTCAGGGTTCCGGGCAAAGATCGCATGCGGAGCGTGAGGCTGTGCCGAACAGCGCAGCGGGAGGTCCGGAACCCTCTCAGGGTTCCGGGCAAAGATCGCACGCGGAGTGTGAGGCTGTGCCGAACAGCGTAGCGGGAGGTCCGGAACCCTCTCAGGGTTCCGGGCAAAGATCGCATGCGGAGCGTGAGGCTGTGCCGAACAGCGTAGCGGGAGGTCCGGAACCCTCTCAGGGTTCCGGGCAACAATGACCGCGTATTTCTCGGCGATTGCGTGCGTGAGCGCATGGATTGGCGGCGTCCTCTTGATCGGCATGCGTCGTCGCTGGGGCCGGCGTACGGTGTATTGGCTGAGCATGGTCGGCGCGATCGTGTTGGGAATGGGCATCATCGAAGGTACCGAGTATTGGCAGCTCGTCCACACCAGAGCCGCCATCACGGCGCAACTGCAGCTCTCGCCGGAGCGCTTGTTGTTGGTCCATCGGGTGACCTTCCAGCATCGGTATGTCTACACCAGATATCGCGTCGACCTCCTCGACTTGCGCACCGGCAAGCGCCTCGACTACGCGACACTCGACGGTCGTCAGGGCAAGCTGCTGTGGTTTCCGTCCCGCAACCACGACGAGGGCACGCCTGTTTGGAGCGGTGATCCCGCAGCACTCGGAGTGGAAGGCTCCTTCGACACCGCCTACGCAACGCCTCGCGGACCGGTTCTGATGTTCCGTTCGGAAGACCGCTACACGTTGATTGCGTTGGCCGCCAGCGACGGTAGCGTGCTCTGGCGTTACTGAGGCTTGCGGCGGGTGACCAGGTATTGAAGCAGGACCGGCAGGACGACCAGGCTGAGCAGGGTGGAGGAGAGGATGCCGCCGATGACGACGGTGGCGAGCGGGCGTTGCACCTCGGCGCCGGCTCTGGTGGAGATGGCCATGGGCAGAAAGCCGATCGCAGCGACGAGCGCGGTGGTCAGGACCGGGCGCAGGACCGTAAGCGCGCCCGAGATGAGCGATTCCTCCGCTGACGCGCTGTCGTCGACGAGGCGCCTGCGGACCTCACTGGCCATGACCACGCCGTTGAGGACGGCCACGCCAGCGACGGCGATGAAGCCGACCGCGGCCGGGATCGAGAACGGTAAACCCCGGATGTTGAGCGACAGAATGCCGCCGATGAGCGCGAAGGGCGCGCCAGCAAAGACCGCCACCGCGTAGCGTAAATTGCCGAACATCAGAAACAGCATGCCAAAGATCAGCGACAGCGCCATCGGCACCACCAGCGAAAGTCGCGTCGCGGCGCGCTGGAAGTTCTCGAATTGGCCGCCCCACGACAGATGCACGCCTTCGGGCAAAGCCAGCTTGGCGACGGCGATTTGCGCCTCTTTGACGAACGAGACCAGATCGCGGCCGCGCACGTTGACCTCGACGAGCACGCGGCGCTCGAGGGACTCGCGGTTGATGACCGCTGGGCCTTCCGTCTCACGAATGTCGGCGAGCTGCGCCAGGGGAATGAGCTGGCCCGACGGCGTTCCGACCAGGAGCTCGCCGAACGATTCCGGTGCCAGCGTCGCTGGCGGCAATAGCAGCATGAGGTCGAAGCGACGTGAGCCTTCGAAGATGCGTCCGGCATTGCGACCGACGCGCGAGGCTTCGACCAGCTCGAGAACTTCTTCGGCGGCGACGCCGTAACGCGCCAGCCGACGGCGATCGGGTTTGACCTCCAGCATCGGGAGGCCAAGGACGCGCTGGACCCGGAGGTCGCCGCGGCCCTGGATGCCGTGAAGGACCTTGGCGATGTCGTCGGCGGTCGACTTCAGCGTCGGTAGATCGTTGCCGAAGACCTTGATGACCACGTCGGCGCGCGAGCCGGCCAACAGCTGGTTGACGCGATCTTCGATGGGTTCAGAGACCGCGACGAACGTTGCGGGCACTGCGGCCTCGACGGCGTTCTTGATCTTTTCGCCGAGCGCGTCGAGATCGTGTGCGCTGGTCCATTCTTCCTTGGGCCGCAGCTTGACCATCACCTCCGCCTCGTCGGGACCGACGGGATCGGTGGCCACTTCGGCGCGGCCGGTGCGGGTGACGATGGACAGGACCTCGGGAAAACGTGACAAGACATCCTCCACCTGCACGCCGAGACGTTGTGCTTCGGTGATCGACACCGACGGCAGGCGCTTGATGTCCAGGCTCAGCTCCCCTTCGTCGAGCCGCGGGACGAACTCGGCGCCGAGCGACATGCCGGCCGCTCCTGCGCCGAGCAGCGCCGCTACAGCGACGGCGAGGGTGATGCCGGGATTCGCCAATGTCGGTTTCAGGACGCGTGCGTAGAGCTTGCTCAGGCGGCCAAAGACGCCGGCATGCTCGTCGTGCGCGTGCTTCGGCGCCGTCAACAAAAAGGCCGCCAGCGCCGGAAACGCCGTCAGCGAAAACACCAGTGCGCCGCCGATGGCCAAGGCGACGGTGAGCGCCATGGGACGGAACATGCGGCCCTCGACGCCCTCCAGCGCCATGAGCGGCAGATACACGAGGAGAATAATCAACAGCGCAAAGGTCACTGGCCGGGCCGCCTGCTGCATGGCCTTGGAGATGTCGGCGGCGATGTCGACGCGGGTGCGCGGACGGCTGAGCGCAAGTTGGGTGAGCCCGAGCTCCAGCATGACGATGGCTCCGTCGACGAGCAGGCCAAAATCGATGGCCCCGAGCGACATCAGATTGCCGGTGACATGCATGCGCACCATGCCGATGACGGCGATGCCCATGGCCAAAGGAATAGCCAACGCGGCAATCAATGAGCCACGAAAGCTGCCCAGCGTCAGGAACAAGACGACCACCACCAGGCCGGCACCCTCGGCGAGATTGATGGCCACCGTCTTCAACATGCGGTCGATGAACTCCGCGCGGTCATAATACGTGCGGATCTCGACGCCGGCCGGCAGCTCTTTCTGGATCTCGGCCAGGCGTTTCTTTACACCATGGACGACCTCGCGTGAGTTGGCACCGATCAGCATCATGACCGTGCCGGCGGCGATCTCGCCTTCGCCGTGCTTGGTGACCACGCCAAAACGCAAGGCCGGGCCGAGCTGGACTTTGGCGACCTGGCGCAGATGAATCGGTGTGCCGTCGCTGTCGGAGGTGACGACCGTGTCGCCGATGTCGTCGAGACTCTTGAACTGGGCATCGGCGCGGATCACGTAGGCCTCGCCGTTTTTCTCGATGTAGCCGCCGCCGATGGAGGCATTGTTGCGCTCGAGCACCTGCTGGATCTGGCCCAGCGTCAGCTTGTGCGCGGCGAGCTGTTTGGGGTCGAGCACGACTTGATACTGCTTGGCCTCGCCGCCCATGGCATTGACCTCGATGACGCCGGGCACCGAGCGCAGCTTGTAGATGACCACCCAGTCGAGCAGCGTGCGCAGCTCCATGGCCGAGTGGTCCTTGCTGACCAAATAGAACTCGTAGATCTCGCCGAGCCCGGTCGACACCGGGGCCAATTCCGGCCGGCCGTAGCGTGACGAGATTTCGGCCTCGGCCAGCTTGATGCGCTCCGAGACCAGTTGGCGGGCGAACCAGACGTCGGTGTCGTCGTTGAAGACCACGGTGACCGCCGAGACCGCGGTGCGGCTGATGGACCGGATCTCGACCACGCCAGGCAGGCCGTTCATGGCGGTCTCGATGGGATAGGTGAGGTATTGCTCGACCTCGACGGGGGACAGGCCGGGCGCGCTGGTGAGGATGCCGACCTGCGTGTTGGTCACGTCGGGCACGGCGTCGACGGAGAGCTGGCGCAGCGCGGCCCCCGCGCCGACGGCGACCAGCAGCCACAAGATCAGCACGACGCCACGACGGCGGACCGAGAAAGCAACGATGGCTTCCAGCATGGCTACCTCAACAGCTCGCTCTTGAGTAGGAATGCTCCGTCGGTGGCGACCTCTTCTTGCGCGACGACGCCGCTCTTGACCTCGACCAGATCGCCGCCCGACGTACCGAGCTCGACGGCACGGCGTTCGAAACCGCGCGGTGTGCGGACGAAGACGATCGTCTTGCCCTCGATGGTCTGGACGGCGCGACGGGGGATGGCCAGGGCGTCGATCGTATGGCGCGGATCGCCCAGGAGTCGCGCGGTGACGAACTGGCCGGGGCGCAGCTTGCCGTCGGGGTTGTCGAGCTCGATGCGGACGCCGGCCGTGCGCGTTTTCTCGTCGACGATCTTGTGGATGTAGGCCACGCGGGCGCGAAAGACCTCGCCGGGATGGGCCTCGGTCAGCAGCTCGGCTTTTTGGCCTTCATGAACGCGCGTGAGATCTTTTTCGTACAGATCGAGCAGCACCCACAAATGGGTGAGGTTGATGATCTTGAAGGCATCGGTGGAGCGCTCGACGCTCTGGCCGAGCGTGACCGAGCGGGCCACGACGGTGCCGCTGATCGGCGCGCGCAGGGCCACCCGACCACCGATGGAGTCGCCGCGGTTGAGCGCCTGGATCTCGCTGTTGTCGAGGCCGAGCGCGCGCAGTCTTTCCGTCGCTGCGCGGAGCTCGGCGGTCTCGGACACGGCCTGCGCTTCGGCCACTTCGCGATCGCGCTCCGACGAGATCCGCTGCGCCGCTAGATCGCGTTCGCGCGCCAGGTTGGCGTTGGCCGAGCCAGCGCGGGCCCGGGCGGAGAGAAAGGCGGCCTGGGCCTGCCCGACCTCGGAGCTCTCGATTTCGCCGAGGGTCTGACCTTGCTTGACCTGATCGCCGACGCCGACACGCAGCTTGGCGATACGGCCGGAAACCAGAGGCCCGACGAGCGCATAGTGGTCTTCGTCGAAGGTGACCGAGCCGACGACCAAGAGATCCGCGGCCAGCTTTTCACGGACGACCTTGCTGGTGCCGATGGGGTTCTTGGCGAGGGCCGCGGCGGAGATGGCGAGGTTGCGGTCGTCGCGGGGCTCGGCTTTGGCTTCCGCTTTGATGCTCGCCTCGGCCTTGTCGTGTTTTGCATATAGGACCACCAGCACGTCGAGGATCAACATGCCGACGGCCGCGCCGCCGAAGAGCCAGGTTCGTTTGGTCATTTTCATGGCAGGGCCCCCGTGACCCGATCGAGCTCGACCACTGCTTGCCAGACGGCGCCGAGGAGCTCGAGCTGCCGTCGATGGGCTTCTCCCGCTTCGCGCGTCACCTGGATGACCCGGAACAGGTCGAACTTGCCCGCGCGCCAGCCTTCGGAGACCAGCTCGACGTTGGCCTCGGCGGCGGGGACGACGTCGCGCTCCCAGGCCTCGGTCTGCTTGTCGCGCGCGATGCTGGTCCGCTGGGCGCGCTCGACCTGGATGCCGATCTCACTGTCGATGAGCGCGCGCTCGCCGGCAATGAGCTCTTGTTCGGCGCGGGCGACGGCCAGCTCGCCCTGATTGCGGCGCCACAACGGGATGGGCAGCGAGATGCCGCCGCCGATATAGGTCTGGCCCGGCTGCTGGCGCGCAAAGTCGAGATACAGCGTCGGGTTGGGGACCACCTCGCGTCGCAGTCGGATCACCGCTGCGTCGAGCTGCGAGCGGCGTTCGTCGAGGACGCGAAGGTCGGCGCGGCGGGCGCGGGCTTGCTCGAGGAGCTGCGCGAGCGACTGCGCCGACAACGGAGGCCGGCTGAGCTTGGTGGTCAGGGTCATGGGAGTGTTCGGAAGATCGAGGAGTCGTCGCAGCTCGGCGGCGGCGTCGGCCTCGGAGATCTCGGCGTCGACGCGATCAGCCACGAGACGACCGTTTTCGACCTCGGCCAAGTGGACCTCCACATCGGACGCCGCGCCGGCTTTGACCCGGGCGCGCGCCGAGTCGAGGATGCGATGGCCGAGATCTTCGCGACGTCGCGCATTGTCGACCTGGGTCTGGGCGATGAGCGCGGCGAGGTAGGTGATGCGCACGCGGGCGCGGGTCTCGACGAGCGCGAGGCGTTCGCGGGCCTTGGCGACGCGCACTGCGGCGGCGACTTCATCGAGCCGTTTGCCGCGCTGGCCGGCTATCTCCACCGTCTGTTCGAGTCGCAGCGCGCCTTCGAGACCTTGTGCGGCAGGGAGACTGCCACTGGCGTCGGTGCGTCCGCCGAGGCTGCCGGAGAGCGCTGGGTTCGACGGAAGTAGGATGGCCGCGCCATTGCGCGTCGCCGCGACCACGCCGCGCTCGAGACGCGTCCGTCGGACGAGGGGACTGAAAGATTCGGCGCGTGCCACCGCGTCTTCGAGGCTGAGCGCGAGCTCGGCATGGGTGCGGGTCGGAAATACGGCGAATGCGACGAGCGCAGACGCCGTCGTGAGACGGAGCGACATGGACGGTTCCCTCCTGAGGGTGTGGGCGCTACGACTGCGGGCTACAGGAGGGAATGCGGTGGACGGAACGGCGGATGCGACGGCTGCGTGGCGGGGCCGAGCGTGTCGATGGTGGGGAGAGCGCGGGTCAAGACGAGCGGCGGCGGCAGATGCATGCCGGAATGGGCGGGGACGAAGTCATCGTCGAGGTCGTCGTCGCTGTCGTCGCCATCGGGCAGGTTCGGCGCGAGGTCGCCGTCGTGCGAAGGCGCATCACCCGATTCCATGGAGTCGTGTGTTGCGGCGAAACCCATGCTCGCTGGAATGCCATCCGTAGCCGGTCCCCAAGCAGGAACCGCGAGGACGACCGACACCAGCAACTGAAGCGCGAGCACGAAAAGACAGTAGCTTCGATATGGGGTGCGCGCAAGGTATGCTGCTCGGGATGCAGGCCCGCGACCCCTTCTACCCAGCGATGCCGCCCGGATCGCGATGACGCGATTGCGGGTCGTCGGTAGCGTCGAGGAATTTGCCGGACACCCGGTGGGGGCCGGCGTGTTGGTGGAGACCTCGTTCGTGTGGTGCGCGTCGCCCACGCTGGGCGGCTCTACCTGCTGGGGCGCGCCCAATGCGGAGCAGACGCGCCGGGTGATGCGCGCGCTGGCGACGATCATGCATCCCGATCTAGGACCCGGCATGGACGTGATTCTCGACGGTTATCGCATCGATACCGTGGATCCCGGCGCAGTGCTGGTCATGTTCGAGTGGACCCGCCAGCACCTCGGCGAGCTGACCCGCAAGATCAAACGGCAGGTCGGAGTGCCGCCCCCCAGCCTCGGCGCGCTCATCCTGGCCGGTATGCTGCCGGTGCTGGGCGAGTCCTATCCGCATCGCATCGTGACCACGCCGCTGGAGGCCTTTCGGCACATGCTGGGTGCCGGCGGAGACGCGCTGTGCGACGAGGTGATGGGCCATGTGGCGACGGCGAGTCAGACCTCGGCGCTGACCGGCGCGCTGCGCGCCTTGCTGCGAACGCGCAGCGGCAACCTGACGCTCGAGGAAGCGTCGCGCCTGTTGCACATCTCGTCACGCACCTTGCAGCGCGAGCTCATCGCGGTGGCCACCTCGTTTCGCGCCGAACAACTGCAGTCGCGCCTGGTCGCGGCACAGGAGCTTTTGTACACCAGCGACGAGAAACTGGCAGTGATCGCCGGTCGGCTGGGCCTGTCGGAGCAGGGCCTCAATCGCCTGGTGCGTGATCGCATGCAGACCACGCCCGAGCTCTGGCGACGGCAGTTGCGCAACCGCTAGGGCGCGTCGTCGACGGCTGCAGTCCCGTGTTAGCCTCGGCGGCGAGGTGAAGCCATGAGCACGCTGGAGCTGGGCAAGACGTATGTTGCGCTGTGTAAAGAAGGCAAGACCGAGGAGTGTCTCAGCACGCTATTTGCTGCCGACGCTGTCAGCGTCGAGGCTGGCGCGCCACCAGGTGGCGATCGCACGGCCACTGGCCTCGAGGCCCTGCGCGCCAAGAGCAAGTGGTGGATGGACAACCATGAGGTCCACAAGGCTGAGGTCACTGGGCCCTATCCGCACGATGATCGCTTTGCGGTCCACTTCACGTACGACATCACCAACAAGCCGAGCGGCCGTCGCATGACGATGGACGAAGTGGGCCTGTTTACCGTCGCTGACGGCAAGATCGTCAAAGAAGAATTCTTTTATACGATGGGGTAGTGCACGGCCTGACTCCGTCAGCGCTGCGCGATTTCTAGCGTGGCGCGGGCGGAGTCGATGTAGCGGTTGAGGACGTCGACGTTGCCGATCTTGCCGCGGAGTTTTTGGGCGGCTTCGAGAATGCGTTGGAATTCGTTCGAGTGAAGGCGCACGTGGTGGAAGGCGCGCTCCCAGTCTTTGGCGGAGAAGGCGCGGATGAGCGGGTTGAACCAGCTGAGGGCGGTGACTGCGCCGCGGACCATCATCGAGCTGGTGATGACCGAGACCTTGAACACGTAGTGGCCGCCGCCGAAGATGGCGTTGCCCTCGGCGCGCTGGGTCGCAGACGGGCCGCGTCCCTCGGCGAAGACGATGTTGGCGCAGGTGTCGAGGCCGCCGCGGTTCTTCATGACCCGGATGGGCTCGAGGTAGTTGCGGTCCCATTCCTCGTCGCTGAGCGGGGCCGAGTTGTGCGCCATCAGCACCAGCTCGCCTGCGCGCAATCCGGTCACACTGACCGATTCGATGTTCGCCATGGGCCCAGTTTACCAGCTATGGCAAACCACCGGGTTTTCCGTGGCTGACGCGCTGGTCGAAGAGGGCCAGCGCCAGTGCCGAGCGGGTGACCACGCCAAGCGGGACGTCGGTGGTGGCGTCGTGGATCACGGCCACGTCGGCGTCGGCCATCTCGCTGGCGAGCATGTGTAGATCGGCGTCACCGTCGACAGAAGGCGCGGCACGGGCCAGGTCGGCGGCGATGAGCATGCCGCGTAGGTCTTCGTCGCCGGCCATTTCGAGGAGATGCTCGGGCAGCAGCGCCCCGAAGCGGCCTGCGCCTTCTGCGACCAGCAGCGCCGTCGCCCCGTCGCGAAATGCGGCGGCCAGCTCGGCGAACTTGGTGGCGCCGGAGACGACCTTGGCCTTGCTGAGAAGCTCGCTGGCGCGCACCAGCACCGCGTCGGACGGCTTGGGCTCCGCCACCCGACCGGGATGCGGCAGCACCACGCCGTCCTGCGCCAAGAGCGCGTCATAGATGGGCACCGGGCGCCAGCGACGGGCGAGACCATAGGCGGTCATGTTGGCCAGCATGAGCGGCAGCACCAGGCCATAGCTGCCGGTCATCTCGAAGATGATCAGCACCGACGTGATCGGCGCGCGGATGACGCCGGCGAAGACCGCGCCCATG